>LWDU01032580.1_pt1 | contig 42121 bp, 39 predicted proteins | sample 727161 | NCBI WGS metagenome assembly LWDU01 (sample SAMN04566230, study PRJNA314399) | hydrothermal vent metagenome | isolation source: deep sea hydrothermal plume seawater | place: Mexico: Gulf of California, Guaymas Basin | collected 2004-07-11
ATAAAGAGCCCAATTTGCACTAACTTTGTATGTTCTAGATAATTCAGGTTTGTATTTGAATTCATTAATTGGTAACCAATCTAATCTTTCATCCATTGGTCCAATAAGTTCTGAAAGATCACATTTTTTGTCATTGATAATAAATATTAGATTCTTCCAAGACTCCATCTCAATTTCAGGCAAGTTATCGTCTTTACTTGGAAAATCAGCTACATCATCAAATTCAGGCATGAATTTCATTTTCCCGTCGATTTCAAACTGCCTACCGTGATATCCACAAACCAAGGTTTTGGTTTTGCACGAATCATTACATACAATATTTCCTCGATGAGTGCAGACATTAGATAAACATCTAATATTTTCATTATCTTTTGTTAAAAGATAGGATTCATCTATCATTCCTTCCAATAAAATTCCGGGATGAGCACTATTCTTTTCTAATAAGTCAGTATCGCCAATAAACTGCCAACTTCTATCAAATAATTTCTTTAGTTTTCCATATATTTTTGAGCTATGGTAAAATTTTGAAGGGATAGTTTTTGCTTTTCTAATATCCGAATCAATATTAATTTCCATTTTTTCGCCTTCTAGGCCAATTTCTAACGTAAGTTAATAGTTTTGTTTCTGCACAAAGTTCGCCTTCTTTATTGTAACCTTTTACAGTTAGCCATTCTTCGTGTTTATTATTTTCACTAATTCCATTAACATATGAATCTATGTTTTCTTCAGTTAATTCAAAAATTACAGTTAAATCACTCTTCACAGATTTGAGATATTTTATATTTGCTTCTTTCGTAAATACATAGGCATCAATACCTCTTTTACTCAAAATTAGAGGTAATGCCATACCATAATACATGTCCATACCTGAATAGATTGTACCTCCAAACATTATTTTGTCAAATGCACTATTTAGCCATGATCTAGTAATAATCATTTTAGCTTTTAGAAAATCCTCACTAATATTTATAACTTTAATTCGATTTGCAATAGAAGGTGGCCATCTATTCATCATCTTAGCTAATTGTTTTGAATTAAGCTTTCTTTCTTTGTATCTTTTAGAATAATATTTGAATGGATTAAGTATCAACGCCTTCGTCCACCACCGCCGCTCCGGCCACCACCACCGCTCCGACCACTACTTCGGCTTCCTCCACCTCTACTTCGCCTAGTAGAACTTCCATTCCGAGAACTATTTCTACCAATCCCAAATCCTCCGAAACCTCTACGACCAAAACCACCTCGTCCAATATCTGCCGCCGTATTTTTGGCCCAAGTAATAGCAATTCCAATAATAATTACCGGAGCACAAATTAAGCCCATACAACACATAGAAAAGTATCCAAAGAATCCGAGTGGAGCTCCTGGTGTCGGAGCAAAAGCATACCCGTGATCAGGATTATCGGGATTATAATCGACATTTACGGTTGAATTGACTGATATAGTCCCATTGGCAGCCTCCTCGTTCCAATAAGTTTTGAATCGTTCGTACAATTCGTCTTCCTTTTCTAAAGTTCCGTCACCATCGGTGTCTAGTTCTTCAATCGAGTAGCTTTCGTATTGATAGAAAACTTCAATAATTTGATAAGATTGATTATCTACATTATAAGTAATAGTTAGGTCTATTTCGTATATAAATTCTTTCCAGCATTCCCAATCATCTTCCCAGCCATCATCATTCTCATCTTCACAGAATTCACCATCAATAAAAGTTTTACTATTTCGTTGGTCATCTATGTATCCTTCCGTTTCAATCCATTCAAAATCCGATGCTCCTGAACTTAATACGGATGCTGAAATAGCAGATGCAATTATAGCAAAAATAATGATAGCTGCACCAATCATTACCCAATTAACTTCACCATCCAGAAAGCCTCCGTCGGTATTATTTTCTTCTTCACCGGGAAGTGCATATTCATCATCAGCTTTAGGTATTGCATAGCTTCCACTTTTAGATCCGGATTCTGTAGGAGTTTTTGATGATGCATATTTATCATTATCATTTCCAGTACGCCACTTGCGGTATTCTTCACTATTTTGTTCAATATCTTCGTCTTCAGCCAAATTTATTCCTCATTCGGTCTAAAAAGGAAGGTTTTTCCGAATCTAACTTTTTTAATTCTTCCCATAGTTTTCTAGTCTTACCATTTGGTTTGGGTACTTTAACATTTATTCTTATATGTTGACTTCCTTTCAAAGTAGGTCTTGTAATATCAGTCATACCTTTTCCTTTCAATCTTAGAATATCTCCCGATTGCGTTCCAGAGGGGATTTTTAGTTTGACATTTCCAGATAAAGTAGGTACTCTCATATCATCACCAATAACGGCTTGGGCTGGTGTAATTTCTAAATCCAAGATAATTTCATTCTCTTGTCTTTGGAATAATTCATGTTTTTTTAAATTGACGATTATGTAAAGATCGCCTTTTTGTCCATTATTTGGTCCAGCACTACCCTGCCCTCGCATGCGAAGTCTAAACCCATGATCTGCACCTGGAGGAATTCGTAATTTTATTTTTTTATTAATGGCCATTATTCCTGAACCTCTACAATTTCTACATGGTTTGTCAATGAGTTTTCCAGAACCCCTACAATCCGAACAATTATCGGTGGTAATGGTCTGCATGAAGCTCCTTTGCTTCATTCTTCTAACTATGCCTTGACCACCACAGGTTCCACATGTTTTTGCAGTGCCGCCATTAGCTGCTCCCGATCCTGAGCATTTTTTACAATTCCCATTTCTAGGAATAACCACTTCTTTTTCGATTCCTTTGTAAGCCTCTTCTAATGTAAGTGTTATATCGTATCTTAAGTCATCACCACGATTATCAGGTCTTCTTTGACCCCCACCAAAAAGTTGTGAAAACACATCACCCACACCACCTCCTCTTCTTTGGCCACCTCCGAAAAGTTGACCAAATAAATCAGAGACATCTCCTCCATGACTGAATTGGTCCCATGAGAATCCTCCACCTCCAAAATCAACACCTTTGTGTCCATATTGGTCATACCTTTCCCGCTTTTCTTTATCTGCTAAAACCTCATAGGCTTCTGAAACTTCTTTGAATTTTTTTTCAGCAATTTCAGGACTTTCCTCACTAGCATCAGGATGATGTTTTCGTGCTAATTTCCGGTAAGCTTTCTTTATAGTTCTTTCATCCGAATCTTTTGGAACATCCAAAATTTCATAATAATCTTTTTTAGCCATCAGCGTCGCTCCTATTTTCCCCTTTTAATAAAACTTTAGAATTGTCGTTTTTCCATTCCTTTGGCACTTATCCATATTGTGGCCATGGCTGCAATAAAGACAATGATTACTGCAGTTAAAGGTTCAGTAACTAGATTAACAGTATTGTTTCCTGCTGTTTTTATTAGTCCAAAATCCTCGGCTAAAACATCCCAATTCATATTTTCAAGACCTTTGAATAGGATTGAATCTAGATAATGGCTAACCGTAATTTGTTGGTAATTTCCTCCAGATACAATCATCTCCCACAGCATCCAATAAATTATTCCTAAGAAGAAGGGTCTATCGAAATATACTGAAATTAATATAAAAATCCCAATATATGCTATAGACTCTATCATTACTATTTTAATAACTAACACCAAAACATCTAATTCTTCTTTAATTCCATAAAATCCCGCATTCATCATTATTATTAGATAATAAATAAGACTTGTAACTGCAAGAAGACTGAACATACAAATTACACCTGCAATATACCTATAGAATATGATTTCTAGAGGGCTTATTGGTGTTGTTCTTAATATTTGGATAGTCTTTCTATTGAATTCTTCATTGATTAGTTCTGAGGCAAACATTATTGCCATTAAGACTCCTATAAATTTGATTACAAAAACGTTCGAGATCTCTATAAAGTTCTCACGTATATTTTCATGTATCGGTAGGCCAACTAGCTCAAAATTGGCATTATCATTATAATAATATATGTTTTCACCATCTATTTTCTGAACTTGGCGTTCATCTTTATCATTTGTATATGCCCATAATCCTAGTAAACCAGGGAGTAATAAGATTAGTATAAGAATCCAAGTTAACTTATTCATTAATAGTCGATAAATACAATCTTTTACAATAGGCATTCCTAAATTCTTCGAACGATTCAATATGTCACTTATTTCCATTGAGCCCCCCCCACTAGTTTAGTATATAGCGAGTCTAGAGAATCATCTTCAGAGTTTATTCTTTTAACTTCGATTTTTTCTTTCTTAATAATTCTTGGCAACTCTAAGTAAAATGTTTCAGCACTATCTGTTTCGATTATTAACTCATCATTTTCTTTATCAATTCTTGTGGCTCTTACCCATGATTCATCTAGCAATCTTTTAGCTAATTTTCTTAGATTCGTATTTTTAATTGGTGTGACGTGTATTTGTCTTGGAATATTATTCATTAAGTTACGTATTTCGTGTCGATTTCCTGAAGCTAGCATTTTTCCATTATTAATTAATATAATTTGATCAGTTAGATTTTCGATATCGTGAAGAATATGGCTAGAGATCATTATGGTTTTTCCCTCATCAGCCCATTGCTTCATTTTCATCATCAATAAGTGTCTTGTAGTTGGGTCAGCACCTTGGAAAGGTTCATCTAGAACAAAAATATCTGGATTGAATACTGCAGCTCTTGCAACTTTAGTTTTTTGACGCATACCTCTAGAATAGGTTCTTATCTTTCTATCCATAGCATCTTCCAATCCTAATTCAGTTAAAGAGACTCTAGCCATTTCATTAGCTTCTTGGAGAGTATAGTTATGCATTTGTAAAAAATAAGCCACGTAGTCAAGACCAGACATATGCTCATAGAAACAATCATATTCCGGTACAAATCCAATTTTGTTTCTCTGTTTCCAATTAGTGAATGGATCATTCCCCATAACACTTACATGACCTATAGAGGGTCTTGATAATCCTAAAACCATTTTCATCATAGTTGATTTTCCAGCTCCATTGGGGCCCAATATACCCGTTAAGCCTGGTTTAATTTCTACGGAAATATTGGAGATGCCTTGCACATTTCCATAATTTTTTGTGACATTTTCAAGAATCACCTCACTCATTTATTTTCCTCCATTTGCGAAATCATCCAATTTACAAATAAACCGCATCCTCCAATAATTAGAGTTAATGCTCCAAATATCTCTAGATTGGCAAGTTCAATACCTTTGAGTACACCTGCAGAAGTGAAGTAGTATTCAGCTCCATAAATCTCAAAACTAACAATATCTAATAGGTGTGCAATCGAAAGTAATAAAACACGATCATCATTAACGAATAAGTGAAAAAGTTCAACAATTATGTTTGTTCCATAAACAAATAGAAAGAATGCTCCTGCAGCCCTGTATTCCCTATTAATTAGAGTTGAAAAGGTTAATCCGATAATTGAATATGAAGCTGAATAGAACAAACCTTGAACTATAATATCAAACATTAACCATTTATGATTTTGGATCCAATCAAATTCTAGACCTGAACTAGACCATTGAGTCATAAATGTTATCATATTAGGTACAACTGTTACAAATATGAGCAGTAAAAAGATAGGTATAAATCGAGCAATAAGGTAGTCTAAGCGGCTAATCGGTCTTGAAAGGTAGAGGTGTAATGATTTATCATTCATGTCATTTGCTATCAAACCTCCACTGGCAATTGCTGCTAATGTGACTAGAAAGAGTCTAACGCCTCCTAATCCCATGTCTCCGTAGTATGCAATTGGTTGACAGTATTTAAATTCAGAACTCATTTCTTCACAGGGATATACATTACCTTCTCCCGCCATTAGTACAAAAAATACGATAGACCATAAATAAATTAGAAAGATAAGAGCTAAATTCCAAACTCCTTTTTTATTTAATTTGAGAAGACTAAAAAACCCTCGTAATCCCATACCAATTACTATTTTGGGTCTGGTAGTTAATTCGGCATCATATATTGCAAATTTTTCACTTACTTGTGCCTTATCCTTCATTCAACAACCTCCAAATAAATATTGTCCATTGTAACTTTACTTCTTTCCATTTCATATAATTGGCATTTATTATCTACTGCAGCATCTATAATTTGTTGAAAAGTCTGATCGCTTACATATGGTACTCGTAATATTCGACCATCGGTTGTCACAGTTATTTCTTTACTCTTTAGTATATCTACAAAACCATCAATGTCTCCTCCAACTCTTACCTGGATAAAGTCACTTTGTCTTTTCATTAACTCTTTTACATTTTCTTTCATTTGCAATTTGCCGTTATTTATGATAATTACATGATCACAAACCATTTCAACATCTTGAAGAATATGTGTGCTGAGTAATACATTGGTATTGCTTATTTCTGTTAAGCCATTTATTGTGTCCAGCATTTCCTGTCTAGCTTTTGGATCAAGTCCAGAAGTAGGTTCATCAAGGAAAATTATATCAGGTCCATGAATTAATCCTTGAGCTAATTTTATTTTTTGTCGCATACCTCCAGAGTATTCTTCAATTTTTCTATATTTTTCTTCGCCCATTTGAAGATGGCCAAGAATTTCATGTGTACGCTGAGTGGCGCTTGAGGTATCCATTCCGCTCACTAATCCCATTTCAATTAAGAATTCAACACCAGACATATGATTAGGTATACAATCATGTTCAGGCATGTATCCTATTTTTCTTCGAATATCTACTGAATGTTTATCTAAGTTTTCACCTAAAACAGTAACCTTTCCTGAATTGGCAGTAATTAATCCTAAGGCAATCTTGACAAATGTACTTTTTCCAGCTCCATTAGGTCCTAAGATTCCTATTTTTCCTTTTGGTATTTCGACAGAGAAATCATCTAATGCGGTTACAGACCCATATTTTTTAATTACATTTTTTGCTTCTATCACGTCGAATCCCTTGCTTAATATTTCAAACCTCTATTTATAAAAGTCTCACAAAATAGTTTTGATTAATTTTATATATGCACCTGTTTCCGACAGGATACCGTAGCAGAGATGTAATCTCGCTTTACTACGGAGGTGAAATCATCGCATCAAACAGGATAAATCAAGCTATCGAGGATGCTCTCGAAACAGACAAAGAACGCAAGTTCGTAGAGACTGTAGAAATTGCAGTTAATCTTCGAGATGTAGACTTACAAAACCCTCAAAAAAGAATTAATGCAGAAGTTTCTCTTCCACATGGTAGAGGCAGACCAGCTAGAGTTGGTGTCTTTGCTCAGGGTGAAATGGCAGTAATTTCTAAGAAAGTAGTAGATACGGTGATTTCACCGGAACAAATTGATGAACTTTCTGAAAATAAAAGAGCCGCTCGTAAGTTAGCCGATAAATTTGATTTTTTTGTAGCCGAAACAGGATTAATGGCTACAATAGGTAAAAGTTTAGGTGTAGTTTTAGGGCCAAGGGGTAAGATGCCGCGTCCAATTCCACCACAAGCTGATATTGAAAGAATTATTAAGAGTCTGACAAATCTGGTTCCCGTTCGCTCTAAAGATCGTCCAACCTTCCATGTACCTATAGGTAATGTTTCGATGTCTAAGGAACAGTTAGCTGAAAATATGGAAACAGTAATGAAACGTATAGAGTCTAATTTGGATAGAGGTACCGACAATATAGCTTCAGTATGGGTCAAAACTACAATGGGTAAGGCGGTGAGATTAGGATGAAACCAGAAGCCTTTGTAGCTGATTGGAAACGTAAAGAAGTTTCTCAAATTCAAAAATTCATTGAAGGTTCAGATGTGGTTGGTTTAGTTGATGTTTCAGGAATTGGCGCAAAACAAATGTTGTCTATGCGTACATCATTGAGAGATCTTGGCGTAAAGTTGAGAATGTCTCGTAATCGTCTTTTAAAATTGGCACTTGTAGATGCTTCTAAAAATAAAAAGGGAGTAGAACAAGTATCTGATGTTTTTGGGCACAGTCAGTTTGCACTGTTGGCTTCTACTGAAAATCCTTTCAAAATATTTCAAATGTTATTGGAATCACAAACTCAGGCACCGGCTAAAGGCGGTGAAGTTGCTCCATATAACATTGTAATTGATAAGGGGCCAACACCTTTCCCAGCCGGTCCTATTGTTGGAGATTTCCAAAATGCAGGTTTTCCTGCAGCAATTGAGAAAGGAAAAATTGTTATTAGAAAAAAACATACAGCTGTAGTAGAAGGCGATATTATTAGCCCTGAAGTTGCTTCAGCACTTACAAAACTTGAAATTTATCCGATAACCGTAGGAATGCAATTAGTAGGTGCATTTGATGGACAGACATTCTATCTATCAGATGTATTGAACATTGATATGGATGAGTTCCGTAGCAACGTTCAGTCTGCTACTGCACAAGCATTCAATCTGGCATTCAATACACGGTATTTCACTGGATCAGTTATGCCATCATTGCTGTCCAAGGCACGTACAGATGCTTTGGGTGTTGCAATGTCTACGGCATATCCTTCAGAGTCAACAATCAAGGCTCTACTTGCTAAGGCCCATGGCGCAATGCTTGGTGTCGCAGGTAAGTCTGGAGATGGAGTTGACGATGAGCTGAAAGAAATGCTAGGCAATGCTGCATCTGCAGCAGTAGCTAAAGCACCAGTGGAAAAGAAAGCAGAATCATCTCAGGATGAGGAAGAGGAAGAGGAAGCATCTGAAGAAGATGTGGGCTCAGGACTTGGAGCTTTATTCGGATAATACAACGGAGGCAAAAAAATGGAATACGTCTATACTGCAATGTTACTGCACTCAGCAGGAACAAAAGTTGACGCAAAAAGCGTCGAGAAAGTCTTGAAGGCCGCAGGCATCAAGGCAGAAAAATCAAGAGCAGAAGCTCTTGTAGCTTCTCTAGAAGGAGTCGATATTGAGGAAGCAATGGCTACAGCTGCTGTCGCCGCACCAGTTGCAGGCGCCGTACCAGCTGCAGCAGCATCTTCAGAAGAGGCCCCAGCTGAAGAAGAAGAAAAAGAAGAAGAAGTAAGCGAAGAAGACGCAGTATCCGGACTTGGTGCACTTTTCGGTTGAGGTTGACGTGGGTTTAATCACCCATATTAAGTTCAATGGATTCTGAGCAGGAAACCCAAGCCACTGCAGTCATAGAAGGTGAACAACCTTCCAATGTTAGTGAAAACTCTGCAAAACCCGCCCCTGATTACAATGATTTAACAGTTATTAAGTTAAAGGAATTATTGAAAGAATTAGGTTTACCTTTATCTGGAAAAAAATCTGATCTCATAGAAAGATTACAAGCCTCCAATGAAAAAGTAGATGAAGAAAGCGGTGAAAGTAAAGAAGAAACTAAAGAACCATTAGTCTCAATTGATAAATTAGATGGTCTTTCTAGAACTGAATTAAGAGATTTGCGAAAGGAATATCATAAGCAAGCTGAAGTGCTTAGAGTCAAGCGAGATGAATTGAATTTAAAATCGCAATCCCATGCTTCTGAGCGTAATGATTTGAATCTTAAAGCTAAGGAACATATGGATAAGGTTCATGTTCATAGAGATCTTAGAAATGGACTGAATGTTGAAGTTGGCGAGATAAGAGATGAACGACGTGAAATAACCAATCAGGCGAATACTCTTAAAGATGTTTTTTTGAAGCTCAAGCGTCAAAGATTTTCAGGACTTAATTTACCTCCAGTATCTAAGTTGCGTAAACAAATACAAGAATTAGAGCTTAAGCAAATGACAACTCCTTTGACAACAGATAAGGAAAGAGCTTTAGTTGATGAGATTTCATCTCTCCAAAATAAAATTAGACAGCATGATGAATTAATTGAAACTGATACTGAAGTTTTAGATGCACGAGATACTTTTAGAGAATCTGAGAACAAACGTAGAGAATTGGGTAAAAAGATGCAGAAGTCTAGGCAAGAAGCTCAAGCTGCCCACCATACAATGAAAGATTCACTTAGATTGAATCGTCAAACGCGTAGAAAAGCTGATGCAGCTCAAAAACAGTTTGTTAAGGCTAAGGAAAAAGCAGATGTAGTTCACAATGAATATATTGAATACCTAAGAGGTATGCAAGAAATAGACCGAATGACTGCTTCTCAAGGAAGATCGGGAAGTTCAGCTGACCAAAGAGCTAATGCAGCTAGTGCTGAAGAATTATTTACTAAATTCTTATCAGGTGAAAAGTTATCTACAGAACAGCTAATGATTATTCAGAAAGCCGGAATGCTCTAATCAATTTGGATTAATTATATCAAATAAAGGTTCAACTTGAGGTATATTTTCAGGTACAAAGAAATCTTTCCATAATGGTTTTGACGGATCCATCCTATATATGCTAAAATCAGTTATGCCTTCATTTTTTAACAGTACATCATCAATATGAAAATTTCCAGTATGTTCTCTAGATTTCTTTGATAGTATGATTTTTGCGGCGTCAGCTAAAATTATCGGTTTCCGACAATGAGGAAATGCCTCTTCTCCCATTACAATATTACCTATAGCTGCCGTGGCAATGACTGAATGAGGCCATAATGCATTAGCTGCAACTCCATCATTCTTTAATTCTTCAGAGAGTCCTAGAATGCATTGACTCATTCCAAACTTGGACATAGTATACGCTAGAGTTGGAGCAAACCACTTAGGATTCATGTCTAGTGGTGGTGATAAGCTAAGAATGTGTGGATTATTACTTTTTACTAAATGAGGAATGCACTCTTTTGTAAGTAAAAATGTACCTCTAACATTTACTGAAAACATCAAGTCAAAACGCTTCATTTCAGTGTATATTGTTGGTGTAAGTGAGATAGCACTTGCATTATTGATAACAATGTCAATTCCACCAAATTCTTCTACTGTTTTTTTAACGGCATTTTTAATTTGGTCTTCATGCCGGATATCAGTTATGATTGGTAATGCCTTACCTCCGCACAGTTCTATTTCTTCAGCGGCGGTAAAAATAGTTCCTGGGAGTCTTGGGTGTGGTTCTGCAGTTTTAGCTAAAATAGCAACACTTGCACCTTCTTTTGCTAATTCTTTAGCAATTGAAAGTCCAATTCCTCTACTACCACCTGAGATAATAACACGTTTTCCTTTAAAATTTCCATTTTCATTCATATTCCTAAACTTCCATTTTATGCCTTCAAAAAAGAATTAATAAAAGTATTGTATTCTTTGACAGTACTCTAATCTATTTAACTGCCTTGTATTTAACAGGACAATGTCACAAATGTTGTGGAATCCTTCCGATGAAAGAAAGAATTCGGCATTAATTACAGATTTTATGAATAAGTTACCAATAGATTTTGAATCATATTTTGATTTACATAAGTGGTCTGTGGCTAATTTAGAAACTTTTTGGTCTGAATTCTGGGAATATTCAGGCATTATATATTCTAAAAAATATGATTCAGTATTGTCTAATCCAGTAATGCCAGGTGCTAAATGGTTTCTTGGCTCAGAATTAAATTATGCTCAAAATTTGTTGTCAGGTAACCCCGACCAAGTAGCCATAATAAGTACTGGAGAGAATAGGCAAGATCAAAATTTCACATTTAAAGATCTTAACGTTGCAGTTTCTAAAGCTCAAATGGGTTTAGAGAACTTAGGCGTCCAGAAAGGTAGTAGAGTTGCAGCATTTGTTCCTAATTGTGTAGAGTCAATTGTTTTGATGTTGGCAACATCAGCATGTGGAGCTATTTGGACTTCTTGTTCTCCAGATTTTGGTTCACAGGGTGCCATTGATCGATTTGGACAAGTCGAACCTTCAATATTAATAGTATCAAATGGATATAGTTACAATGGTAAGATATTTCCATTAGATGAAAAAATTAATGGAGTTATTAACAATATAGATAGTATTCAAAATATTATATGTATTGATTTTGTAGATGTTAATTGTACTTTGAATCATGAATCCGTTATTTCCTATAATGAGTTATTATTAAATAATTCATTAACTCCTAATTTTGTTCAGGTACCTTTTGATCACCCTCTATACATAATGTATTCATCTGGAACAACTGGCCCTCCAAAATCAATTGTTCATGGAGTAGGAGGTACACTTATTCAGCATTTGAAAGAGCACCAATTACAGTGTGACATCCAGGCTGGAAAAGATAGACTTTTTTGGTTCACTACCTGTGGATGGATGATGTGGAATTGGTTGGTCTCAGCATTAGCTTCTGGGGCTACAATTGTATTATACGATGGAAGTCCTAGTTATCCTACTTTAGGCCATTTATGGGATATGGCTGAAAGAACTAAAATAACACATTTTGGCACTAGTCCGAAATTTCTTTCGGCTTGTAGTAACATCGGATTGGTTCCTAAGGATATTTCAGATTTATCGAATTTAAAATCAGTATTATCAACGGGAGCTCCTTTAGTTCCAGAACAATATGATTGGGTTTATGATAATATAAAATCAGACATACAATTGTCTTCAATTTCAGGAGGTACTGATATTATTGGATGCTTCTTGGCCGGTTCACCAATTTTACCAGTATATAGAGGAGAGATCCAATGTGTGCAGTTAGGTATGGATGTTCAATCTTGGAACGATGCTGGAGAATCAATAATTGGAGAGAGTGGTGAATTAGTTTGTGTAAAACCATTCCCTTCAATGCCTGTAAAATTCTGGAATGATAACAATGACAAAAAATATCATTCAGCTTATTTTGAAGACTTTGATAATGTTTGGACTCATGGAGATTACGTAAAAATTACTGAGAGTGGCGGGGCAATAATATCTGGGCGCAGTGACACTACTCTAAATCCTGGAGGAGTGCGCATTGGAACTGCAGAAATATATCGCTCAGTTGAGAATATACCTGAAATAAGTGATGCAATTGTTGTTGGAAGGCCTAATGCAGATGATGTAGAGATAGTATTGTTTATTAAATTGAATGAGGGTATTCGGCTAGATTCAAAGTTGAGTGATCAGATTAAAACATTAATTCGTTTAAAAAATACACCTAGACATGTTCCAAAGTATATTTTTGAAGTTAGAGATATACCTTATACAATTAGTGGTAAAAAAGTAGAAAAGGCAATTTTATCAGCTATTCTTGGGGAAAAAATTAAAAATAAGGATGCTTTAGCGAATCCTGAATCATTAAAAGAATATTCCAATCTTCAGTTCTGAAAGTTTTTAGAACGCCCTCCCTCTACAAGATTATGAAGGCTTATTTTGTAGCTTTACTTCTTCTGAGTACAATCGGGATAAGTTTTGTAGATACAAGTAGTAGTATCGAAATTTCAGAATTAAGTAATCCAGAATCAGAAATGAATAATTCGGACTGCGGTTCTTCTACATTTTCTAATAATGTTAAATCTTCATTTCGCAGAGAATCTAATTTACAAGAATATAATTCTTCTCAGATTTATTTAGCTAAAGAATGGGTGGTCGTTCTTAGTAATCCTTATTGTAACTATTCAATTACCAATGTTTTTGATGTGAAAAAGATAGTGGATTATAGTGAATTTAGTATTTTGAGTGGAACTTGGATAGTTGAGTTTCAAACAGGTTATTTAGCAAAAACATATCTGCAGGATTACAAATCTACGGGTTACATCTGGTTATTTTATCCAATAGTTGAGAAGCAATTTAGTAATCGATACGAACCGAATGATTTCTATTATGAATCTGGAGATCAATGGCATCTTGATAATAATGGCCAGAATAATGGTACTCAGGGTGTTGATATTAACATCCAAAATGCATGGAATGAAGTTACAGGAAATGGGATTGTCATTGGAGTTGTTGATGATGGTGTTGATTACAACCATCCAGATTTATCACCCAATTTCCTATCTTCAGACAGTTATGATTATTGTGACGATGATAATGATGTCATGCCTTCAGATTCGGATGGCGATGGTGAAGTTGATTGGCACGGGACTGCAGTATCTGGAATTGCTGCCGGAAAAGGTGATAATGATATTGGAATTGCTGGCGTTGCATATAATTCAAGTATTGTAGGTATTAGATTAGTTGGAGGCGATTGTGCAAGGACTGACAACTTAGAGGCTAACTCTCTAAGCCACCGCCTAGATTTGGTAGATATTTATGTCAATAGTTGGGGGCCTATTGATGATGGAACTGTTTTGGGAAGAATGAGTACTCTAACGTTAGCAGCTATTGAAGCCGGCATATCACAGGGAAGAGAAAATCGTGGTGCAATTTATGTTTGGGCAAATGGTAATGGTTTAGCCAATAGAGATAATTCAAACAAGGATGCTTATGCAAATAGTAGATATACTATTGCGGTTGGTGCGATTGATTGGAAAGGTCAACAGACTACGTATTCAGAGCCAGGTTCGAATTTACTTGTTTCTGCACCTTCAAATGGTCATGATTTAAATAATCAATCTGGTGTATTCACTACAGATATATCTGGAAGTGAAGGGAATAACACTACAGATTATACCTTAAGTATGGAAGGGACTTCATCAGCAGCTCCTATGGTTTCAGGCGTCATAGCTCTTATGCTAGAGGCCAATTCAAACTTAACATGGAGAGATATACAACATATTTTAGTTCAGACCTCGAGAAAGATAGATCCTGAACATATAGGTTGGTTTCTAACTGAGTCAGGTAATTGGTACAATCATGCTTATGGTTATGGTTTAGTTGATGCAACAGCTTCAGTTAATCTTGCCAAAACTTGGACAACCGTTGGAAATGAGATTAGTATTACTACGGGTAAAATTGAAATTAATCTCACCAACAGTAATAGTGCCGATGGATATATATTAGATAACAATAATGAAGGTATAACTTCAAATATTTTAGTAGATCAAGGCATAAATATTGAATCAGTGGAAATTTTAGTTAATATTACACATGGTACTCGTGGAGACTTAAATTTATTTCTGGAATCTCCAAATGGTATTGTTTCAGAATTAGTTAGAGAAAATAATCAGGACCTTGGTGACCACTATCATGATTGGGTTTTTACTTCAGTAGCTCATTGGGGCGAAAATACATTTGGAGAATGGAAACTTAAAGTCAATGATACTATTGATGAAGGGGCTTCCGATCGGTATTTTCATAATTGGAGTATGACTATATATGGAACCGTAGAACCAGATGATGATGGCGACGGATTACCAAATTATGTAGATTATGTATTAGGTACTGGCATCAATAATCCTGATTTTGATGCTGATGGATTATTAGACGGTGAAGAATTTTATGGTTGGAGTGATCGTAACGGCCACACTCATAAAACCAATCCTAAATCTTGGGATAGTGATAATGATGGTTTAAGAGATATGTATGAAGGTTTCAATGGAACTTATGTTACAAATCCTAATAATAATGATACAGATGGAGATAATATTCTTGATGGGGATGAAGTAAATGAATATGGAACAAATCCAACCTCAACCGATACTGACGGAGACGGACTTGGAGATTTTCAGGAGATATTTGCTTTTGATTTAGGTTCAAAGTATAGTGATCCTACCAAAGTAGATAGTGATAATGACACTATGCCAGATCCTTATGAGTTAGCTCACGGTTTTGATCCCATGCAACAGATTGATGGTTCTCAAGATTCAGATGAGGATGGTTTTGATTTTGATAATTCAGGATTGCCACTTTCAGAAAATGAACGTTTCACTAATGCTATGGAATATTTAGCTGGAACTGACCCCCACAATCCGGATTCAGATGGAGATGGAATGTTTGACGGCTGGGAAGTTAAATATGGTTTAGATCCTCTTGTTGTAGATTCTGATGAGGATTTTGATAATGATAATCTTTCCAATATTCTTGAATATGATAATCGAAAAATAGAAAATAATATTTTTTTATATGATAATTCTTTGATTAAAGGATATTGGAAGTTTGATGGAACTGACTCTACAAGTGCATCAAATATGATCCCTAATTCAGATATTGCTATTGTACTGAATGGAGCTTTAAGAGAATCAGCTAAATTTAAGAAAGGAATTAATTGTGATGGAATAGATGACGCCGTAAGATTTTCTTCACTTAGTAATTCTGATTTTAATGAATATACGGTTCAATCTTGGGTGAAGTTGGATAATTTCACAGGTAATTTTTCTACAATTGTTGGAACTGTCACAAATGGTAAAACTTGGCTTGGAATCAATTCTGAAAATTATTTTGAATTCAAGGTTTATTCAGGAGATAATTTGTATATTAGTTCAATAACTAATGATAGTATTGAAGCTAAATTGGGTGTTTGGTACCATATAGCTGCAACCTATAGTGAATCTCTTGATTTATTTAGATTATTTGTTAATGGAACATTAGTTTCTGATAATGTGCTTCAATCTTCAGATATGATTGAAACTGAGACTGATTACAATTATATGTGTCGAAGTCAAGTTGGAGAATATCTTAATGGAACGATAGATAATATTGCTATTTGGAATCGAGCGTTCACTTCTAATGAGATAAGTTATATTTTTGGAAGTCCTCTAGGATTGGGGAATAATTATCTTTATTTCAGAACAGATGATGGCATTAGATATAGTAATCCAAATGCAAGTGATACTGATAAGGATGGTTTGGCAGATATAGAAGAAGCCTATTATGGATTAGACGGTTATGTGACAGATATAACAAATCCAGATACAGATGGAGATACCCTTACAGATTATGATGAAGTGTATATTTTCAATACTTCTCCAATTAGTAGTGACACAGATGGAGATAATTATACTGATTTTTTCTCATTTAAGATAAATACAACTATTGGACTTCGAGAAAACCAAACTGGTGATGCCTTCCCTTTAGATCCCCTAGAATGGAATGACACCGATGGAGATGGCGTAGGCGACAATTCCGATGTATTTCCCTTCGATTTTAATGATTCGAAGGATAGTGATGGTGACATGATTGGAGATAATACAGAAGATTCTAATGGTAATGGAAAAGTAGACGAGGGAGAAACTGACCCTTACAATAATGATACTGATTTAGATAACGTAATTGATTCATTAGACGCATTTCCTCTAGATTCGAATGAAACAATTGATTCAGATGGCGATGGATATGGTGATAATTCGGATATGTGTCCAGATAATTTCAGAGGTTGGAATGATACTGATCAGGACGGTTATTGTGATCGTTTAGAACCTTTTCCCAACAATCCTAATGAATGGATAGATACCGATGGTGATGGATATGGCGACAATTCCGATGCATTTCCCTTAGATCCTAATAAATCCTTGGATTCTTCAGATACTACGGATGTCAGTCCTCAGGTTAGTGGCAATTTTTTTGACTCTGCAATGTTAATTATTATTGTATTTGGTGCAGCTTATTTTGTTCTAAAATATTTCTTAAAAGGTTAGAAAGTATCTTCGACAATCTTAGATATTTTTCTTAATAAAACATCACCTTCGTCCAACAACTTGTTAAGTTCCTTATTAGTTTCCTCACAAAAATCGATATCTTTTATACTTTTGATATTAATTCGAACATTATATGCTGCAGATATAGCTCCTGCATTTGCCATACAAGCTCCAGATCCAACATCACTAGCCATTCCATCATCCATTATTTTTGAAATATCATAACAAATTTCTAATGCTTCCTTGCAATTTTTAACTGTGGTTAATGGGACTAGGGTTGCAATTTGATATCCTTTTTGCATTTCAATATCTCTAGCCCTTTTTTCTTTGTCAGTATCTTTTGGCATCCTCATGGCTTTAATTACTTGATCAAATGCGCTCGTATCTTCATCAATAGCATTAATTAATTTATCTTTGATATTTTGACCTTTTTGTGCAATATTGGAGAGGGTTGTTTTTTGTTTTTCAAATCCTGATTTACTAATACTGAGATTAGCTACCATAGTACCCAATGCGGCACCTAATGCACCAGATAAAGCAGCAACAGAGCCACCTCCTGGAGCTGCTGAATCTCTTGAGACCTCATCAATAAAATCAAAAGTAATACGGTTTGCTAATTCGCCATTCACTTTGGGCATACCTAACACCTTGTCTTTGGGGTTAAAATCACTCACGTCGTTCAATCCAAGACTTTGAATGGCTATATTCATTAAATCAGGAATAGGTAATCCTGATGACTTATGCATCTTTGAAAGATAGTGCTCAGCAGCTAGTTTCATAGCATCATAAGGGATAAGTCCGACTATTTCCGATCCCGTGACTCGAATTCCTCTTTTCTCAGCTTCTTCACACACAGCATCATAGACTTCGTGAATTGAAGATATTTTGTAATTAGTAAGATTCATACTAATTTGTGCTCGATTGTATTCAGGTATGACCCATCCGAGACCTTTAATATTTGTGAATCTGCCATCTTTATAGACTGGTTTTCCAATCAAATCATCAGGATTCAGCCCTAATGAGGCATATCGTTCTCTTAGATCTTTACCATAATTTTCGGAATAGTATCTTGATAATTTTTCAAAATTAGGGGCAATAAAATCACTATTTCCATCAGGATATTTACCTTTTTCAAAGTAGACTACTTCTCCCTTGTAATAAAATGGATTTATATTTCCTGTACGTTTCCATCTTCCTCTTTCTCGAATTTCATAAGCGATTTCATTAGCATAGGTTCGATCATTTGTATTTAGATTTATGTTATAAGCAATTAAGAATTCTCTAGCTCCAACAGCTGTAGCTCCGGATTTCTCATTAAATTTAGCAGTTCCATAATCTGGCTTCCAATTAGGTTCTTTTATTTTTTCTTTAAAACCCTCATATTCACCAGCCCTGACATTAGCTAGATTAGTTCTTTCCTCATTATTTGCTGCCTTTTCGTAAAGATACACCGGTATTCCAAGTTCATCTCCAATTCTTTTACCAGTCTTTCTTGCAATTTCAATACATTCATCCATAGTTATGTTTGAAACTGGTATGAATGGACAAACATCAGTAGACCCCATTCGGGGATGAGCGCCTTCGTGTTTGCTCATATCTATAATTTCTGAAGCTTTCTTAACTGCTTGAAATGCAGCCTCTGAAATAACTTCAGGAGATCCTATAATAGTTATAACAGTTCGATTAGTATCAGCACCCATATCAACATCAAGTATTTCAATTCCTGAAACTGTTTTAATGGCTTGAGTAATTTCGTTTATTATCGCCTTATCTCTACCTTCTGAAAAATTCGGAACACATTCTACTAATTGATTCACAGGTGTTTACAAATGGGTGATTAATACAGTTATGGATTCAGATAATGGCTTAATCTTTCAATAATAAAATCTTTTTCGATGGTTGCTAAAAAGAATCCAAGTCTTGGCCCTCTTTCCTTTCCAAGAATGATTAGGTACATAATTTTGAAATATTCATTTGCAGGTGTATTGTTATTCTCTTGCAATTCATAGAATGAATCATGAATAGATTTAGGATTCCAATCAATAGAATTCATTTTATTTTTTATCTCATTTATTTTCTTTGCTATACTATTGTCTACATTTAACTCAGGTGGTATTTCTTGAATTTTAAATTTAATATTGTCTGGAGCTTGAGTATTTAGCCAGCCTCTTATACATTCAATTCTAGACTTTAATCTTTTATTTTCATAATCATTCAAATCCTGGATTTCTCCAGTTCTTTTCAAAGCATCAATAATTCCATCATATTCATTTTTTGATTGGACAAGTGTAACTAAATGTCGGTATGGTAATATTTGTGTCTTTTCTCTTATTTTGTTTTCTACTTGACTTAGTTCAAATGCTCTGGCTGAATTTTCCTCTGCATCTTGCTCATAATAATCATTCTCAAGCTTGTCATACTTGTCTACTGAATTTAGTAATCCTAAACCAGGATCAAAATCAATGTGTCTATTTGGTTGGGGTTGCATAATCAACCATCTTATGACTTCAGGTGGTGCCATTCTCAGCATCTCTTCGGCTGAAATTGCTAATCCAGTAGACGAAGCCATTGCGCCATGTCCCTTCAGGTTAATCCATTCATAGACAAGATGATGTGGTTCATTACGGTTTAAAATATCTCGAATTATACGTTTTCCAGTATCAAAACTTCCACCTTTTGTTGCATGATCTTTTCCAAAAGCTTCAAAGGTTACTCCTAGAATTTTCCACTTTGAAGGCCAGTCTAATCTCCAAGGTAATTTTCCTTCACCTTTTGACAGATCATTAGTCACTTCTCTTCCATCTTCGCTTTCAAATGTTACATAAGGCCATTCATAATTAATTAAATTGCCATTACATAAAACTCCATTATCATTTTTAAAGGTCCAAGGAAACCATTTTTTTGGTAATTGTCTTCCTGATACAGTTTCAAGAATTTCTCTTGCAGTACTTATATTTTCCATAATAGACTTAATACAAGAATTAAATTTCCCATCCTTGTAATATTGATAGTTATCGACTACTTCCGGATAAACACCAACATTTTCAAGTGCTTCAAAAAATGGTTTTAGAAAATATTGATCATAACTTCCCTCTCCTTCTGGTGCGGGTATCTCTGCCAACGGCCTTCCAACAAATTCTTCATATTTCTCATTATCTAGAAAAGGGTATACTTTCCGAAGAGGATCAGCATTATCTGCAATGTAAACTAGTTTTGCTTTACCACCCTTATGATTAACCGATCTAACAATAGCATCAGCAGTTAATATTTCTCTCATACTCCCAAGATGTATAGGTCCTGATGGTGTAATTCCTGATGAAATAACATGCTCTTTGCCAGATTCTAATAATTTATCTGCGACTACATCAGCCCAATGCATTAGTTTCTTACCGGTCTTGCTCTTATCAATGCTCTTAGAGGAACACTCTCTAGTTCATCATCAGCTTTCTTATTAATTAAAACCATAGTTAAAACAGGTATTCCATTGTTTTGTTTGATAAAATTTATAGCTTCTTTAGCGGTCGTACCAGTACTCACAACATCATCAACTATAACAATATGTTTATCTTTAAGTCCGGCATAATTAGAGGCATAATTAATTTCAGTACCTTCCCGACTAGGCCTAATCATTCCAAAATCAATACCTAATAAATCTGAAATAATAATTGCTAGAGGAATTCCATTATTTGTTAATCCAGCCACCATGTTCAAATCAAATCCATGTTTTTCCTGTTCTTCTAATATAACATCTGCCATTATTTCTGCAATTGAATTAATTCTAGAACCTGAAACACCGATGGTTCTCCAACCTACTTTTACATCGGGTGGCAATTGTTCGTCAAAATTATCAGTAGCTTGTTTTGCCAATAGCCATTCTATAGTAGCTTGGGAAAGGTGCATTTCTTGACTAATTTCTCGATTAGCATGACCTTTTCCTTTTAATTCTTTGACTTTTCTAGCCATATTTTCTATTGACATATTCTATAATCTTAGTTATTCGTATTTAAGTTTACCTCTAGTTTAGAAGATAAAGATATATCTCAAATCTTAAATACAATCCTCTTGTGACGCAGACTCTATAGTATGGCATTATGGCAAGGAAAGTCCAAACGCAAGCCTACCGGTGGCCGTTTAGCAGCTCATAGAAGTAAGAAGAGATCTGAAATAGGTAGAGAGTTGCAACAAGTTAAAATTGGAGAGTTAACTAAGAAAGTTGCACGTACACGTGGTGGTACTCGTAAAGATAGACTTTTGAAAACAGATATGGCTTCTGTAACCGATCCTAAATCAGGTAAGAATTACAATTCAAAAATCTTGGCAGTTATTGAGAATACAGCAAATCCTAATTATGTTAGGCAGAACATAATCACCAAAGGTTCAATAATTGGAACTGAAAAAGGTAACGCTAAAGTTACTTCCCGACCTGGACAACATGGAGTTGTTAATGCAGTTCTTATGGCTGATTAATGTCAGAAGATAGGGCAATAGTAATATATCCTGAATATTTTGATTTTAATTTAAACCGTTCACAGGGTCGTAAAGTCCCCGTAAATATTTCAGTTAAGAAACCAAATGTAGAAGAGATTTTTGGAATATTAAAAAACTTAGGTTCCAGTGTCAAAAAGAGTCAGAAGTCACACTCTAGTAATTGGCATTCCGAATTGGGTAGCATCAATCTCTTTTATGAGGGAACAAAAGTTTCCCTGCTTCATAAAATAGGTAAAGAATTAAAAATTATTCGTAAAACCGATTAATTACCAAGGTTCGTTTTTTATCCCAAGTTTATATCCGATTATATTTACACTTCGGTGCAATACTGGAGTGGCAATCAATAGTGTAAAAAGGGGTGCGTAACCATCTATAATCCATGATTTTAACCATTCATAATCAAATAAAAGAGTTAAGAATAAAGCCATTCCAATAAAATCAAACATATCTAATAATGGTGATTTATCACCTCTATTCAATTTCTTTCTTCTTTTAAAAAATGAGGCAGTCATATCACCTAGTAATGCACCAAAAGCCAATAAAATAATAATAATAATTGAGTCTTCACCCCAAAATTCATAATTATTAGTATTTGCTAGTGCATCTATGATTGAATTACCATAGTTAAGTTGTAAATATCCAATAAATATCCCACCCGAAGTACCTCCTATCAAACCACTCCATGTTTTCCCATCTCCAAGAATTCTATTTCCATCGCGGTGTATTTTTCCTTGATCAATAGGAAATCTTCCACCAGTTATTACTGCAAAAGTATTGGAAAGATATGCAGGCATCATAATCCATAAAACAATAAAGAAGACTTCTAAGAATGAATGGTCTGTTAGATTCATTAATTTCCTTCTAATACCTTTTTCAAATCTTCTATAATTCTGACTGGAGTTGGATCAATTGAATTTAATTTTGCTAATTCAATAGAGACTAAATCACCCAAAAGAATCATACTAATAATTCGGGTGAGGGGATGTTTACCTTTAGCATAGATTTCATTAATATTGATGCCCTTTGAATTCCATGCAATATTCTTAGTGGCATCAATTCTATTCTTGATAGTTTTCGATTCATTATTGTCTCTTATCAATATGACTGCTATATTCATTGGAGTATTTGTCCATCCAACTATTTCATTATGATTCATTTCAGGAATCTCATGATTTATTGCTAAAACTTTCGCATTTTCTTCTATTTGACATCTCCATCTGTAACCAACTGGAGTAAGCAATCCGCTCGAATAGATACAAGGTAATTTACCATTAATTTTTTTAGCAATTTGTTGAGCCTTTTCCACATCAAGTTCTAGTTTACAAATTTCATTTATTTGTTCGTTTAAGTTAGGCATTCCTATTTTGTATAGTAGTGGTTTCAAGAGCAGAGGGAGGGCTGCTCTTGGTTGATGGCCTCTCTCAATTTTAGTTATATTCAAATTATTTTTAATTGCTAATTTTTCTAATTTACCCCCTGTAGTAATAATTTCTAATTTACAACCAGTTTCGATAGCACTATTTGCCGCAGACAAGGTTTCAGCAGTATTACCAGAGTAAGAGATGCAAATTACGTGATCATTTTCGTTAACCCATTTAGGTAATCCGTAGTTAGTCCAAGGGATAACTTGTAAATTCCCAATTGTATTAAATAATGCTGAAGCAATAAGTCCACTAATTCCCGAGCCCCCCATTCCTGAAATAATAATTCGCCCCTCTTTATTTTCTAATTCAAAAGTTTTTCCGCTCTGAAACATCTTGATAAAATTTAAGGTGTCTGTTTCTATTTCCATATCTATTGCCAGATTATAATCAGCACTTAATAAGCATAAAGGGTTAATATTTTTCATGAGAAGCCTTTTATTACCCGATATGTCTAGGAACTTGTTCTTTAGTGAACACATAGGTGAAAAAGTATGAGTAAAATTGGATTTTCCAAAGCAGATAATCGAAGGGTCATTATGGCATTTGCAGTAGTGGCTATGTTTTTAGCAACTATGGGTGTAAGTAATGTTGAAGCTGCATCACCTGTATCATTTACAACAGATGCAAATACTTTTGATATTATGGAAGGAGGGCAGGTAACTGCTACTTTAACAATATCAAATCAGGATACTAACTTTAAGAAAATGGACTTATTTCTGAAGACAAATTGGCCAGGTGGTACTTCTTGGACTTCAAGATTTACTGATGCTAATTATGATGACTTAGAAAATGATGTAGTGACTTTGACTAAAGGAGGAAGTGCAACTGTTCTTTTCACAGTGTATTGTAATACAAATTGTGATAATGGAGATGTAAATGCAGTTCAGATAACTGGGTATAGTGATCCTAAGTGGTATAATGGAGGGACAAGTAGTGGAAGCGACGATGGTGTAACGGACACCTCTCCAGCTTCAGCATCCTCTAACACAACCATCAGTAAAACAATTACTTATACTGTTCGAACCGGTTATGCCCATAATATTGAGTGTGCAAATGAGCACAATGGTGGTGGTATCGATGTTTATCAAGGAAACACATATAGTTGGCCATACACCTTGACTAACACAGGGTGGAATACTGATAATTATGGATTCACAGCTACAGTTACAAGTGTTTCAGGTGCTGATGTAGGTGGATGGGATATTGAGCCCGGTTTGGTAGATCCTAAAGAGTTAACTGGAGTTGACACTTCATTATCTGGTTCTTCAGAGGCAGATTCTGCAATACAAATAACTCCGGCACTTACAGCAGTTCCTGGAACTTACGAGATTGAGTTGGTTGTTTCTAGTAATTTGGGTGGTACACCAGATAATTGTGTACGATCTGTCGTAGTCCCAGAGCCTGATTTAGAAATAACTGATAAAGATATAGATTTCAGTCATACTTCAGCTTGGATTAGTACCAGAGGAGATTCTCAACTAGTTACAATATATGCCACAGTTAGAAACAATGGTGGTAACATTGATGCCAATGGAATTAATACTAATGCAGTAACAGTTAAATTTTATGTAGATTCAGCACCCGTTGGTACTTCACAAACTATAACTTTAGAACATGGCGATGAAGAGACAATTGAAGTGGCTTGGAATCCAGCTAGATCACACACAGTAGATGAAGTAGGTATAGTAGTTAGTGTCAAAGTTGATCCAGCTAATGATATAGCCGAATTGGATGAGACAAATAATGAAGGTAATCAATTTTTTAAGGTAGTTAGAACTAAATCTAGTACACCTTCTTTCTTTATGGGTTTCTTTGCTTTAATTGGTTCAGTAGCTGTAGCAGTAATGTTATCTTCTTATTATAAAAATAAAGACTCGGAAGAATAAGTTTATTCTAAGTCATTCGATTAAATGAAAAAAGCCTTGACAGGTCCGGATATTGGTCACTTAGTCAAGGGATGGCAATCTTTAATCGGTTCCCGTGTAGATCAATTTGGTAGGCCTGAGTTAAACAAAATAGTTCTTAAGCTACGATCAAGAGAAGAGGGCACTGTAAGACTATTGATTGATTTGTCAGGTTGGGCTTACCTTACTAAGCAAACAATAAGTACAGAATCAAACCAAGGAGTTTTTGTTCAAAAAGTTCGCAAACTTATTAAGAAATCTAGAATTGAGTCAATAGAGCAAATTAATGGAGATAGAATTTTATCTATTTCATTTATCAGAAAGGAACAAAAGGTAAATTTAATTTTTGAAATGTTCCATAAAGGTAACATAATTTTGTGTACAGATAATAAAATATCTGCAGTAATGAGGAAACAGAAATTCAGACATAGATCCCTTGAATCTGGTTTATCTTATCAGTCGCCACCAAGTATTGATCCATTTGTAGTTGATTATGATACTTTCAAAGACAAGCTAGTTAATTCTCAAAGAGGTCTGGGGGCTGCCTTGACAATTGATTGTAATATTGGTGGAGACATTTCGACATTGATATGTAATAATTTGGAAATTGGCAAAGATGTTAGTATTTCAGATGTACCTGTTCAAGAAATATATGATGAACTCAAAAGAATTTTAAATGAAGTCATAGGACCTACTATTTTTCTTGATTCAGAAGGCAATAATTTTACAGTTTCTTCGTTTGATTTAGGTATGAGTTCAAATGAAAGATTTTCGTCTTTTGACGAAGCCGTAGAGAGATATATATCGAGTATTGTAGTAGTCAAGAAAGAAGTTAAGAGTTCAGATGAAGTCCGCATAGACCATCAGAATAAAGCTATTGAAAAATACAATCTGAAATCTAAAGATTTTAGAGAAAAAGGCAATATTGTTTTTTCCAGATTAAATGAAATTAGAGAGATGATTGATTATGAGAATGATGATGATGAAGTAGTAATAAAGATAGATAACAGTAATATTTGGATTGATAAAACAAAGTCACTTGAAGCCAATGCCTCTTCATATTTTGATAAATCTAAGGAAATGGATAGAAAAGCTGAAAGGACAAGAGAAGTTATAGCCTCTAAAGCAGTTTCAAAGCCTAAAAAGAAAATAGTCAAAAACCAGAATATAGAATGGTTCGAGCGTTTCAGATGGTTTATCACTACAGATGGAGAAATTGCGGTAGGAGGTAAGGATGCTAGATCTAATGAGCTGGTTGTTAAGAAGTATCTAAAAAATAATGACCGATATGCTCACGCAGATATTCACGGAGCTCCTAGTGTAGTTGTTAAAAATATTAATGGGATTCAACCATCTGAGCAATCAATGCTAGAAGCTTGTAATTTCAGTTTATCTTACAGTAAAGCGTGGGGTGCTCGAGTATCTGGAGGTCATTCATTTTGGGTAGAAAATGATAAGGTTTCTAAGACACCTAATACAGGAGAATTCCTTGCAAAGGGGGCGTTTGTTATTAGGGGAAAAAGAAATTGGCATCGTAATCTTGAACTGAATGTTGCTATTGGTCTTATTTCATATGATGGTACTTTGAAATTTATGGGTGGACCAATAAGTTCGATTGAGAAGCATTCAGAAAAATATGTAATATTTAGACCCGGTTTTACAGAAAGGAAAATAGTTATTCGTAAACTTTCGGAAGCCTTTAGTGCTGAATCTACAGACATTGAAAAATTGCTGCCGAGCGGTGGCTTTGATTTGGTAAGATCTAAAGGTATTGAATTAAAATTGTAGGTAATATTCACTAGGATGTAAGTTTTCGTTAGTAGAATAGATGGTGCGGGGGGTGGGATTTGAACCCACGTACCACTAAGGACTAGGCCCTCAACCTAGCGCAATTGGCCTGGCTATGCGACCCCCGCAATAATACATTAAGACTATTTACATTACACAATGCACTGCTAATAAATATTTACTAAAGACTTTTGTAATTATGCTGCAGAATTAAAACCAGCAGTAAACTCGTTACAATGCGTATCAAATGCTTTAAGAGCTTCTTGTAAAGCCAAATCAGCTTTCATAGCTCCATTTGTTTCAAATTCGAAAATGAAGTGATCGGTTTTAGTTGTAACTGTTATAGCTTTTTGCGCATCTTCATCATTCCATAACTTTTCTAAATCTTTCAAAGCTTGGTGAGCGTCTACAGGATTAGTAATAACATGATTTGTTCCTTTCTTTGTAAATTTATCTTTACCTACTGCGTTCAAAACAGCTTTGGAGCCTTTTCCAGATGAAACTGTAATAGTTGGAGCCTGATAGAATCGAGGTGCAACAGCACATTGCCACTTTGTATGTTTACTTGCAACTCCCATCTTAGCTTTAGCGTAAACTAATATTGCTTGGCCTTCAGCTAATTTGACAATAGGTACGTTTGCCTCAGGAATAATTAATGAATCGTCACCATTAACAGGTTCTAAATCACCAGAATAGACTGTGCAAGGTCCTTGCTTATGTAATGAATACATAATGTCAGGTTGCTTACTATCATCATCTATAGATTCTCCGAAAGCTTCAACAGTTTTCTTATCAGTAGGAATTGGTAACATTCCGAGCCTATGGGCTATAATTTCATTAAACATAGCACTAATAGATTCGTATTCTTTTTCATCACCACTTTCTTCATCTACATACGATCCTAAGGAACCCATGTGGAAATCAATTTCATGCAATGCCAAACAAGGAACCATAGAAATTAATGATCTTCTGACAGAGTTTACAAAAGAATAATTAACATCTTTAAATTCAATTTGGGCATAATAATCCTCCATATTCAATACTTTGACTTTCATTTATACTCTCCTTCCTCTACGTCCACCTTTAGGCTTTCCACCATCATGTGGTATAGGTGTTACATCATCAATTCTAGTAATCATTATTCCGGCTCTTGCTAGTGTTCTAATTGCAGCTTGGGCACCAGGTCCTGGTGTTCCACTTCTCTTACCTCCAGCACCTCTTAGTTTAACATGTACATTAACAATACCTTTTTCTTTCAAAGCTTCAGCTACTTGCCCTGCTGCCAACATTGCAGCATGAGGTCTAGCTTCTTCACGTTGAGAACGGACTACCATTCCACCTGAGCACTTTGCAATAGTTTCAGCACCAGTTGAATCTGTAGCTGTAATAATAATGTTATTATGTGATGCAAATATATGTGCTATTGCCCATTTGTCCATTATTTTTTAGCCTCCTTAGTATTTTCTTCTTTAGTTTCAGGTTCTTTTTGAGCATCCGTTTTTTCAGCTTTAGGTTCCTCTTTAGTTGTATCTTCTTCAATAGGTTCGTCGTCCACAGGTGCTTTTGCCCCAGGCCGAACAGGGTGTAAATCACTGTTTAATGCAGATGAAGGTGAGTAGGTTAGGTTTTTTTCTTGTAAACGAGTTACGGTCATACCTGGAACTCTTGTAACTGCTCCATCAACTGAAATATGTCCATGAACAATAAGCTGTCTGGCTTGTTTAACTGTAGATGATAATCCTTGTAGATAAACTTGAGTTTGTAGTCTTCTGTCTAATATATTCTCTGGACTCATCCTTAAGACATCTTCCAATGCAGAATCTTGTTCAAGCATCCCTAATCTATTTAATTTAGCTAATAGTAGAACCTTTTCTTTTTGGGCTTGAGTCTCACTAGAATTAGCATTTAATTTTCTTGCTTGTCTTCGCATCTCTCGAACTTTAGTATCAGCCCTCCAAATTTCTTTTTTATTTTTCAACCCATATTGATTAACCAAATTAGATTCTTGTTCAATTCTAATTTTTTGCCACGGATGTGAAGGGGTGTTGTAGTGCTTACTAGGAAATTTTGGGTCGCCCATTATCTAAGCTGCCTTCCTTTTGCTTACACCTAATGCAAGTCCTTTACGACCATTGGAATAGGTTCTTTGTCCTCTGACTTTATGTCCGGAGGCATGTCTAATACCTTTATAGGATTTTACTTTTTTCATACGATTAAGATCATCTTCATGTGCCATTTTTAAATCAATACTAACTGGGTGAACATCTTCTCCAGTATCGTAGTCGTTTTGTCTATTAAGTAACCATTTTGGTACATATTCACTAATATTTCCAATAGCTACTTCGATTTCTTCTACGTTTTTATCAGTCAATTTACCAGCTAACTGAGTTGCATCCAATCCTAATTTTGTAATTATAGCGTTACTAGTTCTTTGACCAATACCTCGTATTGATGTTAGAGCATATGCTAATTTTTCTTCACCAGAAACGTCGGCGTTGGCAATGCGAATTATGTACTTAAAATCTGGATCTTCTGACATGTTAAATTCTTCGGAAATTAATCCGGAGTTGGCGTCACTCAGGCGCCCTATTTATATGCTTTTCTTGAAATAATCTTTGATTAGGTGCATGGGTAACTATTAATACTGCATAAATAAGTTGTAATAAGTATGAAAAAGATATCATTACTTATGCTAATTTTGCTTTTAGGAGTAAGTGCTTCAGGAGGTTACGGTTATTATGAATATGTATATAATGCAGATGATGAAGAAGAGAATACAGATAATACGGTGTCATCAAGTGGAAATAGACCAACTGCAAAAATAACTCCATCTAATCCAAAAATCCAAATGAATGAAACGGTATCTTTTTCAGGTTCTACTTCAACAGATTCGGATAATGATGATTTAACATATCTGTGGTCTTTTGAAGATGATAGTAAACAATATGAAGGAATAAGTATTGAGCGTAATTATCCAGATAAAGGAGAATTTTTGGTTACACTAGTAGTTACAGATTCAACAGGTTTATCTGATGAAATTGAAACTACCGTTTTGGTTGTTGAAGATTATCATGATGAACAGAGTGGAAATGTTAATGGTAATGATGGCACCGAAGAAATAGAAATACCTGTAAATAATGGAGTAATTAGTCTTCGTATTGAATATTCCCTAGAATCAGCAAGCATAAGTCCTTTTGAAGATGATACAGTAACATTGAGATTAACTGATGCTGATGAAGCTATTATTCAGGAAGAAACAGGTGTAAGTGAAGGTGATGGTGCGTGGTCTTATACTAGTGATGATTTGAGTTCTACAGGTGATTATGTTTTCACCATTGAAAACGAATCAGGAAGTATGGATTATGAAGTTATTATTGATGTAAAATATTAATTTCTTTCCATTACTAAAATATATCGAGTTAATGATTTGTGAATATACCATTGAAACTGATAAATTTTTTTATAATTCTGATTTTCAATGAGTTCTGGTTTTGATAGTGCCATGACTAATCTATCCCCTTGTTTCATATTTTCACTGAATATGTTCATACATCTTTTCATTAACTTATCAACACCTTCTCCTTTTGTAGTTGTTGAGATTCCGTAAGGTGGATCAGTAACAATGGCCTTGAATTTACAGTTTATTATTTCTGCAACATCTCCTTCAAGTACTTTACTCTTTAATCCAAAATGTTTTAGATTCCCTATGGAATAATCGACCATTTTCTCCATAATATCAATTCCAATTGAATCAATTTTCATATCACTTGCTTCAATCAACATTCCTCCAGTTCCACAAAATGGATCAATAATGGTATCATTTATTGAGCAATTGGCAAGATTAATCATGGATCTAGCAATTCTGGGATGAATACTTATTGGAGAGAAAAAAGGTCGGTTTTTTATGTGATATTTCAAACATTTTTTATAATAGGTTTCTAATTTTCGATCCCAAATAGAAATGATTGTTTTTGTTCCTGTATAATATAATACTTTTATTTCAGGATTATCTAGATTAGTTTTATTATATTTAGGTATTTTTTCTCCTAAGATATGTGCTATTTTTTTTTCAGACATTACTTTATTACAAATTTGACGTATTGCAAATGTTTTTTGGCCGATATCTAAAAAGGATATTTTTTTGACAATCTTTTCCAAATTTGTTTCTTTATCTTCATGGAATATTTTGGAAATTCGTTTTGTCATTCCTAATCTTCTTATAATCCTCGGTTTAATTATATTAGAGACCTCTATAGTAATAATTGAGGATTCTTTTAATACTAATTTAGGTTCATAATTTTCAGTTGATAGTAGTTCTAGAGCTTCAATCTTGCCGAGTTCAGTATTTTCACCCCCAAGTTCTAGTAAATACTGATGTTTCATAAACCTCCAGTAAAAGTGTTTTATAATGTTGTATCCACATAGTATCTTGTGGTAGAAGTATTACGGAGACTTCTTTCTCCAATTTATAAGGTCTATGAGAGGCGATTAGAGGGTCAAATTCGCAAAGGACCAGTTCCGAAACATCTAGCAGTGATAATGGATGGTAATAGGAGATATGCTGAAAGTTTAGGTCTGCTTCCTTTTGAAGGTCATGTTAAGGGTAAAACGACTCTAGAGAATTTATCAGATTGGTCTCGAAACTTGGATATACGTTATCTGACAGTCTATGCTTTTTCATTGGAGAATTTTAATAGAAGTAAAGAAGAACTTGAGCCTTTAATGGATTTATTTGAAGAGTCTTTTAGAAATGCTGGTGACGATCCACGTGTGCATGAGAATAAGGTTAGAGTGAGGGCGATTGGCCATCGTGAACTTTTGCCTAAGAATGTTGTTGAAGCTATAGAATATGCTGAATCAAAAACTAAAGAATATGATAATTTCAATTATAATTTAGCAGTTGCTTATGGTGGTAGGCAAGAATTAGTTCGTTCTATGAAGATTATTGGAAAAAAACTCCAGAATGGCGAAATAGATATAGATAATATTGATGCAGACTTAATTTCTTCAAATTTATATACTAGTGGTTTACCAGATCCTGATTTAATATTGCGTACATCTGGGGAAGAAAGAATAAGTAACTTTTTATTATGGCAACTGGCCTATTCCGAATTGTACTTTGCAGATGTCTTTTGGCCTAATATGCGAAAGATAGATTTTTTACGTGCAATTCGTTCATTCCAACAACGTAAAAGACGTTTGGGGCACTGACACACAATTTTTAAGGTAGTGTCTAATGCACGGTGGATATGATAGAGCGTTACGCGAGACTTCCAATCGAGAGTCCGAGACAAATTGTGGTCATAGTAGCGCTTTTGACACTAGTATTATCTCCATTCTTGCTCCAAGTTGAATTCGTAACAGATGTAGATGCGTTTCTTCCCCAGTCTTCTGAAGTTGAAACTTATGATAAGATTAGTGATGACTTTGGGAGCGATTCAAGTATAGTTAATCTTTATTTGACTTCTGTGACTAATCAGAATATTTTGACAATAGATAATTTAGAAGATATTTTAGATTTACATAATCAATGTTCAGAAATAGGTGGTGCTAAAGATGTACTTTCTGTTGCAGGCTTTTTTGATTCAGCTCTCAAAGATTCAGATATGTCTTTAGCTAAAGTAAAACAATCTGAAAATCCATGGCAATTGGTATATGATTCAATTTCTTCGTCTGGAGGTGGTAATTATTCGTGGAATGAAGTTGATTTTGTTACCGATGTATTAGTTAATAAGGATTTGAATCTAGATCCATTGATTATACAATCTGGAGATTCTCTACGTTCAGCTCCGCTTTCAAATTCTACAATTATAATGATTAATCTAGAACCTGATTTAACTACCGAACAAAAGAAAGTAGTCGGTCAAAAAATAAGGTTATTATCACAGATTCATAACAAAGAATCTGGTAGTGAGGTTCATGCCGAGACTTTTTCAGTTGATCTTTTAGCTTATGATGTTGATCAATCTACTCAAGAAACTAATTTACGTATGGCGATAGGCATGCTCGTAGTTACTACAATTCTACTTTGGTTATCTTTTAGACATTGGAGTTATGTAGTATTGCCACTAATTACTTTAATTATTTCAGTTGTCTGGACATTTGCTTTTGCAGGTATTCTTGGAATAAAGTTAACTGCATTAGCGGTTGCCGTGATTCCATTGGTTGTTGGTTTAGGAATTGATTTTGCAGTACATATTAGCCGTAGATATCAAGAAGGTCTCAAGGCAGGAAATACCGTTGAAGAATCATTATTAGATGCACAAATGCATACGGGTCAGGCTCTTTCGTTAGCAATGATGACTACAGTTATTGCTTTCCTTTCAGGTATTAGTGCAGGTGTAGGTCCAGTTAGAGACTTTAGCATATTGTGTGCTATTGGAATTTTCATATCTTTTATCCTAACTTTATTCTTTTATACTTCTCTTAGATTTATTCTTGATTCGGATTCCGAAAACACTCTAACTACTGTTAAAGATTCAGAAATAGTTGAGTCTTTTATATCTACAACTTCCGAAATGGTTGATAAAAATCCACTAGCAATAGTTTCAACAGTTATTATAATCACATTAATCGCAGCTTTCTATGGTTCACAAGTAGATACTTCATTTGGTTTAGATGATTTTGTCTCGGATGATTTAGAAATAATGGTGACTGCACATCATATTGATTCTGATTTTAGAGGTGCTAGTTATTCTCAATCCCAAATACTCATTGAAGGTCCAATAGCAACAACTGATTTTTTGAATAGTTCTTATCAGTTACAATATGGTGAACAAGGTACTGATAATGATGGTCTTAATGGAGATAGATATGTTATCACAGTAGGATCAAGTGCACGCGTAGATTCAGTTTATGAGATTATACAATCAGCTATAGCCTCTGAAGAGTATAATGTTGGCCAAGGAAATAATTCTACACATGAATGGATTGTAACTAATATGTTTGTTACTACACCTAATGATAATTTAGATATAAGTTGGGATACTCAATCATCTATATCTTCATCATCTTTAAAAATTAATGTTTCCTGGTATTATGAAAATAATAAATTGTTTGCGTGGAAAATAATTGAAAAATCTTTACTTGATTCAGATTTATCATCACATTATGAAGCATCAGTTACAGTGCCTTCAGATGCTTTCCGTTCACGGATTAAATTCTCATACTATAAAGATAGTTCACAGAATTCTATGATTGGAAATATTGAAGTACATGATTCTAATAAATATATATATGTCCAATCTTTACAAAATGCTTTTAATTTAACATATCAATCCAAGCCTTTTAGCCAAACCACTGATAAAGATATTAATAATCTATTTGATTATCTTTATCAACGTGATTTAGACATTTCCGATACCTTTACTCAAGAGACTTATTCTGAGGTCATAAAACATGTACTTCATAGAGATATAGATGGTGAATATATATCTTCAGTAGTAAGAGTGTATATTGGTCCAAATAGTAATTATGATTTAGACAACAAAGGTCTTGAATATATGAGGGCTGAATTAGAAGGTGATATTCCCTCTCTATTGTCTTCAGAAAAGTATACAGTAAGCATAACGGGAGGTCATGTTCTTACAAGCGTTACAGTTAATGAAATTCAAACCACACAATTGAGTTCGACTTTAGTTTCAATTATTCTTGCAGCTATTGTTTTGACTATAGTTTATCGAAGTTTTGAGTTTGGATTAATAGCTATTTTACCAACTATCTTAGCTACAACTTGGATTATGGCTACAATGTGGGCGTTTGACATAACTCTAAATGTTTTAACTGTAATGGTAACTGCCTTAACTGTAGGATTAGGTATTGACTATGCAATACACATTATTGAAAGATATAGAGAGGAAATAGAGCATAAGAGTGAGAGTCAGGCCATTGAAGCCACTATTAAGTCTACAGGTTCAGCTATTTTAATTTCCGGCCTTACTACTATTTGTGGTTTTGGAGTTCTATTATTATCTCCAATGCCGTTGGTAAGTAATTTTGGGATAATAACTGCAGCAACTATACTTTATTCAATTATAATTGCTATATTTGTCCTTCCAAGTATGATATGGACTTCTAATCGTATTAAAGAATGGTATTCTAGTGAACTCTTAGATTAGTCTTTTACGTTTACGTCGTTTTTCCCAAAGTTCTCTTGCTAATTGCCTCATATCTTCAACAGAATCAGATTCGTCTACAATTTCAGCTCCTAATAATGTTTCTACTGCATCTTCCAATGTTATGATTCCTTGTGTAGTGCCATATTCATCAACAACTAAGAAAACATGCTCTTTCTTCTTCAAAAACTCTTCAAGTAAAGTGGCTACTGAATCTTCAGGGCTAACTGTTAATAGTTCAGCAGCTAGTTCCTCCATTTTCACATTAGATTTTCCATCACTATTCATTTCTAGAATTTTACTTCTAAAAACAACTCCGATAATATCGTCTAAATCATTATCAACAATAGGAATTCTAGAAAATGGGATTGGTGAGTTTTTTTTGATTACTTCTTCTATCGTTTCAGATTTGTGAAATGTCATCATAACAGTACTTGGCGTCATTACATCTTCAGCTAGAATTTTATCTAATGTAAGCAAATTTTTGATGACCCGTGTTTCTTGTTTTTCTAGAGCTCCTTGCGTTTCTCCAATCTCTGCTACAGCAATCATTTCTTCACGAGTCATCTTTTTTTGATCTTCATTTCCATCTGAGATCATTCTTGAAAAATAGTTTAGCACTACCACGATTGGCCATGTAATCCAGATTAGTAATTCAAGTAAATATGCCGCACTTGGTGCCATTTTCTTCCAATAAATAGCACCTAGTGTTTTTGGTATTATTTCTGAAAACACTAAAATCAAAATAGTAAGTATGATTGATGCAACAGTAAACCATTCATTTCCTAGTTTGTGAAATTCTGAACCGATACCTGCAGCACCAATTGTATGTGAAACGGTATTCAAGGTTAAAATGGCAGCAAGAGGCTGATCAATATCTCCTTTAAGTTTCTTAAGTAAATCTCCACTACTATTTTCTTTTTTCTTTAATATTTCAATGTGTGACCACGTTACTGAGAGAATAATGGCTTCAAGTAGAGAGCAAAGAAAAGAGATACCTAATGCTAAAAATAGGAAAATAAAAATTCTTCCCCATTCTAATTCTTCATTGTTAAAACCATCACCGATTGTTGTAAATATAGTTAATAAATTCACTAGGTTATTTCCCTCCCCTAGAGTGAAAAGACACTATATTTGCGAATTCTCTAAAAATGTCATTGATACTATTCAAGAGTTAGAAACCTCTGACATGATTTGCCCTATTGGGCCTCAGATTCATATTAAGTCATATAAAGTTCCTTATTTGTATCTTTGTATTTTTTTGCCACAATCATTATAACCACGTCTTCTACGTCGCACACATGGCACGTTTTCCTGAAGCTGAAGCACGAATGTTCAACAAGAAAATTTGTATGCAATGTAATGCAGTTAATGCATGGAAGGCAGTCAAATGCCGTAAGTGTAATTATAAAGGTCTAAGACCAAAGGCCAAAGAACAACGTGGTAAGTAATTTATTCTATTATTCGAGTACCATTTTTGCTACCAATTATCACTTTTGTAGCCATATTTAGAAATAATCCGGTATCTTTCACACCTTTAATTTCAAGTAGATTCTTGTTTAAATTTACAGGATCTTTAATTCCTTCAGCAAATATAAGATGATAAATATAATTTCCATTATCTGTGATAAATGGTTTATTATTTGCCTCAATCCTCAATTCAATTTTACATCCTAATCTTTCAATAATAGTTCCCGTTCTTTCATAATTAGTAATATCTACTTCTACAGGAAGTGGACCTTTTCCCAAAATATCAACCATTTTAGTTTCATCCACAATAATAATCAATTCTTTTGCTTTAATCTCTACTTTTTTTTCTCGTAAAAGGGCCCCACCTAGTCCTTTAATCATGGATTTATTTGGTGAAACTTCATCAGCCCCATCAATAGCAATGTCAATATTTTCATATTCATGGAGGTCTACCAATTCTATTCCTAATTTGTTTGCTTGCTCTTCAGTTGCAATAGAAGTGGGTATTCCCTTTATTTTAAAATCTTTTGATAACTTTTTTCCTAAAAGGCCAACTGCAATTTTAGCAGTAGATCCAGTTCCCAGGCCAACTATCATTCCATTCTTGACAAACTTAATAGCTTCTTGGGCTGCATTCTCTTTTGATATATTTTGTATCAATAGTATAGGCCGCCTTCAGGTTCTAAGACTTCAGCATCATTTAGACGGTTTAGTACTTTATCTAGAGCATAGGCGAAGTCTTTTGAATTAACTTTAGGTCTTTTATCATTAATAGCATTCATTCCAGCTTCTACACAAAGCGCTCGCAGATCAGCTCCAGATAACCCTTCAGTATCTTTTGATAGTTTCTTATAATTGACGCCTCTTTGAATAGACATATTACTGGCATGTATTTTAATGATTTTTAATCGGGCTTCTTCTTCTGGCAAAGGGATTTTTATTATTCTATCAAACCGACCAGGTCTTAGTAATGCTTCATCCAATATGTCAGGCCTGTTCGAAGCTGCCATGATTGATACATTTCCTCGTGGAGTAAATCCGTCTAGTTCTCCTAATAATTGCATTAATGTCCGTTGAACTTCTCTATCACCGGTAGTCCCTACGTCCATTCTCTTAGCACCAACTGCATCCAATTCATCAATAAAAATAATGCTCGGTGCTTTTTCTTGAGCCAATTGGAAGAGTTCCCTAACCAATCTAGCACCTTCACCGATGTATTTTTGAACCAACTCACTTCCGATTAATCGTATAAATGTTGCATTTGTAGCGTTAGCAACAGCTTTAGCCATCAATGTTTTCCCAGTTCCAGGTTGACCAACAAGTAAAACACCTTTTGGAGGTTCAATACCAACATCTGTAAATCTTTCAGGATGCATCATTGGTAGTTCAACAGTACTTCTTAATTCATCTAATTCATTGCTTAATCCACCTATGTCTTTGTATGTCTCCGTTGGTTTATTTTCAATTTCAGCACCCATTATCAATGGATCTTTAGTTGATGGTAGTGTTTCTAGGACTGCTAATGTTTGTCTATGTAATGCGACTCTTTCTCCAACGTCTAAGTTTTCTTTATCTATTCCTTCAGATATGTGAACTACAAAGTCGGGTCCACTACTTGACTTGATACTAACACGACCGTCTTCTAATATGTCAGTAACTGTTCCAATAACTTGTGGGGGGGCTCTTAGTCTAGCTAGTTCACCTTTCAAATGTGCATTTTCTCGTTTCATTCTGGAGACATCAGTCTCAAGTTGCCTTTTTTCAGATTCAAATCGTTCAGTTTCTTCTATGAGCCACTTATTCCAATCCTCGCCTTTCTCAGGTGCCGAAACGTCACCTTCACTTTCTTCGGGTGCCACTTATAATCACTAAAACATTTAATTGGCTTAGATATATATCATTTTGTGATTTAAAATGATTTGTGAAATGTGTGGAGCCGAATCGCATGCTATTGAACCCCGGAAAATCTCAGGTTCAGTCTTACAGTTATGTAGTAATTGTGCGAGTTTGGGAGAAGAACCAACCTACCGAGATTCTATAGGTCATAGAGCCTATGTTGCTCAGACACTTGAAAAAAGGCAACAAAAGACTAGGTACAAAGAAATTGAAACAGATGAGGTTTTAATTGGTAATTTAGGAAGTGTTGTACGGAAAGCTCGGGAAAGAATGAATTTAGATCATGCCACTCTAGCTAGTAAAATTTCAGAGAAGAAATCGATTATAACTTCAGTTGAGGCTGGTAATATGAGCCCTAATGAAAAGCTTACAAAGAAGCTTGAGAATTTCTTGAAAATTAAGCTAACAGAGATGGTTGAGGATGTAGAAGTCAGTAATTCTAAATCTTCTGGCGAGTCACTAACTATGGGTGATTTAATCAAGCAAGCTATGGAAAAAGAGTAGGAATTATTACACACATAATCTTTTTGTAGTAACTTTCAAACTAATTACTCGATGGGTCTACTAGGTCGGCAGTTCAGTTTGGAGCGTTCAACAGAGGATTCATTACTTTTAGTTTTCTCAACTTTAACATTTACTGTATCACTTTTTTGCGGTTATATTGACTCAGGTATTGGCCAGATGATTTCTTTGCCTTTATTTGGAATTGAGTTTCATTTGGTATCTACTCCTATTTGGTTATTATCTGGAATTCTTTGTCTTATTTGTCTTCAACAATTATTCTATAAAATATGGACACATGGTGTTTGGTTAATTGGTGTTTACTGGCTTACTGCATTTGGATCTATAATTATGTTTGTGATGTTTGATCAGGGATATGTTTGGTTTATTGTAAGTTTAATTCTAATTTTCTTGGCCATATTTTTAATGTATTGGATGATCCTAGAAATTTATGGATTAAGATATAATATTATAGGGCAAGTTCCAGAAGCAGACAGATCTATTAGTTTGACCGATTGGTTAATCATTGTTCCTTCATTTTTCATATTTACATTTATTAGTTATTATTATTATTCTAAAATGTACATGGAAGAAGAAGGTTGGTTTACCTTTGGACATGCTTCCGAAGGATATCTTTTGTTTCAATTTGGTGTATTTTTTTCAGGTATGTATATATTGTATATTCCTCAAATATTACTTGGTGATTATCTTGAATTTAGTGATTTAGATATTAATACGAGTTATAATGTTGACCAAAACAAGGTTGAACAAAGAGTTATAGATTATTCAAAAAATTATGATGAAGGTAAGATTCAAGCAACATTAGTTGATTTATATCGTATGGCAGACGAGGATCCAGAAGCCTGGTCTAAGCTTGGAGAATTTTATGTTGATTGGAGTGTTGAAGAAGTTAAATTGTTCATTACTAAATTAGAAGATTTGGCTTCTAAAAAAGAATAATAATCCAACAACAAAGGTTATATACGTTTTTTTTGATTAGATTTATGTTTCATACGATGAAACAATAACTCATTGCCCGGTAATGGGAGAAATATCATGAGCAACATGAACTTACCCGAATGGACGGCACAGGCTTTAGTAGCCTCAGGAGCAGTATTTCTGCTTATATCTGCATATGTTATGGGTGTAATGGTTCCTAATGGCCTTCTTGCACCTAATGATTTTGAAGTGGATTATTATTTTGAAGGGGATATTGAAATTTTCGATTTAGATACAGAGACTGGGACTGGTGTTTTTGTCGACGACGTAGGCAGTGGTTCTTATGAACCAACCAAAGCTCAGGTTGATGCGGGAGCTACTCTTAGCCTTGTGGGGAAACCGAGTGGTGACGACTATACTGTCCTTTCACAGAATTTTAGTTTAACAACGGACGGAATTGATGGCGCAGGCGTTTGGTTAGGAACAATTTCAGATACAAGTGATAATCCGGTATTATTAAATCGTAAAAGTTATGAAGTTGATGGTAAACAAGGAGCATGGACACCTACAAACCTTCCTGAAGAAGGCAAAACTTATGGATTTCCAAATCCAGTTAATAGTGACTACACCGATAATTTCACTTGTTCAGATAAGAGAATATTAGATGGTGTCGAAGTAATGACTTGTGTCGCTGAACCAGAAGCAGGCACAAAGATGATTTTTGTACCTGGTGAAGGTAGTTCATTGGCACTTCTTAAAAACACATTTGAAGGTAGAAATAGTGGTGCAGGTCCAGGTTCAGCACCCATGTGGTTCTCCTATAGAACAGAACAGATAGTAGGTACTGATTTGGGTGGAGTCATAGCTCGTGTCTATAATGTTACAGTTTACATGGAAGCTCCAACAATGGTAAATCTTGAATCTGATTTTAAAGGCAATTCATTTAATTTTACAACAACTTATGAAGGTCGTGTTGCAACAGGTTTCAAAGCAGGATGTGTTAACAAGGAATATTCCACAGATACGCACATTAATGTTCTGGGGTATCTACGAATCTTTGAAAATGAGTATGATGAAAATGGGACCCTATTGTCACCAAATTATGGGCGACAGAGTTCAGATGGATGCTGGGATTCATATATAGCAGACAATGAGAATATTGAAAATCCAGACACCGATAGTTTTCAAGAATTAGTTAATGTGACCTATAATGTTAGCCGAACCAGTCTTCAGTATGAGAATGGTTATTATGATTTGGATGAAGATGGGGATGGTTTCAATTTCTTCGCACCCACTTGTGGTACGATAAGTGTAGAAAATAGAACCTGTTGGGTTCCTGCAGCAAATGCTTCTTGGCCAAATGCTATGTACGGTCTACATATACAAAATTACACATTTATTAGTGAAACAGAGGTTAATGGGACCTTGGCTTTCCATTTTAATGCTAATGAAACGAATATTGCCGGACATTCAGGTTCGCTTTACAATGAGGCTCTTGGAACTGGATTAGTAATGGATTACTATGAGGATGTTTGGGTAGATCCAATAACTGGAACCATCCTTGATCAAAAATATTCCATACAGATTTCGGTCCCCACTATACTTGACACCAGATTTTACAATGGTAGTTGGCTTCCAAGTTTGGCAGTGATAACTTTCAATGGGGCAATGCTTAGAGATATTGTAGCCAATTATACACTGGAATCTCAGGAAGCAGGTGTGTCTTCGGCTAAATTACAAGCTCTTGCTCAATATTACCAAGGAAATGAAATGGTTGTTCTTACATTAAATGGAGCATATACTGAGAAAACAATAGTTATAAATTAGGAACAAAGACTCTCCCTTCAATTCTGATTGGAACTTCTATTATTTCATTAGCAGCAGGTTTCTATGTGTATTACCAGAATGGTGGGGCAATGAATTCAGTGGGTAGTGACTTAGATAGTTCTTCAGAAAGTTCTACTTCAGTTACAGAAGAATCAGAAAAAGATGTTTCTAATGATGAAGAAATTACTGAATCTAGTTCTGACTTTGAAGAGCCTGAAAGAAGTGCGGCAGCAATTCCTAAAGATGATGATTTATCAGAAGAAGATTGAGTTTTAACTCGATTGTCTGAAGACGAAATAAATCCGATTCAGGATTGCTTTAAGCTCTTCACAGCGCTTCGTCGGCGTAAAGTTTAACTTTCATCCATGAAAGGATATTTCCAATCATGTATCTTTAGATTATTCCGTTTTATAGATCTTGGAGAAATCCATCTAAGTAAATTAAGAGGTCCACCAGCTTTGTCATTGGTTCCGGACGCTCTTGCTCCTCCAAA
>LWDU01000078.1_pt1 | contig 42120 bp, 62 predicted proteins | sample 727161 | NCBI WGS metagenome assembly LWDU01 (sample SAMN04566230, study PRJNA314399) | hydrothermal vent metagenome | isolation source: deep sea hydrothermal plume seawater | place: Mexico: Gulf of California, Guaymas Basin | collected 2004-07-11
TGCTTCAAGCCGATATACAAGAAGCGAAGGAATTGCCCATACCTCTATCGTTATTCTCTCAAGAGTATCCAAGTAAGGGGATTAGTGATTTTAATTGGAGTCCCTCCTACGAACAATATAAACAGCAGGTAGGCAACCTTCAAGAAAATCAAGACGACCTCTATGAAACTATTGAAGGACTTCAAGATGAAATTAAAGAACTAAATAGACAGATTACAAACTTAAGGATTGCTGTCCAATGAAGTGGCTACTATTACTATCATTGGCATTTGGTCAACCTGTACAACAGGAGGTAAATGATGCGAATTTTTATGGTGCTATCTACAAAGGAATGTGGTTAGTGAGAATAACCAGTTCGTGGTCATCAGAAGATGGAAGCAATTTTTACAAAGGAGACTTTATAGTATTGGGGGATTCTGCATATATGGGAACACAAATGATGATATTGCCCGTGGAAAAAGTTAGCGAGACTGCGAGAAAACTACGATTAAGAAATTTCCCAAGCGTAGTCCTATTCAAAGATGGAAAGAAAGTAAAAGTATGGAAAGCAAATTTTGATGGGAAACTTGAATTGACAACAGAAGAAGTCCGAAAAGCTATTAATTGGCACTCAAAGGGAACGGTCTATTAAAATAATAGGCTTATTAAATTTTTAACTAAACAAGGAGAGAACCATGAAAAATGGAGTATCGGTAAAAACAGCGGACATAGGGTCTAAAATAGAAGAGCATACAGAGGCTCTTAAAAAAACAGACTCAGAAATACAACAGTTACAACAAGTGCTGTCTGACCGCCAGCAACAGAAAATCGCCCTAACGGGTGCAATTCAGGGACTTCAAGAGTTTATGCCTCAAGAAGCGCCTGAAGAGGCTCCGACTACTGCCGGGTAATGTCTCATTCTACACTTGACATCCCTAAACCTCCAAAAGATTTGCGAGAATATCGCCTAAAGTTATGGACGGAAGTTCATATGCTTCGGAAAGATATGCATACCGTAGAAATTCTTGAGCAGGAGATTGGGGATGTTAAGGAAGAGATTAAAACTGTAAAGATATGGGGTAAGGTTTTGGGTGCGTTTATTACTGTGCTTATATCTATTGTCAGCCTCGTCCATAGATTTGAATCATGATCGATTCTAAGCTTTTCAGTCTGTATGCAGAGTACGGGGCTGTTGGAATAATAGTATTTTTATTTATTATGATGATAGTAAACTTGATGAAAAGCCAAAAGCTTCAGAATGAAGATTTGGATAGCATAAGGCAGTCTATAGCCAAGACAGAAACGAAGATAGGTAATGTGGAGTCGATTATAATAAAGATGTTAGACCGTTGGAACAAATCCGACGAAATAGGACAGAGGCATAGAGAAGACATTGTTCGAGAACTTAATGACGTGACTGATGATTTAGCTTTCCTTAAGGGAAGGATGAATGGGCGGTCATAATAAAAACAGAAAAAAAAAGGAGTTAATATGAGCTTAGTAGATATGGTATCTGACCATTTGTTTAATGAGGATACAAAAAAATCAATCATTGACGGTTTGAATGAAAAGGTTGATATTCCAATAATCAACGAAAGAACCGAAGAAAAGATTCTTACGGCTATATATGATGTAATAGAAGACGTAATGAAAAAGGTTTTAGCCAAATAGCACTGGTTAACATTAAAAAATGAACCACAAGCAAATTAAAGAATTAATCGAATCTACGCTGAAGAATATGAATATGTATTCTGAAGATGCGCTTGAATTGGTGTTTCTTACCGGGCTTGTTGAGAGTGGGTACAACTACATATCTCAAATAGGGTCTGGAATAGCGAGAAGCTTTTTTCAGGTAGAACCAGCAACAGCTTTTGATTCTATAAACAGCTATCTTGTTTATAGGGACAGTAAGATGGAAAGGGTAGCCGATTGTATGATGATTGACCCCATGGCTCTGAAGTCCATGGATGAACTTGAGCTTGAGGAGTTGCTCTGGGGAAACATATACGCTGGTATTATATTTTGCAGATTAAAATACTGGCGTGTTCCTTTGCGAATCCCAAGTGACTTAGATGGAAAAGCCAAATATTGGCTCAAGTATTACAATGCAGGTGGAAAAGGAACCATAAACCACTTTCTGGAAATGGCAGAGACAAGAAAAGATTAGCTGTTTGGAGAAAGAATAAGTTTCATTTTTTCTCCACCGAAACCCTTGCTTTAGAATAGGTAGTGTAGGTATATTCAGCCAAGGATGAGGAAAGATATTGTCCTATATGATACGTCTTCCTTTTGTTTAAGCCCTCCAAGAAATTGGGGGGCTTTGTGTTTTTAGGGCAAATCTCATCTTGCATTTTCAGACCAATTGTGCTTAATTTCCTTATAGACATAGGAGGTATTTAGCGTGAGTAACTATTTAGACAATTATCTGTGTACATCGGTATACAAAACAACCCCATTAGGCAGAGCATATTACGATCCCAATGATGAGAGCGATCCACCGTTCCTTGCCCTGTCTGTGACAACAATATTGGGTCTCGTGGTCGCTAAGGGAAACCATTTCGACCAGTGGCTGAAGAATAACGGACGACACTCGGACACTATTCGTGACTACAAGGGTCACCTCGGAACAGCCGTACATCTGTTATCCGAAAACCTATTCAACGGACGTGAAGTATCCCCATCTGTGGTGTCTGAGATTATTCTAAAGTTTCTCGATGCCCGCGATTTTAATGAAGGCGGTGGGATTAACAAGATTCGCAATATGGTGAATCTATACTTGGAGTCTCTTTGTAAGTTTTGGGATGACCATGATTGTACGACAGTGGGGACTGAAGTGAAAATGTTCTCAAAGAACGTACCGTACGCTGGTACTGGAGATTGGATTGGGACTGTTAACGGTGAACCTTCCCTATTGGACATAAAGACCGGGACTGAGGTGAGTACACACGACTACCAGTTGGTTGCCTATGGGATGTTGCACAACTATCTCTTCCCTAACAATAAGGTGACAAAGCTTTATACATTATATCTAAAGGGTGCATACAGACTTAAACCCACATACAAGCTCGTGGATGTTAGCTGGGACTTGAGCAATGACTGGCGGAGTATATTAAAGCTCGCCCTAAGCATCCATGGAAAAAACGGTCTCTGGAGATTCCCTAAACGGTTTGAACCAAGAGAGACTTTCAAGTTAACTCAAACGAAAGGAGCCAAATAATGGCTTATGAAAACAAACCGGGATCAGGAGCACTGTTCCCAAACGATAAGAAGGGGAATGAAAAAGCCCCTGACATGACCGGGAACCTCTGTGCACATAGAGATATGAAGGCTGGTGAGGAGTTTCAGGTTGCCATGTGGAAGACAAAGTCAAAAGCTGGTAAGCCTTATGGTAGCCTAAAGGCGAGCGATAAGCAAGGCACATCCGTTTCAGATTCATCTGGTGACGAGTTGCCTTTCTAATTATGACCGAAAACCAATTCTGCGAGTGTACTGAAACAAGTGAACATGTGAATGAGGACTGTACTATATATGGTAGAGGTCACTCGTATTATTGGGATGAAGACTACGTTGAATCGTGTGAGTATATCGATATGGGAATTATAAAATATTTAATGTTTCAATTTTACATTATAGACCATACTATAATATTGCTCGGTTTATAAAAACATATGCCTGATTTTAACAAAGCGCTGGCTTATGGGATGGAACATGAGGATAGGTTTCTGAGTAGGTTGAAGGCTCAATACCCTCATAGCGTCAAAATTGATGGGTCGTTTAAACAGTTTGATTTTTATTTAGCTGACATTGATTCCAAGGTGGAACTCAAGACTGATATCAAGTCTAATGAGACAGGGAACTTTGTGGTTGAAGCATATCACTACGGAAAGCCAAGCGGAATTACGACAACCACAGCAGACTTTTGGGTCTTTAATGATGGTAAGCATTATTATTGGGTAGACCCTGATACAATAAAGAACCTAATACTTACGTCTGGAATTAGACAGGCAAGATTTGTGGGGGATGGGGACACCGTAGAAAAGAGGGCATATCTTATGCCTAAGAAGTGGATCATTGAAAAGTCTATGCGGTGGGATGTTGAGGAGACAGGACAATCATAAAATGACCGAACCAACAGCAGAAGAAATTAGACGCACCCTATCTCACTGGCGGGATGAGACCTTAGAGAAGAATCTCAGGGAACTCCAGTCTGAGATACTCAAGCTTAAGTTGGGTAAGGGAAGCGTTGCAATGATCCAGAACCTACAACAAGAGTACGACAAGAGGAAGAGTGAGCTGGTTAAAAGTAAATGAACATATGTTCCAACATTTAGATATTAAAACTGATAAGGGTAAGGAATCTCTGCTCCATGAAAGAATTATGTTGAAAAGAATAAAAAAATCGTGGGGAGTTAATCTAATAGAAACCGATAAGGATACTGATGCTAAATGTGATGGGGTGGTCACAAAGAACGATAACTTAATAGCTATATATGAATCCAAATGCAGGGACATGAGCCATATGCAGTTGTATAAATGGGGAAGTTGGCTTGTAACAAATCAGAAGATTCTTGACTGTCAGATAATGTCTAAGATGTTAAGAGTTCCATTTCTTGGGTTCCTATATCTAATACCTGATGAAATGATATTGTACTGGAAAATAACAAACAGGATTGGTGATTTCAATTTTGAGTATGAAGTGAGAAAAACAGAAACACAAAAAACAGTCAATGGGGGTAAAATAATTAGGGAGAATGCTTATCTTCCATATAAATACGGATTTAAGATACTTTGCAAGGAGGAATCTCATGAAAGATAAAAATTACGAGGGTATATGGATTCCCGCATCCACATTAAACGACAACGCCCTTACCTTACATCAGAAGCTTGTGCTCGCCATGATCACAAATCTAAGCACAGACACAGAGCCTTGTTTTGCCAGCAATGAATATTTCGCCAAGATACTTGGCATCTCCGCAAAGAACGTGAGCGTTCACATTAATAACCTTAAACATATTGGAAGGGTGACCACTCTATTGATCCGAGATAATAGGGCGAGGGTTGTGAGACGTGAAATACGACCTACTTACCAGTTACCGGAATCAGGGAGAGGGTATCCCCGAAATCAGGGGGAGGGTATCCCCGAAACCGTTAACCAGCTTTCAGACGAGAACCTACTTAACGATATTGGGGAAGATATAATAAAGGATAATAAAGATTATAATAAAGACTATAATAAAGATTACAGTGATCCCCAAATCATAAACGACACTACAAATAAGAACAAGATTGTTAAGGATGAGGAAAGGTTGTTTGAATTATTCTGGAAGGCTATACCACAACTCAGAAGAATTAACAAGACAAGGACGAGGGCAGAGTGGAAGAGGGCGCTACATAAGAAAAGCGGTGAGGAGCTTGTGGAGGCGATGGAGCTTTTCGTCCAGCGTGTTGAACCAAAGTTTATAAAGACCAGCTACAACTGGCTAAAAAATGAGTATTGGAATGCAGTGCCAGATAAGACAGAGAAACTGTCTGAGGCTTTTAGGTACAGACAATAGGAGGATTGAGATGAATACGACAACCGTACTTGAGACGATGTTTAGTGTCCATGGAAAGAGACCACTGGAAGCACAGTTCAATGAGTACCTGAAGGTTTTTGATCAGATAGGTCTGAATGATAGCGTTAAGGTATTTGAACATGTCCGTGACAAGGAAGACAAGTTCCCAACGATCAGACAGATGAGGGGTATCATCGGGAACTTAGGTATCTGGGGAAAGCCCAAGGCAACCATTCAGTATGATGATTGTTATTATTGTCAGGGTGTGGGATATATACCCTACCTATTGTCTCCAAAGACTGTAAAAAAGATAAGCAAGTACACCACAACGGTCATGGCTTGTAAGTGTAGCGCTGGTCAGGACTTGCCTGAGAGTGTCCAGAGATATTTTGATGTTCACAAGTCTGTACAATTTGAAGAGGAGGAGGAAGGTGAGTTGAAGGACGTGGCTTACCCTGTACTCGTGACAGTTAAGCAGACTGAGTTTAATGATATACTGAGAGCCAAAGAGTGAGTTACTATGGACATGGAAAAAAGAAAATTAAGAGAACATGGACTGACCAATTATTCTCAAAGTACATCAGAGACAGGGCTAACTGGAAGTGTCAGCACCCGAAGTGTGATAAGGAGTTTGATAAGGACGATGGAAAACAGTCTCGAAAGCTTCATTGCTGTCACATTGGCTACGGTAGGGGTCATATTCCTACTCGTTGGAATGAGTATAACTGTCTTGCTCTTTGTATGTATCACCATGATTGGGTTGATCAGCATCCCTTTCGTGCTCTTTGGTTACTTAATACCCATTTTTCCTTGGTTGAAATCTTATTTGTCAAGGATCAATATTCAAGCAAGAGGGTAAGAAGGATCAACAAGGAATTTGAAAAAGAGGAGCGCAAGAGGGTTAAAAAACTTATGTTAGAACAGGAGAAAAAACATGCAAAGCTATGAATTACCAGAGGAAGGTCTTGAGGTACTCCTGCTTGCTCTACAGATACTTGAGAAGCATGGTAACAAGTATCCAAGCATAGTTACGGAAGAACATTTTAAAATAGCAAATAGAATGGTGAGGGAACTTCTTATCATGACCACCACACGGATAACAAAAGGGAGAGAAAATGACACAAACGAGAATGGACTCACTAACGGTGGAGAAGTCACAGAGGGCGCTTGATCTTGATCTGTCGTATATAAAATCTATATACACAAGGTTGATTGTCAAGAAGGCTTTAAAGGGTGATGATGTGAGTCTATTAGTCGAGAGACTGAAAGCAGTGGAGATACAGATATGGGGAATGAAAACCGCAAAAAATATTACAGGAAGAAAGACTCAATCCAATGGGTGATCGATCAGTTAGAAAAGGTTTGGGTTACGGAGGTGAAGCCACAAGGGATTGGGTCAATAAACTATGACAAGAACTTGGGTGACAAGCACCTCGTATGGTGTGAAAAGTGTGGGAACGTATGGGATAGGGTCTATGGTGATCTCTACCCCGACTTCCCAAAGATTGGGAAAGAGAGGAAAGACCATGAAGCAAACTGTGAGTGGTTTGTTGGAAAAAGAAAATGATATTATTGAGGAGATGATGGAGAAGCATCCGATCCTTATGAACAGCATAAAAGATCACATGAATGATTGCTATCGTCTGTTCGCTAAGAAGCAGTCGGACTATGGACTGGGGAACATTGGGATGAATGGAAACAAGAGACTGGCTCTCATGGGTCTGGCTATTCGTCTTAACGACAAGGTACAGAGACTGCTCAATATACTGGATAGTGGTAAGGGGGGCATGAACGAGTCTCTGGAGGATACTGGGATGGACATTACCAATTATGGTGCGATCCTGAACACTGTCCTGAAGGATGAATGGAAATAGGTGAAAGGGAAGGGAGAGAAGAGCAGTGCAAGTTTACTATACAAGTCAAAGTCACTCGGAAGAAGACCAACCGGAAAGAAACGTATATATAAAAAGGCAGAGGTTCATGAAATCGATAATGATCACCTGTACCGAATTAACTACAGCGACAAGAAAGATTGGCAGAGCGCTATCTCTCGCGTTGCCCTATCCCAGCGGGGTTTCCCTAAAGGGGTGGGGGTTAAAATTAGCATGGATTGTATGGAGCGGTCTGTACGAGATCGCAAGATTAGGGAAATGGGTTACGTCTATTGTAGCCCGAAGGATATCAAGGTAGCCCTTGGGTTTATGGCGAGAGAGTACAAGAGAATTAAAAAAACAAAAGAGAGAGGATAATAAAATGGAAGAGTTTACGTGCATTGAGTGTGAAACGCTTTATGATAGCAGTGATGGGGATACCGATGAGAGGATGTGTAATTCCTGCCTTGATAGTGTGAGCGATTATAAACAAAACTATAATGAGAACAGCAGTCCTAACTTTATCAGGCAGACAGATGGGCTGGTGGGCTAATGACTAAAGAAGATAGAAATATTCACGACTGGAGGAAGAGCCCATCTAAAGGATTCCCATATACAGGGGACGTTAACAACAAGAAGTACCTGAAAGATAGGGCAGAGTTATTTGCCAAGAGCGGGAATGGTTGGTGGTGGTATCAGGGAACTCCTTTAGGTAAGTTTATAGGCTTAGAGGCTGATACTGTTTAAACAGTGTTAACCTTGGTTGGCAAACCAAAAAAAAAGCCCCCAATGGCTATTAACCAGAGGGGGCTTTCTTGTGCATACCATTCTCTGGCATGCGTGGAGACAAACCTAATGTTTAGCGTACTGCCTTAAGTCCTCCTGCGCCGTTAAGTAATTCTGATCGTCCATCGTTGACTTACCAGCCCATTCTTTTAGAATGTGACCAATAAGCTTCTCTTGGGACGTGCTTAATTGCACAGCACGAATCTTAATTACGTGCTCAGTACCTTTACTTATGTAGGCTCTGACCAGCTTATTTTTCAACAACTTCCACCTCGCTTTCTTTGTTAATCATTGGTAAAATAATCCCAGCCATTACGACTGCAAGGATTATAATTAATCCGAATGTGTGATTATTACATATGTCCATTACCACTCACTTTCTTCATCATACCAAGAGGTATCGTTACTTCTGTTCATATAGTCATCAGGGTCTTTATCTATCCAAACCACCCAATCAAAATCACCATCAGCATCAGCTAATATTGCAGATTGATAACCTTTTTTAGTGAACCAGTTGTAAATGACTAAGGCATCTACAAAGGTTGTAGTAAACAATGCGACTCTACCGTCCTTGCATTGATTAAAAGGGACACCCTTATAGGTAGTCTCTTCGAATCTGTACTTCTGCTCTTGAAAGAAACTCTTACTTCCTGTGTGATAAAAATACTTCACATCTTGAGCGTCTATTCTTAATTCCATCACACCACCTCCGTTGAATTATCAAAGTCATCCTCGTTTATTGCTGTTATGGGAAACATTGCATCGTCTTCAAGTCCATTGTCTATTGCAATATTTACCGGGAAACCGGACGGTCTTTTCATCTTCATTTCCAAGACAATGAACCGTTGCCCTTTGGAAAGTATCCATCCTTCAATATCAGTTATATCTACAGTCGCTTTCCTGACTCCAGACTTTTTGAATCCTTTAGGTATTCCTATCATGAGACCACCTCACTTTCATCGTTGTAGAAATCGACATAACAACCAATCTCCCACTTATGTACAGCGGTCTTGAGGTCACATAACCATTCGTATTCCGCATGCAATTGGAAAACATCCACATTGATTATCTCATCGATACAATCTACGATTGCAGTCTTAAGACCATCGTCAAGGTTATGCATATCAACTTGATCGTTGACTATACCCCAACCATTGTCTCTGAGATGTTCTTCAATAGCGTCCTTAATTTGCCATTCATGTTCACCCTTAAAGTCGTACTTTTGAAGTTCCTTTCTTACTGCGGGATATGGGACTTTCAAATCCCAAGTGAATTCCTTTATTATTCTTAATTGAATCTCCATAAGATTCTCCTTTTTTGTTTGTTTGTGCATTGGTCACACTGCGCGACCAATAGAACCCTGCCAAGGAATCGAACCTCGGGTAAACCATTCAGGGTTTCAGCCTATCGTTAGGCGTTTCGGATCACTGCAAAACCACCACCAGTAAGTTTCCTTACCGATAGCTTTTTCCCATTCAGCTTATTGAACTTACTAACCTGATTCCTCACTCTACCGAGAATTGTCTCGCTTAGTGTAGAATATAGTTTAGCATCTCCAATGTCCATGGCATTCATCCATGTGCGCTTTCTTTGGGAGCCCTTCTTTATCCCTCTTGAGACAAAGCTAAGGCTGTTAGCATCTGCGAATTGCATTTGATACTCCTTCTGTTTGTTTTGGACTTAATTGTCCAAATTTTACCTTGGTGGCTCCACAAAGGATTACGATGGATCATGAACCCTCGTTTTCTTGCTTCAAGCCTGTTTAAACACCATCGCTTTGCGGTGTCCAAGGATTTTGTGGGTGGATTGTACATGCCATTCCTCAGAATTAGCTGATGACCACCCCAATATAATCTAAACTGTCACCAATAACTTATGCAGTAGTGATGTGTCTTTCTCGCCCCTTGACTTCAGGCGAAGACTAACACTTTCACCAACACACTCACCGTTCTCAATGAATCCACCGGAAATGGGATAAAGCATCCCATCCGATAACTCCTTAAGACTGTCAGCGAACTCTCTATGGGTCACATACGCTGGAAAAGTTAGTATGTGCTTGTCCAATCCATCGTCAAAGACGACATACTTCGTTACATCTTCTATCATCTTACCTCCTTCCTATTCTTCTTGTTTTCCTGATAATGACATATTATCTCCTTTTGTTTGTTTGTGTAATGGCTTAATTGCCATTGAGGATAGCCCCGGAATTGAACCGGGGCGTGCTCCAAGCTATCCTATATAAGACCTGCCTTTCTCATTAATGATGTTAATCTTCCTTCGCCACACTCAGGGCAAGGATAATCGGCATCGGTTTCTACATCCTGTGAGAACCCACACTTGTCACATTCCGCTGAGTCGTTTTCAAGGTCGAAAACTATGCGCACAAACCGATCCATTTCCTCTTTTGTGAAGCCCTCATATCTGTGAGTTTTCTTTTCTGTACTCACGTCAGACCTCCTTACTTAAGGCAACAGCCTGTTCATGGCAAAAGCCCTGAACTGTCATTGCCCATTTGTAGAATTGCGGTTTGAGATTCACGCCATCCTTCTTTGCCTTCTCTGTGACCACCTTGGTCTTGAGAACACAATGATGAGACATGATCGTTTTCATGTTGTCTTCGGTACTGTTTAAACAGACCTGATCCAACACCTCTGCCAGTAATCTATTGATGCCATCATAGGCATCCGCTGATACTGACAGTCCCTGATCGTTGATGTACGATCTAACTTTGGTTTTCTGGATCACGCTAAACCTCTCTTTGTCCCATGACAAACCTTAGCGTCAATCAGTAATCTCGCCTGTCTCCCAAAGTAACCTTGGAGTTTCCAAGCAATTCCAGTATCAATGAGGTACTGGTTTGCTTTAATGAAAAGAGAGTTAGCTTCATCTACGCCTAACTCACTCACAATAAACCCAGCCAATTCCCAATGTCCCTCTGCAATCATCGTAGCTTGGAAGGTGTTTAAACACTCTCCAGTTACTTTGTTACCTTGGGAATCATATGGGTTATGGGTTGACTTATTCTGTTTCTTAATCGTGCTTAATCCATGCATGATTGGTCTCCTTCTGTTTGTTTGTGTAAACGGTTACTTTGTGTAACCGATTGAACTCAGGGGAGGAATTGAACCTCCCCATAGCTACCAAGCCTGAGCTATTTGGTGACATACCATTCAATGAATCTTCCAAGCAGTAAGCAGGACGTTGTCCAGACATACCACACTGTGAGTTTCTCGTACCATTTCATTCCGCCACCTCCATATTCTCGTGACACTCAGGACAAATTGGTGTCCCGTAGTTTTCAATTGAAGTGCGCGACTGTCTTACGATAATCCCACAATCACAGTACACCTTGAGCATTCTTGTGGTCTGCTTACCTCTGGTATTAGGAATCCATTTCTTATGGGGCATTTTACCATGCGTCTTGATCCATTTGTTGATCTCTTTTTTCAGATCAGCACCCACTGACGTGGCTGTCATCTTACCTCCAAGACCAACATCCACTGCAACCCACCTGAACGCATTCTTGTGACCATGACCTTTTGTGATCGCATGAATCATCTCATGGATCAGCACGCCAATGATCTGAACTTGGTTAGTTAGATTGGGTGTTATGAATATCTCAGTACCAAACTTGTCGTTACCAACTTTATAGTCGTAGTGACACTGTCCGATGTGACCGAGTTTAACATCAACTCCACCATTATGTGAGTGAGCCTTAACCCTCTGGTTTGGGCTGTATGCCATGTTGAACTGTACCGATTTGAGATTTAATGGTTTAACTTTGAAACCTCTGATTGTACGCCGTTTAAACAGTGTCAAATTAATCGTTTTAGCAATCTCATGTAGCCACTGTTCTCGTGTGTCAATTTTCATAATATCTCCTTTTTTGTTTGTGTGTTACAGCTTGTGCTGTAGAACCTGTGGGTGGAATCGAACCACCCACTTGAACCATTCAGGTTTATTGTTTATCGAAAAAGTGACCTACTTCGACAGTAGTGCGATAGGTATCATTACCATCCCACCTCGATAGACTGACACACCGGACACTTCTTGGTCTTTCTGTAGAGGAAGTCACGAGCGACGTGTCACCATGGTCATGTCTGTCAATATCGACTGAACCATATCCATCATTATCATCATAAATCCAAATCTCATCACCATTGGATAATTTGATTTCAATAGTATGACATTTTCTCACTTCATCTGTTTCAAGATTTTGAGTTATTTTCATTTTAGTCTCCTGTTGTTTTACTTGTGTAACGACTTTGTGTCGTAGTGGGCTGGTCAATAGCGAATTGAATAATGACTGATCATTCCAGCCCTACACAAACATTAGGTATTATAGTGATCGTCTATCCTATTGAGATAACCGCCAGTGTCTGACTTTATGTTAATCTGCAACTACCTGAGACTGCTCTGCTCAGTAAGTCGGTCATGGATTCCTTCTTGATCACTTATTGTGAAGATGCTGTCTTCACTCAAGGTTTTGTCGAGGAGTATTCCCTCGATGCACCGGGCAAAACCATCTAATTGTCTAATAACTTCACCAGAAAGGTATAACATTTGTTACATATGTTGCAAGCATTATTATTATAATGATGAAAATAGTTTGTATTGTTGGTCGTGAGAAAGATTAGTGAATGATGTAGTTTAGAGTCATTTCGTAAGCTATTATTGAACCCTTACCATGCACATTTTTTAATTTTTGGAGCGAGAAGTATGAAGAAAACAGATAAATTGGCAAAGTCATGGGGAATGTGGATCAGGGAGCATCCTCAGACACCAGTATTGTTGCAAAAGATCATGGATACAGCCATGACTGATGGCGACACAAACCAATGGACAGCCATTAAGATGATGGTCGATAGGATTGCTCCTCACCTCAAGGCTATTGAGATGGAAGTACAGGGTGAATTGACCCAAGGTGTCATTGTATTACCAGAGAAGAGGGTTAGGACAGTGAAGAGGGAAGAGATAGATAGGGTAGCCGAGTCCACCGTTAAGACAATATTGAATGGTAGCGCTGAGGCGTAGCCATTGAAATGGTGCATAATAGACATTATGTATAATTGGGTAGGAATGTCCTCTCAACCTCTCCCTTCCCCGCAGGATAAAAAGGGGTGAAAGCGACCCCCCTATCCCCGGTGCGATCGTCCCGTATCCGCCTATATGTGTTAGTTAGTCACTCACAGACATTTTTATGTTCTGTAACCCCCCCCTCTTTTTTAACAAATAAGATATGAATATAGATAACAAAAAAATATTATGGAAACCTCATAAGGGAGCCCAAACAACCGCCCTTCAACAGACAGCATTTGAAGTCTTATATGGAGGAGCAAGAGGCGGAGGTAAGACTGAGGCTGGTTTAGCTTGGATGATTGAACCTAATTATCTAATGAATCCACGATACAGGGGACTTGTTATTCGTAGGAACTACGATGACTTGCGAGATTGGATTGATAGAGCGAGACAATTCTATAGGAGCTTAGGTGTTAAGGTAACTGGGAATCCAGCAGAGTTTAATTTCCCATCAGGGGCAAAGATACGGACTGGTCACCTTGCAGATAGCGATGCTACATATAAATACTTAGGTCACGAGTATCACAAGATACTTATTGAAGAGCTTACTATCATACCTGAAGAGGAGCACTATCTTAGGCTTATCTCTACATGCCGTTCTACGGTAAAGGGTCTCATTCCACAAATATTTTGCACAACCAACCCCGGAGGTGTCGGGCATATGTGGGTAAAACAGAGGTTTGTAGATGTCGCCCGAAACGAAGAGTACATTGATCCAGTTACTGGTAGGGATAGAATATTCATACCATCTCGCGTATACGACAACCCAACTCTAATGAAACACGATCCTAATTATGTAAAGACGCTTGAAGGGTTACCTGAAGAGCTTAAACGTGCATGGTTAGATGGAGACTGGGACGTATTTAGCGGGCAATACTTTAATAGGTGGAGATATGAGAAGCATGTTGTGAAACCATTTAAGATTCCTTCTGACTGGCATAGATATCGCGCTATTGACTATGGATTCTCTGCCCCTTTCTGTTGTCTCTGGATTGCTGTGGATTACGATGGGGACGCATATGTATATAAGGAACACTATGAAAAGCGCCAACCCCTATCACATCACACGGCAAAAATAAAAGAATTCAGCGCTGATGAAAAATATCAGAACACTCTTGCCGATCCAGCCTGTTGGATAAGAAACCCACAGAACACAAACAACTGGAGTAACGCCTTGCCTACCCATATGTCTATTGCAGATATAATGCAGTTTGATGGAGTAACGGCTAACAGGGCAAACAATGACCGTATAAACGGTTGGAATGTTGTACGCGAATACTTAGAGTGGAATGATTCGGATAAACCTGAGCCACGTCTTAAAATCTTTGAGAATTGTAAGAATCTTATAAGGACTCTGCCAATGCTTGTACACTCTGAGAAGAGACCGGAGGACTTGGATACCAAACAGGAAGACCATTCTGCTGACGCACTCCGTTATGGTTTGATGTACATAGGTAGCCCAAGTAAAGACAGTGTTAAGCCTTATTTACAGAGGGAACTTGAGAAACTTTTAGCAATGGATTCCACATGGACGGGGATAAGAAATTAATGCACATAACAATGTTTGATGAGAGGGGTGACCGGAAAGAGGTCATACTTGAGTCAGAAGACTATCCTAATATTGAACTAAATAAGGATGCCCAATGTCAGTTTGATCAGGCAATATCAGATATAGCTTGTTCGTCCATAGACCTGACAATCAACAATAAGAACACCCCATATGGAGCACACGGTTAATAAAAATGTATCACAATAAACAGCAGGTGCGAGCCAGTGTATCAGCCTCCATTAAAAAGAACAAAACTCCTAAAGGTTTTCATCGTATGCCTGATGGGAGCTTAATGAAGGGGAGTTCACATCCTAAAAATAATAAAACGAGGAAATAATTGTAATGGCAGATAACATAAACCACTTAGATAAATATCAACCATCCACAAAAGATAGTGACGCTGTACGTAAGGTAACCAATATGTTTGGTATGGCACGCAAGGCTCGTGGTAGCGTTGAGAAATTGTGGCGAGAGGCTGAGGGGTTATATCAGGGAAACCACTGGGAAAGCATGAACATGCCTAAGTTTAAGAACCAGATTACGGTTGACTTGATCGCATCAGCGATTGATACTATGATCCCAATATTATCTTCAAGACCTCCAAAGATTGATATTATTGCAGTTGCAGGGGATGAGCGTGGCAGTGATGTCGCGGGAACTGTTCAGGCGTTTATGGATGAGCTTTGGACTATAAGGGATATGCAGAATCTTATACCAGAATTCTTACTTGACTATCTTGTCTATGGGACTGGCGTTATGAAGGTTAACTGGAATAACGTAGATGATCTGCCGGACTGTGATGTTGTTGATCCATTTAATTTCTACGTAAACCCATCAGCTACAAAATTAGAGAACGCTGAGTGGGTGTGTATTGTATCTCCAATGCCTATATATGAGATTAAGGAAAGATTTGAAAACGGTAAGTACGTCAAACCAATGTCGGACTTAGATAAATTTAGCGCAACTAAAATTGGCACAACTGATGTTGACGGTGAGAAGGTTCAGGTAACGGATACGAAAGGTCAGGAAACTAATTATTATGAGAGCATGGGAAAGGCAATGGAAGACCTTGAGCCCAGAGCCCTTGTTATCGAGTGTTATATGCGAGACCCTTCTAAGGAATATGTTGTTGATGACGAAGGCAAAGAGGTTCACAAGCGTAAATATCCAAATGGAATGCGTCAGGTGATCGTGAGCAATGGTGTTCTATTATATGATGGACAAACAAAGTATCCATTCTTTAATAGAGAAAACCACCTTCCTCATCCTTTCCCTTTTGTTTCTATTAAAAACACAGGGTCACCGCATTCGTTCTGGGGCAAACCAGAACCTAAAAGATTAAAGTCTCTCAATCTCGCCATGGATAGAATAAGCTCTCAGGTTATGGATAATATCCACCTGACAGCCAATCCAATGTGGGTTATAGATGAGAGCACTGGTGTGGAAAACCAGATAACAAATAAACCAGCTCAGGTTATACGTAAAAAGGGGGCAGGTAGTGTTGAGATGAAGAGCCCGCCATCCATGCCCGGATACGTGTTTAACTTTTACGAGCTTCTTAGTGATGTGTTTGAAACCGTAAGTGGCGTGAACAAGTCAACTCAAGGTAAGGATTCGTCTAATGTCACGAGTGGCGTTCAAGCTCAAATATACAGACAAGCCTCCACTACTAAGATTGACTTCAAGTCACGATCTGTAGATCAGGCTATTTCAACATTAGGCGCAATGTGGGTAGCAATGTTTAAACACCTTGGGAGCAGTATTGTTCGTGTAAACTATATTAACGAGGATGGTTTATCTGAACAGCGTGATATGGTTGGTGTGATGTTCCGTGACGTTGACATGTTAGTTCGCGCAAAGGCAGGATCAATGTTACCTGAGAATAGGATGTTCATCGAAAACAAAATTTTACAGCTTGCCCAACTTGGCATTGTAACCGATCCAGAGTACATTGTTGATAGCATGGAGCTACCCGGCAAGGAGAGGTTGCTCGCTAAGATTAGGGAAGAAAAAGCAAAAGCGGAGGCTGAGGAAAACGCTCCGGTGACTCCCGACCAGCTTGGTGGTAATGAGGACGAGATTTATGAGACGCTCATGGAGAATCCTGAGTTAGCTGATAAGGTACAAACTTAAAGGACAATATAAATGCCACAACGTAGAATTAAAAAAATAAGAAAAAAGAAACCGACTGATATAAAGCTTCAAAGTAGGGCTCATGGTTTGAGTTTAATGAAAACCTCTGTTCTCGGTATGAATCCAGTGAAAATGAGGAAGATAAAACCTCAAACTAACAAAGAAGCAACAGCAAGCTATAGAAGAGAGAATCCATATCAAAATATGAATTGGGAAGAGTCCGAGAAGGCTCGGTTGAAACGTAAGAAAAAAACAGATGAAGACGATAGTAGGCGTGAAAGACTTAATATTCCAGATAGATGGGACGCTTATAAATCACGGGTTAAAAAAGAAAAATTGTGAAAAGAAAAAATAATTAAAACCTCTTTTGCTATTTTAGAAGTAGAAGTGGTTAGATATTCTTATAGTACAGTGCTTACATATTGTTAATTAACCTAATGGGGAAATGAATATGACTGAGAGCATAGAAGGTGGAACTTACGGAGAATCGGTAACACGAGAGGTTGCTGACTCGCTAATTACAGAAGACATTGAAGATGTCTCTACACCAGTTAGTGATGAAGTAACAGAAGTAATGGAAGCCAGCAGTGAGGAAGCGACTGCAAAGGAAGCAGAGACTCAGGAAACTGAGCAACTTGCGGAAGAAGACACAGCTCCTACGGAAGACGATAGTATTTACGATGTTGAAATCGATGGTACTATCTACACAGCCGAACAGTTAACTGAGGCTATAAAGGACTCCAATAACAAGTCCGAATGGCAGAAAAGTAATACTCAGAAGGCTCAGGATGTCTCTCAACGAGAGTCCGAGCTTAAGACTGAACTCGACAGAATCAGTGGTGTGATGAAAGACGAGGAAGTTGTGGAAACTATGAAAGATATTCTTGGCGAAGACCATGAATTCTTTAGAGAGTCTAACGTAAAGTTTTCAGACAATGCGGATAATCAGGAACAGCCTACTGTTAGTAATCAATCTGATAGTAGGGTAGACGCTTTAGAAGCTCAGTTGCAGGAAATTCACTTGAAAGATCAAGTGAGCCAAGAGATAAACTCTCTTATAACAGCACACCCTGAGCTCAAGGATGATGGCGAAGCTATATCTGAGGTGTTAGATATAGCAGTAGATCGGGATATTCCCAATTTAGAAGACGCACTAACCCTTGCACAATCAAGAGCATCTGAACAATCCGCCGTAATGAGGGCTATGAAGAAACTGAAAGAAGCTGAAAATCTAAAGGCTATACCTGAAGTGGATAGTAAGACGAAGGGTGATCACAGTCCAACTGTGACAAAGAGCCCTGACTTTGATCATGCACGAGAGGTAGCATTTAAGGATTATCAGCTCTTTGAATAATTAACCACAATTTAGGGGGTAAAGTCAAATGGCTTTAAACTATGATAATTTATCAGCCTTAACGAAGAATCAATACATTCCTCTTATGGTCGATAATATATTCAATAGCAATGTCTTGACACACCGTCTCTTGAGAAAATCCAAAGCTGGCGCTTCTGGCATGAAAGTTCTGCAACCTGTAGAATATGCTAAAGCTGATGCTAAGGGTTTCTACTCTGGATACGATATACTTGATACCTCACCTACAGAAGTCTTCACGGATGCCGAGTACGATTGGAAACAGTGTTATGCTACAATCTCTATATCTGGGCGCGAAGAAGCTTTGAATGACGGTGCGGAACGAGTTATCGATCTATTAGAGGCTAAGGTCAAGAATGCTGAAAAATCACTTAAAGACATGTTTGGTACTTCATTATATGGTACTCAAACTGGTAGCGGAACGGACTTTGTTGGTCTCCAACATATGATCGCTTCAGCTCGCTCTTTAGGTGGAATTGACACCAGTGGTGGAGATTACACATGGTGGGATGCTGGCTCAGTGAAAGCTGTGTCTGGTACACCAACATATGCTAACATCACCGATACAGCTCACGCAAGCTTCATTCAGAAGTTAATTCGTGAGACGTATGGTGTTCTTACCATTGATGGTCAAAAACCATCCATAATCGTAACAACTCAAGTGGTATTCGATGCCTATGAGGAAAGCTTAGTAGCTCAGAAACGCTTCGGTGCTTCGAGCAAGTCTCTTGCAGACGCTGGCTTTACAAACCTCTTGTATCGCGGAACACCTGTTGTTGTTGACGATCACTGTCCTGCTGGAATGATGTTCTTCTTAAACGAGAACTACATCCGGTTTAGACACCACAGAAAGAGAAACTTCAAGTTCGAGGGCTTTCAAAAGCCAGTGAACCAAGACGCTCGCGTCGCGAAGATTCTATGGCTTGGAGCATTAACCTGTTCTGCTCCTCGCTACATGGGTAAAATAACAGGCTTACCCTCAGCTTACTAATAAGGAGTAAACTATGGCAATGACACAAGCAAGTTCTGACAAAGTAAAAGTCGGAATGTTGGGCGAAAAAGATGCTACTGATAAGGTTTACACCCAAATTGGTGGAGTGAGGTTTTACACCGGAACTGGTGCGCCTACTCATGCATCTGTTAAGGGTTCTATTGCGATCGATGTTTCCACTGGTAAAATGCATATTTGCACAGTTGCTACTGGCACGTGGGTTGTAGTCGGAGCGCAAACGACTTAACACAGTAACGTAACGTATTCTTGGGGGGAGCTTCGGCTTCCCCTGAGACTACTTAACAAATAAGGAAAGAAAAATGACCGGAACTGAAATGACCGACATGCTCGGACTAAGGTTAGAAGACCCTGATCAAGCATCATTCACACAAGCAACAAAAATTAAATCAATTAATATTGCACAAAGGACTGTCGTTAATCTTATCGATAACGCATACCTAACAGAATTACAAAGTATTGACACTAACACCTTGCACGCCACTAATGGTTTTATGGCTAATTATCTAACGGATGGTGTGGCGACATTCGCATTCCTTGAGATCGACCCAATAAGGGGTGGTGTAATAGCTGTGAAAGCACACAATAAAACTGGAAGTTCTGGTAGCTTTGCTTTAGCACCCCTTGGATTTGCAAACATGATAGAACCACAAGATGTTAAAAGGCTGGAGAATTCCTATTTAGCAGGATCAACGTCTAACGTAGTAGCTTACGTATTCAAAGAATCTCTTTATGTTGAACCAACCACAGTTGAGGCTGTAGATGTTTGGTATATTAAAAATCCATTAGAGTTCACTTCAGGTAGTGCTGTCGCAAATGTTAGTCAGGCTTTATCTGCTGAATGTGAACTGAATGTTTCGCTACAAGAACCTATTCTTGATTTCGCTGAAAGCCAGTTATGGAAAATGGACAACAAGCCTGATAGGGCTGGTATTGCATACACAAATGCTGTCAGTCAGATAAAAACACTCAACGAGAGATATCAGGTCGAAAAGCCAAAAGGTATTGGTACACAAGGTAGGGCATAATGCTTTGGTCGGATATGGTAGACAGGGCATCGATACCATTCGAGCCGTCCGATGAGACCAAGCAAAAGGCAAAAAGATATTTAGAGGAAGCCCAACAGGACTTCGCCTTTCACTCCCGATGTTATCAGCGTAATCTATCTATATTTATTGATGCGGGGGATCATACAATCGCTCTCCCAGATGATTTTATAGAAATTAGTGGCTATATAGAATTTAGAAATAGGGTTCTTAAGGCATATAGAGATAAGGAAAAAATGCCCCGTAGGAACGCCAATGATGTCTACTACACAGGCATCCCAACAAATTATGATATTCAGGGTAATAATATTGTACTTTACCCTTCTCCATCTCAAACCGGGATACTCCAATTTAAATATAATGCGACTGTTAATAATGCAGTTGATAGCGCCACTGCATATAAGAAATTGAATTATAAGGATTTGGCATCCAATTATTTTACAGTAGGGGAAAGTGTTCAGGGGCTGACAAGTAACGCGACTGGGATTATTTTTGAAGATATAAGCGATAACAAGACAGGGACTCTTGTCCTTACAGACATATCTGGAACCTTTGTGAATACTGAACAGATAGTTCAGATAGACGAAGAGCAGACAATGGAAAGGTCGCTGTATAACACTATGACTGAATTGCTCGTTCAGTGGGATAAGCTTGGGTTAGGTGGTCGAGCAACGGTTAACGGTAGCCCATATCCCCACGCAACCGCAGGAGATAAACCAGCAGTTCAACAGGCATACCACCCTTTTCTGATTGACTACTCTAAGGCTATGCTTTTTGAAGACTTAGGGGATTATAGTAAATCTGATAAGCATATGCAGAGGTATATGTTTAATAGGGATACAGTAAAAGCACAACACCCACACAGACACCTATATGGGTCTGAACAGGTTATTGATGTTTTATGATAATTGAAATACCATTATTTGACGGAGGGCTAATTACCAATGTTGATCCAGAGGATATACCGCCAATTGCAAGTTCTGATACTGAAAATTTTGATGTGGATGTTAAAGGAAAGCTCCTCAAAAGACAAGGATTAGAGAGTAAGGGAACATTAGCAGGTTCGCATCTAACAAAATTATTCTATTGGACTGATTCCCATCTAACAAATGGTGCAATATGGGTAGGATACGAAGAACAAAATAATCAGATAGTAACCTTTGCTGTAAATGCTAATGGTACATTTGGAGCGAAAACTGCACTAACGACACTCTCTTCAAGTCCCCCAAGTGACATACAAATCATTCCACTATCCAATAGTTTGAGATTCGCAAATGGGGATAACAACGATGTTGGATTCTTACAGTATATTGATCGCAAATTTTTTATGCACAAGGCTTCTCCAGCTCAGGGATTGAGCTATGATGCGCTGAAGTTCGATAGTGCCAGTCCAACCTATCCTTCAACATGGGAACTTGAACATGTTGCTGATATAGTCGGTAAAAATGCTACAGGTACATATTATTATAAAGCGGTGGCTCTGTTCGATGGTAATCAGGAGGCACAGTTTCAGGATCAATTTTTTAAGAGTAAGTTTGTTGACGACGATAAGGGTGTTCACTTTACGCTTAAGGTCGATACAGATGACTTTAATCCACGATTAACTGGATTAAATATCTATCGACACTATGCGGAGGTTGACAACCTCGCCCCAGTCTATAGGCTTATTAAGTCGGTTAACTTAGTCACAGATTCAGATTCACCTGATCGTGAGGATGGACATAGCAATGCCCATGTTGGTAATGTTGCATACTTCCCGGGTGCGAATTTATCGTCATTAATTTCAGAGGCGAACACATTCGGCAATACCTATGGAGATCAAGAGTCCGTCTCTGTACGTCTTGGTGGTGTTAATTATATCGTTGAGAACAGTATGGGATCAACGACAGCCACTTACACGAGCACCCTGTTGAAATTAGATTCAGGTACGTTACCCACAGCAACGGAGTATTGGAATGAAAGTGCAACCGTAAGGCTTACCTATCGCCCAGACTCAAACGGTAACTCCTCATTTGTTGACAAAGATTACAGTATAGCGAGCTGTTATGCTGGAAATAATGTCATCTATGATGCAAGAACGTCCGAATACTGGGATTTTACTATTGGAGAAAAGAATAACTGGATTGCAACTATTGGGGCTCAAGATTTAGCAGTCTTAGAGAGTATAAAAAGAGTCCTTAAGGTTAATGACAATGTTACGACCACTGGTTACGATAAGACAGTTACAGCTCTACATAATGGATATTATTATGAGTACCTTTCTAATAATGAAATAAAAATACACGTTTTTGACATTGGTCACTTAGACGACAGAACTCATCCTTTATCTACCACTAAGAATAAGGTGAACTACAAATATGGCGCATATGTGAATGGCAGACTTTTTGCAGGAGATGTAAACTTAGACCCTGATGATGAGGCAGAGAAGCATAATGATTTTATCATATTCTCCGAGTTCAATCAACCTGACATATTACCAGTGTCTAATTATATACAGATTAAAGACTCTCAAGGTGGAGCGGTGATGGGATTACGGAGATTGGGAGATAATTTAATTGTCTTTATGGAGAGGGGAATATATCAACTGTACGCCCCAGCAGGAAATCCAGCAGGGTATAGTTTAAGGGAGAGCGATATAAATATTGGTTGTGTGGCTCCAAACAGTATTGTCGAAGCGGGTGGTGTTATATTTTTTGCGAGCAAGGATAATATTTATGTATTAAAAGCAGGATCGCAATCTGTACCAGTATCAACGGCGGTTAAGGATATATACACAGGTTCCGCTAATTTAGATAAGACGGTTGGTGTATATGATCCATTAAAAAACAGGGTATTGTTTAGATTCGGGAGCGGGGGGACTGCTCTATACGCCTTAGACTATCTTAAGATATTGAATGGTCAGGAGTCGTGGAATAAGCTAACATTCGTCGCCGGGAAATCAATTGATACGATAGCAATAGACAGTGATCTAAAGGTTCACGTAACGCATAACGAGACATAATTATGATAGAAAACATGGGAATACAGGGGCAGTGGTTTTGCGAGATCAAGAGGAAGAATGGCGATATAGAGACGTTTAAACAGCCAAACGCAATACACTCAAATCTGAAAGACAAGATAACAGATGCCATGAATGCTTCTGATATAAACTTCAGTTGCGGGTCAAACTTCCACGGTAATGATGGCAGTGGTCAGGGAAGCAATTCGAGCTCATTAACCGCAATAGGTGCGGGGACTGCTGGAGTCAGCATGTCTCTGAGTGGGTTAAGTGGGTACTATGGAATGGACAGTAGCGTAGAGACAGGTGCAACCAGTAACGGTAGTGGTGGATATTACTGTGAATGGAGAGGTACGATACGTGTCACACAGGCTTATACCGTAACTGCGATATTTTTAGGTAGAGATACTAATAGTGGCACAGGGGCGTTTAATACAATTTATGCAACAGGAACAAGTTGGAGCAATGTCGTGCTTGCCGATGGAGATCAAATGGATATTGTCTGGAGGATTACACTATCATGATAGGGATATTTGAATTATCACTGTACCGTGATGATAAATTAATAAAAGAAGTATACCGTAAAAACACTATCGATGTCTCGAACACCGGGATAAAAAAACTTATAATTGCCCATCTCGTATCTTCGAGTGGGAACGCTGGTATATTTCTTGATCAGAACTGGTCGTCTCCAAATGGGAGCCCCACAACGAATAATCAGGAAGGCATATTCTTCGACTCAAGTCCAATACAGGTCAGTCAGTATACCGGAACCAACGATACGGTAATAGGCTATGGTGCTCTATGTAGCTCGAGTAAAGCGGAATCTCAACCATCATCAAATCAAGCCCGATGGACAGCACGAAGGACTTGGACAGAGTCTACTATGACTGGGACAAATTATGTAACCGACTTTTCTATTGGGATGAACTATCAGGCAGACATGCTTAATGACGGAACAGGGAGCTTTAGTATACCGTTCGCTACTACCACATTAAGTGCATCAGACAAATTTCAACCAGCTACTAATGATATAATTGATATAACGTGGACAATTACGGTAGGGTAATGTGGCTCACGGCACAGTATCTGTAACCGTACCTGCAAGCGGAGCTACGTGGTATAAGGGGACTTCGCAAACTATAACATGGTCTGTGGCTGGAAGTCAGATTGCATGGAATTATTTTAGTTTATATCTCTACACCGACTCTGGTGGAATTGAAGATACTATCGCATCTAATATAGATGGTACGTACAGAAGTTACACCTACACACCAGCCACTGAATTGGACACCGCCAGCGATTATTATATACTAATAACTGGAAATTATGACCATTCAGGTGGTGTATAACGGGTAACTAATGGCTTTTACCGCAACTGGTGAGAGTGGTCGATTTACAATCACAGACCCGCAGTCGGTCACCCTATCCGCACCAAACTCTGGATCATACGCTCATAACGTGAGCATGACAATATCGTGGACTAAAACAAATTTCACATCAAATATAGATTTATATTGGACAACAAACACAACCTTTAGCACATCTAATAATATTCTTTTTAATTCTGCTCTTTCTTCTTTTGGGTGGAATATACCATCATCTTTAAGCGGTACAAGTATATATGTGTGGGTTCGTAAAACTTCAGACAGCAGTGTAAAGGATAGGAGCAACAGTTCAATCTCTATAACGGGTGCTGTCCTATCTAAGACCATAACCGATTCCATACCTATCTCAGATGCGTATACAAAGACAGAGAGTACATGGAGAACATATGTATACAAAACATTATCTGACAATATATCGTTAAACGATATATGGACAAAGACAGATAGTACGTGGCGGGAATACTTTTATAGAACATTATCGGATTCCATTTCAGTGGCTGATTCATGGGTTAAAACAAGCCGTCTATGGTTAACGATAAGAACGATCAGTGACTCTATCTCAATGGTCGATACGAGTACGTTATCGCAACGTAAATGGATCAAATTCGCCACTTCTTTAGACGACCTAACATTGGGTGACACTTGGACTAAAACACAGCGCAAATGGATAAAATTTGTCGTATCTAATGATAGCCTTGGTTTGGCAGATGTGTGGACTAAAACTCAGAGAAGATGGATAAAAATACGATCATTTCTTGAGTCTATCTCCGTTTCAGATATAATAGCAAAAACAGAGAGAGTGTGGATTCATTTCCATACAGTTAATGAAACCATAACCTTAATAGATATATCTACTGAGACTGAAGGTGTCTCAATGTCTGATAATATTGGCATTAGTGATAGCTGGACTGTTTCAAAAGCATTCCCATCTATTGGTTATCTTCTTGATGGTGGTGGAGAATCGTTGAAGTCTAAGTGGAATACGGGTTGGATATCTCCAACAGACCTTAGCAAGAATCCGATTATAAGACGTATAAATATGGACTATAAGAGCGATGATGATCTAACTATGAAGGTGTACTCGAACGAGGATATAACCACACCAGTGGCAACAAAAACATTTTCATCTTCATCTACACCAACGCACGGAAGTATTAGGTTAGGTACGAGGGTTAAGTATTTTCTACTATCAATTGAGACTGTTCAATCGTCTAATGCTGATGTTAGGATTGAGCGCATAGAAATAGAGGTAGATACGTAATGGCAGATTCCACGGTATATATTTTAGGCGGAGCTGATTCTGAGTCGTTTTCTGTGAAAAGGAAAACAGGATGGATACCTCTCACCGATATGTCAACCAATACTACCGTCCGTCGATTCAATGCTCGATATAAAAGCTCAGAAACAGTGTCCGCCAAGATTTATAGTAACGGAGATGGTTCCACTGTATTGTGGAGCGGGTCTCTGCCGGAGAATATGGTCGTTGAAGACCCTCCGGTTGTTAAAGACAAGTATGATAGTATTAAGGTTGGTAGGCGTGCAAATAGTATAATGGTTGAGGTATACACAAGTGCCTCAACATCAACGGATTTAGAAATCGGTAAAATAGAGGTAGAGGTAGATGGCAAGTAAAACAGCATATAAGCATGATCTCGACAGGAAACAGAGTTCAATTAATTTTTCAAAATCAGGAGTAAGTAATACTGAGATGGGTATGGGAGACTTTAAGTTTACAAGTCTAACGAAGGGGCAACTAAGCCCCAGTGAACCAACCCAAGATGAAGGTCGCCTATATATAAAAGATCAGGCGGGCGTTTTGTATTACATAACAGCAACGAGGGTAGGATAATATGTGGGGAGCATTACTTAGTGCCGGGGCAGGATTGGTCGCCCCAGCGATGGACGCATTTGGGATTGGTAAGGGTCATGAGAAGAAGTATATGGATTACCTAAAAAAGAAAGGCATGACCGACGCTGATGTTAATAAGGGTCTCAATACAGCGACAGGTCAGATAGCAGATCAAACCGACAGATCAAAATTTCAAATAGACACTGGTCTGTTGAGTCAAAATATGGGTAGCAGTATTATCGGATCACAGGCAAAGATGGGCGCCGAGATGGACAAGAATAAGATGATCCAAAAACGCTCAAGGGAGCTCTATGAAAAGAAAAGGCTTGATGAAATGAAGAGAAAACAAGAGATGGCAGAATTTAAGTTAGGTCAGGGTCAAGCCAAATCACAAGGTTGGGCGGATTTACTTGGTGGTGGCATGGGTGCACTTGGTGCTCAAGATAAGGGTGGAAACTATCTCTTTGACTGGCTTGGTAAAAAATAGGTAATTATATGGAATATCAACACGGAACAAAAAGAATGAAAAGAACTCCCTTACAGGAGTTGCTTGCCCATAAGAACGCACGTATTGACGCTGAAGCAAAACGAAAAACAGACGCTCAAGCTTATGTGGGTAAGAACGCACAGAAAGAATTATTTACAAAGAAGGTTGATGGGAAGGATAAATTTTTTGTAAGGGAGGATGACGGCGAAGGTAACTTAAGAGACCAAGAAATAACCAAGTTGCAGTATGAGTCTGACAAATCGAGTAATGAATATATAAACTCTCAAAGAAAACTTCTTGGACTCGACCAAACAGATATAGCCACCGATGATCGTACACCAGTCCCAAAGCCCGGTATACTTAAGAGATTATATAAAGGTGCATCTGACTACTTAAAAGGTGACTCTGGTGATACGCCCCCTAAGGTGAAGGGAGATATAATCAAGAAAAATATTGAAAACAATGTGGTTGAGACCAACACTAATCCAGCAGGGGTCACTGATCCTATTGCTAACGCTGGAGGTGGAAAAGTAAAGACTGACCTATCTAAACCAATGAAGCCAGTCATAAAAGAAACACCAACGGGTTTACCAATGGATGTAACGAATCAGGCTCAGACTTCAAAAATACATGCTGGCACACCTGAGACAGAAAAAGCTTTTCTAAAAAGTCAACTTCCAAATCAGGGTAATGAGCCTAAAGTGTATGCTGGCACACCTGAGACAAAACAAGCTTATGAAAGCAGTTTACTAAAAGGAAAACCACCTCCGGGCTTATCAGATAGAGATAAGGCTAACATTGCTGATGGCAGTTATAGAAGGAATGCTGAAAGTTTAGATGCGAGGCGTAACCAACTACAACAAAACATTGACACACAAAAAGCAAAGCCCGATCAAAGTCCAAATGTACACACTCAAATCGCTCAAACGATGAAGAGGCGCAGACGTGAGGAAATGCCAAGAATTGCTCTCCCTAATAAAGAGGAAGCAAATCGTGGTGCGCAACAACAATTAGCAAATATTGAAGCTAAGAAAATACAAGACGCTAAAAATATTGAAGCTAAGAAAATGAAAGACGCTAAAGATAGATCGTTTATTGCAAGCGCTAAGAGTAGTAATAAAAAAGCAAAAGAAGCCTTGGGAAAACATGAAGCAGAGCAAAGACATAATGCTTTAGTAAATAGTCCTGCATATATCGCACAGCGAAATAAATCAATGGCTTCTGTTAATTATAAAGAACCTACTCCAACAACAAAACGGACTGTGAGCAAAACAATGGGATCGTTTGCTAACACAAGTCCAGTTAAGAGAAGTAAAATTCAATTAGCGGGTAGATCAAAAAATCCTAAATCAAGTTCAAGTATTGTAGAGCGCAGAGCTATACAAAACAAAAGATATCCAAGTAAAGCTGAAGGTTCAAACATCGTTAAAGATGTATTTGGAAGGACTGGTATACTTACAGGAAACGCTAAAAAAGATAAAGCCATAGGTATTGAAAATAAAGAAAAGAGAAAAATGGCTTTAAAACAAATTGGAGGAATGTTTAAACGAGGTGGGTTTGGGACGAAGAGGGTCGATTTAGAAAGTCTAAATAAATATAAAAAGAAATGAACGAAAAAAACGGTTTTCTTTACAACACCGTAAGGCTGTTCGAGAAGGGGTCTGCTAACCAAAACCAGTACGGTAACCATCTATGGACTCCTGAATTAGCTGAAATGTTTGGCGCTGAAATAGGAAAACCTTTCACGGGTAGGGATGCCAATGGCAACCCAGCCCAATATAATTATGCATTTTATAGCGACCCAGAAGTTGGGAAGCAAGCATCTAATCACATTGTAGATAATATATGGGAATCCACTAAGGGTGACTCTCTGGCATTTGCAAAGCAGTACACAGGTCTCCCTGAAGACGACCCTACCGTCCAAAATTACGCTGGTGAGATAAACCGATCTAAGAAAGCCCAAGAGTTTGAAGGTGCTGTAGAGCGTTTAAACAACTCCAAAGAAATAGAAAAGAACAAGGGCGATCTCATTGCAGATATTCCTAAAGCTGAGTCTATTGTTAATAAGGCTATCAAGAATGGTAGACAGACCTTAGAGGAAGTTAAAAGCGCGATAGGTAAACTTGTAAAAGATAACCCTGAGGCTATTTCTGAAACAAAGAGATTAGCAGAAGAGACAGCAAATTCTTTCACATATGGATTAAATGCCCTTGGTGACAATCTCGCTAATGGAGTTCTGTGGTTAAACGGTCTTGCTGATGAGCCACTACCTGAAGGCGCTATAAACAATATAGAGCTTGCCTCTGATTGGTTTGAGGAGAACATGGATGACCTCTATATACCAGAGCTTGGTAAGGAATTTGAATGGAGTGACTTCAAAAACCCAAGCTTCTACAGTACAAAGATTGCATCTCAAATTCCACAAATGGCAACCCTAATGATTCCCGGTGCAAAGATAGCAAGGGCTTACAAAGGTATAAAAGGTGCTGTTATGGGCGCTCTTGCCATGAGACCTATTGAGAGCTTTATGGAAGCGTCTGATACCTATAAGAATTTAGTAGAGGGTGGGATAAGTAAAGACGTTGCTGGTGAAGAAGCCAGTGGTGTGTTCCAAAAGAATTTAACTTTAGTTGGGGCTGACGCTGTCCAGTTTGGATTGGCGTTTGCTGGTGTGAACCCGGCAATGCGTAAACCGCTATCAAAGTTTATAAGAGGTATTGGAACAGTCGGTACTGTTGCTACTATGGAGGGTGCAGAAGAGCTTGTACAGAACTTCTTTCAAACACAGGGTGTCGCATCAGCCACAGGTCAACCAGACCCAGATTTTATGGATGCCTTATTGTTGTCCACCCCTGCGGATAAAGAAGCATTCGCAATTGGTGCGTTTTTTGGGGGTACTTTTGGTGCTGTAGGTCAATTAACTAAGGGGCAGGTTGATGGTATTGTTAATGAAGAGATTGAGAAGTACAAAACTATCAAACAGGCAAAAGAAGATCAAATACAAAAGCCAGCAAATGAAGAACAAGCTGAATTCTCTAAACGAGTAGGTCAGCTATCAAAGTATAAAGATAAGATCGGACTTGGGTTCTCCGATACCGCAATAGAAGATATCAAAAGCGAACAAGAACTGGTTGAAGTAGGATATGATCCATCCCAGTTTGAGGACGCACTAATCAAGGAAGGGGAAGAAGGTTATGTCAATGACGGTATCAACAGATACGCAGTTACAGTCCAAGCAACAAACTATGAATTCGAGGACGGTACGCGACGTGTGTTATTATCACCAAACGCTACCCAATCCGATTTCCTTGAAGATACAGCAGAGGCTGTCTACTCCAGACTTCCTGAAGTTAATCAGGAACTTAGAGGAGCTATCGATAGCTGGTTAAATGCTGTAGAGATAGAGGCTCAAAACCGCGGTGAGTCTCTTCCGTATGGGGGGGCGGAGCTATTCAGCAAGTCACTACTCAGAAGCTTAGGCTACGATGTTGCTCTGCCCGCATATACGGTAATACCCGATAATATTTTAGATGCCTTTAAAAGTGAGTTGGCACTTGATGATGGTACAAACCTCATTGATGGCATGGAGATACTTGAAAAACAAGCAAAGCCAACTGAGGCTATAGATAGAAGTGATATAAGATCGTTCGCAGAAAGAATAGCTAATAGTGAGGATGTAACTTCTGTGGAAGACTTGCAGTTTTATGAAAATAATAAGACTGAGATAGAAAAAGAATTGAAGTTTATGGCTCGTGAGGTTCCCACGGAAAACAAGCAAATGGAGATGTTTTCGATGGGGGCTAATGCGGAGGGTGGAATATTTGTGATTGGTGGTGATGCTATAGCAAGGAATGTTAAGGGTGAGAGGTCTATTGAAGGTATAAGATATCCCGAAAAACACAACGGTTGGCAATTGAGCGTAGGCGGTGCAACTGCATTAGAAAATCAGGCAAAAGCAGGTAATGATGTGGTTATTGTTTATCAGTATCCAAAATCATCATCAAGTGAATCTAATCCAAGATTCAAGGAAGCCTTAAAGGTAGCTTTAAAGATAAACAATCGCCGAGTAAAAAAGAATAGAAAGACCTTAATAGAATTAAGAAAAGAAGTTGAGAGGTCTGTATCTGAACCTGATATAAATTTAACCAGAGGGAAGGTGTTATACGTAGCACAGTTCGATAAGGTACTAACTGGCGACAATAGGACTGTCAAGCATCCAACATATCCAGCACAAATTGTTTTTAAGAATATTAAGGAACTACCAAGACCGTTTAAGATTGAGTCTTTAACAGAGTCTATTGATCCAAGTATTTCACACAACGCCAGAACCTTTATTCGTTCGAGAGAATTAAGAGCAACGAGCTCTAACTTATATTTAGCTTCAAATGAATCTCCAATAGTTGGTGAGATTAGGAAGTTCATTAATGGGAAAAAGTCTACCTTTGACGAAAGGGCTGATCCAAACAAGGTGTTCTCTTCATATAGACGAAAAGGTGAAGTGGGTGTAACTGGAGTGTTTGATTCTATTAATAGTGAACGTGAACACGCATACGTTTCAGCCCTTGCGGATATCGCAAAAGAGTTGGGACTTAATGGAAGAATCGCCCAAGCTGGGGCGGTTACTGATAAATACGGTAAAGAGAATAGTGTTGTTTTTACTGCTGAAAATCCAGACCAAAACAAATTAGAGTTATATATCGCTTATGCTGGACTGCTTGGTAATCAGTTTAGCGTATTACACTTTGACCCAAGTACAGGTAAGAATGACTCTATATATATAAATGAATTTAAAATTAAAAACATGGATGAGCTCAAATCCATATCTCAAGAATTGTTAGATAAGAGTGTTGACCATACGGTTGAAATTAGGGGGTCTAACGCACGGTTAATTGTACTTGATCAAGATGGCAAAAACTTCGTAAATTTCCAAGAGAAAGGAATTATAGATGACTCAACAAGAACTTCAACGGGCAGTATCTCGTTTAGAGAAGCTACCGACCCCAAGCTTAATTCGGAAGAACTCTCCGATAAAGACAAAAGAAAAATCGCAAGAGATTATTGGCTCTCAGAGGTCGAAAGGATTAAAGAGCTCGGATACCAATCAGAATCAGGTGAACGATCATATAGTGATCTCAAGTCTAAGTTAGAAAAAGGGGAGGGCTACTCCCTATCCCCAACCAAACAAAAAGAATACGCCAAAGAGTTTGGACGCACACCCACCCGAAAAGAATTAAGGCGAGCCAAGAAGAACGAGCGAGCCACAAAACCAAAACAGCTCAGGGACATATTCAAGACCTTCTCATCACAAGTCAATAGGATCAATCCTAAGATAACCCAGAACGTAGTTAAATTTCAAAGGGGTGAGAAGAGGCTCGTGGATGAGTATATGAAATCCGCAATCCCATTTGCTACCTCACTAAAAAAATTAAAAAACAGGGCAATCGGCAGACGAAAGAAAGCCAACTACGTTGCGCTTAAGCTTGCTCTATTAAATGGGGACAGTGCTACCATCCAATCGATCCTGAGTCGCAGTGCGTTTAAACAGTACGAAACATGGAAAGTTGCTCATGAGAGTATGCATGAAAAAGCCCACGCCGTTGGAATAGACTTAGGTCACATAGAGACACACTTCCCAAGGCAGGTGTCTGACTATGACGCTTTTCTGCAATACGTTCATGGGATAACCTCCTCTGGTAAAAAGAGCAAGTTAACAGAAGCTATCCAAGACGCTGAGGCTCTTAGGGGGAGAAGTTTAACTGAGGAAGAGCAGATCGCTCTTGCTAATTATATAATGAGAGAGGTAAAGGGATTGAACACTGTGAACTTTGCCGACTGGACTAAATCACGAAAAATTGATGTCATAGGTCTCGATCAGCTTAGGTTTTATGCTGACCCAAATGTATCCCTTATTAATTATGGAAGCAATATGTCGAGGATGGTCGCTCTGGCTCAGTGGCTTGGTGGTAAACCAAACAGGTATACACTAAGGTCAATCCCAAAAGGACAGAAGATTAAGGGTGTTGGAATATTCGATAATAAGGTTGGAGTGTTCTTACGCAATGAAGATAACGGATTGACTGTATACACGAATAGAAAATCATCAGAAGCCATTAAGGCTATTGAGGTTTTAAGAAAAGATGAACAGGTCAGGACTGGAATGCCATACATGAGTATGGAGGATCAGGTTGGTGGTATGTTAATGCAACTTCAGGCAGAACATGGAGCATTCAAAACAATAGGGGAAGAGACAAGAATTAGAACCCTGTTTAATGCTTATTTTAATAAAGCTGGCATGCCAACCCTTCTAAATGGTGTTAGAAACATTGGGTACATAACAACTATGGGGAGTGTTTTTTCTGCGGTAACACAGCTCGCTGACTTAGGGGTTAGTGTCTACAGACAGGGGCAGGGTAAGTTCCTTGGATACCTTAGACCCGGAACCTACGCATCTGTATTAAAGGAGATGATGTTATCTACCGTCCGATTAAATAAATATAAGCTGAAGAATTTAGGTTTAGATGACACCATCTTAAGGGAATTAAATGAGAGCGATACAGCCTTATCGAGAGTTGGTCGGGTTGTGTTTAAACTGACTCTCTTAAAAAAGATGGACGCGATTGGCAAGGAAACATTAACCAACACGGTTATGAAGAAGTATGAGAAGCAAGCCAAGATGGCTATGAAGGGTAAGGATAATAAGAATACGAGGCTTATGTACGCACGCCTAACCAGAAAGTTCAGCGGAAAAGAATTAAATCAGCTCGTTAAGGAGCTCGCCAGTGGGAAGGTTACCGAGCTTACCGAGTTACTTGCCTATTCTGAGTTGCTCGATGTTCAGCCTGTTGCTGACAGCGAATTACCAGTTGGGTACTTAAGATATAATGACGGCAGGAGACTGTTCTACATGTTAAAAACATTTGCACTTAAGAGACTGGACTTGTTTGTGAATGAGGCACAGATATTAAAGAATGAGGCTGAGGCATTACATAGGGCTGGAAAGCATATAAAGGCAAAGCACAAGAGACTTCAGTCTATGTATAGATTCTTAGTCCTTGGGAGTATATTGGCTATGGCAGAGGCTGGGGCAGACACAATTAAAGATTGGATGGCTGGAAGAAAAACACCAATAAACGATCTTGTCTTGAGCAACATACTGAAACTGATGATGTTAAGTAGATATCACTATTACAACTTCTTACACAGCAAACCAAGCGAGGCTATCATTAAAATGATCATGATGCCAATTGACTGGATTGATGATCCGGCGAGGGACTTGTTTGCTTTTAATAAGAGGATACAAAAATATAAAAATTCAGACGAGATGTTTAAACGAGCCCTAAAAGATTTTAAAAAGAGGGGTGCAAAATCCATAAGACACATACCTATAGTTGGTAAGCATCTGTACTGGTTAGATATGAAAAGTGACCCAGCAAAAGCATTGGACAAGTATGCACCGTTACTTGCCCCGGGATACGGTAAGCGGGTCATGAAAGAGTACGAAAAACGTAATCGGAAGTAATAGTTTAAACATAATAAATATGAGAGATTCATAACACTATGGCAGGGATAGGATCGAAAGTACCGGGACTGGTCTTTAAGGACTTATTGACTGTGCATGACTCAGCCAATGATAATGAGGGTCTTGAGACCAACTTAAAACGAGTAGTTGATGGCGAGGGTGTGCAGAGTTCAATGGAGCTATCCTCTGACGATATGAACATAACAACTCATAATGGGGCAGATAAAGGATTGCGACTAAACAGCTCTTTAGTGACCTCCAGTGCTTTAGAAATTAACAACCTCGATGGTAAGGCTTTCGGGGGTACAGCATCTAACGATGTGTTATTAAATTCAAGCCTACAAACACAATTAACGGATAAATCTATTAACGGAGGAACCTTCTAATGGGTAACACAATCCAAATCAAACGTGGAGCAGACACAGGTCGAACCACATTAACACCCGGCGGTTTAGGTGAACCCATCTTTGGAACAACTAATGATGGTTTTTATATCGCTAATTCAACATCGCAAGGTGGATGGGCTTGGGTCGGAGCACCAATCCTTGACCAAGACACATTAGGTGGAGGTTCTGCGAGTGCCACTTCACTTGCCACCCAGCAATCAATTAAAGCCTATGTAGATGCTGAGATGGCTACGGCAGATGACTTTGCTGACCTTAATGATACAAACATTAATAATACTGTTTCGTTGATTGGTGGACATATAGCGGTTTACGACGGTACGAGCAAGTGGTTTAACAGAGCCTTATCTGGAGATATAGCGATTACGTCAACTGGTGTTGCTTCTATTTCAAGTGGTGTTGTAGTCAATGCGGATGTAAACGCATCGGCGGGTATCGCTTATTCAAAGCTAAACCTAACAACGTCTATTGTAAGCGGTGATCTTGTTGACAGCACAATAGCCAATGCTAAATTAGCCAACTCTACTGTAACTGTAGCAGGAAACACCGGAAGCGTTGCCATTGACCTTGGCGACACTTTAACCATTCAGGGAACCGCAAATGAAGTGGTAACCGCTATGAATGGTGATGTTTTAACAATAGGAATGCCAGATGACGTTACTATAACCGGAAACCTCATCGTGAACGGCGATACCACCACCGCAACCTCGACAGAAGTTGCGATTGGAGATGTTAACATCAAATTAGCGCAAGCCAACTCTGCCGATTCTGCTGATTTCGGGTTTTATGGGAAGTATGTAGCAACAGGTACAAAGTATTCAGGTATATTTAGAGATCAATCGAATACAGGTGACAGTACGCCTTGGACATTTGTTAATGCTATGACGACTGAACCCAGCACAACAGCGACTTTTACCACTGCAATGTTGGCAACAGTACGGTGTGGTGCTATTGTAGATGCTACCATTAGTGGTGGCACTTTTTAGTGGCTAAAGAAAATACTTTAAAGCTCTTTAATAGTGCAACGACGGACGCTGAACCCACTACGTCAAATCTTGACTATGGAGAGTTGGCAATTAACTATGCGGATAAAAAGCTCTTTTTCAGGGACAGTGGTAATAACATAAAGCAAATTCGGGACGATGAGGCTGTAAGTGCGGACATCACAGCTTTAGCGATTGCCCTTGGATAAGGAAACAATATGGCTAATACATTCAAACTCGCAACCAAGCTGAATATGACCACCTCTGGTGGGAGTGCTTTTAACAAGACACTTTACACAGCCCCGAGCAGTTCCGGTAGTGAGAAAACTGTTATAATAGGCATGACGTTCGCCAATACGTCCGGTACTTCAATAACCGTAACTGTTCTGATCGAGAATAGTGATGGTGACAATATTACTTTTGTAAAAGGTGCTCCAATTCCACAAGGAGGTTCTTTGGAAGTTATGGCTGGGAATAAATTAATTTTAGAATCGAGTGACATATTGAAGGCTTACGCCAGCGCAAGTACGTCTTGTGACTGTGCTCTTTCGTATATGGAGATAACCTAATGGGTTTCTACCTCGGAAATGAACCTGCCAAAGTCGCTACTAAGGTAGGCGTTGGTGTTATTACTGCGACAGAGCTTGCAGATGATAGTATCACCACTGCTGATATAGTAGCCGACGCAATTACCCCCATAGAATTATCTGAATCCGCCACAGGATACCAAGTAGGCTCTTTAGGTGTAGCCACTGCCGTATCAGGCACACATAAGCTTGTCGTCGGCGGTACTGCATCATTCACTGGTGCGATAACTGGGGATTTAACTGGGAATGTCACAGGTAACGCAACTGGACAAGCAGGAACGGTAGCAACAATAGCTGGATTAGCACCGAATACTGCAACAACTCAAGCAACTCAAGGAGCTATTACTTCAGTTGGTGCTCTTACTGGATTAGAAATTGCTGGAGATTTTGATACTTCTCAAAATCCATCTCCTTCACACACAACATCAAATAAGGGAATATTGATTGCTAAGGAAGCCTCTGGAAGCTATTCTATCAATGATTTATATGGTATTGATTTTTCAACTGCAAATTCTGCTGGTGGTACAAATTATAATATTTCGGCAATATATGCAGAACCAACCTCAACACCATATTTTAACGCTGGGGCACTTCATTTCTTAACTAATAGTGGTGCTAATTTAACAACTTTAGTAAAAAGAATGACTATTGACTCAACAGGCAATGTCGGAATTGGAATTGACAGTCCTACTACCGCATATGAGAAAGTTTTACATATTCACGAAGCAAGTGGTTCGTGTAATCTTCATTTAACAAACAATACAACTGGCTCAGCTTCTTCTGACGGGTCTGATATAATTGCTTACGGGAGTGATTTATATATTTGGAATAGAGAAGCAGGGGCAATGTACTTAGGAACAAGTGCATCAACTCGGTTAACGATTGAATCTGGTGGCAACGCCACATTTGCTGGTGATGTAACTCTTTCTACTGGCACTGCTAAACTTGGAGTCGGTAAAACCGCTTCAAGTGGATATACGATTGATGCACAAGCATCTTCAGGTAATTGTAATCTTAGATTAAATGCTACTGCGTCAGGGACAGGTGCAAGACTTCATCTACAGTCATCCAGTAATGATGGTACATATATTGCATACAATGATAATGATGGTACAAATTTAGCATCAATATACAGTTATGGCTCTGCTTTTGTTACAACTGCTTTAAGAAAAAATTTAGTATTCAAAACTAATGGAGGTACAACAGCACTCACATTGGATGCTTCTCAAAACGCCACATTTGCTGGTAATATTGGTCTTTGTGGCACAGCTCCAAATGCGGCAATGGCTCTGACTGTTGAATATTCTACTACTAATTATATTATGAAAATTCAAAATGACCATTCATACGATGGACACGGAGTAATGATTAGGGCAGGTGACGATGGTAATGTTGATTCATTAATCGTTCAAGATTTTGATGGGTCTAATACTCTTTTTAGAGTTAAAGGTGATGGCACTTCAGTATTTGCTGGGACAGGGACTTCTATGTTACACGATATAGGAAGTGCTACCCAAACGCAATATGCTGACATTAGACTTATCTCAAACTCAGGTACTGGGGAGATTTGGAAAAGCGGTACAGATCATACAACATATGCTGGAGCAGGTGGTCTTAATATTTATTGCAGTAATGGGTCTATCGCTTTTATTGCCAATGCTGTTCTGTCTTTAGTAATTGATACTAACCAAGATGCCAATTTCTATGGCGATATTAAAACCAAAGCATATGGTAGTAGTGGAGTACAAGGTAATCTTCAGATGACTGGGGATTTAACAGGATATGGTGCAGATACATATCCTACTCTTAGGACAACTGGTAGTACTATCTATTTTGATGCAGGTTCAACATATACTGGATACATTGCCCATAATACAGGTTTTACTGATATATCAGATGTCTCTTTAAAAGAAAATATAACAACTATTGACGATGCTTTGGATAAGGTTAGTCAATTAAAGGGTAGATATTTTGATTGGAAAGACGGTAGAAATGGGGATGAAAAGAGTATTGGTTTAATTGCTCAAGAAGTAATTGGGGTTGTAGATGAGGTAGTGAGTGGTGGAGAAGGTCACGCTGGAGAACTATATGGAGTAGCTTATGGGAAATTAACTCCACTGTTGATTGAAGCAATAAAAGAATTAAGTGCTAAAGTAACTGCATTGGAGAACGCATAATGCCATATATAGGACATTCACCAACCAACGCTGGTTCTTTCATCCAGATAGATGACTTCTCGGCTTCCTTTAATGGGAGCACTACGGGATTCACCATGCAGATAGGTTCGGTAAACATTACTCCTAACGTAAACAACCTTTTAGTTACCCTTGATGGCGTACTCCAGCACGAAGAAGATGCTTACACTATTAGTGGTAGCACGATAAACTTTGATTCTGCTCCTCCAATTGGGGCGAGCGCATATATAATTTTAATGGGACAGTCTGCGAGTGTAGGTCAGGGAACTATTGGTGCAGATGAATTAAATGTTTCTGGCGATGGGACAGTCGGACAAGCTCTGATCAGCGATGGTGACGGTACTTTCTCTTGGTCAACTGACGCAGAGCCCTATCTTGAGCTTGCTGGCGGAACGATGTCAGGGGACATTAATCTTGCCAGTAATGCCATTATTAATGGTGGAGCTATAGCGGGAACTTTTACTGGAGGGCTTACTGGTAATGTTACTGGTAATGTGAGTGGGACTGCACCAGCAGGGTCACTAACAGGCACAACACTTAAAAGCACAGTAGTTACAAGCTCACTTACTTCAGTAGGCTCATTAACCTCATTAACAGGTAATGGGGCTCCCTTTGTTATTTCAAATATTAATAATGGAAATAATATAGACATTAAAACAACCTCTGGTGGTAGTTTAGTTCACGCTGTAAAAATACATTCAGGTGGATTATTGGAAGCCAAACAAGGAATATCATCTACTACTGGAACATTTACTGGTAATGTCACAATGGGCGATTTGACTATAGACGATGATTTACATTTTAATGGAGGTGGAACGAGTGCTTGGCTTATAGGAAAGACTAACGGATATGGAACATTAAGAGTACAAAATTTTGCTGAATTTGAAGTTGATGGCGTTCTTGATATTAATGGAACAGGTACATCCACATTTGCTGGTGCATTAACTGCTAATGGTAATGTTACATTAAATGTTGCTGGTGATAATTTAGGTCTTGTAATGAAACCTTCTGGTTCAGGCTCTACTACATTAAGGTTAGATACTTATGCTGATAATGCTGATGGAAGAAATTGGGCATTTAGAAATCGTTATAATGTTCACGGTAGATTAGAATTAATGAAGGGGACTAATAATACTGATAGTCCTCTTACTACAGTTCAACACTGGGATAACGATGGTACATCTACATTTAAAGGTGATGTGACCGTTGAAGGCGATGTTAAGATGGCAAATGGTAGGGGAATTAGTTTTACTGCAAGTTCTAATACTGGTGGAATGTCAAGCGAACTTCTTGATGATTATGAGGAAGGGACTTTTACACCAACACTTACGAATGTTGGGTCATACACTACTCAATTTGGGAAATATACAAAAATTGGTAGGCTTGTTCACGTGGCAGGAAAACTTCACGCAACAGGTGTAACGGTTAATGGGACAACGATAATATTGGGAGGGTTGCCATTTGACTCAGCAGATGAAAGCGATTCGGCTCAAAGGTCTGCTATTAGACCTGAAGGCGATTGGGGAGGTATGGGTATTGCATTTACGGATGGGGCTCATTTTAGAATAAATGGTACATCGGCACAAGGAGTCGCAAATAGTGGGGGCTCATCAGTTTATTGGAGTCATAATGCGTCAGGAATGGGTACAACAATGGAATTTAATTTTAGTGGCACATATTACTCAAATTGAAATGGGACAAATAACAAGGAATAAAAAATGGCTTTAACAAAAGAAGTAAAATGCGACAAAATAGAAATTGTGGGAGATTACAAAGCGGTACAATGCCGTGAGGCGACCATAGTGAGTGAAGATGGTGTGGAACTTTCAAGAAGTTTTCATCGCCACGTACTTAACCCTGATTCTGATATTAGTGGTGAACCACAGGAAACCCAAGACATCTGTAATGCAGTTTGGACTGATGCAGTAAAAGAAGCTTGGGCAGTTAAATTAGCAGAGGATACGCCAGCATAATGGCTCTAACAAAAATTAAAACTGGTGGAATAGCAGACAACGCAATTACTAATGCGAAGATGGCAGATGATGCTATTGACAGTGCTGATTTCGCTGATGGAAGTATAGATAATATCCACGTAGCCACTGGACTTGATGCAGTTAAGTTAGCTGATGGTACAGTTACTAATGCTGAATTTCAATATATAAATACTCTATCCAGTAATGCTCAGACTCAGATAAGTGCAGCCTTGCCAAAAGCAGGTGGGACTATGACGGGGGATATTACGCTTGACGGAAGTTCTGCTTCTAAAAAAATAAGATTGGAACAAGACTCTACTCACGCTTTACAGGTAGGATGGACTTATAATGGGACAGTTGCAAATGCTTCTTCTTTTATAAAAACTCACTCGGCTAATAATGATTTGTTGATTGATGCTAAGAATATTTTATTAAGTACTGATGGTGGTGGCAATGTCGGAATTGGAGTAACTCCATCTAATCTGCTTGATTTACAGAAGAATCAGAATGATTGGACTGGTGCTACAGCTTCAATGCAAGTTCAGTCTGGTGCAAATTTGGGTTATTTTTCTGCATTGAACGATAGTTATACTACATCAGGATTTAGGTTACCAGATACTGTTCACATAGCATCAAATGATAATACTGGTGGAGGTTTAATACTGGCATCTGGTCACGCATCTACATCTAAAATAAGATTTTATACTGGACAATGGGGTTCTGAAGCAGAGCGAATGCGTATAGACTCAGCAGGCAAAGTCGGCATTGGATTAACGCCTGCTACAACATTACAAGTGGCTTCAAATGAAACACATACTGATAACCACTTTACTACGGCTGACAAAGGTATAGTTATTGGCTCAAGTACCACTCTTGGAGAAGGATTGGCGTTATGGCATCGTGGTGATGGAAGCGATGTTATTGCAAGTTTATATGATAGTTCTGGCGTAGGATTAAAATTTATTAATAGAGCAAGTAGTAGTGGTAATGCGGTGGTCGCTCTTTCATTAGTTAATGGCAACGCCACATTTGGTGGGAATGTAATCAAGCCAAATAATTGCTCCGTATATATTAATTGGGTCTTTGGGTCAAATAATGTTGGAGCAGGGACATATACTTATTTCCCATCAAGTCACGGGACTGTAAACGAAGACCGAGATGTAGGGGGAGATTTTGCGTCTGGAATTTTTACTGCTCCTGTTCAAGGCTCCTACTTATTTAATGTAATAGGTAGACCAGATGATGTATCAACAAGTTCAAGCTACTTTATGAATGAATACAGAATGCAGATACAAAAAAGTACAGATAGTGGCTCAACTTGGACTGGTGAAAAATATCCTCTTATTTGGGTTGACCCA
>LWDU01041311.1_pt1 | contig 42095 bp, 34 predicted proteins | sample 727161 | NCBI WGS metagenome assembly LWDU01 (sample SAMN04566230, study PRJNA314399) | hydrothermal vent metagenome | isolation source: deep sea hydrothermal plume seawater | place: Mexico: Gulf of California, Guaymas Basin | collected 2004-07-11
ATCTGGCTGCAACGAATCTAACGTTCGGGTTCCTGACTGCCGTTGAAACCGCAACAGATGCGATAGATAAGCTCCACTCAACTGCTGAGGCACACGAACGAGTGATGGTGGTGGAATTGATGGGCCGGAACGCCGGTTGGATCGCGCTCTCTGCTGGAGTTGCAGCGACCGCCGACGTCATTTTGATACCTGAGATCCCATACGAGATGGAACGGGTATGCGACAAGATCGAGGAGCGTTATGCGGAAGGCCGTAATTTTGCAATCGTCGTAGTGGCTGAAGGTGCCTTTCCAGTCGGAGGGGAACCACTTTTCCAGCGGCAGGGTGGTGGGAAGCAACACCTCGGCGGTATCGGTGCCTTGATCGCAGAAGAAATCGCAGAACACACAGGGCAAGAGACTCGCCACCTGGTCCTCGGCCATCTTCAGAGAGGTGGTGGACCAAATGCCCAGGACCGTTTGCTAGCACTTCGCTTTGGGGCAGCTGCAGTTGACCTTGTCGCCGCAGGCCGATTCGGGTGCATGGTTGCGCTCGATCCTCCCGATGTGCTCGCAGTTCCTTTAGCGGAAGCGATTGCTGCAACGAAAAATGTTCCTATGAATAGCGATATACTGAAGACTGCTCGGGCGCTCGGTACCTGTATGGGTGATTAAGGGCACGACACTGCACCAGGGATCACTCCAATGGAGCAAACAAGCGTTAGGTTCCTGGAGTCAGGTCTTGTCTTCTTCGGCTACCCAATTTTGTCATCCGAGATGCTTGCCCCCGATCTTCCGCTCTTCGAGCTTGGCGTTGCCAAGCTCCAGAACCCAGCACGCGATGGTTGACGATACCCAGGAAACATCCTCCGGTGGTAGCAGATTCCGAATCACACTTATCCGCGTGATCATCGTCCAGGTCATAGCACTAGGCCTGCTCTTGTGGCTCCAAATGCGATTTGGAAGATGATAGCCAGCAGTATTACCAGCAGCACAGAGAACTGATGTAATGCACTGGGTCAATTGGTTAATTGTCATCGTCTACCTGGGTTGGGTAGTCGTGGATGGCATCAAAAAATCCAAGGACACGGATACAGTCTCCGGCTATTTCATCGCCAATAAAAGCTTGTCTTGGTGGGTCGTTGGCCTGTCGGTGATGGCAACGCAGCTTTCTGCTGTGACCATGATCGGTACACCGGGTCAGGGCGCAACGGATGGACTCCGTTTCATACAACTGTATCTCGGACTACCTCTAGCGATGGTGATTCTTGGCGTGACCATCGTCCCCCTCCTTCATGGCTCTGGGGTCTACACTGCCTACGAGTATCTAGAACGCCGCTTTGACGCTAAGACGCGCGCGCTGACGGCATTTCTTTTCCTGATATGCAGGGGGCTCTCGGTCGGAACCATCATGGCAGCACCAGGTGTGGTCTTTAGTGCCATCTTCGGAATTCCCCTGGTGTGGGCTGTGGCTATGATCGGTGTTCCAACTGTGATCTATACCATGGTCGGAGGTGTCCAGGCGGTCGCCTGGGCTGACGTAAAGCAAATGGTTCTGATCGTCATCGCATTGGTCGCAATCATGTTTGTCCTGGTCATCCAGATGCCAATCAGCCCAGGAGAAGCCCTCACAATTGCTGGAGCTACAGGCCGACTGCAAGTATTCGACTTCTCTTTCGATATGAGTGAGCGCTACACGTTCTGGTCCGGGGTGATCGGGGGAACATTTCTCATGCTTTCGTATTTCGGCACTGATCAAAGCCAGGTCCAGCGTTACCTCGCTGCCAGATCAGTTCACGAGGCAAAAAGCTCGCTGCTCATGAGTGCTTACTGGAAAATTCCCCTTCAAGCTCTCGTGCTCTTAGTCGGCGTCGGAGTCTTCATGTACTACCAGTTCGTGCGCCCTCCACTGCTCTATAACCCTGCGCACGAGGCAGCAGTGGTTGCGGCGAGGGGGGCCGAGTACGACGACCTCCAGAAAAGATACGCTGAGGTATTTACGCTGAGAGAAGAAGCAGCCTTCGCTGTCGCCGACGCGTCCGATGGCAGCCAACAACCGATGGAACTTTTTCTTGCTCGCGAGCAGGAAATTCAAGCGATCCGGGGCGAAGCCCTCGCGATGGTGGTGGAAGAGACGGACGAATCATCAACCGACGTGAACTACATTATCCCGCGCTTTGTACTTTCCGAGCTTCCGATCGGGCTGGCTGGACTCTTCATAGCAGGGGTCTTTGCTGCCGCTATGTCTAGCATCGCCGCCGAACTCAACGCCCTCTCGACCACCAGCGTGATCGATTTCTACAGGCGTTGGATGAGACCGAACGCTGATGATGCCCATTATCTGCGGGTATCGAAGGGAGCTACCGTTTTCTGGGGCTTCTTCGCCTGTATCGTAGCAACCTACGCTGCTACACTTGGATCGCTAATCGAAGTAGTAAACCGCTTCGGTTCGTTCTTTTACGGCTCGATACTCGGGGTATTTCTTCTAGCGATGGTCCCCAGAGCCAAGGCTCGAGGGGCTTTTTTCGGGCTTATAATTGGCATGGTAACGGTTGGCTTCGTCGAGTCCCGCACCACGATCGGATACCTCTGGCATAACGTCATCGGTGCGGCCGTGGTTCTGCTTGTGGGTGTCACATTGAGCCTCATGGACCGAAGGAACGCCTAGCCAACCCTAGTTTATCACAGCTGAGTCAACGCTCGCGGCTGAGTGGTACGTTGCCCTCTACATATGAGTGCTAGTTCCTCGAAGTGAACTCCCTCCAGCTTGCTGGCTCAAGTGAGATGAGATTAGCAAAAAGCCGGTAGGCACCAGGTACCCTACTGGCCCATTGCCGGAAAAATGCGAGTCCAGTGTAGATAAAGAGACCCTCCCCGACAGTGGCCACCAACAGCGAGCCTCGTCTTGCCTCCTCTCCCGGATCGTTCATCTCTAGGAGCGGTACATAAGCACTATCCCAACTAGCAGCGAAGTAGAGACCCCTCTCCTGAACCCATCCTTCGAAGTCGAACTGGGTAATTTGATTAGGTGCAGTAAGGGCTGGCGATGAGGAAGCAAGTAGAGTGACCTCTGCAGTCTCATCTGATACGCGAGGAGACCCTCGCCCGACTTGGATTTCTTGGGGTGCGAGGGAACCCAAGCTGCCTCGGTTATACTGCACTAATACGGTGCCACCGGCTCTCGCAAAATCCAAGATTGGGGCACTCGCAGCACGGAGATCTGGGCGGACTTCGTACGCCCGCACCCCCAACACCAGAACGTCAAATGAGCTAAAAGAGCCACTCCGAACCGTGTTTTCGTCCAGAACATCAACCTCAACTCCGAGTTGGCGGATTGCTTCCGGACCGTCATCTCCTGAACCCATAATATATCCGACTCTTAACCCCGGAGTGACAGCTACAGGGAAGACCGTTATAACCACTTCGGCATCAGAATACAGAGGTGACCGAGGGATATGTTCATAGTCGATGAGCGTGAAACCTTCGGTATAGGCATTATCGTCATCGGTGCGCACAACAGCCTGGAAGGCATGATCACCTAACGAGATCTCACCCTGAGGCTGCACAGTAAAGTCCAGTGTCCGCTCTGCCCCTGAATCTCTCAAATCAAATGAGTGCTCTGCTGGTGTTACCATCCACCCCTGAGGCGCAACAAGTCTCACCTCGCCTCGGGCACCTTCGTCTTCCTGCGAGCGCACGATGACCGAAATAGCCCGGGATTGTGTCTGACCCTGAGGCCACGCAATCCCGCCCGGTGCGACGGCCACGGAAACTCCTGGCACTACCAATACTGGCTTCTCGAACTCACCGAATGACGGGTCCACGCCAACATAGCGCCAGGGAACAACAGTCTCGACACGGCCACCCATAGATGCCCCTTGGAGTGTCTGCGAGAACACCGCCCTCCCCCGGACCGGTGCAGGATCCCGGGGCATTCCCCAGAGATCAGGCTCATCAGGCCATCGGTAGCGGGCTCCATCGCGATCTTCCCTCAAGAAGTAGAGCCGTGAAACATCAGAACTATCTGACACTATCAAGTCAAAGGTCCAGGTCGCGAGCGTGCCCGCTATCACCTCTCCATTTGCAGATAACCCGGAAACGGACATCTCACGAGCTTCCCAAGCTTCAGGGATCTCTAGGTCTACCGTTGGATTCGCTAGGTGAAAATCACCGCCATTCCAAAGGTGCGCTTGGACTTGGACAGCCTGACCCGGGACAAGAAGATCATCTGCCACCCTTACGTCGAAGGTGACAGCTGACGCGGCCATCAATCCTTGCGTCGCTAGGATTTTCTTCTTCCCGAGTGCAATTATGAATTCTTGGTCGGCTACCGTACCGGCTACCTCTCCCGCTACCACCAGATGTTGTAGAGCCTCTGCTAAATCTGGGACGATTGCAGAGGGGTTTAGGCCGAAAATGCCTCTGGCTCTCGCGACTGATGCCCGATAAGCCTCAAGGTGCGGGAGCACCCGAGCACCCGACTCTCTATCGAGTCGGGTTGCGATACCTACCAAAGTGGTATCGATGCCTGAAAACATCCCATCGTTAAACCCATCAATGTGGGTGTCAACAAGAGTTAAGCTCGTGTTCTGGGGCCCAAAGGGCTGGGGCGCACCCATATCCTGTGAGCGATGCTGGCTTCGACTCTCCATTGAAAGCTGGAACAGTGAGCGGCCTAGCAGTGGATCATGACTCCCAGTATCGATGACTGTGACATCTTCGTTAGTGTCTCCTCCACCTCCGAAAAAGCGTCTCCGAGATGTCTCATACAGTTTTGCTGGCCTCCAAGGCTCAACGCCGTGTGCAAACTGTTCCGTGAACCGGCTGCGATCTCCAGCAGCTTCAAAAACCTCCCGTGCTATGATACCAGCAGCCTGATGCTGCCCATGCCCGTCACGTGGCGTACCGCTGAATTCTGACACAATCACATGTGGTCGAAATTTTCTTACAACCCATGTCACATCTTCGAGGAGATCTTCACGGGACCACAGTGACAATGCTTCGTCAGCACTCTTGGAGAATCCATAGTCGAACGCTCGCGTGAAGAATTGCTGCCCACCATCCAAAGTACGTGCGGCCTCTAATTCACCTGTACGGATGACGCCCAGTCCTTCCCAGAGCTCAGGACCAATGAGGTTTTGGCCTCCGTCACCACGCGTCAGTGCGAGATAAGCGGTCTCAACGCCCCAGCCTCTAGCAAGGGCAGTGAGAAGGCTAGTGTCCTCATCATCCGGATGAGCGCCGATGATGAGGACACGCTTTACTCCATCCATCTGGCGTAGCAAGAGACCCGTGGGCACAATCCCGGTGCCTCTCATTGACTGGGCATCAACACGCGATGGAATAGCAATGAGAGCCAGCACACTCAGCACTGTGAACTGATTAAGCCACACTCTGAATAGCCTCATCATGGTTCCTATCGGAAGGCGTAGGTGTCGAGACCAAAGACTCGTAAAGATAGATGCTGGGGTCTTACAGCCGATACCCGTACCTAGAACCGTACCGATCGCAGCACAGTTCCCCCATTTCATTCCCACTAACTGTCCTTTGGCCATGGTAAAGCAAGAGATGCTGGAGCCCGTGACTTCCCTACCCAACCTGCTAACGCTAATAAAGTGAGGAGGTAGGGGAACGCTAGGAACAACTGATAAGGGACAGCAAGTCCGAATGTTTGGGCTTGAAATTGAAGCGCTGATGCCGACCCAAAGAAAAGTGCGGCGAGAAGAACAAGTAGTGGATTCCACCGACCTAGTACAACCACTGCAATTGCGATGAACCCGCGTCCAGCACTCATGTTCTCAGTAAAAGTGCCAGCGTGTGCAAGAGCGAGATGTGCACCGGCTATACCGGCAAGTGTGCCACCAAAAACCGTTGCCCAGAAACGAGTTTGCTTCACCCGCACGCCAGCGGCTGCGGCTGCATCCGGCTCCTCTCCAACAGCTCGTAATTCCAAGCCCCACTCTGTGCGGTACACAAAATACCAGAGCACTGGTGCCAGTACATAAGTGAAATACGTAGTTGGCGGCTGATTGAAGAGGGCCGACCCAATGATTGGAATGTCCGAGAGTAATGGGATTGGAACCGAAGGAAGGGTAGGTAGGGTTAGTGCCGTTCCCGTGGTGCCGAAGCGAGCCTGGTATATCGCACCTGTGAACCCTAGACCGCCGAGCGTTACAGCAGTCCCGGTGATGATCTGATCGGTCCCTAGACCAACCGCAAACCCAGCGAAAATCATCGCTACTAATGCGCCTCCGAGTGCACCAACCAAAATCCCTCCGCCAGCGCCACCAATGGCGAGAGCTCCAAGCGCACCTCCGAGTGCACCCGCGATCAGTGAACCCTCAAGGCCGATGTTGATGACCCCGCTACGCTCGGTAATCGTCTCGCCCATCGCAGCTAGTGCGAGTGGAATGCCCAGACGGACCGATGCTTCTAAAAATGCAACAACGGCGATCACCTCAGGCACCGAATCTCCTCCTGATCTGGTCTCCGGCCAAAACAAACAGGATCACAAGCGCCTCGACTGCACTCACCCACGCTGCAGGTACACCGGCTTCTCGTTGCATCGCACCAGCTCCTGCTTCCAGGCCTCCGAAAAGCAGACCAGTAAAAACCACCCAACCAGGATGAAGCCCAGCCAATAGGGCCACGGCAATCGCTGTATAGCCCCAACCAGGTGAGAGACCTTCGTAGAGTGCGAATGTCACACCAGTGATCTCAATGCCACCGGCCAGGCCGGCAATTGCACCAGAACTAAGGAAAACGACCAGCAGAACCCGCTTGCTTTCGATCATCCCTGACACACGTGCTGCGTCAGGAGAAGCCCCAACTGAACGTGCCTGAAAACCAAAGTGAGTCCAGCGCAATCCAGCCCAAAGTATTACACCCACAAGCAGTGCAATCAGAAAACCTGCATGTAGTCGTGTTCCTTCTACCAGCACAGATAGCCTTGCAGCATCACTGATCGGATCAGTCTGAGGAAAGACGCCACGGTTTTCCTGAAGCGGACCATGGACCACGAACGCTGCAAGATAAATCCCCACGAAGTTCATTAGAATCGTCGGAATCACCTCTCCTATACCTAACCTTACCTTCATGAATGCGGGTATAGCTGCCCATGCAGCCCCTGCTAGCAAGGCAGCAACGAGTGCGGCCGGAGTAAGAAACCACCCGGGCGCACTGCCCCAGCTCAGGCCCACCCAGGCAGCAGCGATTGCGCCAGCATAGAGCTGGCCCTCTGCTCCGATGTTCCACACTCCCGCCCGAAAAGCCAATGCGACCGCTAGGCCCGTGACTATCAATGGGACTGCACGAACCATTGTGACCGAAAGAATCGCTGTCCCACTGCCGAAAGACCCCTGAAACATCGCTGCACCGGCGACTAAGGGGTCGTACCCTCCAAGCCATAAAGATCCTGCGGCTATGATACCTGTGGCGAGCAGGGCCAAAACCGCGACAGCCAGTTGGCTAAACCGCCTCACTTCAGTGGACCTCGAGCCTGCTACCCAACATCATGGCGCCGATAGCTTCCCGGGAATCATGAGTAGATGGCACAGGGGTAAGCTTGCCACGCAGAATCACGAAGACGCGATCTGCTACCTCAAGTATCTCGTCTAGGTCTGTCGAGATCAGCACGACACCAGCAGCTGTATCATGAGCCAATTTTTTCAGCTCCCCGCGGACGAATGCTGTCGCCGTAAAATCCAGTCCCCGGGTGGGATTCTCTGCTATCAGGAGTTCGGGCAGCCGGGAAAGCTCTCGACCCACCACCAATCTTTGCTGGTTTCCACCAGAAAGTTCGCGCGCAAGAGCTCGCACACCTGACGACTTCACCTTGAATCGGGACCGGATCTCGGCGGCGTGTAACCCGATTAACTTCCAACGAAGCAGAGGCCCCGAGCGGAACTGTGGGTCACGGTGCAATGCTAGAGCTACATTTTCCGTGAGATCGAAATCTGCGGCCAATCCCTCCCGGTTACGATCCTGTGGGATAAAACCAACGTGCTCGGGAATCTCTAGCTTACCTGAGGCCACCTGCTGACGGCCGGACAAGACAAGCGCTAGCTCGCGCTGCCCATTACCCTCTACACCGGCTACCCCGATCACCTCGCCACTCATGACCTCGAGCCCCACGTCCTGCAGAGCTAAGCCTCCCTGCGGACTGTACACATCTATTCCCTTCAATCTAGCCACCGAGCGATTACCCGATTCTCTATTTTGAGCCAAACCATCTGAGCTCTGACCGAGCGCTGGTAAAGCGTTTCTCGCAGGCGTTATAGGCGCCTCTCCTTCGCTACTAGACGACCCAACCATCGCATCGGTCAAGATTGCTGTATCTACATCAGCCCTGACAGCAGTCATCACGGTGCGCCCCTGCCTCAGTACTGTGACACGATCCGCGATTGACAGTATTTCATCTAGTTTGTGCGCGACGAGGACAACTGCACGCCCCTCCTCAGCCAAAGTGCGGAGAAGACGGAACAACTGATCGATTTCCGCAGGCGCTAGCGCGGCAGTCGGTTCATCAAGTACGAGCAATTGAGGGTTACGTAACAGAGCCTTCAGGATTTCAATACGCTGTCGATCCCCCACCCCCAATTCCTCTATCGAGGCTTCGAAGGGTACGGTGAGCCCTGTAAGCTTGCCGAGCTGGCTAGCTTCTTTGCGGATCTCCTTCAGGTGTAACGTCCACCTATGCCCTGTATGCCGCCGACCGAGTGCAAGATTCTCGAGCACAGAAAGGCCCGGTACCAAAGTGAAGTGCTGGTGCACCAAGCCAATCCCCATTTTCCAGGCGGCCCGTGCACTCTGTAATCTGACCCGAGACCCGCCCACTTCTAAGAAACCAACATCCGGATGGATGATACCCCCCAAGATACTTAGGAGCGTGGTCTTGCCGGCTCCATTCTCCCCCAAGATACCGTGGATTTCACCTGAATGAATTTCGAGATTTGCGCTGTCGAGTGCCTTCACATGTCCAAAATGACGCGTGATACCATCAAGGCGCGCAAGAACCTCAGTCATGACCCGCCGATCTCACCCTCTATGAATGAGACCTTCGGAACTTCAAGTGTCCCACTGCGAATACGCCCTCGTACCTCTTGCATCGTCGCAATGAAGTCAGCCGAGAAGATATGGGCTAGGGCAGGGTTCACAACGAAATCGATAACCTCCGCGTTAGCCCCAGCATAGACCGGTCGGCCACCTAGTTCACCGGACTCCCAGGAAAGTGCGATCTCCAGGAATGCCCGTGGAATGCGGATAACCGCGCTACCCAAGATCACTTCTGGTGCAATCTGGTTTTGGTCACGATTCATCCCAAGCGCCCATGCCCTTCCTCCTGATTCGACCACCTCTCGAACAGCTTGAAAAACCCCGAAAGAAGCGGCATCGACATTGTGGATAATAACATCGGCCCCATTACGAAGCTGGGCGATTGCAGCCTCTTTTGCAGCAGCCACATCATCCCAATTTCCAATAAAAGCTTCAAGAACTCTTATGTCCGGATTAATACTCTGGGCACCAGCCTCGAAGGCTCGGAAGGTTCCTTGGACAGGCGGGATCTCAACGCCGCCGACCATACCTAAGATGCCTGACTCACTTACCTGAGCGGCAGCCATGCCTGCAAGATAGCTAGCCTCCTCTAACTCGAAGATCAGCGGGATGACATTTTCCGAGTACCTACCTCCACCACTTACAACGAACGTAGTGTTGGGAAATTGCTGACCTGCTCGTATTGCAGCGTCTTGGTACTCAAACCCATGCGCAAAAACTAAATCGTACCCTGACGAAGCATATGATAGGAACGCCTCGTCAAACTCGGCCGGAGTCCGGGTTTGTTGGTGACTAACCTCGGCCCCGAGAGAATCACGAAGAAGGAGTAATCCTTCATAAGCACCAGCATACCAACCAGCATCGCTAACCGGACCTGCAGTGAGTAGCGCTGCACGCAGTGGAACCTCCTCGAGTCCCATCGCTCGCCTATCGGAGTTCTCCGGAGCGGTACAAGCCGATACGGTTGCATTTGTTATGAGTAAGGCAGTCAGGATGAACCGGTGCATGAGCATGTCCTACTAAAAGAGCGTGTGCGGAGATTCTCTAGTGTAAACCTTTGACTGTTGGGAGTTCAAAGCGCTCGGTATGTTTTGCGCCCGAAATCCAGATTCCATCGGATAGTCAGACACTGATTCTGTCACAACCATCGGAACAGAATTGTTCTAGAAGAAAAGGGAGTGGAGCCCATGGACGCGCAACGTGGCAACTGGAGCTCGAATACAGGGCTCATCCTCGCGGCCACAGGAAGCGCGATAGGCCTCGGTAACCTCTGGAAATTTCCCTTTATTACCTGGGAAAACCGTGGCGGGGCCTTTGTCCTCGTCTACCTGATATGTATAGCCGCCGTAGGCTTGCCAATCATGATGGCGGAGCTGCTCATAGGTCGAAAGACGCAAAAAAGTGCCGTTGGCGCACTTAAGGATGCCGCAGGTCCTATGTGGGGAATCGTCGGAGCCTGGGGCGTACTGTGCGGCTTCATCTTACTCAGTTACTACACTGTTATCGCAGGTTGGTCTCTCTTCTATTTCAGCAAGACAGCCGGATGGATGGTGACTGGCTTCCCGAGTGGTATGGCGATGGGGGATCTCTTTAGCGAACAATCCAGCAATGGCGCCCTTCAACTCGGGCTGTCCATAGGGTTCAGTATCGCCACAGTGTCAGTAGTGTACCTAGGAGTCCAAAAAGGCATTGAGAGGATCGCAAGGACTTTTCTCCCGGTCCTCTTTGTCATTCTCGTTTTGCTACTCGTCTCTGCGCTCCGAATGAGCGGCTCGGGTGAAGCCCTCGCCTTCATTTTTAAGCCTAACTTCAACGAACTCGAGCCAGGCGCGATTCTCGAGGCTCTGGGACATTCCTTCTTTACGCTTTCGTTAGGAATGGGATGCATGGTGACATACGGTTCCTATATCTCAAAGACTCAGTCTGTGGTTAAGGCATCAGCAGTGATCGTGCTCCTAGACACAGTGATCGCGCTCCTAGCAACCGTCATCATGTTTTCGGTAATATTCAGTGTCCCTGGCATGGAAGAGCAGGTTGGTGGATCTACGGTGGGTATGCTCTTCATCTCACTCCCTGAGGTGTTCTTCACCGAGGTTCCTCTTGGACGCTTCCTGGGACCGCTTTTCTATGTGCTTGTTGCGCTTGCTGCTCTCACATCGACGATATCACTGCTCGAAGTCGTCGCAAGTTACGTGATCGATGAGCATGGCATAGCTAGGCAAAAAGCAACATTAATGTGCGGTGGTGCTGTTTTCATATTCACCATCCTCGCCGCCGTATCTTTTGGTGCTGTTTCAGGTGTATCGAATCTTGTCGTCCCAGGTGCAATAGGAGAGACACTTTTTGGGGGCAAAGTTGGCTGGTTCTCTATGGCAGACCATTTCGTCTCGAACTGGATGCTGCCGACCGGTGGGTTCGCAGTAACGATCGCTGCAGGTTGGTTTATGACCAGAAAAGACACCATGAACGAACTCGTGGATGGTACACAGCCCAGTTGGTTTCGGTATGGGGCTTGGCGTTTTTTCATTCGTTTCGTAGCACCAACCGCTGTAGCCGCTATCATTATTGCGGTAATGATCTTTGGGGTGGACTTCAGTTGATGCTGAACTAGTTGGCTGAGTAGGAACGACCAACAAGTAACAGCAGATCGGGCTCTCAGGTACATATCTCTGATTCAGCCGGACGATTGGATATCAGCCCCTTTGCGACTCTCGGTCCCGAGGGCACATTCTAGCTTGGTCCCACTAAGACAGGCACATGATTGAAGACCTCTTGAATAGGCATATCGAGAAACGACCTGCGACCCTCAAGTTTCAAGGCCGTATTCTCTATCTGTTGGATGATGCCGAACGCATGAGAGGGCAATTGTACGAAGGCATCGATATTCAACACCCGCACGACTATATGAACCTGCTGCGCGACCAAATCTCTACAGACGAGATCACACCAGCGTATATCTGTTTCTTCTATGACGAAACGCTTGGGGATTTCCCGTATTTGGGCCTGCGCACCACGAATCAAACCACCAACGAGACAGAGTACCCTGTGGAGCGTAATGCTGTGCGTAATGGAGGCTTTGTCTGCTCTGTTGCTGGTAAGAGACGCGGCAAAGGAAGTAGTCGTGAGGCAAGTCCTTATGCTGAACTCCACGCAGGCATCAAGGTCGTTATCGCGGAGAGCATCGAGCGTATTTACGACGAAAACTGTCAGAATTTAGGGCTCTTAACGTCAACTGACTTTGGGGTTATTGACCGGATCATGGCCGGTGAGGAGATCCCGCTCACAGAATTCACTAAGGGCAAAGACGACATTACCCGCCAGATCATTGAGTATGGCGGACTCTTTGAGTTCAATGTCGCACGGCTCCAGGGCAGTGTGACCATCCCATCGGCTGCATGCGCACAGGAGCAAGCTGTATCAACTCGCCCGATGACTGTCGCGGAGAAAATTTTCGCTTCGCATCTGGTTACCGATGCTGGAAAGGGTGAGGTGGGTGTTCCGTGGGTTGAGCCAGGAGACAGTGGTTTCTTTCTTACCGACATCCGGTTTAGCCATGAATATGTGACTCCGATGGCTTCAATTTTTTTCGAAAACAAAGTTGGAACGGACGCCAAAGTCCTAGATCCGGCTTCCATGCTCTTCTTTCGAGACCATTTAACGTTTCTGTCCCAGGTGATGAGCCAAGAACGGATCGAAGATGGTCTGCTTGACGTGGCAAATGAACTCGAGGTGAAACAGCGTGAGTTCAGCGAAAAACAGGGCGTGAAGCTATATGGCGAACAGATGGGCCACCGACTCGGTTCGCAGGCTATCTGTCACTCAAAAATCCTCGAAGAGTACGCGGAGCCAGGTATGCTCATAGTGGGCACTGACTCTCACACACCGCACGCGGGTGCCATCGGTTCACTCGCTTTCGGTATCGGAACGACAGCAATCTTCAACTCTTGGTTCACAAAGGACGTGCGCTTGAACGTACCCCCGTCTTTCAAAGTTGAGATACGGGGAACCCCGGCACCAAATGTTACCGCAAAAGACTATATGCTTGAGATTCTGAGACACCCATACATACGCGATGGACACGCGATTGGGCAGATTATTGAGTATGCGGGCCCTGCTGTGGAGGAACTCAGCATTGATGAACGCGCAACCATGACCAACATGGCCGCGGAAGTTGGAGCGTTTACTGGTATCATCGCAGCGGATGAAAAATCGGTCCAATTCATGGTTGATGAGCGTGGCATGGATCGAGTTCATGCACAAAGACTCACGCAGGGTATGCAGAGTGATCCTGCAGCGGAGTACGTGACAACCATAGAGATCGATGCCTCAACGATCCGTCCCATGGCAGCCTTGCCCAATGATCCGGGCAACGGGGTCTATATCGACGAACTTGGTGAAGAACCCATCCGTATCGATATAGCGTACGCCGGATCCTGTACTGCTGGAAAGAAGGAGGACATGGACATGTATGCTCGTGTCCTCGGTGAAGCTGATTCACAAGGATTGAAGATCCACCCGGACGTAAAAGCGTACATCCAATGCGGCTCGACAGAGGTACGCAAGTACTGTGATGAAAAAGGCTATATGACCCTGTTTGACCGCATGGGAGCGGCATTCATTGAACCGGGATGCGGTGCATGTATCGCCGCCGGTCCAGGAGTCACAAACTCACCCGATGAAGTTTCGATATCATCGCAAAACCGGAATTTCCCGGGACGTTCAGGACCGGGTAATCTTTATCTGGGCTCACCCTATTCAGTTGCCGCGAGTGCGGTAGTGGGGTACGTGACCAGTTGGACACCAGGACAAGAGTTCAAGCAGGTCAGTGCGCGGAAACTCTCAACAGTGTAAGCCTACTACAGGCTATTGGATCGATGGTCGCTGCAGGACTCGAACCTGCGACATCTACGATGTGAACGTAGCGCTCTACCAGCTGAGCTAAGCGACCAATACCCCCACGGGGACTCGAACCCCGGTCTTCGCCGTGAGAGGGCGATATCCTAGGCCACTAGACGATGGGGGCGCTGCGACCCTCCCGGTTTCGAGAGGGCCAAGATCTTACAGAGGCCTATCAGACAGCGTCAACCCCTCACCCTGATAGGCGTCCCTTCAGGATAATGAGTGTACTTTTCACCGAATCCAGAGTAAACTCGCATATCACTTCTAACTTATTACACTGCAATCATTTGGTCTGATTCATAGGACAGAGATGGCTAGCAAGCTCAATACGGAATCCATTCGGGGATGGCTCGATGGCCGCAAAGGATGGAAGCGTCGTTCAAACCAAATAATTAAGAATTTCCGTTTTACTTCCTTCAGAGACACCATTGTCTTCGTGAACCGGGTTGCGACTCTGGCGGACACTCACGATCACCACCCCAATATCGATATCCGATACGACAACGTCACAATTACGCTTTCCACACATGATGCAGGCGGAATCACCGAGAAAGATTTGGCTCTCGCTGAACAAATAGATTTTTCGACTTCATCGAATTAAAGGCCTATAGGATAAGGCGGGGTCCGGCCAACTATACTTCTTCCGGATTGATCTCTAGCACGTCTCTAAGAGCATCCAAAGCGAAGTCGGGGGCCTCTGCTAAAAGTTCCTCAGGGTTGAATGGGCCCCATAGTGCCGCAGCCGTTCGCGTCCCCGCCCCTTTCCCAGCCTGGATATCGAAGGGTGAGTCACCGACAAACACAACGCCATCTGGTTCGAGTCCGAGCTTACTAAGAGCCAGATTGACTGATTCAGGATGCGGCTTAGGCCGCTGTACTTGATTTGCACAAACGACGAGGTCCACTGCCTTCCATAGACCGCAGCACTCGAGTGTTCTCTTTGCGATACCGGTCCGCTTGCTCGTGACAACCGCGATCTTTGTTCCACGCCTTCGTAGCGCTCCCAAAACCGAAGATGCTCCTGGAAATGAGCTTACCATTTCATCATGCACGATGTCTTGATACGCGATATAGGTCTGTCGCATCAACTCGGCTTCCTCCTCACTCCGAGCAAAGCCCCTCATCTGCACTGGAAGTGGTATCCCTAGGGTAGCCACGACATCCGCATCAGGGAGTGATTGGCCAAAATGTTTTTTCGTGGCAAAGCGGAAGCACTTCAGGATTAATTCGACGGTGTCTGCCAACGTACCGTCAAGATCGAAAAAAACGCCGGACCAAATACCATTCGGTTTAGATTTCGTCAATGGATTTTCTGGATAATAGACGATAGCACACCCAACGAATGGGTTGCTTGATCCTCAGTTAAGAACACAGATGGAGTAAGCTCCACCACATGACCGTGTTCCCCGGCAGGTAGGAGAATCAAACCCTGAGCAAGTGCAGCTTCTGCTACCCGTACCGCACCCCCTTTCCATGGTGATCCGTCGTCTGTGACGAGTTCGATCCCGATCATGAGACCACATCCACGCACCTCTGAAACCCTTTTAGCACCCCTTAGGGAGTCTTGCAATTCGCTAAGCAGTTGCGATCCAAGGAGCTCTGCACGCTCCGGAACGTCCAAGTGCTCAACGATATCGAGCACAGCTAATGCGGTGGCACATGAGAGAGGGTTCCCCAGGAACGTGCTGGTGTGAATCGCTTCTCCATCATTTTCAGGCCAAGCAGACAGCACTGACTGTGAACTGAGGCACGCCGAAAGCGGTAAGCCACCACCAAAGACCTTGCCTATACACACGATATCTGGACGAAGTCCTAATCGCTCAGATGCTAGCATTGAGCCACAACGTCCAAGTCCGGTGAAGATCTCATCAGCGATAACCATCGCCCCCTCCTCCATCGCCATATCCGATAGAGCTGCCATAAAGCCATCAGGAGGAATTCTTACTCCGGCCCTACCCTGCACAGGTTCCACGATGACAGCACCGATCGGATCCCCATTGGGTGCCCCCTGCTGAAAGGCTGCTCGCAGCAATCCTAGGGTTTCGTCCGCAGCCACCCGCGAAACGTCATTGCATTCAGGAAAGGGGGCAAAGCTCACTCCCTTATACAACTGGTCCTCAAAGTATGAACGGAAGTGGGCTCGGTCCGTGACCGCAAGCGCCCCCATAGTAAGGCCATGATATCCTCCCCTGAACGCAACAATGCCTGGTTTACCCGTAGCGATCCGGGCGGTCTTGAGCGCCACCTCAACAGCCTCCGACCCGGTCGTCGTAAGTACTGCCTGCGCGTCAACCCAGGGTGCGATCCTACATAAGCGCTCTATCAGTTCGACCTTTCTAACAGGCGGATGGATATCACCCATCCCATGTATCAGTTCTTCTCCCTGGGCCTGGAGAGCGTGAACAACCCTTGGGTGTGCATGTCCAATGAGAGCAACTCCGAACGCCCCACTCAGGTCGACGTACAAGTTGTGGTCAACATCCCGGACATTCGACCCGCTCGCTTCCTTCCAGAAGATCGGCCAACCAACGTCGAAATAGGTGATATTGCGGGACTCTACACTCCTTAGGCGCTTTGCTAGACGGCGGGAAACTTCGCCTGGAGGATTCGTAATGATGTCAGGTAGCAGGGATCCAAAAAGAGGCTCAGCTACTGTCACTCGACCTCGTCTTTGAGCAGCGCTTGAGCGGGCATCCCCATTGCATGGTACCCCTTATCGACATGGAGCGTCTCCCCTGTGATGCCCGCGGCAAGAGGAGAGCAAAGAAATGCTGCGGCATGTCCAACGTCGTCCGCGGTGTTCACCTCTGGCAGTGCTGCGTTGTCTCGATAGTAGTCAACCAAACGATCGATCGTTCCGATCGCGCTGGCAGCGCGACTAGCGAGCGGGCCAGCACTGATGGTGTTCACACGGACACCAAATTTTCGACCCGCCTCAAAAGCAAGCAGGCGCGTATCGCTTTCCAATGCGGCCTTCGCCGAACTCATGCCTCCTCCATATCCTGGCACAACTCGCTCTGCAGCCAGATAGGAGAGCGATACTAGGGCACCATCGTTGTTCATAAGTGGTCCAAGTCGCTGCGCCATACTCACCATTGAATAGGCACTCGAACTAATTGCTGCGAGATATCCAGCGCGACTCGTTTCGATGAGGGGGTTTCTGACTTCAGGTCCGTTCGCAAGCGAGTGTACAACGATATCTAAACAGCGTTCTCCGAAGTCAGCTTGCACCTGATCCGCAACACCCTGAATCGTGTAGCCTTCCAGATCAACATACCGCTTGTCCTCCCTTACATGCTCAGGTACATCATCAGCTGTGTCGAAGGCCGCGTCCAAAGGATAGATCTTCTCAAACTCAATCTCTCCTCCGCCCGGAAGAGACATGTCAAGCTTTCCCCGCTCAAGACTGCGAGTAAAGATCCTGAGGACTGGTGGCCATGTGCCCACGCATATTGAGGCACCAGCAGCTGCAAGCGCCCGCACAATTGCCCACCCGTACCCTCTGTCATCGGCAACGCCCGCTATGAAGGCGCGCTTGCCGGAAAGATCGATCGAAAGCATTCAGACAAGCTCCTGGGATTATCAATCTACTCTGAAAACCTTCTTTCCCTGCCAAAAGAAGCTACCCAGCCCTAGCGTAAGAGCCTACCCCTAAGGCGGTCGCGACAGTTCAACTCTGCTAAACTCAGCCTATATAAGCCACCAACCCATCCCGATATACGCCGTTAGCAGCAATGCCCCCTCCCATCGTTTGATCTGCCATCCATTTCTAAGAATTGGCAAGAGGAGCAGGGACATAAGAACAACTCCAGCTAACTCTCGTGAAAGCACCGTTTCGGGGATCATTATCGGCTGAACTATTGCTGTAGTTCCAAATATCGCAGTCAGGTTAAAGATGTTTGAGCCGATGATGTTTCCAACGGCAATATCAACCTCCTGACGCATCGCAGCGACCAGCGATGTAGCTAGTTCGGGCAGCGATGTACCAACCGCCACTACAGTTAACCCAATGATCACCTCTGAAATACCAAGTGCGGAGGCAACTTCTACCGCACCCTCAACGATGCAGTATCCGCCTAACACGAGGAACGCGGAACCTACGGCAACCTGTCCGATGTCCTTGAAATTCAGAAGCGAGGCCGCCCCTTCTGAAGTCGCCATCGAGTCTCTCGGACCATGCGAGCTCTTGATTTCCTCAGAGTGACCAGACCGGAAAACCCAGACTAGATAAGCCAGCAATACCAAAAGGAGCATGAAGCCATCCGTCCGGCTCAACACACGATCAAATGCAATCGGATAAATGGCGAATGTTATCAACAGCATTACGGGCATTTCGCGCCACACGACCCTGTGCTTGACTTCCAGAGGGTGGATGAGTGAGGTGAGCCCCAAGATGAGACCTATGTTGGCCAGGTTAGAGCCCATCACGTTCCCAATTGCCAGGCCAGGATTACCCTGAAGTGCAGCTACCAAGCACACGACTAACTCCGGTGCAGACGTCCCTAGGGACACAACTGTTAGGCCAACTACTATAGGGCTAACACCCAGTGAACTCGCCAATCTTGAAGCTCCCCGGACAAGCCATACTGCACCGAAGTACAGCACCACTATTCCAGAAATCAGCACAGCAAGATCCGGCATCAGTCCTGACAAATTCTCCCCCTACTTGGTCGCTCCCCACAATCCTCACCCATAGCCCTGGTAGCAGTTGGGCCCTCTGAATACGATAACCCTGTTTTCTCAGAGCAAAATGGGTACCAGCCTAGTTCTTCCAAGGTCCCCAGAGAATGGTGGACTCAGCCAACTGAGGTACGTCGTCGTCCCTCATCTATTACCGGAGAGTGAGCTCTTTTATGGAACGTCAACTTCACCACCCATTGAAACCACCTTTGCAACAAACTCCCTAAAATTGAGAATTACTACTTCTAGCCGCTCTGCTTTTTCTCGTTTCGAGCCCGCATTCTCCCCCACAACCACAAAATCAGTCTTCGCGGACACACTGATTGCAGTGCGCCCGCCAACCGCTCTCCACGCTGCTTCAGCGGATGTCCGTGGGATAGGAAGTGCACCAGTGAACACAGCCGTACCTGCAGATGGAAAACCTCTGTCCGCGGGCACGGATGCCACTGGCTCAACACCACGTGCGAGAATGGCATCTATCGCTGACCTATTCCGTTCATCCTCTAGGAAGGCTGTTATCACCTCGCTCATTTTCGGCCCTATGCCATCTATCTGCTCCAACTCCTCTGCCGTAGCTCCAAGTATTGCTGCGATGCTACCGAAGTATCCTGAGAGATCCCTAGCAACAGCCGTACCTACTTCTGGAATGCCCAGTGCGATCAAGAACTGTGGGAGATCAGGCGCCTTCTTTGATTGAATCGCTTCTACCAAAGAGGCCGCAGATTTTTCAGCGAAGCCTTCGTATTCTACAAGCTGCTCAGGAGATATATCGAATAATTCCGCTAGGCTGCTCACCAATCCTTCGGTAACAAGTAAAGCAGCTGTCTCTTCCCCAAGCCCCTCGATATCTAAGGCAGATCTAGAAGCTAGGTGTATGATGCGGCCCTGGAGTTGAGCCGAACATCCAAATCGATTGGGGCACTTTATGCGCGGACCTTCCTCCTGCACTGGCGTACTGCATACAGGACACTCCGTCGGCATCTCAAATGGGCGAGCTCGATCCTTTTCATGTGCAATCACTTCCACGACCTGAGGTATCACGTCCCCAGCTCGCTGGATACGTACCGTATCCCCTTCACGTAGATCCTTCCGGCGAAGCTCCTCTCTATTATGAAGAGACGCTCGAGATACGGTAACGCCACCAACCACTACGGGATCTAGCACAGCAACCGGCGTAATCACCCCTGTGCGGCCAACGTTGACCTCAATTTTATCAATCCGGGTGACCTCCTGCCGTGGCTTAAACTTGAAGGCCAAGGCCCATCGAGGATGATGTGAAGTAACACCTATCGCCGAGCGAGCTGAAAGGTCGTCCAGTTTGATTACGATCCCATCAATCTCATAATCCAAACCTTCACGATCGGCAGCAAACCCGGCGTGGTATTCAAGAATATCTTCGACCGTTCTTCCTCTTTGTATGCGGTCAGGAACCTTAAATCCCCAATGCCGGATTGCTTCTATACCGTCTGTATCACTCTTAAACCCAGAACCCTCTATTGCGAGAATATCATAGACTAAGAGATCCAGCTTCCGAGATGCGGTGACATGCGAATCAAGTTGGCGTACTGAGCCAGCGGCAGAGTTCCTGGGGGACGCATAAGGTTGGCCACCGGCCTCAACCAAACGAGCGTTGAAGGCTTGAAACTCTGAGATGTACATGATCACCTCACCCCTTACAGAAAGCAGCTCGGGTGCAACTCGATCCTCAGTACGAAGTCGCAGTGGAACCGACGAAATCGTTCGGATGTTATCCGTGACCTGCTCACCCTCACGTCCGTTCCCTCGGGTAACTGCCCGGGTTAGCACGCCGTCCTCGTATACGAGTTCGATCGAGGCACCGTCTAGCTTTGGCTCGATGACGTATGTGGGCTCATGACCCTCTCCAAGTGCCTTACGAATCCTATCGTCAAAGCGACGAAGTTCATCGACGTCTTGTGTCGAATCGAGAGATAGCATTGGAGCTGTGTGAGCTACTGTTTTGAACTTACTTTGGGGTTCAGCACCAACACGCTGAGTCGGCGAATCAAGTGAGCAAAGCTCAGGATGATTATTTTCTAGCTCTAGTAAACGCTTGAAGAGCCGGTCGTACTCAGTATCGCTGATCTCCGGTCGTGCTTCGACGTAGTAACTATGGGCATGGTGGTGCAGTTCTTCGCGCAAACGCTCTGCCTCGGCGCGTGCGCTCTCGAATCCCAACGTACCTTGGTCGGTCAAACCAGCTCTCTGCTCATATGTGCGTCTGACTTCGGGTATAGCTCAATAGCCGAAAGAGTATCAATAATAGTCATTCGGACCCCTTAGGGGACCCAGAATAAGGATCACAGAAGATGGCTAGACTAAAGCAAGCAACAATCACAGCCCTCGGTATCCTCTTGATTCCGGTCTACCCAAACCCGGGAAGTGCTCAGCTCATAGGCTCAAATGAGGTACTGGAATGGCAATCGCCCCCGCCAGACCATCGTATTTCGTACGGCCCGGGACCCCAGCAATTTGGCAATCTACGGCTTCCGACGGGTGCTAGCCCACATCCTATAGTCGTGTTCATTCACGGTGGCTGCTGGTTATCGGCCTTCGACATACAACACGTAGGGCAAGCTGAGGTCGCCATAACCGAGGCTGGTTATGCAGTGTGGAGCATCGAATATCGGCGACTTGGTGACGAGGGAGGTGGCTGGCCGAGCACATATCTTGACGTGGGACAAGGGATCGATCATCTCCGCGAAATTGCAGAACCGTATAGTCTAGACCTAAGCCAGGTGGTTGTTGCAGGACACTCAGCAGGAGGGGCACTCGCTTTATGGGCTGCGGCTCGAGGCAAGGTCGATGACCAGAGCGTCCTATACACTCCCAAGCCACTTCCCGTGCAAGCAGTATTCGCATTGGCCCCGGCGGCAGATTTGGAAGGGCTCGAAGAACGCGGGTCGTGCGGCAACGCAGTCGGACGTCTCATGGGGGGAACACCCGCGGAGCACCCTGAGCGATACCAGGCTGCTTCTCCCATGCAGCTTGCTCCGATTTCCGTGCCACAAACGCTCCTTGTCGGCGGACAAGACTTCGTTTGGGCACCCCCTGGGCGGTCCTACTACCACCGTGCCATAACAGTAGGAACACAGGATGTTCGAATCGTCGACCTCCCAGACTCTGGCCACTTTGAGATGGTCTCACCATCCACAACAACCTGGCCATTGGTGATATCCGCACTCGAGGAAGTCTTCAAATCCATGACACCTCTTGGCGAATGGGACAAACAGGTTCGATAATATCAGCCTACAACACTCGGTCAGGTTATGAAAACCGGTTCGGAGGTATCATGAATAAGCACCTTGCTCTACTTCACATCTCACTGGCAGTGATTACCACGTTAGTGGTCACAGATTCTGTCGTCGCGCAAACGGATGTGAATGACTTAGCGATCGAACGCCTAGAAAACGGGATGGAAGTCACCACTCTTCGGCGCGCCGACGAAGGAGATGGGCCACATGAACGGCTCATTCTTCGTGGCGCGACAATCATTGATGGCACAGGTGCGCCTCCGATGGGTCCCGTGGACATAGTCATCGAAGGAGATCGGATCGTAGAAGTCAAACCGGTTGGCTTCCCCATGGCCCCAATCAACGAACAACGTCGGCCCCAGAATGCCACTAAGGAATTGGACTTCTCTGGCATGTATGTATTGCCTGGGCTAATCGATATGCATGCTCACACCGGGGGCGGAGGGAAGGCTCCACAGCCTGAGTACACATACAAGCTGTGGATGGGGAATGGCATTACGACTTCACGTGGGGTCGGCCATGGTGAAATGATGTGGGCCCTCGGTGAAAAAGCAGCATCTGATCGAAATGAGATCGTGGCACCCCGAATGTTCACTTATGCTCGGCCAGGAGAGGGTTGGGACCGCGGGTCGGTCGACAGCCCCGAGAAGGCTCGAGAGTGGGTACGCTATGCCGCTAATGTAGATGTCGAAGGCGCTCACATAGATGGCCTAAAACTGACCTCCTACCCCCCGGACATTATGGAAGCGCTTATCGATGAGGCGCATAAGCACGGCCTGGGCACGGTCGCGCACCTAGCCCAAACGGGTGTCTCGCGGATGAACGCACTCGATGCTGCACGTCTTGGGCTAGATATGATGACCCATTACTACGGGCTGTTCGAAGCCCTATTTGACGATCGAACCATTCAGGACTTTCCGAACGACTACAACTACAACAACGAGCAGCACCGCTTTGGACAGGTCGGACGGCTATGGTATCAATCAGCGGATCGCGGATCTGAGACATGGAATGCCCTCATTGAAGAATTCCTTGATCTTGATTTTGGTCTCGACCCAACTATGACGATATACGAAGCAAGTAGGGATGTGATGCGTGCCCGGGAGGCGGAGTGGCACGAAGAATACACACTACCTAGCCAGTGGGATTTCTATCAACCTAGCCGCGAAGCTCACGGATCATACTGGTATTACTGGACTAGTGAGGATGAGTATCACTGGAACAAGTTCTACGAAAAATGGATGCAATTCCTGAACGACTATAAGAACCGGGGCGGAATCGTCACTACAGGATCTGACTCCGGTTTTATATATAAGCTTTATGGCTTTGATTACGTCCGGGAACTCGAACTTCTCCGCGAAGCAGGGTTTAGCCCGCTCGAAGTCATCCGTGCTGCGACCTATCATGGCGCACTGCAACTCCACAAGCCGAAGGGGATGGAGAATGACCTCCAGTTTGGAGTGATCCAAGCCGGCTTAAAAGCAGATTTGATTGTGGTTGATAAGAATCCACTGGCAAACTTAAAAGTGCTCTACGGTACCGGTGCACCTATGCTTAACGATGACACTGGTAAACTCGAACGCGTGGGCGGCATCAGCTATACGATCAAAGATGGAATCGTTTATGACGCGAAAAAACTGCTGGAGGATGTGCGTCGTATGGTTGCCGATGCCAAAGCTCGATCGATTACCGATCACGAGGAGCCAAACTAACCTACTGATCAATGCACTATAGGGTTGGATGACATACTTCCAGCTCGTTGCCTCTAGAACACTATGACTGACACAGGTTATCAGTGAATCTGGCCAAGATCAGGGATGACACCCCGGGGTGTAAACAGCGGATTCATCTGAATAATGCAGGGGCCTCACTCATGCCCCGAAGCGTTATTGAGACAGTGGAGTCCCACTTCCAACTCGAGGCGAATATCGGTGGTTATGAAGCTGAGTCAGAGGCTGCCGACCAAATCGCCATGGCGTATGAGCATGTCTCAACACTACTTGGCACGACCCCTTTCAATATTGCTTTCAGTGAGCATGCAACCGCTTCCTTTGTTGCTGCAATTTCCTCAGTTCCGTTTGTATCCGGCGATGTAGTGCTCACAACCGTCAATGATTACGTCTCGAACCAAATTCAATACCTCGCCCTCGCACAAAGATTTGGAGTTCAAGTAGTTCGTGCACCCGAAGCACCGGAGGGGGGAGTAGACTTAGTCGAGATAGAAGCGCTGATCCACCGACTGCGCCCCAAGCTGGTAGCTGTCACGCACATTCCAACGAACTCCGGACTAGTTCAAAATGTTGAAGCGATCGGAGTAATGTGCCGAGCTGAGGACATTCTATACCTCGTTGATGGTTGCCAGTCGATTGGTCAGATGCCCGTCGATGTTCAGGCGATCGGGTGCGATTATTTTTCCGCCACAGCGAGAAAGTACCTTCGCGGACCACGTGGTGCGGGCTTTCTCTATATTTCAGATCGCGTTCTAGCCCTCGGCTATGAACCACTGTTCCCCGACTTACGAGGAGCTGATTGGATCGCACCTGACATGTACCAACCGGCTCCCGACGCGAAACGTTTCGAGACCTGGGAGTTCGCTTGGGGGCTCGTACGGGGAACTGGGGAAGCAGCTCGTTATGCACTCGACATCGGAATAGAGCCAATCCGTGACCGGGCATGGAAACTCGCGGATCACCTCCGATCACTCCTGAATCAGCATGACAAAGTGACAGTCTTAGATCGTGGTGAAGTACTCGGTGCAACAGTCACGGCTTCAGTGGATGGATGGGCACCAACAGACCTGGTTCGAGAACTGCGCGAACAAGGCATTAATACGACCGGCCAGGAGAGCATTGACGCCATCATCGATTATACAGCGAAGGGTGTGGATGGGTCTCTCCGTATTTCGCCTCATTACTTCAATACTGAAGAGGAACTGAGCGTTTTTATTAGCTCACTCGATGAGATAATTCGGTAACCTTTGAAGAAAAACAGACTATCTCTTGTAGTCGTAGTCATCTAGAGTGCTATCCAGTTAACTATCAGAGGTCCGTGTGGGACCAGGTGAATGCTAAAGTGACGAAACGTGCCGGTTGGATATTGTTGATCGTAGGATGGATTATTCTGACAGCTTTCGGAGCGTATGCTTTCTTTACGGATTTTGAAGTAGATAACTGGGAGAAATGGGGTGCAGGGCTGCTTTGGGCTGGGATCCTCACACTTTTCACGACAGTAATTTGGGAACGTTATAAGGAATCGGGAAATGACCCCTACAAGGATGTACAAAGATGATCATAGTCACTACGGAACACGTATCTGGCCAACAGGAGACCACATCCTTGGGGTTGGTTCGAGGTAGTTCAATTAGGGCACGGCACATAGGAAAGGATATCATGGCTGGGTTTCGAAATATTGCTGGTGGAGAAGTCCACGAGTACAGCAAGCTGCTCGGAGAATCTCGGGAGCAGGCGATAGACCGCATGATTGAAGAAGCAGAAGCCTTGGGCGCAGATGCAATAATCGGAGTCCGTTTTCAGACGTCTATGGTGATGCAAGGAGCTGCTGAGATGCTCTGCTATGGAACCGCAGTAAAGTTGGAAGCTGCTTTTTAGAAAAATCCTAAAAATCGGCTATACGAATGTTATGAACCTCCTGACGAAGAAGCTCTTTAGGGCTTCGAGAAGCATCACTACTTGGATCATCGTGGCCATCTCATCCGGGTGTGCTACACTTGGAGGGCCTTCAGGTGGAGATGTTCGAGCTGCGGTCGATGCCATCCTAGACACCTCTCCCCTAGATCAAGTGCACTTCGGTGTCTTAGCCGTAGACGGGCGAACAGGTCGCGTCCTGTATTCCAGAAATGCCCATCAAAAGTTCGTGCCGGCTTCTAACCAAAAAATCCTTGTCACAGCAACTGCCATTTCGCTTCTTGGACCAAACTACCGCTACGGGACTGAGGTTTGGGCTACAGGATCCGTTATAGGGTCACTCTTGGATGGGGATCTAGTTATCCTCGCTTCCGGAGACCCGTCGATGTCTGATCGATACTGGGAATCTGGAGAAGCAGCGTTAGCCGCTATCGCCGACAGTCTGTATCAAAAAGGACTTCGAAATGTTGCAGGCTCAGTCTTCGTCGATGTCTCTGCTTGGGATTCCACTACAGTGGGCCCTACCTGGGAAGTAGAAGATCTGAGATTTCCGCACGGAGCAACCGGAGGAGCGTTCGCCATTGATGAGGGTGAAATCTCGGTGATCATCAAGGCTGGGCCAGCAGTTGGGTCTCCTGCAAGCCTAGAATGGTTCCCTAGGGGGACGCCTGATTATGTGCGGGCTCGTGTTACCACGGTCCCGCCGGATAGTGGTCTGCAGGTCCGTTCCAATTATCTGCCGGAGACCCGCCACCTTGAACTGACCGGACAAATCGAGTTGTACGAGACCGATACTCTGACGTTCGCTCTTCGAGATCCTATTCGCCAAGCAACTGCCGCACTCGGTACCGCGATCGAACAAGCCGGTATCAAGTTGCAGAGCGGGGCCCAAGTTGCATGGAGTGAAGGTTACAGGGTCGGACGTGGCTGCCTATCCGGATCTGTGAGAGAATGTCCTAACGCTGGACCAATTTTGATGCTTGAGTCTCCCCCGCTCTCCGAACTTATCGCCGGTATCCTGAAGCCAAGCCAAAACTGGATGACTGAGCAACTTATCAGGACGCTTGGAGCCGAATTGGGAGAGGAGGGCAGTTGGTCAGAGGGAGTTGCCGTTATGAGTGAATTCCTTACAGAAGTGGTTGGAATAGATAGTCTCGATATTTCGCTGAGAGATGGCTCGGGATTATCGAGGTATAATCTTGTGACACCCCGGGCACTCGTGCGGATTCTTCAATACCTGTCCTCTGATCAAAACAATGGCACCTACCGCTCTGCACTAGCCACACCGGGGGAAGAAGACTCTACACTTCAAGAACGACTCTCTGACCTTAAGGGCCGTGTTTTCGCGAAAACAGGAACACTTTCAAATGTAACTTCGCTTTCTGGGTACCTGACCCAGGACGACGGAAGCGAGGTGATTTTCTCTATATTATCAAATGGATCAGGCCTCCCATCCGAACAAGTCAGAGGCGCCATTGATGATATCGTACGGATCCTAGCTAGATGAAATCACAATTCAGGATAAGCTGTCTCCTGGTCATGATTTGGCAATGATGAACAAAGGCGAGTCACAGAACCGGTGGCGCGGAGTCACCACAATCGCACTCATGTTTCTGATGTCCTGTTTCTTCAGCACTCGCACAGGCCAACCCTCCCCTGCCTCAGCGAACGCACCTGAAGCGGAATTTTCATCAGCGCGTGCGATGTCGATCCTTGTTGAAATTGCGAGCCAAGCGCATCCACCGGGCTCACCAGAACACGAACGAGTCCGCGGTTATCTAGTCGACCGCCTCACCACCCTCGGCTTCGATCCAGAAATCCAAACCTCAACGAGTTCATTTCAGCGGCGGACGATGGCCCGGACCGCTACCGTCAGAAACGTGATCGCGCGGCTACCTGGTACGGCATCCACCGGGGCTATCTTGATCACCGCTCACTACGATAGCCGGGGTCTCGCTGTAGGAGCAGGAGATGACGGTACGGGCGTTGTCTCGATACTGGAAACGCTAAGAGCAATCCAGGCAGGACCGCCTCTCCGCAATGACGTAATCGTCCTATTTACTGATGCTGAGGAGCTAGGTCTGCTTGGGGCACGAGCTTTCGTGAATGAGCACCGATGGATGGAGGACATTCAACTCGTTCTTTCATTCGAAATGCGGGGCGGGGGTGGCCCGGTAATCATGGTCGAGACTGCAGAAGATAATGGTTGGATAATCGATGCTCTGCAGGCATCTGATCAGTACCCATTCGCCAACGCCATGGCGTACGAAGTGTACCAAAGGATGCCGAACGACACTGATTTCACACCATTTAAGGAGGCTGGCAAACAGGGACTTAACTTCGCGGCAATCGACAAAGGGCACGTCTATCACCAGCAATACGACACACCTGAAAATCTTTCGGAATCGACGCTTCAACACCACGGGCTGCACGCCCTCCATGTCCTACGCTATCTCGGTGATCAAGACCTCGTAAACGTAAACGCACCGGACGTAGTTTATTTTAGCATGCCAGGCCTCGGCTTATTCGTCTACCAGGTGACATGGGTTAAGTGGATTAGTGCCGGACTCATCATCTTGTTTATCCTGGCACTGTTAGTAATGCACCGTTCGAGCGTCCGCCTTTCTGGTGCCCTCATAGGCGCCGGCATCTCTATCGTTGGAGCCTCACTATCCTTCGGTTTTGCTTTACTGCTCCTGAATTGGCTACCGCGTTTTCACCCTGAGGCTGGTAGCCTTCAGGGGTCCTTGTACCACAGAGAGGGTTGGTACGTAATAGCTCTCGCTGCTGCCGCATTTACGATTGTGACCGGACTTCACGCCCTAGCTAGGAAGTGGCTAAGTATCCAACAACTGGCTCTCGGCGCCTTAGTCGTGCCATTTGTGGGCGCAATCTTACTAGGGTACATAGCCCCACTCGCCGCAATGAATCTCGAGTGGCCTGTCGCGGCGGCACTAATGTCAGTGTTCTGGGTCACCGTCATGGGTGAACGGACGACAGAAATGCTCGGTTGGTCTCTTGCGATCCTCTTCTCTGTTCCAGTTCTCTCGTTCTTTGTTCCTGTTGCGGAATTGCTCTGGATTGCAATGACCTTCGAATTCGCTCCTTGGCTGGCTGTGTTTATCGCAATTGGCTTCTACCTGTGCCTACCAGCCCTGGACAGTGTCCTTCACTCGAATAGCTGGTGGGCCCCCACGGGAGGTGTAATCGCAGTCGGTGCCGCCCTGGGATTCGGAATTCTCAATTCCCAGACTACGGCAGAGCGTCCGGCACCCTCAACTTTGGTATATGCTTATGAACACGGAACACCTGAAGCTTTTTGGGCAACGACTCCTGTCCTAGACACATTGGACTTGCCTGCTCGTGAATGGGCAATTGAGCGCACTGGCAGTGCCTTCGGGCTGATGCGTGACCTCAGTGTTTTCGGCTATGACTTCGGGGAAGTTCCAGCTGCCGTCGCACCCGTAGTGGATGCTCCTGAACCAGTCATAATCATCGAAACCGATATAACGATAGGTGATATTCGACGTGTGATCATTGGCGTGAGATCACGGATCGGCTCCGAACGCCTCCGCTTCCAGTACGACCCTGCTGAAGACACACGCCTGATCTCCATCAATGGAACGGTCATCAATAATCCCGAAGAACTCACTTGGGCAGATCACTGGGGAATGCCCGCGCCGATGGTCTACCTCGAACTAGAGGTGCCAGCTGGTGACCCGATCAGTTTCGATATCATTGAACACTTGTTGCGTCCAGAAGAACTCTTGGGCCCAGAAGTGTTCTCGAGACCGGATTATCTCGCGCCCGATATCATTCGAGAGAGTGACCGGGCAATGCTCCTTTACCGTTTTCAGGAGCCCCAAGAGACTACCGAAGCAAATAGCCGATGAGATCGTTCTCTCAGGCCTTGGGTCGAGTAGTCCCACTAGTGCTCCTGATAGCCTCTTGTAGTGATGTCCCCGGACACCGGACAACTGTCCAGTTCGAGGTCCCAGTAGACCAGGGTGGATTTTGGTACAAAGGGAATACACATGCACACACAACCATGAGCGATGGCGACTCCCCTCCCGAATACGTTGCTCGCTGGTATAAAGAACATGGTTACGATTTCCTCGTACTTTCTGATCACAACGTTTTCACTGACCCACAAACCCTCTCAGGCATCGTCGATTCCACCTTTTTACTAATACCGGGCGAGGAATTGACATCGAGCTTTGATCAAGCAGCTGTGCACGTGAATGGCCTGAATATCCCATATGCGCTAGAAGCCCGTACATCCACCACTCTCGTCGGTACAATTCAGGCTAATGTCGATGCAATTAGAGAGGTCGAGGGCGTTCCTCACATCAATCACCCAAACTTCCGTTGGTCGTTTGGTGCCAAGGAACTTGCCCAAATAGAGAGGGACCGCCTCCTGGAGATCTCGAACGGGCACCCAACCGTGCACAATGAAGGAGGAGGGGATAGCCCTGGCCTGGAAGAGATCTGGGATATTCTTCTCAGCAACGGCAAGCGAATCTATGGAATCGCAGTAGATGATGCCCACCATTTCCAGGGGGAGTTTGCCCTAGATCGGGCAAATCCCGGTCGGGGATGGGTCACCGTCAAAGCTAGAAATCTAGATGCGATGATGCTAATGGAGGCCCTAGAAGCTGGTCACTTCTACGCCAGCACCGGTGTGGAACTCTCTGATATTGTGATTACACACGACCGCCTCGAAGTACATATCAACCGTGAAAGTGACTTTCGATACACTACCACATTCATTGGGGAGGGTGGCCGGGTCTTGTCTGAGAGCACCCAGAATCCGGCGATATTTGAGCTTGTGACTAATATTCGCTATGTGCGAGCTCGTATACGCGACTCAGCTGGACGAGTTGCTTGGACCCAACCAGTCTTTGTCGCCGAGCACTGAGGGTACAAGGGCTCAGAATCAGAGATAACCCTACCATTCACAGAGCGATCATACTACAAGAACTCCCAGGAATCCTTGCGCCGGCCGTATCCGTCTATTTAACGTCTGGACCGTGATGCGCATCTCATCTACACAAACGAGATGATGTGGTCACATGACAGGGGGAGAAAAACAGGTATGACAAGCCAAGCCAGACGACCGGCCAAGGTGATGGGTGTCCTTGCTGTAACGGCATTAGCCAGTGCATGCGCTGATTCGAGCGGTCCGGACTCCTTCGATGACGAGTTCTTGCTAGATATGGCAGTCATCGCAGCTGATGCTACGCTTGAGGACTTTGGCATTTGGAGTTTGGCATTTGCCTTCCAGCCACGAAGCGCTCCGGATATGGCCGGTGGGAGTATACCTGGTCACCCGGGTGGCCGGCACGGCCCCGGACATCCGCTATCAGGCACCCGCTCAGCTGAGTTTTTCGATGTAGATGGCAACGAACAGACTGAGTATGACTCCCTGACAACCGAGCGTATCGAACACGAAAGTGATGTGAGCGGTGAAGTCAGCCGTGAAGGCTGGACAGCTCAAATCGCCAGAACCCGAAACATCACAGTGACCGGGCTCTCCGGTGAAGAGACACATCGCACCCGGAACGGAGACGGAACCGAAGAGGTAACGAAAAGCCGACATACTGATGAGGGTGCTCGCACCTACCATATGACTGGAGAATTCACATATAACGATGTCGTCGTGCCGATCCCTGGATCAGATCCACGTTATCCGATATCAGGGACCGTCACTCGCAAGGTCAACGCGACCAAAACCAATGGTGACGAAACAAAGACACGCTCTGCTGACATCACCATCACATTTGATGGTGACGAAACGGCTACGATCGTGGTTAATGGCAAAGAGAGAGAGATTGATCTCACTGCCAAACGCGGAAGACACCCCCTGAAACCCAAGAAGAACAGAGGCGGCGGTTAAGCTTTTCAGCCTCGTTCTCTGACCTAGAGAACATTGAGGGCGACAGGCTTTGCCTGCCGCCCTCTTGCTTTTTATGTTTTGAAGCTCAGCTATCCCCGCGTAATACCGCACCTGCCTTACCCATGTACTCCCAGAGTTCCGGGGACGTGTTCATGCCGTGGCTGGACGAAATGTCCTCGCCCCCCTCTGTCTTGTACATATTCCCCAACGATGCTGCGATGGCTTCATCACCTCCAGTGAATTCCTGGATGAGAGCTGCCGACCTGCGTGCCAAATCCTGTACCTCATCACTCGCGGGGTCACACCCCTCTTCCATAGCCGCCTGATAGGCAGCAAAGAGTTCAGTCCACTCTTGCTGGACTGCCTGGATACGTTCTTCGCCAACCTCTCCGGCATGCTCTTCAAGCTGCCCTAGCTGTTCTGGCGTGTAGTATTTCTCGTATATCATAAGGACTTAGTTCCCAGGTTCGAAAAACCCGAAATGCTCGAGCATAAAAAGGCGGACCGCTGACGCTAGTTGAGTCGCGTACACTCGTCGGTTGGCGTCTGTGTCTCGGAGGCCAGGGTATTGGTGCTCAAGTTGGATTCCGCTGATGACTTCTGACAGGCTTCTCGAACCATGCTCCCTCGTATTATAGCCACCAGTCCAGTAGGGATCAGACCCCGGAGATGGGTCCCCCGGACTCGGGATAGAACGCACACCTTCATCCCCCAAGAAGCCCCCGAACGACTTCGGTCCTCGCAGAAGTTCGGAAAACGTTTCTGGAGCATGGCGACCCAGATCACGGATACTCGTTTTCTCGACCATCGTCATATTGTTGAGTGCGTCGTCATTTTGGTTGAGATCTGACCCACTCAGGAGATATCCGATCTCGACCCTCGGGATCGAATGCCCGTGACCATGCATGTCGAAGTACAGTCCCCTGTCGTAGTCGTCGGCGACGAAAACCCGTGCTTCCTTGATCCAGTCCTGGAATTCGTGCCACGCGTTTTCGGCGAATGGATCACCCTGAGCGGCTTCGACGATCTCACGGTTCGGGTCGAGCTTACTGCGGTGCAGACGCGAGAGAATCACATGTGGTGCGTAGCCCGTCGCATCGATGAGCGCATCTCTCAGAGCAAGGCTGAGATCGATTGTGTTGCGATCAGAGCCCGTGGTGCCGTACGTGCGATCCGCCGCCTCTCCGGGCTGCAATGCTCCGCCATGTGGTGCTGAAATCACAACGGGCAACTCACCCGGGATGTACTCAACATAATTGTTTCGGCCGAAGTAGCTTTTGCCGACCTCGTAATTTGAGATAACCTCCGGTACATACACCTCCAGGCGCACACTGCGGCTTGCTTCGCCCACCGAAGCCATCACTGTGGTTGCACCGGTAGACACACCCGTGGTGAGACCATTTTGGTCGATCGTAGCGATTGCGGTGTTCTCAACAGACCAGATGACATTTTGGCCGGAGACCAATTGGCCAGACTCATCGGTTACGGCTGCGAGAAAATCTACAGTGCCGCCCACTCCGACGATCAAACCCCCCTGTGGTTCGATCGCAATGGAAAGCCTGACGACATCTGTACTCGACTCTCCGCACGCTAGCGCCGATAGCAATAACAGAGTTGTTCTGACCCTGCTGAAGAGGACCGGAGGACTATCTATGTTTTTTCGCATATTCACAGTCAGAAATCTCACTACCAGCCCACTGTAAGCTCAAGGGCGAACTGCACTGGCCTTAAGTTGCTCTTGTCGCATAAATCAGGCGAACCTACCCTGCGACCCCGGCCATGACGCCAGATCAGCTCCCAAGAGGCAAGATCACATGAAGAGAGTTCGAGCGAGTCTCATTATCCTCCTTCTTACAGCATTCTCATTTCCAGTATGCCCGCAAGCATTCGCTGCGATAACTCCCGCACTGGTACCTGCTCTCCAGCAGCAAGAGCGTCCGGGTGGCCGAGGAGGTGGACCTAGGGAAGAAAATGACTCGGACGGACCGCGTGAATATTCCGAAGTCATCACTGAGGATGCGATCACTAGCGCCGGCATGTTCGACGTCCACGAAGTAGGTGATGACCTTTTCTTTGAGATCCCGCCATCCGAGCTGGAAAATGAGATGCTCCTCATCCAGCGCACGATGGAATCGACGCTCCAGGATCCGGGCTCTTTCTTCACAGGTGGCCCGCGCCTGATCGTACAATGGGAGCGCCAAAGAGATAGAGTGATCCTGCGTGGTAAGGATTACGACATGATTGCTGACTCCACAGCTGCAATTTGGAGTGTCATCTCAGGATTCCGTAGAGGCCCCGTGCTCGCAACGTTCGACGTTGAAGCATACGGTGCTGATAGTTCAGCGGTCATCGATGTCTCAGATGTGTTCCTTACAAATATTCCCGAACTCAACCCAATAGACGGCCTAAACCGTGGGAGAAGCTGGGTGGAAGACAGCTGGTCTTTCGAGGACGCGGTAAACGTCCAGGTTACTCAAAGTGGTTCAGGCAGCGGTGCCGCTCCTGGTGGACGCGGAGGAGGCCCAGGCAGTGGACGCGGTGGCGGACAAGCCCAAACTCGTTCACAGACAGCCAGGGTCTTCTTCAGCATGGCCCGACTGCCTGAGGAGCCAATGATGCCACGCTGGCATGATGAGCGTGTAGGCTTCAATTCAAGCCGGTCTTACGACTTTACCAGACCGGATAACCGACTGGAGCAGATTCGATTTATTCACCGCTTCAAGTTGGAGAAGCAAAACCCAAACGCTGAAATCTCCGATCCTATCGACCCAATCGTCTATTGGATCGATCCAGCAACACCCGACTGGCTCAAGCCCTGGATCGTTAAGGGTGTGAATGAATGGCAGCCAGCATTTGAGGATGCGGGGTTCAGTAACGCAATCATGGGTCGTGTAGCACCAACCCCTGAAGAGGACCCAAGCTTTTCGATGTATGATGCACGCCATTCTGCGATCTATTGGCGGCCTTCGACCGTAGCAAATGCAACTGGCGGACAAATCGTTGACCCCCGCTCAGGACAAATTCTTAAAGGGGAAGTCAACATGTATCACAACATCATGGAGTTGCAGAAAAACTGGTACTTCATCCAAGTAGGGGCCCTAGATGAGCGCGCTCAATCGCTTCCGATGCCCGACTCTCTTATGGGACGACTGGTCGAATACGTAGTCACCCATGAGATCGGCCACTCGATTGGCTTTCCACACAATATGAAGGCGTCCGCCATGTATCCCGCGGACTCAGTACGAAGTGCCTCCTTCCTGGAAAGGATGGGTGGAAGTCATACCGCGACACTCATGGACTATTCGAGATTCAACTACGTGGCCCAGCCCGAGGACAACATCCCACTGGAATATCTAATCCCCAAGGTTGGCCCTTATGACCACTTCGGTGTGCGTTGGGGATACTCGCCAATTCCGGAAGCTGACACACCCGACGACGAGCTAGAGATACTCAATGGATGGGCGCGTGAGCAGGATCAGTACCCGTGGCTGAGGTTCACAACCGCTGATGCTGCAGGATCTGACCCAGCAGCGCTCACTGAAGCGGTTGGTGATGCTGACGCTGTTAAGTCGACCACATATGGAATGAGGAACCTTGAGCGTGTCATGAGCATGATGCTCGAGGTAACAGAGAAGCCCGGAGAGAGCTATGACGAGCTAGAGAATCTTTATGGGGAAGCCGTGAGCCAGTGGGGACGTTACATGGGCCATGTTACGGCGATTGTCGGGGGCGCTCAGACTCAGGAGAAGTACGGTACAGGCCCAAGATTTGAGCCTGTTGAGAAGGCGCGACAGAGGGAAGCAGTTCAGTATTTGGATGCAGCTGCGTTCCACGTACCTGAGATGTTTCTGAACTCAGATATCTTACGCAGAATTGAACCAGAGGGGGTCGTTGCACGATTCCGCACGCAACAGAATCGCGTTCTAACCAGTCTTCTGAGCCAAGCTCGGCTGGAAAGACTTATTGAGTTCGAAGCACTCGAGACAAGAAATGGTGATGCCTATACCCTCGCAGACCTCATGAGCGATCTGAGCGCAGGAATCTGGAATGAACTCCAAGATCGCACTGTCCAGGTCAACACATACCGTCGCAATGTACAACGAGCCTTCCTAGAGGTGGTCGACAACCGCCTGCACCCGAATGAAGAGGACCTTAACAGCAACTTTAATCCAGCAGCAGCACCGTGGACGTCAGATATTCGTGCCGTGTTGCGCGCAGAACTGGAAGACATAGATCTGCTTGCAGAGCAAGCGCTGGCTCGTACCAGCCAAGACATGACACGCACACACCTCAGAGATGTTCGTTCAGAAATACAGAGGATCTTAGGAGGGAACGGGAACTAGGCTAGCAGATGAAGGCTGCTCTATTCGCAACATGTCTCGGTGATCAGTTCTACGCGGACGCTTGCGCAGACGCAGTGCGACTACTGCGCTACGCAGGGGTCGACGTTGACGTGCCCCAGTCGCAAACCTGCTGCGGCCAGCCTGCCTACAATGCAGGCAGAAGACGCGAAGCGATCCGTATGGCACATCAGACACTGGATACTTTTGACAGCGCGGACTATGTGGTGCTGCCATCGGGAAGCTGCGCCGGCATGCTACGCTGTTTCTATCCAGACCTCTTAAATAGTGAACTCGAACGTGCTCAAGATCTCGCTGGCCGTACATACGAACTTTCTCACTTCCTTGTGGAAGTATTAGGCATTCAGGATCTCGGATCCGGACTCAAGGGCAAGCGTATTGCGTACCATCATAGCTGCCACGCCCTGCGCGAACTCGGCTTACGTAACCAGCCACTTTCCCTGCTAAAGAACTGTGGAGCAGAGGTTGTCTCGTGGGAAGCAGACGAGGAGTGTTGCGGATTTGGAGGGCTTTTCAGCGCCAAACTACCCGAAGTATCAGCCGCCATGGCAGACCGCAAACTCGATACGCTATCCGATGTAGACTTCGTGACCTCCACGGATGGTGGATGCCTCCTCCAGCTCAGTGGCCGTGGTAACCGACGTCGATTATCTGTCCAGTTCCGGCATCTGGCGAGTGTGCTCTGGGAAGGGGTCGGTCTATGAGCTTTAGTGGCCCTAAGCATTATAGGGCAGAATCGGCTAAAGCACTGAAAGATCGACCGAGTGTTCGTGCATCTGTTACCAGTGCCACGGACACGTTCAATGCGAACCGCTCAGAGGCATACAGCCAAATCGATTCGGATCTGTGGAGGGACTGGGCTCGAGACGTGAAATCCCATGCCTTAACAAATCTTGATCAATATTTAGAGCAGGCGGAGACACAACTACTAGCAAACGGTGCGAAGGTGCACTGGGCAGAAACCGCTCATGATGCCTTGGGGCTTCTCGAGGAAATCGTTCGTGATCACGGAATTGGCACTGCAGTCAAAGCCAAGAGCATGCTCAGCGAAGAATTGGGCATAAATGAGCATCTCGAACACCTTGGTGTACACGTGCGTGAAACAGACCTCGGTGAGTACATCATCCAGCTAATTGGCGAACCACCAAGCCACATCGTCGGGCCAGCCATACATAGAAGCCTTGAAGACTGTCAGCGTCTTTTCCACGAAACATTTGGCACCCCGCTCGATGACGGACCTGACGCACTCGCAGCAGCAGCCCGTGAAGCACTCAGAGAAGAGTTCTTGGCTGCTGATCTGGGGATATCCGGCGGCAATTTTCTCGTTGCTGAAACTGGCACAGTCGCCCTCATTGAAAATGAAGGGAATATTCGACTCTCAACATCCCTACCCCGTGTTCACATTGCCTTAGTCGGAATCGAGAAGATCGTCCCCCGCCTTGAGGATGTGTCCGGGCTTGTGCAACTCACTTCGCGCGCAGCTACAGGCCAACCAATCGGTAACTTCTTCTCACTCATTCAGGGACCGAAACGCGATGGTGATATCGACGGGCCCGAAGAAGTACACGTAATCCTTGTCGATAATGGTCGCACCCGCCTATTGGCGGATGACAAAGCATGGGAAGCACTACGGTGCGTGCGCTGTGGCGCGTGTTTGAATATCTGCCCTGTTTATCGACAAACAGGAGGGCACCCATACGGTTGGACGTACTCTGGACCGATTGGAGCCATCATCGCTCCCGGAATGCTGGGATTAGAGGAAGCGATGCCTCTTCCATACGCCTCTAGTCTATGCGGTGCATGTGTGGATGAGTGTCCTGTAAGAATTCCAATCCCAGAGCTACTACTCCACTGGAGGGAAAAGGCAGTAGAGGAAGGCCTTACACCTAGTATAGAATCGGCCGGACTCAAGGCATACACTAAGGCAGCCGAACGACCCGGGATCTTTCGTGCAGCCGGAGCAATGTTACGGCATATACCGCTAGACGCAGGTGGACGAGCGCTCCCTATCTTGAGTGGCTGGGTCAAAGAGCGATCAGCCCCCGAATCCAGTGCAAAAAGCTTTATGCAGCAGTGGAAGGAGGGAATTGAGTGACTGCACGTTCATCAATCCTCGACCGCGTTCGGATTGCCCTCGCAAATCGAGAAGTTGTCGCCCATCCCGGCTCTTTCGAAGGATGGCGTCCTTTCATTCATTCTGGGAACCCGACTGAGCAGTTCACTGAAATGTTCGAAGCAGCGGGTGGTGAGGTGGTGAGCTTCAAGACTCAAGTTGAAGCTTCACTCTGGGTCAGGGGTTTTCTCGCCGACTTCAATAGCCTTTCTGTTGGAGAGCTAGCACGGGGCCGACTCAATGAAGATGCAGAGCCTGATGAATGGATAGAAGAAATGGACCCATCGGTAGTTGAGGCCGGGGTCTCTTTAGCTTTCGGTGCCGTGGCTGAAACCGGCTCCCTCATCATGACTCCACAAGATGGTCGACGAGCTCAGCTTCTACCTCCAGTTCATGTGGTGTTTGTGGACCAAGCCAAGATTTACGAGACCCTAAGCGAAGGACTCGTGGCACTAAAGAATGAAGTGCTGCCGGGGGATAACGAGAGTGGGAGGCTTCCTTCTGCTGTAGGGCTACACTCCGGACCCTCAAAATCAGCTGACATTGGACAAGTGTTGGTGAAGGGAGTCCACGGACCCGGCAGAGTAGTCGCAGTGATCGTAGAATCCGCCGAACCTAGAACCTCCAAGCCTTAGATACCCGTGTCCCCGCTAGCCTGAGCTATCCGAACCCCCTAACCTCGTTACCCCATGAGTGCGAATACCAATACCTATAACCTCCAACGCGTCCTCCGTATCAGGGACGGTATGGCGGTCACGATCGGGATGATCATCGGTGCTGGTATCTTGCGTACGCCAGGGCTTATCGCTGGTTATCTCGGAGATCCATGGCTAATCCTAGGACTCTGGTTCTTCGGTGGTGTAGTCGTCGCACTTTCCACCCTAGTACTAGCCGAAATGTCTGCAGCCCTACCCGAGGCTGGTGGAAAATACGTATACGCTCGCCACGCCTGGGGTGACACGATGGGTTTTGTCACCGGCTGGTCAGAACTCCTCGTCAGCCGTGGCTTCAGCGGAGCAGCCAAGGCAGTCGCTATCGCTGAGTACGTCCGAATATTGACGGGGAATCGCGGCAACATACAGATCATAGCGTTAGCAGTCTGTGTGGGGTTCTTTTTTCTTCACACACGTGGACTCAAGGCCAGCTCACAGTTCCAGAACATTACTACGGTCATCAAGGTTCTCATTGTAGTAGCGATCGCTGCTGCAGGTATCGCTGCAGGTGACTTCATAGGGTTCCAGCCTGCCCTGACAGAAGCTTCCGGACCAACCGCGGGTCTCTTGGGCTTCGCGCTCGCGTATCAATCCATTTCGTTCGCTTACTACGGCTGGGAAGACGCCGCGAAAATGGCGGAAGAAATTAAAGATCCTGGCACTGCACTACCAAAGATCTTGGTTGGTGGTGCATTGGCAGTCATGGTCCTGTATCTACTGATCAATGTCGCATTTCTTGGGGTGCTCACACCTGCTGAGATGGCTGCCGATCCTGAGTTGATCGCTGCACTTACGATTTCCAGCGTGTTCGGCCCTGCCGCCGGAACAGCGGTTACAGCGGCGGCGCTCATCATCCTCCTCAGTAGTCTGAATGTTAATTTCTTGGGGCTACCAAGAGTGGCCTACGGGCTAGCACAACACCGACTCTCTCCCCAAGCATTCACCAAGGTTGACGACAGGGGTACCCCGAGAAACGCACTCTACTTCATCTCGGCATGGATTGGGCTTCTCGCACTTTCCGGATCGTTTGTATTCCTGATCCGCTTTATGATGACGGTCGCAATCGCCGTCGACACGATGGTCCTGCTTGGCTACTTCAAGCTCCGAGCCCAACGTCCGGATCTCGAGCGTCCGTTCGTAATGCCGGGTCATCCATGGCTGCCTGCCATCACAATCGCTTTGTACATAGCGATTCTCGCTATCCTGATTGGCACACAACCAAAGATGGCTCTAGGGGCAGGAGCCATGCTCTCAGCAATTCTGATTGGAGGCCTGGTCACGACTCGCTCTCGTGTGAACAAGAGTGACTGAGATACTTCATACGCTTGTAGCAGCAGGCATAACCCATGTAGTAGGCCTGCCGGATAACACATCAGCACCGCTTTTCGATGCACTATCTGATCACCTTTGGATCCGACTTGTCACCGTTACGCGAGAAGGCGAAGCGTTCGCAATTGCTTCAGGTTTATGGCTCGGAGGGGCCTCTCCTCTTGTTGTGATCCAGAACACCGGACTCCTCGAGTCTGGTGACAGCTTACGTGGAACAGCGGTTCGCATGGGAGCACCTATTCCGATCCTCGTTACAGGCCGGGGATATTCAAAGATGAAAAAAGCAGGACTTGCACCCTCTGACCCGAGGGAACGTGATCTGCTTACTCGGCGGGACATCGATTCTGTAGCTCTGCTTACCGAGCCAACACTCGAGGCGTGGGGCGTACCTTTTGAGCGATGTGAAGGCGAAGATGACCCTTCAGCTGTATTGGCGCGAACTATTGAATCTGCTCTTTCTACCGAACGCCCTACCGCCGTTGTTATGGCTCGCGGATTCACTTGATGCTCACGCGCGCCCAAGTTCTCGATCCGCTCATTCAGCATCGAACTGATGAGATTGTCGTGACAACTATGGGGGCCACCCGACCCTGGGGCCGTATCTCGGATAGCGATCTAGATTTCGCGTCAGCCGATAGCGCCATGGGCCATGCCGCCGACCTTGCGCTTGGCATTGCACTCGCTCGTCCTGACCGGACAGTGGTATGCCTTAACGGTGACGGAAGCATGTTGATGACGCTTGGGACCCTCGCCACAGTAGTCGGATCTGAAGTTACAAACTACGTGCTCTTTGTCATGGATAATGGCGTCTTTGAGATCACCGGCCATCAATCTGTAGCGGGCTCTGGCCAAATCGACTACGCAGCGATGGCCCAGGCTACCGGATTCCAGAGAGTCTTCTTCTTTGAAGATGCCAGAAGTTATGCGGAGTCGGTCGGAGAAATCCTGACCCAGCCAGGCCCGACGCTCGTACACCTCTTGGTAGAGCCAGGATCAGAAGGCCCTATATCCCGGGACGATAGAGAAAAGGGCCGCTACCTGAGAACCTCGCTTGCTGATTGGTCACGAATATTCAAGGCTGCCCTCGAAACCAAAGATTAAAACCAAACTTAACATATAATGGCTGCTCAGACTCCAATCTTAGTAGAAGCATTGAAACACACCCCTCCTATAGCGGAATAACTAGATATGAAGGATCCCAACATGAATAAGAAAGCACTTGGCACTCTGGTTCTTGCCATGCTACTAGGGGTTGGTGCGCTAGAGCTGAACGCTCAGCAGAACCGAGGCATACGGAGAGCGCCAAACCTGCGGCAGGGGAACGTTCAGCAGTTCCGTGGCCCAGGGGTCTTTGGTAAACCAGGCTTCAATCGTGCCCCGCCAAGTGGGCCAGAGCAGGTCATGCGAATGAGAGATCGCCTTCAGCTGACTGATGAGCAAATCAACCAGCTTGATGACATTCGAAGAGAGAATGTCCAGCGTCGTACTACCGCAATGGCTGAGATGGCTGAATTAAGGTCACAGGCGACGGCTGGCCAGATCAACCGGAGTGATGTGATGTCTCGCCTTAAGGCTAGGCGGGAGGAAGATCAGGCAATGTCTAAGCCAGGTGAGCGGGTTATGTCAATCCTAACTGATCAGCAGCGTGAAGTCCTTGGAGAAACCAAGATGCGATCACTAAGAGCACGCTCAGGCAACGCAAGAGGGATGCGTGGACGGGGTAGTCCAGCAGGATTCCGTGGCCCGAAGGGTGGACGGTCCGGCCGCCCCAGCATGCGGGGTGGACGAGGTGGTACCAGAGGGCCTCGTGGTCCCGGAACTGACCAGAGAGGGTCACGGCGCAGAGGCTTCGTAGAGATCGGATGAAGCTAGGCGCTGACTGAACTCCTCAAGACACTCTAGCCCCCTGTCGAGCTAGTCCTGTGCTACCCGTTATCCCTAAGCCAGACACGGAGATCACCAAGGTCATAGCGACCATTCCCATTACCGAGTTCGTCAAGATAGTTCGACTCAGTCTGAGTGAGCGGCGGACCTTGTGTTTCTAGAAATTTTCTGAGAATTGGGGCCCAGCTGGTTGAGATTCTCAACCGAGCACGTCCATCTAGAATCGAGATATCGTGAACCGTAATAGCCTTCACCGCACCACTATTCAGCCT
>LWDU01032680.1_pt1 | contig 42043 bp, 59 predicted proteins | sample 727161 | NCBI WGS metagenome assembly LWDU01 (sample SAMN04566230, study PRJNA314399) | hydrothermal vent metagenome | isolation source: deep sea hydrothermal plume seawater | place: Mexico: Gulf of California, Guaymas Basin | collected 2004-07-11
ACAGAATCTTTCAGTATAACTGTATTATCTGACGCAGATTCAGACGGAGTCCAAGATGATGAAGATCTTTGTTCAAATACTGCTGTGGGCACAACTGTAAATGAAGCAGGATGTTCAGAGTCTCAATTAGATTCAGATTCAGATGAAGATGGAGTAATAAATGGTGATGATTTATGTCCAGCAGAAACAGAAGTAAGTGGTGATGGATGCCTAGACACTGATGGCGACGGAATATACGACAATCTAGACTTCGTATGGGATTTAACTCAATCAGGACTAACAACTGACTCTGAAGAAGTAGAAGTTGAATCATATGCTTTAGAAAACAATGGAATATTCAGTATGAATTTACAATCAAGCACAGGATTAAGTGCATCATGTTCAGATGGAACATCAACAGATCAAACTACTTGTGAATCAGCTACATATACTTGGACTGGAGCAATCGAAGAATCATGTTCAGATGAAGATGGAGTAATTACAGATGAAACTGAGTGTCTAGAAGCAGGATCATGTTCAGAGATACACCCGGAAGACGAAATTTGCAATGATCAAGCACCAACATGGACTGCAGAAACATGGACACCTGCAAGCGAAGCAGTATGTTCAGATGAAACATCCTCGGATCAAGAAACCTGCGTAGCCGCTTCAGTAAATACTTGGAGCGAAGCCTCAGATATACTAAATAATTTGCAATCTGCAACAGCATTAGTAAAAGTAGAATATTATGATTTAGAAACAAATGAAATATTATCTTCAACATTATACACATCACAAGTATCTATAGAAGAATCTGCATCTCAAACATTCTCAATATCCGTACCTGCGTCAGAAACAGCAGTAGGATATATCGCCACAGTTAATATTTGGTCAGGAATGATTGGTACAGCAGATTGGCAACCATACTCCGAAAAGATTGAATTGAGGGGAGAATTCCACCCTTAATAATGAAAAAGATACTAACTTTGTTGGCATTATTATTTCTTCTTCCAGCAGCGCTAGCAACAACGCTAACCGCGACATCACCTCTTGCTTCAAACTCAGTTATTGAATATTCAGGATCATGTAGCTCTGCAGGGGCTGTCGGAATCCAAATTTCATTTATGGGAAATATGGTTCATTTTGATCAAATAACCACTTCAGGAGTAACTTTTTCCAGTTCAACTTCAACAACACCATATACTACACCAATTGATGGAGATTATTCTTTATCTGCTTCATGTGCTGGAGAAAATTGGAAATACGTAGTAATTTGCGTGGGCTCTACTTGTCCTGTACCTACAAGTGAAGAACCTGAAGAATCCGGACTTCAAGGAGGAAGAGGGAGTATAGTAACTGCCAGTAGTAGCGGAGATTCAGGAGCTTCAGTTACAGCTTCTTCTAGAGGAAGCTCTGGAGGAAGCTCTGGAGGTTCTAGTTCAGCAGGAGGATCAAATCAAGCAGCAGACAACACACCAACACAAGACACAAGTGATTCAAATCAAGATGATAGTGGAGATCAAGAAGAAGGAAGTTCATCACTATTGGTCACATTATTAATATTGGCATTATTAATTGGTGGAGGATTTTTCTTATGGAAGAAATACAAGAAACCACAAGGATATACTCCAATGACTAAAACATCACAATAAAATGGTTTTAGAAAGAATATGTTTGGAATAATAATAACTGCTATTGGATTAACAATTGGTTATAATCTATTTCCTGACGACGCAGCACTCGCAGCAATATTCTTCATACTAATAGCTGCAGTTCCATTTTTCAGAACATTAATGGTTCAAGAAGAGCGAGCTGAAAAGACATCTCACAATCTAAAAGAAATGATCGTAAGAAACAAATACGCATTAGAATATTTCTTCTTTTTCTATGCAGGAATCTTCCTAACATATTTTGTAGGAGCATTAATTCTTCCAGAAACAATGCAATCTGCTTTATTCGGAAACCAATTTGGAGTATTCAAATCAGTTCTAGGAAGCTTTGCAAATCAAGAGCATTTCTACATGATTTTATTCAATAATTTAAAAATAGTAATTTTAGCATTAATCCTATCACTAATCTACGGAGCAGGAGCATTAATGATTCTAACTTGGAATGCATCAGTTCTAGGTGTTTTTTTAGCACAACAAGGACTTCAATTATGGAAATATTTACCTCATGCAGGATTAGAATTTTTAGGATTCTTTGCAGCTTCAATTGCCGGAGGAATTCTCTCAGCAGGTATTGAAAAACATGAAGTAGGAACAAAGAATTTCAAGCATGTTTATGAAGATGCATTATTTCTTGTAATCGCAGCAGTTTTAATTATAATAATTGCTGCAATTGTAGCAGTTTACGTTTTTCCAATTTTTTAAACCAAAACTTATATAAACACATCACTACAACCCTTATTACCCCTACATTGTATCTAGAATTCTGTCGCGAAAGCAAGATTATTAAAAAAATAAACTCTCAAAACCACACAACATAAGGTTTAAAAACACAACCTTACAATCGAATAGATAAAAAATGGGAAGTTCAGCAGGATTCAGACGAAGACCAAGAAGAGGAAGCCTACAGTATTGGCATAGAAAGAAAGCCAATCGTGAAACGCCCCGAATTCGAGTTTGGAATAGAATTTCTGACGTAAAACTATTAGGTTTTGCGGGATACAAAGCCGGCATGACCCACATCAATTTTGTTGACAACCGACAAAAATCTCCAACAAAGGGCGAGGAAATCCGAGTCCCAGTTACAATTCTTGAAACACCTTCAATTAACATTTTTAACATCCGATTATATTCTTCTGACGCTTATGGCAAAAAAGTAATGGCTGAATCATTTGCAGACAATCTTGATCTAAAACTTGCAAAGCGATTAGACTTACCAAAGAAGCGAGCAAATCCCGAAAAGTTAGCTGAGCTTTTATCAAAGGCTTCCGAAGTTAGAGTTCTTGCATACACAAATCCAAGTGAAACAGCAATTGCAAAAAAGAAACCAGATATAATGGAATTAGCAATTGGCGGAGATGATGTCAACGCACAATTCGAATATGCAAAATCAATTTTAGGAACAGAAGTTCAAATTGAAGATATTTTCTCAAGTTCAGAATCAATCGATGTTCATGCTGTAACAAAAGGAAAAGGATTCCAAGGATCAATTAAAAGATTCGGAGTATCTATTCTACACAGAAAAGCACACAGCGATGGACGAAGAAAAGTAGCTACGCTAGGTAACTGGATGGCTAAAACTTGGAGAGTTCCACACCCAGGACAAATGGGTTATCATAATCGAACTGAATCCAGCAAACAAATTTTAAAGATTGCAAACGCTGAAGAATCGCCAATTACACCAAAGGGCGGGTTCGTAAAGTATGGAGAAGTTAAAGGAAAGTATGCTTTAATCGCAGGGAGTCTTCCAGGTCCAAAAAAGAGACTTATTCGACTAACCTTTGCAAAAAGAGCACATTCAGGTGCATTCCCTGCAATTGAAAGTATAGAAGCGTCAACAATTACACAACAAAGATAATGAAAAAGGCACAAGTATTACGAGTCAGTGGAGGAAAAACCTCAGATATAGAACTACCTATTCAATTTGTAGAACCACTTAGAATCGATCTTATTCAAAGAGCAGTTAGAGCATTACAATTTAATAGAAGACAACCATACGGACATGATTTAATGGCCGGAAAAAGACAAGGATATGCAACTTCTAAATTAAGAAATAGTTACAGAACAACATATGGAAAAGGAATTTCAAGAGTTCGAAGAAAACACTTACGAAGTCAAGGAATGCAATTTACTTGGGTTGGTGCATTCGTTGCTAGTGCAATTAGCGGAATGAAAGTATTCGCACCAAGAGCAGAAAAGAATCTAATAGTTAAAATCAACAACAAGGAACGAAGAAAAGCAATTCGTTCTGCAATCGCAGCTTCAAAATATACAATAATTGATACAAAGATTGAAGCATTAAAGAAAACTTCTGAGATTAAAAAATCAATGGAATCAAACAATCTTGGAAAAGAATTGGAAAGAGCAAAAATTAAGAAAGTTCGAGCAGGAAAAGGAACACGAAGAGGAAGAAAATACAAAACAAAAGTAGGCCCTCTATTAGTATTCAGCAAAGTTTGTCCAGCATTAATCGCAGCTGAAAATATTCAAGGAATCGACGTTGTTATTGTAAATAATCTTAATGCAGAATTACTAGCACCGGGCGGACAACCAGGAAGATCAACTGTTTGGAGTTCTGATGCAATCAAGAGATTAAAGGAGGAGAATTTATTCAACTAAAATGAAAGGAAATAAAGTATTCGACATTTTGAAGTATCCTCTTGCAACAGAAAAAGCAATTCGAGCAATTGAAGCAGAAAACACATTAATATTCGCAGTTTTCAGAGACTCAACAAAGAAACAAATTAAGTGGGCTATTGAAAAAGAGTACAAAGTAAAAGTAACTTCTGTTCGAACACTAAATGACATGAATGGAATAAAGAAAGCTTATGTAAGGCTGGATCAATCAAACTTAGCAGTTGATGTAACTTCCAAGCTAGGATTAATATAAAATGGGTAAACGATTAAGACAACAAAGACGAGGAAAAGGGTCTATTCACAAGACACCTAGTCACCGTTCTCTTGGAAGATTAAGTTACCCTTCATATCAAGGTGAATCTCTATACGGAAGAATTCTAGATATAACTACTTCTCGAATGCATAATGGTCCATTAATGGTTGTTGAATATGACAATGGAGATTTATCATTAACTCCAGCTCCATTCGGAGTTCGAGTAGGACAAAATATCTCAATGGGCGATACAACTCCAGGAAATGGAAATATAATGAAAATCAAAGATATGCCAACAGGAACACTAGTTTTCAATTTAGAAAGAGTACCAGGAGATGGCGGAAAATACGTAAGAACTTCTGGAACTGCAGCACAAGTTCTTGGAAGAGAAGGAAAAGGAATTGCAGTAAAATTACCTTCAAAGAAAAAATTAATACTCAACGAAAATTGCTTTGCAACAATTGGAACAATTGCAGGAGCAGGAAGAACTAACAAACCTTTTGTACGGGCTGGAAACAAATTCTACGCAATGAAAGCGCGAGGATTAAAATATCCAAAAGTTCGAGGTAAGGCAATGAACGCAGTAGACCACCCACACGGCGGAAGTAGACCTAAACAAATGGGTATGGGTAAATATTCCACAACAGTTCCTAGAAACTTACCTCCAGGTAAGAAGGTAGGACATATCGCAGCTAGAAGAACGGGAAAGAAGAAATAAAATGGTAGAAAAAGTGTTTAAGTTTAAAGGGAAGACAATGGAAGAACTTCTAGGCTTAGATAGATCTCAATTTGCTGAACTTTTAAATTCAAGAAAAAGAAGAACAATTAACCGGGGACTTCCAGAGAACCAAGAAAAATTCATGTCAAAATTAGAAAAAGGAAAACCAAAGTTAAGAACTCATCGAAGAGATATTATAATCACACCAGCAATGGTTGGGAAAACTGTTGAAATTTACAACGGAAAGAAGTTTATTCCAATCGTAATAAACGAAGAAATGCTTGGTTATTACTTCGGAGAACTTGTACAAACACGAAAGATTGCATCACACAAGGGAACTGGAGTCGGAGCTACAAAGAGTTCAAAGCACCAAGGTAAGAAATAATGGTAAAAGGAATTAGTATGCAGGCATATGATGGAAAGACAATGGCTAAAGTAATTGGAAAGAACTTACCAGTTTCAAAGAAAGTCGCATACGAAGTAACAAATCACATTCGAGGAAGAACAATCGAAAAAGCAATAGCAATATTGAAAGATGTTCAAGCAATGAAAATGCCAGTACCTTACAAAAGATACAATAAGGACACACCTCATCGAAAAGGAGATTTTGCAGCAGGACGTTTCCCTGAAAAAGCAGCAAGATACATAATTCCATTATTAAAATCATTAAAGTCAAATGCGGATGACAAAGGATTAACTGGAGACTTAATATTAGTTCATTCAGCAGCAAACATGACTGCAAAGAGACACAGATATGGAAGAATAAGAGGAGTAAAGCGAACAACTCATGTTGAATTTGTTGCAGCTCCAATAACTAAACAAAAAGAAACTAAACAAAAAGAAACTAAACAAAAAGAAACTAAACAAAAACCTAAGATTGAAAAGAAATCAGAAAAACCACTAAAGAAAGAAACTAAACCTGTTGAAGAAAAACCAAAAGAATCAATATCTGAAGAAAAAACAACGGAGAATAAAAAATGATTGAACGAGAATTCATAAATGAAAAGATGAAGCAACTAAAGATCAAAGAAGCAATAAACTCAGAATTTACAAAGAGTGCTGAAATTGGTGGAATCACTATGGAAAAAACCCCGCTAGGTGAAAGAATTGTAATTAGCACAACTCGACCAGGAATAATTATTGGAAGAGGAGGTTCTACAATTAAAGAATTAACCAATAAATTAAAAAACAAATTCAGATTAGAAAATCCTCAAATTGAAACTTTAGAAATACCAAATCCACACACAAGTGCAGAAGTTGTTGCAAAGAAAATTGCAGGAGAACTTGAAAGATTTGGACCTTCACGATTCAAGGGAATCGGTTACCGAGAAATGGGAAAGATAATGACTGCCGGAGCATTCGGAGTAGAAATTGTTATTGATGGACCAATTCCTGGTGCACGTTCAAGAAAATGGAGATTCTGGAAAGGTTACATGAAGAAGTGTGGTTTTATTTCAGATAATTTACTGGATAAAGCTCAAGCAGATGCAGTTCTAAAGAAAGGGACAGTTGGAGTTTCAGTTACAATAATGCATCCAGATACACCACTTCCAGACAAAATTATTATAGTAGAACCTGAATCTGAAAAGACAGAAACTATCGATTTGGAAGAAGTAGTAGAAGAAAAACCAAAAGAAGAAACTAAATTGGCAGAAAAAAAAGCACCAGTAAAAAAAATTGAAGCAAAGAAAGAAACCAAATCAGAATCAACAACTGAAAAACCAAAGAAAGTTATAGTTAAAAAAGAAGAAACAAATCCTGTTGCAAAGAAAGCACCTACAAAAAAGGAGACTACTAAATAATGGCAATAATTAGATCAAAAGAAATCAGAGGGAAGAAAATGAAAGCCAGAGAAGCAAGTATGATTGACTTAAAACGAGAACTTGCAAAATTAAATTCACAAAAAGCATCAGGAAGAATCCCTGAAAATTCAGGTAAGATTCGAGAAATAAGAAGAACTGTTGCAAGAATATTAACAATCAATAAAGAGGAGGTAACTAGTAAATAATGAGCGACATAGACCCATTAACCGGTTTGCCAAAAGATCTTGGTACAATTGAAAATATTTCCAAGGAAACGCAGATAATTCAAATAAGAGTTGATCGGCGAAGATATGGAAAGGCAATGACAATTGTTGAAGGATTTGATTCTTCAGTTGATGTAAAATCTTTGGCAAAACAACTTAAGTCTCGTTTAGCAACTGGCGGAACTGTGAAGGGAAAAACAATTGAACTTCAAGGAGACCAACGTGGACGAGTTAAGGTGATACTAATTAAAATGGGCTATTCACAAGAAGGGATTGATGTAAAATGATAACACCTCAAAATATACTGAGACATGAGTTAATTGGACTTAATGTGCAAGTCACAAAAGCACTTAACCCACTTTCAAAAAATATACAAGGTACTGTCATAGATGAAACCCAACAAACAATACTCATTCGAACAAAAAACGGTGACAAAAAACTCCTTAAACAACTTGCAACTTTCGAGTTTGACTTGAAAAAAGCAAGAGTCGAAGTTCAAGGATCAGCATTGATTGGACGTCCGTGGGAAAGAATAAAAAAATAAAATGGCAAAAATTGAAAAACCAAAAGCAAAGAAAAGCGCACCAAAGAAAGAAGTAACTAAAATGGAATCAATTGCACCAACTAGAGGTCGAACTTTTGTTGGAAAAGTTATATCTGATAAGATGCCAAAAACAGTAAATGTTGAATGGGCAAGACAAGCTTATCTGTATAAATATGAACGTTATTATCCTACGAAATCAAGAGTTAAGGCACACAATCCAGAACATATTAAAGCAAAAGTTGGAGATATGGTAAGAATTGCGGAATGTAGACCGATCAGTAAAACTAAGAAATTCATAGTTATTGAAAAAATGGAGGCAAAGAAATGAGACCAATTAAAATAAATCCAGTAAGATCAATTCCACACGGAGCAGTGATTAACATTGTAGACAATTCCGGAGCTCGTAAACTGAGAGTAATCAGTGTAAAAGGTTTCAAATCAAGAACCAGACAACTAGGATGCGCTGGAGTTGCAGATTTAGTAACTGGAGCTGTAGTTGCAGGAAACCAAGACATGAAACACAGTGTAGTCCAAGCAGTAATTATTCGACAAAAGAAAGAATATGCAAGACAAGATGGAATGAGAGTTTCATTTGAGGATAATGCCGGAGTAATAATTAAAGATCTAAAATTAGGAACACCAAAAGGAACCGTTATTAAGGGTCCAGTAGCAAAAGAGGTAGCCTTGCGATGGTCACAAGTTGGCAAGTTGGCAAGCATATTACTATAATGAAACTAAGATGGAGTAGAAGTTGGGGAAGAAGTGTTCAACCTAGAAAGCAAAGAAAATTCATATTTAATGCTCCAAACCATATCAAGAGAAAATTACTAGCTTCACCACTAAGTAAAGTTCTTAGAAAAGAACACAAGAAACGAAGTTTAGTAGTAAGAAAGGGAGATACAGTAAAAATATTGAGAGGACAATTCAAAGGAACAATGGGAAAAATAACTGAGATTAATATGAATAAAACGCGAATATTTGTAGACGGCGCTCACCAAATAAAAGCAAACGGTCAAATTGCACCATATCCAATTCATCCATCAAATTTAGTAATAATCACACCAATACTTTCAGACAAAAAAAGAAAGGAGGCATTAGCTAGAAAATGAGCAAACAAAGACATATCTCAAGATTAGCAGCACCAAGATCATGGCAAGTTGCACGTAAAGCAACAAAATGGATATCAAAACCCTTGCCAGGTCCAAGAACAAAAATCGAAGGAATTCCACTAGTAGTATTACTTCGAGATGTAGCAGGAATAATCGAGAATAAAAGAGAATTAAAATATCTAATCAACACAAAACAAATTATAGTAAATGGAAAGTTATACAGGGAAACAAACCTGGCAGTAGGATTGTTTGATGTAATTTCATTCCCATCACTCAAAAAGAGCTACAGAATCGTTCTAACAAAACTTGGAAAACTCCAAATGGTCGAAATTTCAGAAAAAGAAGCAAATATGCTATTACTTCAAGTTAATGAAAAAACTCCAATAAGTGGTGGAAAACTCCAAATCAATCTTTCAAATGGATGGAATTTACTAACTGATACAAAAACAAAAGTTAAAGTTGGAGAATCAATATTATTCGATCTTAAGAAAAGAAAGATTACTGAAAACTTTGGATTTAACAAAGGAGCAACCGTATACTTTGTTAGAGGTAAACGAGCAGGACATTCAGCAGTATTTAAGTCGCTAAAAGAATCAGGAATTCTCAAAAGACAAAAGATTGCAGTACTTGAATTTGGGAAGGAGACAATTGAAAGTACTTTGAACAATTTAATCACAGTTGGTTCAAAGAAAGCTTCAATCACAATTAATTAAAATGGCAGAAACAGCAACAAAAAATCAAACTAAGAACAATCCAATGCAAGAAATAAGAATCGAAAAGATTACTTTAAACATTGGAGCCGGTGCAGATCCTAAAAAGGTTGAAAAAGCAATAATGTTACTTTCAGCAATTTCAGGAATGAAAGCAATTGAAGCACAAGCAAAAAAGAGAATTGCAGCATGGAAACTTAGACCGGGTTTAGCAATCGGAGCAAAAGTAACAATTCGAAATAATACTGAAGAATTATTGATAAGACTGTTGAAAGCAAATAGTTCAGTAATTTCCAAAAGAAAATTCAATGAAAATGGATTCAGTTTTGGAATTGAAGAATATATCAACATTCCGGAAGTAAAATACGAACCAACGATTGGAATCATCGGATTAAATGTTTCAGTAACTTTGAAACGTCCAGGTTTCAGAATAAAAAAGAGAAAACTTGCACCGAGAAAAATATCAAACTCACATCGAATCACAAAAGAAGATGCAATTAAATTTGCAGAAACTAAATTGGGAGTAAAAGTAGAATGAAATTACCTGGAATAAAAACAATGTCCTTCTCAAAGACAAAGAAGAAAAAGGTAGTCAGAAATAACTCAATCAAACCAAGGGCATATGGAAAAAACTTATCCAGATGTAATCGATGCGGAGGAAGAAAAGGAGGAAAAATTGGCCGATATGGTTTGGACATTTGCAGAAGATGTTTCAGAGAAGTTGCTCAAGACCTAGGCTTTACAAAATACAGATAAAATGATGAATGATATACTTGCACAGGCATTGTCAAAAATAAATAACGCAGCAGTAAGAGGTAAATCAGAAGTTACACTATATCCGTCCTCAAAAGTAGTTACAAAAATAATGACTTTATTCAAAGAAGAAGGCTACATTCAAGATTTCAAATCAGAAAACACAACACGAGGAACAATTACAACAGTTCAACTAAACGGAAAGATAAACAAAGTTGGTTCAATTAAACCACGATTTTCTGTAACAAGGGATACATATGAAAAGTTCGAAAAAAGATATCTTCCAGCTAAAGATTTTGGAAGAATTTTTGTATCAACAACAGACGGAATAATCACACACATCAAAGCAAAGGAAGTAAACAAAGGAGGAGCATTAATCGCTTATATTTACTAAAATGGCAACAACAAGAAGAACTCGAGTCCAAGGAACACACTTCCGGCATCAAGGAAAATTTAGACCAGTTCTAAAATATCGAAAAGGTGGAAAAACAATACCAATGCCTTTCGGAGAAAAAGTCAAATCAGAAGCAAGAGTTCCAATAAATGAAGGCGTAATAGTAACAATTAATAACAAAATGATAACTCTTTCAAAAGGAGAAAACTCATTATCAAGAACATATCCAGTATCTCTAATAAATTTCAAACAAGAAAATAACGAAATTATAATTGAAGGCAAATCTATTAGTGCAAAAGTAAGAGCAATTGTCGGAGCATTTAATGCACACGTTAAAAATCTACAAAGAGGATTAGAAGAACCTTTTGTATACAAATTAAAGATAACTTCAGTTCACTTTCCAATGACTGCAAAAATTGAGAATAATATTTTCGAATTAAAGAATTTCTTAGGTGGAAAGAAACTCCGAACAGCAAAGATTCCGGAAGGCGTAGATATCAAACTAAATGGAGATGTTATTGAATTATCTTCAAGAGATATTGAACTTGTAGGAATGGCTTCAGCGCGATTAGAATTACTTACTCGAGTTACAAAACGAGATCGTAGAGTTTTCCAAGACGGAATATTCATTACAGAAAAGGCAGGTAAAGTATTATGAAAGAATTAATTGCTCAAAAGATTTCAATGAAGAAGCGAATGCCTAAATTTGAACGACAAGAAGCTCATGTTAAAGCAAGATTAAGTAGATCAGGTTGGAGAAAACCAAGAGGTTTTCAATCAAAAATGAGACTCCAAAGAAAAGGATATAACGCAATCGTAAAAGTTGGTTATAGAACGCCAAGAATATTGAGAGGAAGATTAATTAGCGGACTTCTTGAAACAATAGTAATAAGTCCAAGCGATTTAAAGAATATTCAAAAAGATCAAATTGCACTAATTCCAAGAACTTTAGGAAACCGAAAAAGATTGGAATTACTAAAAGAAGCAAAGAAATTGAAGATAAGAATTTCAAATTATTCAAATATTGATACAAAGATTTCAGAAATTGAAAACAATCTAGTTGAACGAAAGAAACGAAGATCAGAATCAAAATCAAAGAAAACAGAAAAGGCAAAGAAACTAGAAAAGAAAGAAGACGAAAAGAAAAACAAAGGCAAGAAAAAGGAAAAGAAAGAAGTAAACAAAGTTGAAGAAAAACCAAAAGAATCAAACTCAAAAACTGAAAAACCAAAGGCTGAACCAAAGAAAGCACCGGCTAAGAAAGAATCAAAAAATAAGGAGACTAAGAAATGAATCTAGAAATGCAAAAGCGACTATCTTCAAAAGTAGCAAAAGTAGGACTAGCTCGAGTAAAAATTAATCCTGAAAATGTTGATCAAGTCAAGGAAGCAATTACAAAAGCAGATATCCGAGATTTAATTGACAACAAAGTAATTGAAATATTACCTCTTGTAAGAAATTCAAAAGCAAGAGCAAGACTTCGAGCTAAAGCAAAGAAAAAAGGACGCCAAAGCGGACCAGGTTCAAAAGTAGGAACAAAGAATGCAAGAACTCCAACAAAAAAAGTCTGGATTAATAGAATCAGACTTCAAAGAAAAATAATCAAATCATTCAAAGACTCAGGAAGACTTTCCACCGGCGATTGGAAAATATTATATTATCGTGCTAAGGGAGGATTCTTTCGTAACAAGCGACACTTACTTCAAACCCTTGAACAAGGTAAATTGCTTAAGGAGAAAAAGAAATAATGGCAACAGGAAAAAGATTCAACGTAAGATTTAGAAGAAGAAGAGAAGGTAAAACAAGTTACAAAAAGAGACTTGCTTTAGCAAAATCTGAACTACCAAAATTAGTAGTAAGAAGATCAAATAAATATTTGATTGCACAAATTGTAAACTACACAGAAAACGGAGATACAACAGTTGCACAATTCAATTCACATTCACTGAAATCAAAAGGATGGAAACATTCATGTACAAATATTCCAGCAGGATATTTGACAGGTCTTGCAATTGCAAGCGCAGCTAAGAAAGCAAAAGTTGCAGAAGCAATTTTGGATATGGGTTCATATACTCCTACAAAAGGATGCAAAGTTTATGCAATCTTGAAGGGAGCAATTGATGGTGGACTAAAAGTTTCAGCATCTGAAGAGGCATTACCAAGCGAAGAAAGACTAAACGGAGTACATATTAACGAAAAGATTTCAGCAGATTTAAAAAAGCTTAAGGAGAGCATCTAAAAATGGCACGACCAAAAAGAAACTTCAAACCTAGACCAAGACTTGATGCAGACGGAAACGTAATAGATCCTAGAACAAAAATGCTTGAAGAATGGACTCCAAAAACAGAATTAGGAAGAAAAGTAAAATCAGGAGAAATTACAACAATTGAAGAAGTTATGAATTCAGGGAAAAAGATATTGGAATCAGAAATTGTTGATGCAGTTATTCCAAATTTAGAATCAGATTTTATTAATGTTGGTCAAGCAAAAGGTAAATTTGGTGGCGGACAAAGAAGAATATTCAAACAAACTCAAAAGAAAACAAAAGATGGAAATCGAATTTCATTCAATGCATTAGCAGTTGTAGGAAACCGAGATGGTTATGTTGGCGTAGGAATTGGAAGATCTAAAGAAACAGTTCCGGCGAAAGACAAAGCAATCAGAAATGCTAAATTAAATATAATGCAAATCGGAAGAGGAAATGGTTCTTGGGAAAGTGAAACTCCTGAACCAACTTCAATACCTTTTGCAATTAACGGAAGAAGCGGATCTGTTAGAGTAACATTTATGCCTGCACCACCAGGAACAGATTTAGTTATTGAAAGTGAACTTAAGAAAATATTCAGACTTGCAGGAATCAAAGATGTTTGGTCAAAATCCAAAGGACAAGCAAGACAAAAATTCAATCTTGTTGCAGCAACAATGAAAGCACTAAAACAAACAACAACTTTCAGACTTAGAGATCAACAAAAATCACTAGTAAGACAAGGATCAATTAACAAATGAAATCAATAGAAGGAACTTTAATTGCAGTATTAAGAATTCGAGGAGAAGTGGGAGTTCGATATCCAATAAAGCAAGCAATGAACTTAATGAAACTTCACCGAAAGAATCGAGTTATTCTACTGAAAAATACACAATCAAATATTGGAATGATTAACAAAGTAAAAGACTATTGCACCTTTGGAGAAGTTGATGCAGAAGTTATAAAAGAACTTCTTGAAAAACGAGGTCGGCTTCCAGGAAATAAACAATTAACTGCAGAATATTTAAAGAAAGAAGTAAAAACTGACTTTGATTCATTATCCAAATCGTTAGCTGAAGGGAAAGCTTCATTGAAAGACATTCCAGGTCTAAAGCGATATTTCAAAATGCATCCACCAGTCGGAGGATTTGAACGAGGAGGAGTAAAACATCCATTTGCAGCAGGAGGCGCGCTTGGATATCGAGGAAAAGAAATGGGTAAACTTATCCAAAAAATGATCTAAAATGGCAGAAAAGAAATCTCGAAAGAAGCGTGGATCCCGAACTCATGGTTGGGGCGCAGGTAAGAAACACCGAGGTGCAGGAAATCGAGGAGGACGAGGACGAGCAGGAATGGGAAAAAGAGGACAGCAAAGAAAGACACTTCCACTATCTCAAGGAAAGAAACCAGTTGGTCAAATCGCAAACGATAATCGAGGAATGCCAGTTGTTCTTGAAAGAGTTAAAAAATCTAATGTTCTAAATTTAATAGATTTACAGAATCATGTTGAAAAATGGACTTCTGAAGGAAAAGCAGAGAAAACAAAAACAGGTTATTCAGTTGATCTAAAAAAAATCGGATACACAAAACTTCTATCACAAGGAGAAGTTACATTTAAACTCAATATTAAAATAAATTCAGCTTCAGCAAAAGCCAAAGAAAAACTTGAGGCTGCAGGCGGAAAAATTGAACTAAGAGTTTCAAAAGAGTAATTAATAAAAACGCCAGACTGCATTCATAATCATGAGTTTAATTCAAACAGTTTCAAAGTACATCCCAGATGTTAGTGGGCCAACCAAAAAGCTCGGATTCAATAAAAAATTAAAATGGACAGGAATTGTTCTACTTCTTTATTATGTTCTTTTACACATTCCACTTTATGGTTTAGGTACTAACGCACTTAAACAATTTGAAGCATTATCTACAATTCTTGGAGCAAGTTTTGGTTCCCTAATTTCCTTAGGTATTGGTCCTATTGTAACTGCAAGTATCGTATTACAATTACTGGCAGGATCAGGAATTCTCAAGCTCGATTTAACAAAACCAGGAGGTAGAGCAGCATTTCAATCTATGCAGAAAGTATTCATACTTCTTTTCGTAATATTTGAATCCATAGTTTATGTTATGATGGGTGGTTTAGCACCTTCGGCAGAACTAACTGGCGGAGCATATCTATTCATGGAACTGATGCTGATTATTCAGCTAATTGTTGGAGGATACATGATTGTTCTTATGGACGGAGTCGTTCAGAAATGGGGATTCGGATCAGGAGTATCATTATTCATCGCAGCAGGAGTATCTAGAGAAATATTCATCGCAGCATTCAGTCCATTCCCGTCACCAACTAATCCAGATTCACCCGTAGGTAGAATTCCACAGCTTATTCAGGCTTTAGGAACGGGAGACGCAACAGTAGTAACTCTTTCAATTATAGCAGTCGTAGCAACTATTGGAGTATTTGCTATGTCAGTTTATGGACAATCAATGAAGGTTGAAATTCCACTTTCATGGGGTAGAGTAAGAGGTCACGGAATAAGATGGCCATTAAAATTCATGTATACTTCAAATATTCCAGTAATTCTAGTTGCAGCACTTATGGCAAATATACAACTGTGGGGGCGACTTTTAGAAACTTGGGGAAAACCACTTCTTGGAACATTTGACAGCGGAGGTATAGCACAAACTGGATTGGTAAAATGGGTTAATGCACCAAACATTGTAGAACCAATAGTTAGAGGATCCGGATTAACGGGAGAAATATTTCTTCAAGCAATAATTTATTCATTCTTATTAATCGCAGGTTCAGCATTCTTCTCTGTTCTTTGGGTAAAGACTGCGAATATGAGTGCTGATGCTCAAGCAAGACAAATTCTAGCTTCAGGAATGCAAATACCCGGATTCAGACGAGATCCGAGAGTTCTTGAAAGCATATTAAACAGATATATTCCAGGACTTACAATAATGGGTGGAGCATTAGTTGGTTTACTCGCAGCATTTGCAGATCTAATGGGATCACTGAGTCGAGGAACAGGAATATTATTAGCAGTTATGATTATATACAAGCTCTATGAAGATATTTCAAAAGAGCATGCAATGGATTTACATCCAGCACTAAAGAAAATGATGGGAGGAGAAAAATAAAATGGCGCTAATATTTGGATTAGGACCAATAGCTTTTATGACTGTTGCAGTTATATTAATAACGCTAATAATAACTCTTGTTCAAAAATATACTGTTGATCAAAATGTTATGAGGGAATTAAAAGAAGATTCCAAAAAGATGCGAAAAGAATTGAAAGCAGTGAAAGATGATCCAGTAAAATTCCAACAACATCAAAAGAAAATGATGGATCTTTCAATGAAACAAATGAAAATGTCATTTAAACCAATGATGTATTATATGATTCCTCTAATATTTTTCTTCACTTGGCTAAGAAATACTATGACGGGGATAATTGTATTAAAGCCACCAATCTGGCCATGGGAAATGGGATATCTTGGTTCATATATAGTGTTATCAATATTTTTCTCTATAATGTTTAGAAAGATACTTAAAGTAAATTAACAAAAGTAAATTATGGAAATTGGAAAAGTTTGTATGAAGATTGCAGGACGCGACGCAGGAAGACCAGCAATAATAATCGAAGTACATAAAGATGGTTATGTAACAATTGATGGATATTCTAGAAGAAAGAAAGTTAATCCACAACATTTACAATTTATTGGAACAAAAGTTGATATCAAGAAAGGTGCAACTCATGAAACCGTTTTAAAGGCTCTTGAAAAACTTGGATTTTCTCAACCAGAAAAATCAACTTTCGAGAAAAAAGCAAGAAAGAAATCAAAGAAGTCTAAAAAGTAATTTTTTATACGCACAAAACCTTACAAAAACATGAAAATCTTAGTTAGAGACAAATCAGTAAAAATTCTTAAGAGAACTCCAAAGAAATCTATTGAAGAACTAAGAGAACATTCATTAGTAATTTTAAATAAACCAAAAGGACCATATTCAAGAAAGGCAACAAGATTTCTCCTAGATATTGGAATAAAAAAAGCAGGACATGCCGGAACATTAGATCCAATTACAACAGGAGTTTTACCCGTATTTCTAAATCGAGGAAACAAGATATCGGGAATACTTACAATATCAAAAAAAATATACAGAGCAAACATGCATCTACATAAAGAAGTTCCAAATACAAAAATACAAAAAGCAGTAAAAAAATTTACTGGAAAAATTGAACAACTTGTTCCGAAGAAATCGGCAGTAAAAAGACAAGTCAGAACAAGAGAAATTTATAAATCAAAAATAGAAAAAATCAAAGGAAGAGATGTAACACTTTATGTTGAATGTGAAGCAGGAACATACATAAGAAAATTAATACACGACATCGGAGAAGATTTAGGTGTTGGAGCAAACATGGATCAACTTGAGAGAATAAAATCAGGACCATTTTTTCTAAAACATGCACACTCAATAAAAATAATTAACGAAGCAATAAAATCAAAAGATGAAATTAAATTAAGAAAAGTTTTACTCCCATTAGAAAGAGCAGTAGAAGAAATGCCCAAAGTTTGGGTTGATGACGGAGTATTGAAACCATTCAGTTATGGTTCACCAATTTATTACAACGGAATATTACAACTAACTGACAATATAGAATTCAAAGATAAGGTTGCACTATTTAATACAAGGAATGAATTAATTGGTATAGGAATTTCTCGAGGTAATTCAAAAGAATTATTAACTGAAACAGAAGGGACTGCAATAAGAAATGACATCAATTTAACTAAAATAAAATGATACAAAAAGAATTACTAGATGTTTTAGCATGTCCGGAAGACAAATCAGAGTTAGATTACAAAAAAGAAAAATTAATTTGTAAGAAATGCAAAAGAGTTTTCAAGATCGAAGATAACATTCCAATAATGCTTCCAAAGAATTTCTAAATTTTAATTCTTCGCTCAATTTTTTTCTTAACTTCAATCGGATTCTTGATATAATGGAATACTAAATCTGCATGCCCACCAGTTTGAGTATGAATATGAATATGTCCATAGTTTAAGATCGCACCCAAGGGACTTTGATTAACTTTTACTGTAGTCATATTATTGTATCTAACTGCTTTGGAATTATCGCCAATCAAACCATGTCGTAATAATACTCGATCATTAGTAATAACTAGATGAGTAGTATATTTCTTTACTGCGGCATGAATCAAAGGAACAATCAATGGAGAAAACATAAGCGCTCTATGATATTTAAGCCAAGAAGGACGTTCAACATACTGAATTTCTTCACCTTCATGAAGATGTTTTTTTATCTTTTTATTCATATCTAGGACATACCTTTCAAATATTTAAAGATTCAGATAAGCCAGTAATAAGGTTTTTAAACCTAAAAGAACGACCAAAACCACGCCAAGGTCGCATAGCCTGGTATTGCGCAGGATTGCTAATCCTGTCCCTTCGGGGGTCGCGGGTTCAAATCCCGTCCTTGGCGTTCGTTATTTAAATTTAAACAAACCACATGCTCTACGTGATTTGGTTTTCCATCGATACCTTTAAAAACTAAACATAAATTAATGAGGTTATGGCTGAGAATGAATTCAGAGCGATTATTCGATTAGGAGACAAAGATATCAGAGGCGAAGTACCAATGGGTCACGCACTAACAAAGCCTAAAGGCTCATCCTTTATGTTTGCTAACGCCATTTGTAAAGTTCTTAATTTAGATATAAAGAAGCAATGTGGTGCTTATGATCTTAAAGAAATTGAAAAAATTGAGGATGCAATCAGAAATCCCGCAAAATATAATATTCCAACTTGGCTTATGAATCGAAGAAAAGATAGAGAAACTGGAGACGATAAACATTTACTTTCCTCAGATCTAGATCTTACAAAACAATTTGATATAAGAGCTATGAGAAAGATTAAAAGTTATAGGGGAGTTAGACACGCAGCAGGTTCTAAGAAAGTTCGTGGTCAATCCACTAAATCCACTGGAAGAACTGGCACAGTTGCAACACGAAGGAAGGAAACTAAATAATGGGACTAGCAAGACACCAAAGAAAAAAATACACATCACCAAACCACCCTTGGAAAGCTGATAGAATTGATGAAGAAATTGAAATCGTAAAAGAATACGGCTTTACAAACAAGAAACAAATTTGGAAGATGGAATCCATTCTAAGAAATTATAGAGTTCAGGCTAGAGAAATTGTAGGTCTTCGAGGAGAACGAAAAGATCAAGCACTTAATACTTTAATTACAAAATTAGTCAAACTTGGACTAGTAGAAAAAGGAGCTACTGCAGATAATGTTCTAAATTTACAACTTCGAGATTTAATTGAGCGAAGACTTCAAACAATTGTATACAAAATGGGATTATCAAATTCAGTTAACCAATCAAGACAATTTATTCTACACAAAAAAGTTACAGTAAACGGAACTGCATTAACTTCACCATCATATTTAGTTAGAGTTGGAGACAAGATTGCATTCAAAGAAGGATTTTCACCAGTTCTTGTTGAAGTAGTTGAGAAAGTTCCAAAGACTGAAGAAAAAGTAGAAGTAAAATTACAAGAGGTGAAAACTGAATAATGGCAAAAGAAGGACAAACTGGAATTGCACATATTTACTCATCCTATAATAATACTATCTTACATATTACAGATATGACTGGCGCAGAAACAATCGCATTAGTTTCTGGAGGTCAAGTTACAAAACAACAAAGATTAGAAGCTCATGCAAACACTTCAATTTTTATGGCAAAAAATGCAGTTAATCTTGCAAAAGAAAAAGGAGTAAATAAATTACATGTTCGAGTTAGAGCTCAAGGAGGACATAACGGTTCAAGATATCCAGGTCCAGGAGCACAACCAGCAATCAGAACACTAACAAAGAACGGAATGAAAATATTATCAATTTCAGATGTCACACCAATACCACACGGTGGATGCAGAAAAAAAGGTGGAAGAAGAGGTAGAAGAGTATGAAATTTCAAATACTTAATTCAACAGATAATGAACTTCAACTGGTTGTTGAAGGTGCTTCAGAAGCTTTAATGAATATAATCAGAAGAACAATATCTTTCGAAGTTCCTACTTTCGCTGTAGAAGAAGTTTACTTCAAAGAAAACACATCAGTATTATATGATGAAATTCTTGCTCATAGAATCGGATTAGTTCCACTAAAAGTTGACAAAGGAATATTTGGAATGAAAGATCCAAAGATCGAATTAACGCTAGCTGTAGAAGGTCCAAGAGATGTAACTTCTGCAGATTTGAAAATAGTAGGAAAGGGTGTCGAAGCACTTTATCCGAAAACACTATTAGCTAAAATTTCAAAGAATCAAAAAATAGAACTTAGAGCAGTTGCAATTCCAGGAATAGGAAAAGAACATGTAAAATGGTCTGCAGGTCATGCTTATTATTTCCACTATTCATCAAAAGCAAAAGGTACAGAAAACCTTGAAAAACTGCGAAAAATGGTAGACGCAGAGGAAATAGGAACACTTAAAAACCAACCAAATAAATTCATACTTGTAATCGAAAGCTGGGGACAGCTTGAACCAAAAGTACTGCTTAAGCAGGCTCTAGACAAAATCGGAGCAAACTTAAGTGAGTTGAAGGTAAAGTAGACCCTCACGCACGAGTGCCAGAGCGGTCAAATGGGCTGGGTTTAGGTCCCAGTGGCTTAGTGCCTTCGCAGGTTCGAATCCTGTCTCGTGCATAAGATTCACAAAGGAAAAAAAAGAAAATGGAAACAAACGTACACTTGAAGCTGTTAATTGCTAGCCTTAGAAAGAAGTCTGACTTCTGGAATGAGGTGTCAACAAAGCTTTCTGTACCTGCAAGAAAAAGAGTTACTGTAAACTTAGGTAGCTTAAATGAATACGCTGACGGGGAAACAGTAGTTATCCCAGGAAAGCTAGTCGCAGGCGGACAACTTACAAAGAAACTTAATATTGCATGTTGGAGATTCTCAGAAGCTGTTCTTAACAAAGTAACGAAATCAGGTTCAAAGTTAGTCTCCCTACACGACCTTTCAGCAAAGGACGAAAAGGGTGACAAATTGAGGATAATTGCATGAAAGTATACGACGCATCCGACTTAGTTCTTGGTAGATTATCGAGCGTAGTCGCAAAGGAAGCTTTACTAGGAACTGATATAGTAATTGTAAATTGTGAAAATGCAATTGTTACTGGATCAAAGAAAACAATATTATCAAAATTTGAAAATTTTAAAAACATTGGAAAACCTTTCCATGGACCTTTTACTCCAAAATTCCCTGACCGAATTGTCAGACGATCAATCAAGAGAATGTTACCTTACAAGACTTCAAGAGGTGGCACAGCATATAAGAGAATTATGTGCTATTTAGGAATTCCAAATGAATTTAAAGATTCAGAATTACAAACAATTGAATCAGCAAACTTATTAAAACTTAAATCTTCACAATATATGAAAATCGGAGACTTCGCAAAAATAATCGGTAAATATGGCAAGTAAATCAAACGTAATTATAGCAAGCGGAAAAAGAAAGCAAGCAATAGCTAGAGCAATTTTACGTCCAGGAAAAGGAAATTTAAAGATTAACAGTACTCCAATTTCAGAATATCAACCAGAAATGTTCCAGCTAAGAATGCAGGAACCAATCATAATCGCAGGCGACATCGCTCAGAAAGTTGACATCCAAGTTAACATTAAGGGCGGAGGTCAATCTGGTCAAGCAGAAGCAGCACGTCTAGCAATCGCAAGAGCACTTGTTAAGCACTCAAAATCTGAGGACTTAAAGAAAGCATATCTTGATTATGACAGACATTTAGTTGTTGCAGATGTTAGAAGAAATGAACCACACAAACCTAACAAATCTTCTCCAAGAGCCAAGCGACAAAAATCGTACAGATAAAATGATAATTCCAATAAGATGTTTTTCATGCGGAAAGCCAATCGCACATGAGTGGCCGGCTTTCAAAGAAGAAAAGAAGAAAGGCGGAGATCTAAAGAAAGCTTTAGATAAAGCAGGTCTTAAGAGACAATGTTGCAGAGCAATATTCATGTCTCAAGTTGACGCAATAGACATAATTTCAAAATATCAACGAGGATAGATTTATTAATTCCTCTTGCATAATTTTTTTATGACTTTTGGGCAATTCAAACGACACGGAATTATTTTTATGTGGGAGACCAAGAAAGGTCTTAAAATATTAGATTCAATTGCTAAAAGATTTAGACCTATTTTGAAATATTGGTCATATCTCGGAATTCTAATTGGATTTCTAGGAATGGCTTTCATTTTTTATACTCTAACAAAATCAGTTTATACTCTTTTAATTGGAGTTTCAGCAGCGCCTGCAGTTTCATTAGTAATTCCTGGAGTTAAAATGGCAAACGGTATAAGAGTACCATTAATCGAAGGAATTCTTGCACTAATAACGTTACTCTTTATTCACGAAGGAGGACACGGAGTAATTTCACGCGTTCATAATATTAAAATAAAATCTGCAGGAGCAGGATTATTGGCAATACTACCATTTGCATTTGTTAGACCTGATGAGAAACAATTAGCCAAAGCACCATTGATGCATAGATTATCAATGTATGCAGCAGGACCTTGGGCAAATATAACTTCAGCGATTCTTGCAGTTTTAGCAATGATATTTCTAGTAATGCCTGTAATGGTAGGAGCATTCGAAACAACAGGCCTTGAAATTATGAGTACGGAAGAAGGACTACCTATGCAAGAAGCGGGAGTTATTGCAGGAGATATTTTACTAGCAATTGACGGAATAATAATAACTGATTTTCAAGAATTTATCAAACACATTTCTACAAAAAACCCAGGAGATGTAACAACATTTACACTACAAGATCGAGAATTAGAAGTAATTGCAACTCAAAATCCAGACAATCCTGAAATCGGACACTTTGGGTTTAGCTTCTATCCTCAAATGGAAGGCACAAAATGGTACTCAAATCCATTACTCTTCTTTTCAAGATTTCTAAAATGGTTTACAATACTTAGCCTAGGAATAGGATTGTTCAATTTGTTACCAATACCTATCTTAGATGGCGGTAAAATGATGAAAGATGGAATTTCAGCAGCCATCAAGGATAAAAAACAGGCAAACAAAGTCTTTATGTATCTTTCTTTGCTTAGTACGGGAGTCTTAATTGGCGCCATCCTGCTGCCATTTTTGGTCTGACACAATCTTTAATTAAGAGTATTGCGTTAGTAAAAGCCCGGCATAATGTTAAATATTGATAAAATAAAAGAAATAGTCGAAGATATGGGTATTGAGCTCGATGAACAGACTCAAGAAATTCTAGAAATCTTATCAGAGACTCCTATAATTTCTGAAAATACAATTGCAGAGAAATTAGAAATTAAAATTAATGCTGCAAGAAAATCTCTTTACAAATTACATTCAGTAGGATTTGTTGAATACACCAAAGAAAAAGATGCAGAGAAAAAATGGTGGTATATTTATTTCTGGGAGTTAAATCAAAAGAAACTTCTTGATATTTATCTGCGACACAAACAAAAAATAGCGAAGAAAAATGAAGAAACAATTGTAGCTGAACGTGAGTTTGAGTTCCAAACAAAAGATGGTACACTAAAATTCAAATACGAAGAGGCTCTTGCCAACGAATTTGTTTCTCCTGAAAATGGAAGACCTCTAGTTCAAATTGACAATCTTAATTTTATTCAACAACTGGAAACCGACATTCAAACATTAAATACACAAATTACTGACATTAAACTTTTACAGGAAAAATATAAGGAAGAAATGACCAAGCTGATTATTGCTGAAGAAGTTCCCGAAGAACCCAAAAAAAAACCAAAAAAAAAGATAGTAGCAAAAGTAGCTAAAAAATAAATTCTAGCCCTGCCCGGATTTGAACCGGGGTCCCGAGATCCAAAGTCTCAGATGATTGACCACTACACTACAGGGCTGTAGTGTTCTATCAAATAATTTATTTAAAAGAGTTGTGATAATAAAACCTGCCCCGAAAGGCAGGTCCCCGGCATTTTAAACTTCCCAGTTTAAGAGAATATGACGAGTCTTGAAGGCATACTTATAATACAAGATTCTCTTAATAAAAGATTATGAACTGAGTCTAAAGAATGACTTTTCATAAGCCTTTTAAGATGTATCACTAAATAGTAATTAATGGCGAACTTTATACTAAGTCCTGCTTGGTTTTTAGGAATAGATGCGGGTTTTGAAACAATTACAATGGCGGTTGCTGTTCTAATTGCACTTACAAGCTTCAAATTCTACAAATTGAGTAATATGAAAAAGTATTATTACTTCGGAATGGCCTTTGTATTGCTTGCCGCTGCATTCGCAACAAGAGTGTTTACAAATCTAATAATTTATTATAATTTCATTGAGCAGAATTCTTTCGGAGTTGCTCAAGCAGTTCACAAAGCAGTTGGGCCTGCAACAAATTTCTTCAGCACAGGACTATTGGGATACAGATTATTAACCTTAGGAGCATTACTAATATTATACTTATTATTATCTAGAAAGATTAGGACTTCAAGATCAATCAAAAGTTTACTAGTATATTTTGTATTAATTGCATCAGTGTTCAGCACACAAGTAACACTAGTATTTCATCTAACTGCTGCTGCATTTTTATTCTTTATTTCAATGTTAACACTTAAGAAATATTATCAAAAAAGAGCTAAAAATGCAAAATATACTTTAGCAGCATTTTCCATGTTAACAATAAGTCAACTAATATTTATTCCAGGAATATATTTTCCATTAGCATATGTAGTAGCACAAGTAGTTCAATTAGCAGGATTCATAACAATGCTATTTACATTTCGGAAGGTGAAAAATGCGAAGAACTAGAATTGACATAATTAATGATATGCTTTTGGCGATTGTTAACAAAGGCGGAACAATAAAACCAACACATCTTCTTTACAAATCAAATCTTTCTCACACATTAATGAAAGAATATATTAGAGAATTAATTTCAAAGAAACTTATTATGGAACAACCAGAAAAGCGAGGAAAATCATTTCGAATTACTGACAAGGGTAGACAGTTTTCAAGAGAATACAAGAAAATGAAAGAGTTCCAAGAATCTTTTGGGTTATAATTTCTTACCCATATACCAACCAGCTCGGGAATATCCATGAACATTTTTATAATATTCTCGAACACCAACGCCAGAAATAACTAGCATTTTCTTTCTTCCAGCTTCACGAGCAATTTCTTCAGCTTTCCTCATAAGTTTTGTCCCCCAACCTTTGTGTTGAGTGTCTTGACCTTCAGCTCCAATTCCAGTTACGCTTCCATAAATGTGCAACTCTCGAAGCATTGCTTCAGGTCTTTCACCAAGACGCAATCTACAAAATCCCAATATAATATCTTGCTCTTTATCTTCAGCAGAAATGAAATATTCATCTCCACCACTTGATCGGTATTTCTCAACAAACAGTTCAATGTTTTTAGCAACCTTTCCAGTTCGCTTGTAAACTTGACCTGCTTCCCTAAATCTAATTTCTTTAACTGGATAATTTTCTTCAATTAAATTAGCTTCAACATATTCTCGCAAGTTCCCTTTCTTAGGTCCAGCACCAATGTACTGCGCAGGAATATCTCGTTGAACTCTCATCAACCGAGTCCATTTAGGAGCTCTGCGATAAGCTTCTTCAATAACTTTGATATAATATTCTTCATCCTTTGGTTCATATTCACCAGCTTTCCATTGATCATACAATTCAGTATCTGGCATAACTAGCGTAGGATAAATTTTGAACATATCTGGACGGAAGTCTTCGTTCTCAAAAATCTCAGACATCATTTTAATATCCATTTCAAAGGTTGTTTTTGGAAGTCCAGGCATAATATGATAGAGAATTTTGTAACCGGCTTCTTTCAAAACCTTGACTGCATCCTTAAACTGTTGAACTGTATGTCCCCGATTTACAGCCTCAAGAACTTCATCAGATATTGATTGCAGTCCCATTTCAATTCGAGTACAACCAAGTTCCAAGAACTGCTCAGGAAAAATCCAGTCTGGTCGAGTTTCAACTGTCAAACCAATACACCGATTTTCCGCAGTTTCATTCTTCTCTTGAGCTTCAGCAAGAGTTTCAGAAATCTCACCATTCAGACCATCAAAAGATCGCTTAACAAAATCTTTCTGATAATCCCAATCATAAGATGGAAAAGTTCCACCCTGAATAATAATTTCATTCTTGTCAGTCAAGTGACCAGTTCGCTTCAAAGCTGAAACTCTTTCAGTAACAGTTTTGTAAGCATCATAATTATTTCGAATTGAACGCATTGTTGAAGGTTCAAAACCAGTATAACTTTTAGGAGCATTTTTGCCTTCAGGACAGAAAGTGCATCTTGCCGGACAACCATTTGGTTTAGGCATGATTGCAATAATCGAAACTCCAGCCATGCTTCTAGTTGGTTTAGTATTCAAAACGGTACGAAGTTTTTCTTTCTGATCATCATCACAAGCTTTCCAAATATGAACATTCAAAGGAAAGGTTTCAAGAACTCCCTCACGAACATATTTCCGTTTAATAGATTCAACTTTATTTTTAGTTAGCTTCTCAGTTTTAACTAATTCCTGAATCAAGGTTTGCATAAAACAATCCCAAAATCCAAGTTTAAAACAGTTAGGATTGAGCAACTCTTATATATCACAAAAAACATAGCAAGACATGTTCTTCAAAAGCAAGAAGCCCTTTAGAGATACTTGGTGGAAAAAAGCAATAAGAAGATTTGGTTATATTGTTGCAACATTAACAGTAATTCTACTAATCACTGGAGCTCCTGAAGATACAAGAGATGAAGTAAGAGTAATTCCAATAACTGGAGCAATTTTTTCAGGATCAGATAGTTTTTCCTCAGACACATTCTCTGATGAAGTTATAGCCCAATTAGAATATGCACAAAATAATAAACAAATTAAAGCAGTTATCTTAGAAATTGATAGCCCAGGAGGAACCGTTGTAGGTTCAAGAGAAATATCAAACGCAATTGAAGACTTCGATAAACCAATAGTAACATGGATGAGAGAAAGTGCAGCCTCGGGAGCATATTGGATTGCAGTATCAACAGATCATATAGTTGCAGATCCCGCAACATCAACCGGTTCAATTGGAGTAACGGGATCTTATTTACAATTTTCAGGATTACTGGATGATTATAATGTAACTTATGAACGGTTAGTTTCAGGAGAGTACAAAGATACCGGATCACCTTTCAAAGAGTTAAGTCAACAAGAACGAGATTTAATCCAACGAAAAATAAATCTTCTGAATAATATGTTTATAGAACACATAGCAACATCAAGAGGATTAAGTAAGTCATATATACAAGGATTAGCAACAGGCGAAATATTTCTCGGAGTTGAAGCATTAGATAAAAAATTAATTGATTCATTGGGAGGAAAAAAGGAAGCAGTCAGTATTGCAGTAGAATTAGCAAATTTAGACGACTATCAAATTACAAAATATGAAAAGTCAACGTCAGTATTAGATAAATTATTTTTCGGAAAAAATGATAATGAATTATTTTCTAAAACTTCATTCGGACTCAGGGCTTAAATCAGAATTCCAAACAGTTTCAAACATTTTACTCATTGTACCGGAAAAATAGTTTGAATTAATCCAAAAACCCATGTCATAAGAAGGATGCACTTCCTCATCATCAGTTAACATGAATATAATTTGTTTATCATCAACTAAACAAAATCTTCCTTTCAAATTGCCACTATCTCTGAGTTCAACATTTTCACCAAAACTAGATACAATTTTAAGAGTTTCAGTAGTTTCAGGGGCTAAAATCCTAATTTTAATGCCTCGAGCAACTGTACGCTCAATTAAAGGCTTTAGAGTATTAAGTTTTCTTAGTAATCCTTCTTCAGAAGTAACCAAATCAACGCGTTCTTCAGCATTTTTTAACACATAACTTATTTGATCATAAAGGTTATGTCTTCCCTTTAGAGCACCAGAAAAATCTGTTATGTGTAAAGGTTCTATACCTTGATCGTACAAATTACCCAATTCACTCATTAATTCCGAATCCTTAAGTTTGATTACTTTTTCTGAATGTTTAATCAAATTCATACGAATTTTACTATGAACTCTGTCTAAAACCTCATTTGGAGGAATTGCCATATATTTAATCGGTTTTTCAGGTTTTACAATAACAAAACCCTTTCTTTCAAGACTCTCGAGAACATCATAAGTACGTGAACGAGGAACATCTGAAATATCACTTAATTCTCCAGCAGTAGAAATTCCTCGTGATAATATTGCCGCCCATAGTTTAACTTCATAAAGATTCAAACTGAAAGAACTTCTCAACCTAACCAAGAAAGACTCGTTAATTATCATTATTGAGTAATACTATTTTTCCTTTTTAACAATTTCTGCGATTAAAACTATTATATCTGCTCTAATTTCCTAGAATCAAAGAATCCGGCCTTTTTCATCTCTGAAAACTGCGTATTTGAAAATAAAACAGGGTTAATCTCAGTACCTAACTCTCCGTTAACAAATCCAGTTATATCATACAGATTATCTCGGTCCATTAGTGTACTTACAATAACAATCTTATTCTGATCTTTACGATCAACAAAAATTCTAGGTTCGGAGCCATGTAATAATCCAATCCGGTCTTTTATGATTTCTAAGGGAGTTTTAGATTTATCTAGAAACATATTTGCAAACAGTTTAAATGATTCAGAAGTTCTATCAACTTCATAGAATTTAATTCGGTCGCTTTCATCTTTATTAATCATCTGAGTAGTAACCAATTTCTGTATTATTCGGTGCGCGGTTGCAAGACTAACTCCTGATTCTCTAGATAAGTCTCTAAGATAAAATCTACCCTTCTTTCCCAGAAGAGCATAAACTACAGCAACAGTTTTAGCATCAAATACCTTACTGAGAAGCCTTTTCTTCATGTTCAATAATTGAAACGCAGATATAAAAGTGTTTCCTACTAGGAACACCATCTCAAATACTGAACATATTTTTGAAACAATGTTCCAAAAAGTAAAAAGTGTTCCAAAAATTTATTTACGTCCTCTTTGTGTAGAAGAGAGCTTCAAAATACGTTTTAAGTTATCAACATCTTTCAAATCCTTATCCTCTCTCAATCTTACAAACCTAGGAAACCGTAATGCATAGCCTGAACCATAAGTTGGAGATCTTTGAATCTCTTCATATTTAACTTCAATAATTACACCCGGTTTAATCTTAACACTTCTACCAGATTCACCAATAATAAAAGGTTTCAACAATTTAGTCATTTTGTCAAAACTCACACCCATTTCATCCTTTTCTTTAAATCCAGTTCCAATTTTTCCAATTTCTTTAAAACCGTCTTCAGTTCTACAAGCAAGAATAAAACTACTGATCCAGTTTGCACGTTTTCCAGTTCCCCACTCACCTCCAACAATAACTAAATCAAGAGTTTCCATTACTGGTTTAATTTTAACTCCAAACCCTACTCTCGATCCTGGTTTGTAAACACCTTCGAGATTTTTCATCATAACACCTTCTGCACCAACACGTAAAGCTTCTTCATAGAAGTTTTGACCCTTTTCAATAGAGGAAGTCGTAATTTCTTTAGCAAGATTTACAGCAAAAGGAGCTTCATTTATAATTTCTGCAAGTTTTCCACGTCTGTCTTTAAACGGAACATCAATAAGATTTTTACCATTTAATCCAATTAAATCAAACGCAAATATCATGACTGGAACTTCTTTAATCATTTCAGTTATTCCATATTTTCGTTTAATTCGTTGAGATATTTCTTGAAACGGTTTCCAAGTGTTAGTGTTCTTATCATAGCCAACAACTTCACAATCAATAATATAATTTTTAGATTTTACATCCTTTTTTACTAATTCAATAATGTCTGGAAATTGCGTAGTAACATCTTCAAGATTGCGGGTAAACAATTTGAATTCATTATTTGATCGATGAATTTGCAATCTGAACCCATCATATTTGTAATCAATAATGGCAGGAGATCCAACAACTTCAAAGCCTTCTTCAACAGATTCAACTTTTTTGAAAAGCATTACTTTAATTGGAGTACCAACATTTAATGAAATTTTTTCTAGTCCCACATCACCATTTATTTTTGCAACAATTGCCACTCGCGCCAAATCAGTAGTTAAATCATACGCCTTTTGAACATTTTTCACATCAACATTAAATGCATCTGCCACTGCATCACGTAAGATTCCAAATCCAGCTCCAGTTCTCAAATCTTCGAGACAAGTACGAACAATATATTTAGAACCAACACCGTTTGAAGATATAAGGAGTTCAGATATTAGTTCAATCTTTTTAGTAGTACTTCCAATTCCACTAATTTCTGAAAGTTTTCTTAGATTGTTAAAAACATGTTTAATAGTTAATTCTTTCTGAGCCAAAGAAGATATATTTTTTTCAGCAACAAGCCCCAAGTCACCGATTTTTGCCCACTGATTATTCAAATCAGAATCAGTTTTCCCAGATACTTTTGAAATTGATTTTAATATCAATTGAGTTCCAATTCCAATCTTTCTATTGTCAGATTCAGGAAAAAGTCTACCTTCCAATAACAAAACTGATGCTTCAATTTCATCTGATCCAATACCTTTCAAAAAGTCAGTAATAATTGCTCGTTTTTCAAGCATTTTTGTAGTTCCAGATAATGACTGATAAATATCAACAAGTTTGGAATATTCCATGCCTACTACTTAATCAAAGACCAATAAAAGACTTATTATTCGCAAAACTTTATAATGTTCCAATATATAAGAAAACATGGATGTTCTTGAGGCAATTTTTGGACGAAGGTCAATTAGAAAGTTCAAAAGAGACCCAATTCCTTATCGTGTTTTGTTTGATATTTTTGAAGCAGCAGTAAGTGCACCAAGAGCTGGAAATATTCCGAGCACGTGGATGGTTTTGATCGAATCAGACAATATCAAGGAGAAATTAAAAAACGCATGTGTAGATCAGGATTGGATTACTGAAGCACCAGTAATTGTAGCAGTTTGTTCAGATATAAAAAGATTAAAACAAGTATACGGTGAGCAAAGTGAATTATATTCAATTCAAAATTCTTCAGCAGTAATCCAGAATATGCTTATTGCCGCAAGAGAATATGATTTACAAGGTACTTGGATTGGCGCATTTTCAGAGTCAGACGTAAAGAAAGTATTAAGCATACCAAACAAAATAAATGTACACGCACTAATTGCATTAGGAAAATCTGATGAGACTCCAAAGAAAATTCCAACAGTTCAAGCAACAGATTTAGTTTATTACGAAAAATGGAAAGTAAGTGATAAAGCTTCAAAATTAATACCTTTGAGTGAAAATCCAAAACTACAAAAGACAATACAACGAGCAAAAAAGCGTTCACAAAAAGCAAGAGACAAATTTATCAAGCGCTTCGGAAAGACCATAAAGCATTTTAAGTAATTAATTGTATAGTGAAAACTATATTTTGGAACATACAATTCAAAAAATCGAACTCAGTAATCTGTTTTCAAAAATAAAAACAGACCTACCTGTATACTCCACCATATAAACTCTTTTTAAACAATTGTTCCATTGTTGAAACAAGTCAAAGACATTTTATTGTCAATTGACCTCGGAGAAAAAAAGAAAATGGATTTCCTTGTACAAAACGCACTGGACTCAGCTAACGAGTTAGCAAGTTCACAAACAGATGACATAAATATTGGACAGGCAAATATAAAAGTACTAGGCTGCGGTGGAGCAGGAAATAATATGGCTGATTGGTTATATCGAAAAGGCATCAAAGGTGCTGAAATTATTTCTGTAAACACTGACAAGCTACATCTGGATCACAGAGAAGCCGATAAGAAAATACTTATTGGTCGGGACACAACTCGTGGACTCGGCGCAGGAGGTAATCCTGACGTTGGTGCACAATCAGCCCGAGAGCAGATTCACGAATTAAAGTCAGCTGTTCAAGGCTCAGACATGGTTTTTATTTGCGCTGGATTAGGTGGAGGAACTGGAAGCGGAGTAGCTCCAGTTGCAGCACAAGTTGCAAAAGAAACTGGCGCAATCGTCATAGGAGTTGTCACAATGCCTTTCAATATTGAAAAAGCAAGAATTGACAAAGCTGAATTTGCACTTAAACAATTGAGAGAAGTTTCAAACACTGTAATTGTAATTGATAATAATAGATTATCTTCTATCGCAGGAAATTTACCTATTCGTCAAGCTTTTGCTGTGGCAAATGAATTGATTTCAACAATGATTAAGAGTATTGTAGAGATTATTTCAGTACCATCCTTGATTAATTTGGATTATGCAGACGTACGAGCAATAATGTCCGCAGGCGGAGTTTCAGTTACTGGAATTGGTGAAGCAGACGGTGACAAAAGAGTAGATGAAGCAACTAAGAGAGCACTTTCAAACCCATTATTAGAAGTGTCATATGATGGCGCCACAGGAGCATTAATTCACATCACTGGTGGACCTGATATGACTCTTGATGAAGCCGAAAGAATTGGTGAACTTATAACTGGCGGTCTTGACGCAGATGCAAATATTATCTGGGGAGCAAGAATCGACGATGAGATGAGAGGAAAGATTCGAGTTATGACAATCATAACTGGAGTAAAATCTCCATTCGTTCTTGGAAAAGCAAGCGCAGTACCATCTCCGCAAGCAATAGAAATGAACCACGAGCTTGGTTTGGAGACAATATAATAGTTAAGGCGCACCTCCGAGGTTGTCTTACGACGTCTTAGCCCGGTACCCTTCGGGGTACCATTTACCTTTTTTTCAATATTTTTATATAGGATTACTATAGTCATTTAATATGGGTTCTATGGGTGACAAAGTTAGAATAAAACATGCGAGTTATGAATACGAAGGAACACTTATTGACTCACCTGATGAAAAAGTATACTTGCTTAAATTAAATAACGGATACAATGTAGGATTACCTAAAGCTAATTCAAAGTTAGTAGTTACAGGAAAAATGCCAAAGAAGAAACTTTCTGAATTAAATATAAAATCTGATAGCGGTCTTCCAAACATATCTTTAATTTCTACAGGCGGGACAATAACTTCAAGAGTAGATTATAGAACGGGTGCAGTTCATCCAATAACAAAACCTGCAGAATTATTATCACAAATTCCTGAACTAAGAAAGATTGCAAACTTTACCGTCATATCGCCAATATCAAAGTTTAGTGAGGAACTAAATATTGATGACTGGGCAAAAATTGCAGGAGCTGTTGGAAAAGAATTAAACAAAGAAAATGTTCGAGGAGCGATAGTTACTCATGGAACTGATACACTACATTATACTTCAGCAGCATTGGCCTTTGCGCTGGAAGATTTAGGAAAACCTGTTGCAGTTGTAGGCGGACAGAGATCATCAGATAGAGGAAGTTTTGATGGAGCAATGAATTTAATTTGCAGTACTCATTATGTTAATTCGGATATTGCTGAAGTTGCAATTGTAATGCATGGAACATCTTCAGATGATTATTGCATTGCAACTCCTGGAACAAAAACAAAGAAGATGCACACAACAGCAAGAAATACATTCAGACCAATCAATTCAATGCCTTTCACAAAAATATTCAAGGATGGAAAATTTGAGAAACTAAGGGGACATAAATTAAGACATGCTGGAAAAGTAAATGTAAACTCAAATTTTGAAAAGAAAGTTGCACTAATAAAATATCATCCAGGATTATCTTCAAAAGTTTTAGATTTTTATGTAAAAGAAGGTTATCGTGGAGTAATAATCGAAGGGACTGGTCTAGGACATGTTGCATTAAGTGACTGGATGAAATCAATTGAATCAGCAACAAAGAAAATATTTGTAGGAATGACTTCTCAGGCAATTTATGGAAAAGTAGATCCTTATGTGTATTCAACAGGACGAGATCTATTTGCTAGAGGAGTAATTTATCTTGGAGACATGCTTCCAGAAACTGCAATAGTAAAATTATCTTGGGTTCTTGGACAAAGCAAAAAGAAAGATGAAATTCGTGAATTAATGACAACAAATCTTCGCGGAGAGTTATCTGAAAAATCCATTCCAAATGGATTCTTATACTAATGAAAGGATTAGGACTAAAATCAGGAATAGAAATACATCAACAGCTAGATACTGGAAAACTTTTTTCACGTTGCCAGTCTAGACTTGTTTCAACTAATCCTGATTCCACAGTAAAACGAAGACTTCGAGCATCAGCAGGAGAACTAGGAGTTGTCGATATTGCGGCAGCACATGCAGCAGAAAAGGGACTCACTTATATTTATGAAGTTCATAATAACAATACTTCTTTAGTCGAACTCGATGAAGAGCCACCAGAATTAATTAATGAAGAAGCATTAGATATTGTTTTATTAGTTTGTAAAATGTTAAATTGCAGAATTATTCCTTATCTTAAAGTAATGCGAAAAACAGTAGTCGATGGTTCAAATACTTCAGGATTTCAGAGAACTTGTTTAGTTGGAGTTGATGGATATATTAAAACTTCAAAAGGAAGAGTTTCAATTGACACTGTAGTCCTTGAAGAAGACTCAGCAAGAAGAACTTCTGAAACCAAAGATACTGTAACTTATAGACTTGATAGATTAGGAATCCCGCTTATTGAAATTGCAACAGGACCTGATATGAAAACTGCAGAACAAGTACAGGAAGTTGCAAAAAAGTTAGGAACAATATTACGTTCAACAGGAAAAGTTATTCGAGGATTAGGAACAATTCGTCAAGATGTAAATATTTCAATCAAAGGTCATGCTCGAGTTGAACTAAAAGGAGTGCAAGATTTACAACAGATTCCAAAGATTTCTGAAATTGAAGCTAAGAGACAGAAAACAGAAATTGATATGGGTAGAAAAACAGAAAGTCATGTTAGAAATGTAAAGGACGATTCAACTTCAAAATTTCTAAGACCGATGCCGGGGGCAGAACGAATGTATCCGGAAACGGATCTCCCAATAATAAAAGTCGATATGGATCGAGTCAAAGAAATGAAATTACCTGAATTAATTTCTGAACGAATTATCAGATACAAAAAGCTAGGACTCAACAATGAACTTTCTGAACGAATGGCAGACTCAAGAAAGAATTCAATTTTTGACCGAGCAATGACTAAACAAAAATTAAATCCAACGTTAATTGCAACAACATTGTTATCAACAGAAACTGAAATCAAAAGGAAACTAAAATTAGACTCAGGAATTTTCCCTGAAGAATTCTATTCAAGACTTTTCAAAGTCTTAGGTCATGGAGAAATCACAAATGGATCAATTTCAAAAGTTATGGAACGATTTATGACTGGAGAAGATTTTGATAATATTATTAAAGATTACAAACCAATTTCAGATGTTGAGCTGAGAAAGATTGTCAAAGAAAACTATGATAAAGAGCTTCCGCACGGAGCACTCATTGGAAAGATAATGGCAAAAGTTGCAGGCAAAGCAGATGGAAAGAAAGTCGCAAAGTTAATTGGTGAGTTCAAGAAATGATTCCTGAGATTGAATTCATATACAGCTTTATTTACGATGGAGCATTTATGACGGTAAAATACAAAAAGTGGCCAGAATATTCAAAAGCCGAAATTAAGAAATTCAAGAAAGATATGAACAAATATCTGAAAGATCTCGAAAAGATGTGGAAAAAAGAAGGAAGGCAAATCCTCCAAAAAATCCAAACAGTTTCAGGATTTAGTTGGAAAGAAAAAAAAATCAAAGTATATATTGCAAGCGAGATACCTCACTCTTTTTCAGACCCCCTAACTTTAAATTTCAAATATCGGAAAGACATGAAAATTTCAAGAGACGTTCTGACTCATGAATTATTACATCAAATTCAAATACAAAATGAAAAAAAGATAAATAAATATTATGATCAAATCTACAAAAATTACAAAAAAGAACTAAGAGTAACAAAATCTCACATTTTTGTTCACGCCGCACATAAAAAAATCTATCTTGAATTAAGTGGGGAAGACAGATTAAAAATAGATATCAAAAAATGCCAAAAATGGCCGGGATACAAACGAGCATGGGAAATCGTAGAAGAAGAAGGTTATGAAAACATTCTAAACGAGTTTAAGAAACTAACAAAATAATTCTACGCGCCGCGTCAAAAAGTATATAAAACTATCACTCTACAAAAAACCATGGCAGCAGATATGACCACTCAAGTTCTTGACGGAATGAAGAGACCTGATGATATTCGAAACATCGGTATCGCAGCTCACATCGATCACGGAAAGACACACAAATGATATCACAAGAGCTTGCAGGAAAGCAAAGATATCTCGATTTCGATGAGGAAGAAGCTGAAAGAGGAATTACAATTTATTCTGCTAACGTTTCGATGGTACACGAAGTAAAAGGAAGACCACATCTAATTAATCTTATTGACACCCCCGGTCACGTAGATTTTGGAGGAGAAGTTACTAGAGCAATGCGAGCAGTTGATGGAGTAGTTGTTCTTGCTTGTGCAGTTGAAGGTTGCATGCCTCAAACTGAAACGGTTCTAAGACAAGCTCTAAAAGAAAGAGTAAAACCAGTTCTATTTATCAACAAAGTTGACCGACTAATCAAAGAATTACAATTAAATCCTGAACAAATGCAAGAAAGATTTGTAAAAATTATTGCAAATGTAAATAAGATGATTGAAGCATATTCACCAGAAGAATTTAAACAGAAATGGCAAGTATCCGTTCAAAATGGATCAGTTGCATTTGGTTCAGCTTACCAAAACTGGGCACTTTCAGTAGACTACATGAAAGAGAAAGGAGTAGGATTTAAAGATATTTATAATTTTTATGAAAAAGATGATATGAAAGGTTTAGTAAAAGCAGCACCATTACATGAACCAGTTCTAAACATGGTTGTTGATCATTTACCGAGTCCAGTTGAATCTCAAAAATATAGAATTCCAAAATTATGGCATGGAGATCTTGAATCTGAAACTGGAAAATCCTTAATGACTGGTAATCCGGACGGACCATTAGTTTTCGTAGTCACAAAAGTTGTTATTGATCCACAGGCAGGAGAAATTGCATATGGTCGAGTCTTCTCAGGAACCTTAAGAAAAGGTTCTGAAATCAAACTTATTAATGCTGACACAACTGCTAGAACCCAGCAAATTGTTTTGGCAAAAGGTGGTTCAAAATTAGTTGTAGACTCAGTACCCGCAGGAAACATTGCAGGAATCGTAGGATTAAAAGCAGCACACGCAGGTGAGACTGTAACTACTGCAGACATTGTTGGATTTGAAGCAATATCGCACTTATTCGAACCAGTAGTTTCTAAAGCTATTGAAGCAAAAAATCCAAAAGATCTTCCAAAGTTAATTGAAGTTCTAAGACAACTTTCAAAAGAAGACCCAACACTGAAAGTAACAATTAATCAAGAGACTGGAGAAAATATTATGGCCGGTCTTGGAGAATTACATTTAGAAATTAAAGAGCACTTAATCACTCGAGAAAAAGGAATTGATATTGTAACTTCAGATCCAATTGTTGTATATCGAGAATCTGTTCAAAAGGAATCGCCAGTACTAGTTGGTAAATCTCCAAACAAACACAATCACTTATTTGTAATCGTAACCCCAATGACTGATAAAATGTTTGACGGAATTACTGAAGGTGAAATTCCAGAAACAAAAGTAAGAAAGAAAAACTTGAAAGAAGTTGTAGAAGCATTAACAACTCATGGAATGGATCGAAATTTAGCAAAGAAAGTTAAAGAGATTTATAATGGAAATATGTTCATTGATGGAACTCGAGGTATTGTTTATATTAACGAAATTATAGAATTAGTTCTTGAAGCATTTAGAGAAGCCATGAATGGTGGACCTTATGGAAAAGAACCTTGTGGAAAGATGATTGTAACTTTGAAAGATGCAAAACTTCACGAAGACTCAATCCACAGAGGACCAGCACAAATTATTCCATCTATGAGAAATGCAATTTACAATGCAATGTTAACAGCAGGAACAATAATTTATGAACCAATTCAAACTATGAGAATCGATGCACCAATTGAATATTTGGGAGCAGTTTCAAAATTAGTTCAAAGTAATCGAGGTCAACTTATAGATACTGAACAAGGAGACGGAGTCTTAATAATCACGGCAAAAGTTCCAGTTGCAGAATCTTTTGGATTCACAGCAGCTTTAAGATCTAGCACAGGCGGAAGAGGCGCATGGTTCCTTGTTGATCAAAATTTTGAACAGATTCCAAGAGAATTACAAAATGGAGTTGTTGCAAAGATCAGACAAAGAAAAGGAATGAAAGCAGAATTACCAGAAGTAACAACTGATTAATTTTTAAGTTTTGTTCAGCATAATAATCTATGGACGTAATAAGTCAAATTGCACTCAGAGTACCAGAAACTCTTGTTGAAATCTCAGAAAACGGATTAGAAACACTAAAACGAGCCGAGCAACAAAGAGGATTTGCTAGATCAATTCATACTTCAGTTAACAATTCTCTAAAAGAATTAACCAGTTATTCTAAAGAAAACCGTCCAGATGAGCTGGTAAGAACACCATTTGAATATAGTGGAATAAGCGGAAGAGTAGAATCAAAACCAAGTTCAAGTGTTTCATACAAAACTGTTTTTGATGAATTTGTGAATTATTTAAAATATAAACTAGAGGGTCAAAAAATAATAAATACAGAAGTACTAGTACACGAATTTTATGAATTGTTAGAAGATGCAACAAATCCGACTCTCGAACAAAAAATATATTTTGATAATGAGGCGGCGCTTTTAGCAGAAGCAGGAGTATCTGATGAAACTCCTGAACCCACAACGTTCTACACTGACACTTCAAATTATTCAATTCTAAATAAAAAAACAATTTTAGATCGATTCAAAGCTAAGCGAATTGATGAACATCTTTCAAAAGAGATAATAAAACCATTCAATAATCTTGTACAGGAAACAGCATTAGACCTTTTAGGATTAGATGCAGACAATTTACAAGAAACTGCAAGAACTACAATAAGTAAAGACAACAGAGCATTCGATGTAAAAGTAATTTCTAGAGAAACAATCGGATATCGTTCAATCTTAATGAGTTTGTTTAGCGATAAGAGAACTCGAGCAACAGGGCGAAGCGGAGAAATATATTCTTTAATGGATGAAAGAGTTGACAATATTGACGATTTAATTCAAAAATTTCAAGAGCGGAATAGAGCGGGCGGAAGATGTGTAGCTCTCAAAAAAGTAGCCCAGAGATTAGCTCAGTTAGAAACAGAATATACAAAAACCAACACAAGACTTGAATGGAGCTATAATCCAATTCTAGAATTCGCAGCAATTGCTAACTAAAACAACTCACACCGCAATCTTTTTAAACATCATCAATCAACTCAAATTACGACTTCTAAGTCGATAAGAAAATAAAATGGCAGACAAACCACACATTAATTTAGTAGTAATTGGTCACGTAGACCACGGTAAATCCACAACAGTTGGACGACTCCTGTTCGAAGCAGGAGCTGTAGACGAACAAACATTGGCCAAACTTAAGCAAGAAGCAGCTGAAAAAGGAAAAGCTGGTTTCGAGTTTGCTTACGTAATGGACACAATAAAAGAAGAGCGTGAACGTGGAGTAACTATTGATCTAACTTATAAGAAGTTTGAGACTAACAAATATAATTTTACAATTATTGATGCACCAGGTCACAAGGATTTTATTAAGAATATGATCACCGGTACATCCCAAGCTGACGCAGCTGTCTTAGTAGTTGCAGCAACAAACTCTGTTCAAGAGCAAACAAAGGAACATGCGTTCCTTGCAAAGACTCTTGGAGTACAGCAATTAATTGTTGCAGTAAACAAGATGGATATGGTCAGTTATGCTGAGGATAAATACAACTCAACAGTTGACGATGTCAAAAAGCTTATCACAACTTATGGTTGGAAAGCTGATGATGTTAAATTCCTACCTATTGCATCTCTTAAAGGAGACAATATTAAAGACAATTCAAGTGAAATGTCTTGGTACAAGGGACCATCCTTACTTGCAGCTCTTGATGAATTACATCCTCCAGAAAAACCAACAGGTCTTGCATTGAGAATGCCTGTACAAGATGTTTATAGCATCAAAGGTATTGGAGCAGTTCCAGTCGGAAGAATTGAAACTGGAGAAATGAAGATTGGACAAAAACTAATCGGAATGCCTTCTGGAAAAGAAGGAGAACTGAAGACAATCGAGGCACACCACGAACAAATGAAGGTTGCAGGTCCAGGAGACAATGTTGGAATCTCTATCCGAGGAATTGGAAAAGATGATTTAAAACGCGGAGATGTTCTTGGAACAGTAGACAATCCTCCAACAGTAGCTAAAGAGTTTACTGCAAAGATTGTTGTATTGAACCACCCATCTGTATTAACAATCGGATATACACCAGTATTTCACATTAATACAGCACAAGTATCTTGTAGAGTTACAAAGATTTTGAAGAAAATAAATCCTAAAACAGGAGAAACTCTTGAGGAAAACCCAGACTTGCTTCGAAACGGAGACGTTGCGGAAATTGTTTGTGTTCCAACAAGACCAACTTGTATTGAAAAGAACTCAGATTTCCCACAACTAGCAAAAGTTGCTATCCGAGACATGGGTAGAACTGTTGCTGCAGGAATCTGTATTGACGTTGTAAAGAAATAAGGTATATAATTTATGAGGCTCTTCGGAGCCTCTAATACTTTTTAACGAAAATAATTTCGATTTATTTTATGATTTTTAGAAAATAATACTTCAGCTTCATCAAACATTTTTATCAAACTCTTTTGCTTAATACCCTTTGACTTAGCAAGTCTCATTTTTTTAAACTCAGTATCCCAGAACTTTTTGACTTTAGGATTTGCGTTCATATAAACTCTAACTTTATTTTGCAAATCTTTCAGTATATTTGTCGGATCATACAATATCTTTTTATCCAAATCAATATAACAAAGATAAGGATAATTTTCAAATTGATATATCAAATGATTCTTGGTAGCTGTTACAAAGTCAATATCAATACCGTGTCTAACAAATTCAGTATATTTCCAAGTATTACCTTTTGATTTAACAACCTCAATATCAACGTCAGAATTTGGTCTCTCTTCGCCACGACTAACACTTCCAACAAGTCTTACACCAATAATATTTGGTTTATTTTTATACTGTTCTAAAATCTCTTTCACAATCTTTTGATGAATTAACATGTTATTCATAAATAACAAGAGATATAATTCTTTTTACACAAATTCTTTATACTATATTAACATCGTTATTCTATGCAAAAAGCAATTATAGTTGTTGGTCCACCTGGAGCAGGTAAAGGAACTCAGGCTAAACTGATTGCCAAGAAGTTCGGATATAAGCACATTTCAACTGGCGATATCCTTAGAGGTTTGAATAGAAACACTGAACTAGGAAAGAAATTATTATCATTAATTAACAAAGGTAATTTTGTTCCACCAAAACTCGCTGTTCAAATAACTCTTAATCATATCAAAGCCAACAAGAAAGTTCTAGTTCTAGATGGATTTCCAAGAAATGTAATTCAGGCAAAACTCATCAAAAACAAGATTGAAGTCATCAAAGTCATTGCATTTACTGGAAGAAATTCAGTCTTCAAAGAACGATTAATTAAGAGAGGACAGGGTCGTGCAGACGACACTGTAGAAGTAATAAATCATCGCTTTAAAGTATACAAAACAGAGACAGAACCCCTCCTAAAACATTATGGTGCTCAGATCGTCCATAAAATCAATGCAGAGCCCTCAATAAAGGCTATTTTCAAAGAAGTTGAGAAAGTCATCTAATACAACCAAAACTCTTTTAAAACACGACACTAAACCCAATCTACAATGCCAACAGCAAGAATAAAACTATACGGAACCGATTTGAATCAACTAAACGAAGTTATCAATCAAATCAAGGATATTGCAACAAAAACAAAAACAAAATTCGCAGGTCCAATCA
>LWDU01040750.1_pt1 | contig 41975 bp, 50 predicted proteins | sample 727161 | NCBI WGS metagenome assembly LWDU01 (sample SAMN04566230, study PRJNA314399) | hydrothermal vent metagenome | isolation source: deep sea hydrothermal plume seawater | place: Mexico: Gulf of California, Guaymas Basin | collected 2004-07-11
GTTCAATATGGAGCTGGTCGGGGGCTGGGCCTTCAAGCACTCGAGTGTTTTTGCGTTTCGCTCGCAGACGCTCAATAACTCCCTCCTCATAGCCCGGAGCGATGATGAGGTCTGCTTGTGCGGCTTGTTCTATGGCTTCGACCATGGCGAGATCGACCACCCGGTTCGTGGCGACAATGCCACCAAAAGCGGAACGAGGATCGCAGTCGAAGGCCCGCTGGTACGTGTCAGCAAGGTTGTTGCCGGTCGCAGCACCGCACGGGTTGGCGTGTTTGATGATCGCCACAGCAACTTGCTCTGACTCCGTTCCCAAGTCGTGCGCGATTCTCCACGCGGCATCAGCGTCAAAGAAATTTAAGTAACTGAGAGCAAGTCCTTCGTGTTGCACGACACCATCCCACCACGGCGCAGTCGCAATGGGCCGATACCTGGCACCTGTCTGATGGGGGTTTTCGCCATATCGGCAGTCATCTGCTTTTTCTAACGCTAAGTGAAGGGTGGGAGGGAGCGGGTCATCTTCGTCCAGCCATTCAACAATTGCGGCGTCATATGCGGCGGTATGAGCGAACGCCGTCCTTGCGAGACGGCGTCGAGTTTCATCTGAGAGAACCCCACCAGTTGAAAGTTCAGCTATAACCGTTGAATAATCGTCGGGGTTGACGACGATGCCGACGCTGTCATGGTTTTTTGCTGCCGCGCGCACCATGGTGGGGCCACCAATGTCGATCAACTCAACGCTGGGATCACTGCGGAACGGATAGAGATTACATATCACCAAGTCAATGGGAGTAATCCCTTGTTCTTCAAGCGAGGCGAGGTGTGCGGGTTTGCTTCGGTCGGCGAGAATGCCACCGTGGATACTTGGATGAAGGGTTTTCACCCGTCCATCAAGCATTTCAGGGCTTTGGGTGATGTCTTCCACCGCGGTCACGTCAACGCCTGCTTCTCGCAGCGTTGATGCGGTGCCGCCACTAGAAACAATGTCCCATCCGAGCCGGCTGAGATCTGCAGCCACGTCAACTATTCCGGTTTTGTCGTATACAGAAATCAGGGCTCTCACGTGTGTGCCTCCATGTCGGCGAGGAATTTCTTGATGGTTGCGGGATACAAACGACGTTCTGTTGATTTGATGCGTTCGTGGAGTGAAACTTCATCGTCGTTGTCAAGTACTTCCACGGCTGCTTGGGCCAGGATCGGACCTGCGTCGACCTCGAGGGTCGCGATGTGAACAGTGCAGCCAGTGATTTTGACGCCGTGACGGAGGGCGTCGCGGACGCCGTGCCATCCGGGGAATGACGGGAGGAGCGCCGGGTGGGTGTTGAGGACTCGTCCGTCGAACGCCTCAAAGAATGGGGCGTCAAGCACGGTTCCGAATCCGGCCATTGCGATCACGTCAATGTCAGCTTGTTGAAGCGTTGTGACAATGTCGCGAGAGAACTGGGCCCGATCGAAATCAGGACCAAAATCGGTTCGTTCGACAAGAAATGAGGGAACGCCACCGGCGTTCGCGAGGTCGATGACACCGCAAGTTCGGTCGACGACTACCGCGGCGACATCAACGTGCGCGTCGATGATCGCTTGGCAGATAGATCCGGTTCCCGACGCGAGTACTGCTAGCCGCACTCTTGGGAACCTAGTGGGCCGTGGCTACATAGATGCGACGATCTCCGCCATGAGTTCGCCTGCTTCTGTTGGATTCAGTCCGACTTTCACTCCGGCATCGCGCAAAGCTTCCATTTTGGCGTCCGCTGTGCCCTTCCCTCCGGACACAATCGCGCCAGCGTGTCCCATCTTTTTTCCAGGGGGAGCAGTGACGCCAGCTATGTAAGAAGACACGGGTTTGGTCATATGATTTTTGATGTAGTCCGCTGCCTCTTCTTCGGCTGAACCACCAATTTCGCCGATCATCATGACCGCTTTAGTGGCCGGGTCGGCTTCAAAAGCGGCAAGGCAATCAATGAAAGATGTGCCAGGTACGGGATCTCCCCCGATACCAACACAGGTGGTCACACCAATATCTTTTTGTTGGAGTTCGTAGAGAGCCTGATAGGTGAGGGTGCCGGAGCGACTGACTATGCCAACTGGGCCACCTGGTTTAGCGATGTGTCCAGCTGTGATCCCAATGTTGCATTGTCCTGGGGTGATGATGCCCGGACAGTTGGGTCCGAGCATTTGCACGTCGGGGTGCTGCGCTTTCAGTTCGTTATAAAACTTGGCTTCGTCGTGGGCAGGTACGCCTTCGGTGATGCAGACGATGAATTTGATTCCGCCTTGGGCGGCATCCATTACTGCTGAGTACACGCCCGCAGCGGGAATGAAAATGCAGGACGCTGTTGCTCCGGTGGCTTCTACTGCATCAGCACAATTTGCGAAGACCGGAATGCCATCAACATCTTCACCAGCTTTTTTGGGGTTGGTTCCGCCGACGACTTGGGTGCCGTATTCGCGGTTAAGAAGCCCGTAGTAGCGGCCTTGACTTCCGGTGAGGCCTTGGTAAATGACTTTGGTGTCGCTGTCAACGAAGATGCTCACGCGTCTGCTCCCTTGGCAAGCTCGACAGCTTTTCTGGCGGCGTCGAGCATGGTTGGTTCCATCATCAGTTTGTCGTTGAGTGCGGGTTCCAGGATCGCTCGCCCTTCTTCTGCATTGGTGCCGTCGAGTCGAATAACGATTGGGGCGTCGATATCAACACGGTTGAGCGCTTCGATAATCCCGTTTGCTACTTCTTCTCCTCGGGTAATTCCTCCGAAGATATTGATGAAGATCGATTCAACCTCTGGGTCGTTATTGATGACTTCGAGTGCTCCAGCCATGACATCTGCGTTGGCACCACCACCGATGTCAAGGAAATTGGCGGGTTTCCCTCCGACTTGGTTGATCACGTCGACGGTGGACATCGCTAGGCCTGCGCCGTTGGCGATGACACCGACGCTGCCTTCGAGGCCTACATATTGGAGTCCTTTGGCGTGGGCGGCCTCTTCTCGTTCGTCGCGCGGTTGTGTCTCATCGAACTCTGCGTAGTCCGGATGCCGGAATACCGAGTTGACGTCCAAGGTGACTTTGGCGTCGAGCACATGGACTCTGTTGTCGGGCGTGAGGATGAGGGGGTTAATTTCTACGAGGTCTGCGTCGCCTTCAACGTAGGCGGTGTAGAGCTTCATGACGATGTCGACTGCACCTTCGACGGCCACTGGGTTGAGGTTGGCACCGTCTACCCATACTTGGGCGGCTTCTCTGGTGAGGCCAACTGCCGGGTCGACATGAATTTTGCTGATGGCGTCAGGGTTTTCTACTGCGACTGTTTCTATTTCGACACCTCCTTCCGCAGAAAGCATCCCCAAGTGCTTTTTTGCGGATCGGTCAAGGGTGAAGCTGGCGTAGTACTCCTCGGAGATATCGCTGGCTTTTTCGATCCATAGGCGGTGGACAATATGGCCGTTGATATCAAGACCGAGAATATTGGTGGCGTGTTCTTGGACGTCGTCAACGGTGGCTGCGAATTTGACGCCACCTGCTTTGCCTCTACCACCGGAATGCACTTGGGCTTTGACCATGACGGGAGTTCCGAGTTGTTCAGCTGCGCTGACCGCCTCTTGAACAGTGAATGCGACTTCTCCATCAGAGATAGGCATTCCGAACTGTTTGAAGAACTGTTTGCCCTGATATTCGAAGAGGTCCACGGGGGTCTCCTGTGCCGAGGGTGTGAAGGACAAGGAGGTTGCCCTACGAGTTCGACATACTAGGTGGGTCTGAGAGGCATACGTCTAGTCGAAGGAGGGGTTTCAATGATCGAAATTGATACTGGCACCGAGGTGATGCTGGGGAGACGCGAAGGACACGTCGCCGTGTTGACGTTTAATCGTCCGGAATCGCGCAACGCACTGCATCCTGAAACATATGGCGCGTTCGAACGTTTGCTCCCTCAGTTAGCCGAAGACGACGATGTGGGTGCTGTCATGTTGACCGGGGCGGGTGGTGCGTTCTGCGCTGGTGGTGACGTCAAAGGCATGAATGCTCGTAACTCGGGAAAGGTGTCGTCTCCAACAAATTTGGAGTCCGCGGTAGACGATCTTCGAGCACGGCAACGATCTGTTTCCGCGGCGTTACATAGCTTCCCTAAGGTGACGGTGGCTGCGGTAGACGGGGCCGCTGCTGGAGCCGGACTGTCAATCGCGTTGGCATGTGATCTTCGCGTAGCGTCATCGCGTGCGATTTTCACAACTGCATTCGCGAAAGTCGGTTTCTCAGGAGACTTTGGTGGGAGCTGGTTCTTGACCCAATTAGTGGGCGCGGCCAAAGCCAGGGAGTTGTATCTAACCGCAGATCGGTTTGACGCCAATACGGCACTTTCTTTGCAGGTGGTCAACGAAGTTTTTGAGGTCGACGACTTTGAGTCTGCTGCTGTTTCTTATGCGGCCCGCTTCGCTGAGGGGCCGTTAGTTGCGCAGCGTTACATTAAAGAAAACTTGAATCGTGCGTTGAACGCAGATCTGTTGTCGTGTCTTGATGCAGAAGCGGTTGCCATGAGTCGTTGTCGTTCTACCGATGATCACAAAGAGGCGGTGGCGGCGTTCGTAGCGAAACGCACCCCCATTTTCCAAGGTCGCTGATTCTTGATCATTCGGGTTTTTGTAGGTCAGCCCAACCCAGTAAGAGAGTTTTTTCTCCGACTTCAACAAAGTGGATGGTGACTTCTGCGTTATCTCCTGATCCGGCGATGCTGAGAACGACTCCTTCCCCAAATTTGGGGTGGTGGACGTCATCGCCGACTTTGAGTTCGGCTGGAGATGGGCTGCGTTGTTGGCTTCCTGCGGCGATCGCTTTTTCGATGACGCGTTCTCTGGCGCGTTCTCGGCGTTCAGCTCTTCGGTCTTCGGTGTCGTCGGAGGGCGCGGTTACTGAGACTGATGTTCGGCCTGTTCTATGGATGCCTTTCGGGCTGCGATCATCGACGAGTTGGTCGGGGATTTCTTTGAGGAACCGGCTGGGGGTGTTGTATTGCTGTTGCCCGTAGATCCATCGGCTTTCTGCAAGGGTGAGATACAGCTGTTCTTCGGCGCGGGTGATGCCTACGTAGGCGAGCCGCCGTTCTTCTTCGAGTTGATCTGGGTCTCCTAGTGACATAAATGATGGGAAGATTCCGTCTTCCATGCCGATGATGAACACGAGTGGGAATTCGAGGCCTTTTGCAGTGTGAAGCGTCATGAGTGTCACTTCGGATTGGTCATCAAGGTCGTCGGTGGGGGACACAAGGGAGACTTGTTCGAGGAACTCGTCGCAGGTTTCGTATGGTTCGGCTGAGCCGATGAGTTCGGCCAAGTTTTCGAGTCGGCCTTCGGCTTCTATGGATCGTTCGTCACCCAACTCCTCAAGATATCCGGAGCGTTCCAACGCTGTTTGAAGCACTTCTGCTGGTCCGTCAGATACGCGTTGTGAGAGTTGATCGATCAGTTCAGTAAAATTCGCGAGACCCTTTTTTGCTGTTCCGCTGATACCTGCTTCGGGCCAGCTGCTCAGAGCTTCGCGAAATGACACGCCGTGAGCGGAAGCGTATTGGTTGAGGCGAGCGACGCTGCTGTCGCCGACGCCGCGTTTGGGTACGTTCAGCACCCGTTTCAGCGATACTTCGTCTGAGCGGTTCACTGCGGCTCGTAGATAGGCCAATGCGTCTTTGACTTCTCGCCGGTCATAGAAACGGGTGCCGCCAACTACTCGGTAGGGAATCGATGCACTTGCGAGGCGTTCTTCGACGATTCGGCTTTGTGCGTTGGCTCGGTAGAAGATGGCGACGTCGCTCCAGCGAAGAGTGCCGTGTTGGTGGAGTCGTTCTAGTTCTCCGATAATCCAGGCTGATTCGTCGACTTCGTCGTCCGCTCGGTAGAGCACGATCTTGCCGCCAGCGGATTTGTCGGTCCACAGGTCTTTGGGTTTTCGTCCGAGGTTGTTCGAAATAACTGAGTTGGCTGCGTCGAGGATGACTTGGGTGGATCGGTAGTTCTGGTCGAGGACAACGACGCTGGTGTCGGGGAATGCTTTTTCGAATTCGAGGATGTTTCGGATGTCCGCGCCTCTGAACGCGTACACAGATTGGTCGCTGTCACCGACGACGAAGACGTTGCGGTGTTGGTCGGCAAGTTTGAGCACCATGTCGTTTTGTGCGGGGTTGGTGTCTTGGTATTCGTCGACCAGGACGTGTTGGAAGCGTTGCCGGTAGTGGTCAAGAACGTCGGGGTGGTTGTTGAAGAGTTCGACTGTGACGGTGAGGAGGTCATCGAAGTCCATGGCGCCTGCTACTCGGAGGCGCCGTTGATATTCAACGTAAGTTTCAGCGATTTTGCGGTCATAGATATTTGCCGCGCTGTCGACAGCGTCGTTGGGGGAGATCAGGTCGTTTTTCAAGTTTGAGATACGTCCCTGGATGGCCCTTGGAACAAATTTTTTGGTATCGAGTCCAAGATCACGCACGACGTATCCGGTGAGCCGTACCGCGTCTGCTTGGTCGTAAATGGAAAACGCGCTGGGGTACCCAAGTCGTTCTGCGTCGCGGCGCAGTATCCGCACACACGCCGAGTGGAACGTTGATACCCACATTTTTTCGGCGACGGGCCCTACCAGGCGTGCCACCCGATCCTTCATCTCTTGGGCGGCTTTGTTGGTGAAGGTGATCGCGAGGATTCCAAATGGGCTGACGTTGTCTTGTTGGATGAGGTGGGCGATGCGATGAGTGAGGACTCGAGTTTTTCCCGATCCGGCACCTGCCACGACCAGCATTGGCCCGCCGCGGTGGATGACCGCGTCGTGTTGTGCGGGGTTCAGTCCTTCGAGGATGTTGTTGTCGCTCATCGCAGGGTTCAGGTCGTGTAGTCGGCGTTGATGCGAACGTAGCCGTCGGTGAGGTCGCATCCGTACGCGGTAAAGGTTCCCTCAGCTAGGCCGAGATCAACTCCAATGTGAACTTCGTCGCTGGCAAGGTACGTCTCGAGTTCTAACAACGCTGGTGAGGTGGCGGGGGTGGGGTACATCTCTTGATGACCGAAGCAGATGGTGACTTCTTCTTGGTTGATATCTGTGTCGTCGTGGCATTTACCTATGGCCATTGCTACGCGCCCCCAGTTGGGGTCGCGTCCGTGGATTGCAGTTTTCACCAGCGGCGAGTTAACGATGGCTTTTGCCACACGTCGAGCCTGATCGTCGTCTCGTGCCCGGGTGACGTTGACAACAATGAGGGTTTCTGCTCCTTCGCCGTCCGCGGCGAGTTGGCGGGTGAGATTGAGGCAGACATCTAATAGGGCCGCTTCGAACTGGGTCTCATCGGTTGGGCCAGCGATCCCTGACGCGAGGACGACAGCCATATCGCTGGTTGATGTGTCAGTGTCGATGCTCAGCGCGTTGAAAGTACGATCAACAACTCGCCGAAAGGTTCGATCCAGTTCGTGGGCGGAAATGTGGGCGTCGGTGGTGATGACCGCGATCATTGTCGCCATGTCGGGTTCGATCATGCCTACGCCTTTGGCGAAACCTACGACTGTCGCTGGTCCAGCTGAAGCTGATGCAACCTTGGGGTAGGTGTCGGTGGTCATGATGGCGGAGGCTGCAACGTCCGCTGATCGTTCCTGAAAGGGGGTGTGAAGTGTGGTCAGGTGCGATCGGATGCGTTCCATGGGGTATTGAACGCCGATAACGCCTGTGGAACCAATGATCACCTCGGAGGGGTCGGCGTTGATCGCCGCGCCGACGAGTTGTGTGATTTCTGTCGCGTTCGCGTGGCCGGTGGCACCGGTGGCCACGTTCGCGTTTTTAGATACAACAACGACTGCTCTGGCGGTACCAGAAGAGATGTTGTGTCGGCTGATCGTCACGCTGGGTCCAACAAATCGGCTTCGAGTGAATACCCCTACTGCTGTTGCTGGGGTTTCGCAGTTGAGCACCATGACGTCGTTGGTGTCGTCTTTGACACCCATATTGGCGACGTGGACGGTGAAACCTTGGGGGAGGTCAGTCATCTGATTACTCCCATTCGATTGTGCCTGGCGGTTTGGAGGTGATGTCGTACACCACTCGATTGACGCCATCGACTTCATTGATGATTCTTGATGACATGCTTTCGAGAATTTCGTAGGGCAGGCGAGCCCAATCAGCGGTCATTGCGTCTTCGCTGGTGACTGCTCGGATAATGATTGGTCGTGCATATGTTCGCTCGTCGCCCATGACTCCCACGCTGCGGATATCGGCAAGCACGGCGAATGCTTGCCAAATTTCTCGCTCAAGTCCTGCCTGGAGGATTTCTTCTCTGACGATCGCGTCGGCGTGTTGGAGGATAGCGACGGCCTCGGGGGTGACTTCTCCGATGATCCGCACGCCCAAACCTGGTCCTGGGAACGGCTGCCGCCAAACGATTTCGTCAGGTAGTCCAAGTTCGGTACCGACTGCTCTGACTTCATCTTTGAAAAGATTTCGGAGTGGTTCGACGAGTTCGAATTCCATGTCGTCGGGGAGTCCGCCGACGTTGTGGTGGCTTTTGATTTTTGCGGCGTCGTTGGTTCCTGATTCGATGACGTCGGGGTAGAGGGTTCCCTGGACGAGGAAACGGGCGTCGGTAATGCCGCCTTGTGCTTGTTCGAAGATACGAATGAATTTTTCGCCAATGGTTTTTCGTTTGTCTTCGGGGTCGGTGATCCCTTGGAGCGCTTCGAAAAAGGTGTCAGCTGCGCGTTCGTGGATGAGTTCAATACCTTGAGTGCGTTGGAATGTCTCGACGACTTGATCGCCTTCGCCCAGTCGCATGAGACCTGTGTCAACAAAGACGCACACCAACTGTGATCCGATTGCTTTGTGGACTAGAGCAGCGGCGACGGCGCTGTCAACTCCGCCCGACAGACCACAGATCGCTCTTCCTTCCCCTATTTGGCTTCGTATGGCTTCGACGCTTTCGTCAATAACGTTCGTCATCGTCCAGTCCGCTCGACAGTGTGCGACTTCTCCCAGGAACCGTTGGAGGAGGGATTGGCCGTGGGGAGTGTGAGCGACTTCGGGGTGGTATTGCACACCATAGATTCGACGGTTGGCGTCTTCGATGACCGCTGCTGGGGCGTCGACAGTGGAGGCGCTAACGGCGAACCCTTGGGGGGGTTCGGTAACAGCGTCGAAGTGGGACATCCATACGACGTCTCCAGTGGCAACCCCGTCGGGCAACAACTGCGACGGTTCGCCGGTGAGGGAAAGTTGGGTTCTGCCGTATTCTCCGCGTCCACTGCGATCGACAGTTCCGCCCAATTGATGGGCGATGAGTTGGGAGCCGTAACAGATTCCGAGTATGGGAATGTCGAGTTCATAGACGTCGGGGTCTATGAGGGGCGCCCCGTCGGCATGGACTGATTTGGGTCCTCCGGAGAGAATGATGGCCGCCGGGTTGCGGTCACTGATTTCTGTAGCGGTAACGGTGTTGGGCACAATTTCGCTGTACACCCGCGCTTCGCGGACTCTGCGTGCGATCAGTTGTGCGTATTGGGCGCCAAAATCGACGACCAGAACTGTTTGGTGGGCGTTATCGACCTGGACCATGCGCGATTCGTCCGCTCGGGGAAGTATTTGACTGTAGCGGCCATTGGCCGTCGGTTCCGGTTTATTTTTCGTGTTCTGGTAAACCGAGCGCCGTAACAAGCAATTGGCGAAGGAGGTTGGCGGTGGCGCCCCACACCGTGTCTCCGAAGAGATCGAAAAAATAGATGGGACGTTGTTGATTCGAGCCGGGCCACTGCCATCTCTCTTCTCGATAGACCTCGGGAAGTAGCAGTTCTGAAAGCGACACAAGCAAAATCTCGTCGACTTCATCTGGGTTTGCGGTCATTGAGGGTGGTTGTGAAAGTCGCGCAACGTAGGGAACGATTCGGGCTTGGGAGGAAACGGTCGTGAGGTGATCGAGTTCGCCGATCCTGCGCGCGAGAGTCGTGTCGAGTTGAATTTCCTCTCGGGCTTCGCGGCAAGCTGTATCCCAGAGGGATTCGCCAGGATCCTGTCCTCCGCCCGGGAAGCTCACTTCGCCGCTGTGGGCTTTCATTTGTTGGGTCCGGCGGGTGAGCACAACAGTCGGTTCGGGGTCGCTGTAGAGGGCTATGAGGACGGCTGAGTGGCGTTTGGGTGGCGGCGCTCCGGTTTGTTGGTATCCGGAGGTTCGCGTGAGAAGCCGGCGCTCAAGGGTGTCGAGATCTACGTCTGTTGCGTGGAGCCATGGTGCGGGGTTGCCGGGGGTCCAGTTGTCCGGTCGGGGGATTCGTTGAGGTCCGCCGCGCTGGAGTTGGTTCACCTCAGCAACCTAGGACAATTGAGGTGAAAACGTTTCGAGGCGGGCCCGAAGGCCCGCCTCGATTCGAGTCAGATGTGAACTACATCATGCCTGGCATACCGCCGCCCATGCCTCCCATGGCAGCAGCAGCTGCGGCAGGATCCATTTCTTCGGGTTTGTCGGTGATCAGTGTCTCGGTGGTCAACAAAAGCGCAGCGATTGAGGCTGCGTTCTGAAGTGCCGCTCGGGTCACTTTTGCCGGATCGATAACACCAGCGGCGACGAGATCTTCAAACTCGCCAGTCTCAGCGTTGAAGCCGTTGTTTCCGCCAGCAGTTTCGACTTGCTGGACTACTACAGCACCTTCGTGACCGGCGTTTTGCGCGATCTGTCGGGCGGGAGCGTCCAGTGATCGGAACACCAAGTTTGCGCCGGTGGCTTCGTCGCCTTCAAGAGACAACGCGTTGATCGCTTCTCGAGATCGAAGCAGTGCAGTTCCGCCACCAGGCACAATGCCTTCTTCGATGGCAGCGCGGGTCGCTGAAACAGCGTCCTCAATGCGATGCTTCTTTTCTTTGAGCTCAACTTCGGTTGCCGCGCCAACCTGGATGACTGCTACGCCTCCAGCAAGTTTGGCGAGACGTTCTTGAAGTTTCTCGCGATCCCAGTCGCTATCTGTGTCGTCGATTTCACGTTTGATCTGAGCGACGCGTCCTTCTACGTCGGAACTGTCGCCGGCACCTTCAACGAGTGTGGTTTCGTCTTTGGTGATAATGACTTTTCGCGCTGAGCCGAGGAGATCGATACTCGTGTTCTCAAGCTTCAAACCAACCTCTTCTGAGATGACTTGACCGCCGGTGAGAATAGCGAGGTCTTGCAACATGGCCTTGCGGCGTTCACCAAAACCGGGCGCCTTGACAGCGACCGATGTGAACGTGCCGCGGATCTTGTTGACAACAAGGGTCGCGAGGGCTTCACCTTCAACATCCTCGGCGATAATCAGAAGCGGTTTGCCTCCTTGCATGACCTTTTCAAGGACAGGCACGAGTTCTTGTACCGATGAGATTTTGCCGTTGACGAAAAGGATGTAGGGCTCGTCAAGAATTGATTCTTGGCGATCCGGGTCTGTCACGAAGTACGGCGACAGGAAACCTTTATCGAACTGCATACCCTCAGTGAATTCGAGGTCAACACCGAAGGTGTTGGACTCTTCGACTGAGATCACGCCATCTTTTCCGACTTTGTCGAATGCTTCGGCAAGAATTTCCCCGATTTCAGGGTCTGCTGAAGAGATACCTGCGACAGAGGCAATTTTTCCTTTGTCGGAGGAAACGTCTTCTGACATTTCGCTGATCGCGTCAACTGCGGCAGCCACAGCTGCTTCGATACCCTTTTTGAGTGACATCGGGTTGGCGCCAGCAGCAACGTTGCGTAGACCTTCACGGACCATGGCCTGAGCCAGAACGGTAGCGGTTGTGGTGCCGTCACCTGCGACGTCATTGGTCTTGGTAGCGACCTCTTTGACGAGTTGAGCGCCCATATTTTCAAATGGGTCCTCGAGCTCTATCTCGCGGGCGATGCTGACTCCGTCATTGGTGATGGTTGGAGCGCCGAAGGACTTTTCGAGGACGACGTTGCGACCTTTAGGGCCCAACGTGACCTTTACTGCGTCCGCTAGTTGGTTGACGCCTGCTTCGAGGCCGCGTCGGGCTTCTTCGCTGAATTTAAGAATTTTGGCCATGTTGGACTCAGCTCACAATCGCGAGAACGTCGCGTGCGCTTAGGATGAGTAGATCTTCGCCGTCCGATGTGATTTCGGTTCCGCCGTACTTGCTGTAGATAACGGTGTCGCCGGCATTGACGTCGACTTGAATGAGTTCTCCGGTCTGTTCGGATCGCTTTCCCGGACCGACTGCAAGGACCTCGCCCTGTTGGGGCTTTTCCTGAGCGGTATCGGGAATTACGAGACCACTGGCAGTGGTCTCCTCAGCGTCGCCGGGTCGCACAACAATGCGATCCTCGAGTGGCTGCAGGTTCATCGGCTGTTCGCCTCCATAGCTTGTCTAGTGAAACCCTATGGATGCGTTAGCACTCTCATAGGGAGAGTGCTAACGATATGGCGCGCGCCCGCCGAGAAACAACCTGTGAGGTCGACGTTTCCGCGAAAATTCGATGAAATTGGCCTCTAGGAGTCGATAAAGGGCAGCTTAAGGCTCGGATCTGCTCCGAGATCTAGCGGAGACGGCCCATCGCTGTCCATTCTCCACCAGGCGGTAGCTGCGACCATCGCCGCGTTGTCGGTGCACATAGCGCGGGAGGGAAGGAAGCCTTGTATGCCATCTTCAACGCAGATATCGAGAACTTTTTCGCGAAGTTCGCTGTTCGCGGCGACCCCTCCAGCTAGACAAATGCCTGTGGCACCTATCTCTCGGGCGGCTCGTTGAGCTTTGTGGGTCAAGACATCTACGACTGCTGCCTGAAATGATGCTGCGACGTCAGCGGTTTCCACGTCGGGGTGTTGGCGAACATAGTTAACGACCGCTGTTTTCAAACCAGAAAAGGAAAAATCGAGTCCGTCGTTACGCATTGGGGGTGTGAATTTGATTGCTTGTGGATCACCTTGCTGGCTCAACTCGTCGATAGCTGGACCTCCTGGATATCCCAAACCTAAATACCGGGCGACTTTGTCGAATGCTTCGCCTGCAGCGTCATCGACCGTTGCCCCAAGAAGGCGGTATCGGCCATGGGCTTGAAATTCAATCAGCATGGTGTGTCCACCGCTCACAAGCATGACCAAAAGCGGGAATTCCAGTTCCGGTTCTTCTAATAGGGCAGCGTAGAGGTGCGCTTCATGGTGGTTAATGCCAATAAAAGGGACGTTCCATCCCAATGAGAGCGCTTTGGCCGCTGAGACACCTATCAGGAGGCTCCCGATGAGTCCTGGCCCACGGGTGGCTGCGACAACGTCGATGTCGTGACTCGTCACCCCGGCTTCGACCATGGCCTCCGCTACAACCGGTGTGAGGAGTGATTCGTGAGCTCGGCCGGCGATTTCTGGGACCACGCCGCCATAGCGGGCATGAAGGTCTACTTGGCTGCTGACGACATTCGATAACACATCGCGACCATCTACAACCACTGCTGCTGCAGTTTCGTCACATGAGGTTTCGATTCCCAGAACAGTGGTCATAGTGACCCCCAGTCGGTAGTGCCATCTATTTCGGTTTCGATTTGCGCGAGCAGGTCGATGTGCCCAATTTCTTGCACATCGTGACACCACATCACTAGAGCATCTTCGCCGTTGTCGCCGTAGTAGCCGGCCCGGACACCTGCGGGGGCGTATCCGAAGCGCCGATACAGACGTTGGGCGCGTTCGTTGGACACTCGAACTTCGAGGGTCATCGCGGAGATTTTGTGAGGGAGACATCCGCGGTGGACAGCGACCATCAGGCGGGTAGCGATACCGAGTCCTTGAGCATGTGGTGCAACCGCAACCGACGTAATGTGTCCTTCGTCGTGGACGATCATCGCGCCGCCGTACCCAGCGATGTGGTTGTCGTGGTGGGCAACGTAATAGGCGCGACGGTCACGCTGACGTAGTTCATCGTGGTACATCGCCGCTGACCAAGGTTTGGTGTACACCTGTTTGTCGATAGTTCTGATAGCACGCACGTGTCGTTTCCGCATCGGTTCGATAAGCACGTGGGCGTCGGAGGTCATCATGAGCGTTCCCGCTTTTGCCAGTTGATTCTGGCGTCAGGGGCTCTGAGGTATAGGGGTTCAATTTCCGACGATGAAACGAATTCTTCGCGTAGGGCGCGGGGGTGGGCTAACTCGACCAGGGATCCCGCATTGGGGTATCGAAATCCTTCTTCACCAATTTCCACGCCTCGCAGTATTTGGAAGGTTTCGGCGTAGCGTTGTGCCCCGTCACCGACGACGAGACAGTCTTCGCCTTGAGCGGTGAGTTGGTTGGCAACGTTGTCGGGTTGATCGACGCGCGGTTCAGAGATTCGTTGTATCCCTCCAGCGGTCCTACGGTAGGTGGCGTAAAAGATTTCTCCGCGCCGAGCGTCGACGGTAGAGACGATGAGGCGATCGGAGAAACGAGCGGGGAAGGCTGCCAGATCAAGGCTAGAGATCCCAATCATGGGAATTTTACAGGCGTGAGCGAGGGCTTTGGCGGTCGCGAGCCCTACTCGCAACCCGGTGAAAAGGCCTGGGCCGATATCAACAGCAACTACACCTATTTCGTTGAGATCGATGCGGGTTTGCGCGCAAAGAAATTGGATCGCGGGTGCGAGCGTTTCGGCGTGGCGCCGATCGCGGGCGGTATGGAAGGAAGCGATGACACCTTCGTGCCCTCCGATGGCGACGCCCACTTGAGGTGTGGCCGTTTCGATGCCGAGGACGAGCACGTTAGAAGTCTTCCGTTTCGCTGATGACCCAGTCTGCCCAGGCAAGGTTGAGTTGTTGGTTCCTTGACACCCACGATGGGCCGATTGGCTCAATTTCGAGTACTCGAGCGTCGTCGATTTCTTCAAGGTGCCCGAGTTGGATGCGGATTCGCAGAAAGTCTCTGGGAAGTTCGGGTACGACAACTTCGCCCCATTCGATACAGATGACGGCTCGGTCTTCGAGGAGTTCGGGGAGGTCGAGATCTAAGACTTCGGCGAGGTTATCGAGGCGGTACACGTCGAGGTGGTGGAGGCGGAGGCGACCTTCATAACTGGCTGCGAGGGTGAAGGTGGGACTCGTCACTCGTTCTTGGATGCCAAGAGCTACGGCTAGTCCTTGCACAAACGCTGTTTTTCCCGCACCGAGGTCCCCGGAGAGCAGGATGACATCGCCTGGGCGTACTAGCGGTTCGAGTGCCGCTGCTACTTGTCGGGTGGCATCTACGGAGCGGGTTCGAACGTGCAACATGAGGAATGTATTTCGATTGTACGGCTAGTTACGAGTGCCACCGGCGTGGAACTCTCGCCGTAATGGAGGTCAAGATCTCATAGGGAACGGTGTCAGACCACAGTGCGAGATCTCGGATCGTTATTTGCTGGTTTCCGTCGGACCCTACGAGGACTACTTGGTCGCCGTTATATGCGCTCGCCGTACCGATATCGATCATTGTTTGGTCCATGCATACGCGTCCCACGACGTTATGACGGTTTCCTTTAATCAGAACTTGGGCCCGATTTGAGAGGGCCCGGCGGTACCCGTCGGCGTAACCAACGGGGAGCGTCACCATTCGTGTTGAGTGTTCAGGTGCCCATGTTCCGCCGTAGCTCACTGGGCTTCCGGCTTCTACGACCTTGAAATATATGACTTCGCTGCGCCACGACAGCAACGGCTCAACGGTGATCGTTTTCGATGTTTGGTCTGTTGGTTCAATTCCGTAGAGCAATAACCCAGGTCGGACCAGGTCAAGGTGTGCCTCTGGGAGCGCAACGATGGCGGCGGAGTTCGCTATGTGACGTGTTGGGGTGGGGAGGCTGCGACGATCGTAAAAGTCGAGCGCTTCGAGGAAACGTTCGAGTTGTATTCGAGCAAATCCCAAGTCGGTGTCGTCGGCTGAGGCGATGTGGCTGAAGACTCCCTCTACTTCAAGCGATGTGCAGCTGAGCGCGGCTTCGAAAAGGGTGTCAGCGTTGTAGTGGTGGACACCTATTCGTTCCATTCCAGTATCAATTTTCAAGTGAACTTTCGCCGTTGTGTTTGCGGCTTCGGCGGCATCCGAGATTTGCAACAATTTGTCTACTGAAGGGGCGGTAAACGTAAGGTCGTGTTCGAGAAACAAGGGAATTTGTCGGGTTACTGCCCCTCCAAGAACCTGGATCGGCACTGTGATCCCGGCGGCTCGCAGAGCGAGACCTTCCTCGACATAGGCAACCGCCAGACACGGCGCACCGATCTCTTGAAGACGGGTTCCTATTTGGGTGAGACCATGACCGTAGGCATCAGCTTTGATGACTGGCATCATCTTGCTTGCTCCAACAACCTGTTTTATTGCCGAGTAGTTACGTTCGAGAGCTGCGAGGTCAATGTCGCACCATGTGGGTCGGCTGCTGTCAGTCATGGTGAAAGCATCGCCGATCGAGCTGGCTGAAGCAGGGAGGGAAGGTCGCTAGCAATCATCCCTGATTGCCCGAGTGCCGCTGCTCGTCCATGCCAGTGAGCAGCGGCTGCAACGGCGAGATGTGTTGGGGCATACCCAATGAGGGCTCCGATGATTCCAGCGAGTACATCACCGCTGCCGGCGGTGGCCAATCGCTGGTCACCGCTTCTGACGAAAATCAGTTCGCCGTCTGGGTTCGCGACCAGTGTTGTTGGTCCTTTGAGCAAAACGATGGAGCGTCGCGCTGCGGAGCGGACCGAGGAACACCTGTCGAGTCCCGGTTGAGCACCCGTGAGGGTTTTGAATTCTCCGTCATGTGGGGTGAGGACGGTGGGGGCTGAGCGACCCTTTATGCAGTTGGGGTGGGCAGCGATAGCCGACAACGCATCAGCGTCTACCACCACCGGTACCGGTGCGCGTTCAATAAGTTCGGCGGTCGCTGCGAGAGTTTCGGCGTCGACACCTAGCCCAGGCCCGATCAGCAGGGCGTCGAAACGTTCAAGGTCGGCGAGGACTTGTGAAGTCCAGTTGACCGATGAGAGGGGTCTTGCTACCGCTTCAGTGGGAAGGTTGAGTTCCGATGGGCCAACTGTGGGCGAAGAGACGACGGTCATTCCTGCTCCTGCACGCAGCGCCCCATGGGTTGCTAGTTGGACTGCTCCGGTCATGCCCGGCGATCCGCCGATGATTCTCAGTGAGTTTGACCATTTGTGGTCGGTTGGGGTTCGTTGGGTCAGGGGACCTTGGAGATCTTGGTCGGTGAGAAACGCTGCGCGGCACCGAGTGACATCCAACCCTAAATCGGATACGTGTACCTCTCCGGCGCGGCTCACCCCCGGTTCGAGCAAAAGACCCGGTTTTAATGCACCAAAGGTCACTGTGTGTTGTGCTTGGAGTGACCCAAAGTCTTGACCGGTGAGACCATCAACACCCGATGGGATATCTATGGCCAGTACCGGGCTTTTTGGCTGTGGGGGTGGGTCCCAGCTATCTCGAAACCCTGTGCCGTACGCGGCGTCAATCACAAGATCACATTCGTCCAGAAGTACCGAGCCTGGATCGCGAAGGGCGCAACGGACTCCCCGTCGTGTGAGGATTTGTGCCGCGATTCGGCCATCCTCGCCATTGTTTCCTTTTCCCACGATGATGCTGACGCGACGCCCGTAGCCACCTCCCAGCATCGCAATAGCCGCGTTTGCTGTGGCGTATCCGGCTCGTTGAATCAGAACTTGTTTGGGTTCTGGGGCGTCAGCATCAATGTCGCTCATTTCTGCTGGGGTGATGACCGGTAACACGATGAGTTACTCCGCGATGACGAACGCCTCGGCCACCGAAGCAGTGTGGCTGAGTGAGATGTGCCATTGGCGAACGCCTGTGTCGGCTGCGAGTTGTGCGGCAGCCCCGTGGAGCACGAGGCTGGGACGCCCTGACGGGTCTTTAGTGACTTCTATTTCGCGGAAACGTACGCTCCCTAGCCCAACCCCAAGGGCTTTCATCACTGCTTCTTTAGCGGCGAAGCGAACGGCCATTCGCTCCGCGGGGTCAACGACTGTGTGACAGTAGGAAAGTTCGTTGTCCGTGAACAGCCGGCTACCAATTTTTTCTCGCCTCTGGAGGACTTTGCGAAATCGTTGAACATCGACGAGGTCGATACCGATACCGAGCGTCATGTCCAATGCTCCGCGAGTGAGTAGACGGGACGGGTGAGTAGTTCCACCACGTCCAAAGTCGCGAGGATGTCATCACGAAAGGTGGGGCGGGACTCTGTAACGGCGTCTTTGAGAGCGCCATATCTTCCTCGGTACCCCTGCATGACGGCGCGAATGGTTGTTGTGGGGAGTCGTTCATGAAACCGACAGTGGAGAAGTGTTAGGCCCGTCGTTTGGTTGTCTTTGACTTCGGGTATATGAATGACGCTTCGCCCGTCGCTGCCAACGCCGACCATGATTTCTCGTTCGAAAGCTGCGCGGTGTTTGCCACCTCTCAACGTTGGGTTGGCATCGGTTCTAGATGTGATACCTGTCGCTATCCCTCCGCGATCAACTACCTGGATGGTGGCGTCGTGTTCAACGTCACCTTCGATTCGGTATCGAGTCCAACCTATGATTTCCGTCACGGCTGGATCCAAAGCTGCCAATGTTCGCAGTTCCCGATACGAGAGCCGGTCTCGTGGTGTGCCCGCGTTGAGAGTCGCCTTGGCTAGATCAGACATCAGCAAGCTTTCATCGGAGCGTGAGACCCCTACGGTGACGGTCTTGGCTTGATGTTTGATTGCATCTACGGGTCGGGTGAGTTCGTCGATGGCTTTGGTCAGTGCTGCGTTGAGGTCGTCGACGACGACTCCTGGTCGTCCTACTTTTCCAATTTCCATCTGATAACTGTCGAGGGACGCTACTCCAGTGCCATATCTCAAAATGGTGACAAGCTTTGCAGCTGTGCTGGCTTCGAGATGTCCGTCGTAGGCGCCGCTACGTAGACCATCGAGAAAGCGGTGACCTGGTGCAAGAAGTTCATCTTGCAGTTGTTCAAAAGCGCCGTCAACAAGTACTCCATCCGCGATGGTGTTTTCAAGACTGGCCCGCATTTCTCTTAGCGGCAGTGCCTGGGCGTCAATTGCGAGGGCTGCTTCGTAGCCGAAGATATGGCCGACGACGGTTGCCAGAATGAAATCAAGTGACGTGTGGAGATGAGGAACTGTTAGAAGTTCAGTTGCGGCTCCGAAACGAGCCTCATTTTCGTTTGCGACGACGATGGCGGTTGCTTTGTGGGCTCGGTAGATCGCGACTTCTTTGGCGACGTCGTCCAGGTTTGATCCACTGAGTCCAGTTGCGCAAACAAAAATGAGTGGTTCAGAGGACAGATCTATGTGTTTTTTGTCTTCAGTTCCGTCTTCAGGGATGGCTTTGTAGCAAAGCTCTGACAGCTTGATTCTGATTTCGTTTGCTGCGATTCGGTTCGGCCCGTTTCCCACGACAGCCCAATAACGTTTTTGTGGTGCGTGTCGTTGAGCAGCTTCAGCTATGGCGGGGCGAGTAGCTATTACTTGTCGCATTGCGTCGGGGAGCCTGCGGAGTGCCTCAACGATGCCAGTTCGGTCTCGATCTGCGTCAATGAGGTCGGCCAGGGCGCTGCTGAGCAGTACTGCGGCAACCACTTGGGCATAAAACGCCTTGGTGGATGCGACGGACATTTCAACGTCTCGACCGTCAGATGTGTACAAAACACCGTCGGCTTTATCTGTCAGGTCGCTGCCGCGGCGGTTGACGATGGCTATTACGTGGCCTCCCCGCTGGCGGACGAGGTCAACGGTGCGATTGGTGTCGGTGGTGGTGCCTGACTGGCTGACAGCAATGACCAAGGTGTCCGACATGTCGTCGGCCATAGAGAACCCGCTGAGTTCGGTGGCGAGTTGAGCGTCAACGATGAGTTCCGTTTTCTTTATCAGTGGAGTAAGAAATTGGGGGATGGCGCGCGCTGCAACGGCAGCTGTTCCCTGACCGATGGCAATTACTCGTCGAATCGTCTTAGCTACCAGCGCTCGTTCGACGCTGTGCGGGATGACGTCGGACCCAAGACGCACCTGGAGCTTCCCCTCAACTTCGGTAATGCGTCCGCGGAGGGTTTTGTGGACTGATTGCGGTGCTTCTTCGATTTCTTTGAGTAGGTAGTGGGGTGCGTCGCCTCGGTCGATATCACGAGTTGTGATGTCTGCCCTTGCGATCTCATCTTGAAGGATGGGAAGTTTCGTACCGTCGTAGGCGAGGCGGGTGATCCCTTCGATGGTCCCAGCGAGTGATCCATCCAGTTCGAGGATCTGCCCAGCTGTTGAGATGGGCTGTTCGGGATCTGCAGGAGTTTCGCCATCCATGCGTAACCATTGAGCAGTGTCTTCAACCACACCGTAGGGTTCGCTGGCCACTACGTATGCGTTGTCAGCGATACCAACGTAGATGGCCTGGCCACTTCCGCGTAACGCTAGTGACAACTTCTGTGGTTCATCTGCGCAGTGACTTGCGATGGCCATTGAACCTTCAAACGCCGAGACGGTGGTTCGAAAAGACTCGATGTTTTCAGAGCCCGTCGCCAGCTTTCTACTGAGGAGCGTCGGGACGATCTTGGCGTCTGTTGTAATTTCTGGAGCGACTTCGACATCGTGAAGTTCGATGAGGTCTGCGTAGTTGTCGATATCGCCGTTGAGCACTGCCGCTACATATGTGTGGTTGGGATGTCCTAGCTCGTGGGAGTCCAGGGGGTGGGCGTTTGGCTCGGAGATGACACCGACGCTGGCCCAGCGGGTGTGTCCCAGGACAATGACTTCCGATTCCGATCCAGCGAGCGCCTGGTGGAGAAGTTCATCGGAGCGGATGACCGTTCTCAGAGCGTCGGTGTTGTCACCGAGGTCACCAATTTCGGCGGCGTTCTTATATACGAAGGCGATGTGCTCACCAAGGTTGCGTGTCGCTCCTGACCGTAGGACCGGATCGTTGAAGCGGGCTCCTTGGAGTGCTTTGTCGGGAAGCCCGTGGTTGGCAACGAAAATTTGTAGGCCGGCAGAATCGCGTCCGCGAACTTCGAGTCGATCGATGGCTGAAAGAGCGGTCTGGATAGACATCAATCCGGGTAAGGCCTTCGACTGCGGCGCACCCTGGGCCAGATCGATGATCGCTTCTGCGTTACGCAGCCGATCTCGTTCTATTGCCCATAACGCGTCGCGAACTTCGACGAGGCCTGAGTTCAGGTCTTCTGCGTCGACAGTTAGTTGGTCAAGATGACTGTCGACATTTGCGAGTGCGCCCCGGGCTCGTTCTATCTCGCCCGCGATGGCGAGAGCTGTGGGTCGGTCGAAGACCAGCAACCGCATCCCCGGCAGGGTCCGCAGGTCTTGGTCTATCGCCGAAAGATGGTCGGCGGCTTCTCTGGTTTTCGCGGCGATGAGGGCCAGCTCGCCGGTTGCTGAGAGAAGCGACTCGACGGCTATGCCTAGCCGCGCGAGGACCTCGTCGGCTCTAAGCACCGATCCGTTATCTGGTCCGCGAAGGACGGCGATGATGCCGCACATGCTGATGAGGGTAGCGGCGGCTTGGGCGCTCTTATCCGCGGTTTAGTTCGCAGCGCGTTTAATGATGTCAGCTAGATAGTCAGCTTCGCGTTGTGCTGTGACCTCTTCGGCTGCTTCCACCATGATCCGAATGACGGGTTCGGTGCCACTTGCACGTACGAGAACTCGACCGGCGTCACCGAGTCGAGTTTCAACTCCAACGATTTCTTCGCTGAAGCGGTCAGGTAACTGAGCCGGGTTTGATTGGACGGGAATATTGATGAGTATTTGGGGAAACTGGTGCATGGTTTCGCCAGCGATGTCTGAACTTTTTCTTCCTGAGCGAAGTACCAGGTCAGCTAATAACGCTCCGGTGAGTAAGCCGTCGCCTGTGGTGGCGTGTTGTCGAAATATAAGGTGACCAGACTGTTCACCTCCGAGAATGGCGGCTCCTGCGTCAAGTTGGGCCAGTACGTTGCGATCACCTACCGGCACTTCGATCATTGTGATGTCGACTTGTTCTAAGGCTTGTCGCAGCCCGAGGTTCGACATCACCGTGGCAACAACGCTTCGGTTGGTGAGTTGGTTTCGTTGAACGAAATCTTTGGCGAATAAACAGAGTTGTCGGTCGCCGTCAATGATCGTGCCATCTGATGCCACAGCTATGAGCCGATCAGCATCTCCGTCTAGAGCTAGCCCTAGGTCAGCTTGTTTCGCCAACACTGCTTCACTCACGATCGATGGGTGGGTTGATCCACAGTTTTGGTTGATATTGCGACCGTCGGGTGAGGCGTGGATAACTTCGACACGCGCACCAAGTTGCCTAAAGAGGGGTTCAGCAACATGGGATGCCGCACCGTTTGCGCAATCAACAACAATGTGAAGACCTTCCAAACTTCTTTTTTCTATGGCGTCCTCGATTGATACGACCCAAGGTTGCAGCGGGTCCGGGTGTTCAGTAACAACCCTGCGTGGCTCATCGATAGGCGTGGCGGGCTCTTCGATTAGAGCAGCAAACCGATTTTCGATGGCTGCTTGTTCGTGATCGTGAAGTTTGCGACCCCCTGGGGCAAAGATCTTCACGCCGTTGTCACTCCATGGATTATGGGAGGCCGATATCACAATTCCTGCGCAGTTCTCTGCGTTAGAGAGGTAGGCCACGGTGGGTGTGGGGACCACTCCAGCGTCGACGACAATTTTTCCGCCCGCAGCTATAGCTTGAGCCATCGCTTGTAAAAGAGCTGCCCCTGACTCGCGGGTATCGCGTCCCAGAATCCAGTGATCGGTAGACAGCACTTCACTTGCGGCTGTCGCCAGACAAGCAACGAAGTGTTTGTTCAGTAGTTCCGGAGTAGGACCGCGAACGCCGTCGGTGCCGAATGACAATGTCATGTCGACTCCTTGGAGGTTTAGCGCTTCGAGTACTGCGGAGCCTTGCGAGCCTTCTTAAGACCGTACTTTTTGCTCTCTTTAGCGCGAGAATCACGCGTTAATAGACCTGCTGCCTTCAGTACGGGCCGTTGCTCGGGATCGAGCTCAATGAGCGCCCGAGCGATACCCAACCGAAGCGCACCTGCCTGGCCCGCTGGTCCACCACCGTTGAGCGTGACATCGATGTCATAAGTTTCGATCTGCTCCAGCAACCGCAGAGGCTCTGTGACCAGCAGCCGATGAACAGAAGATGTGAAGTAATCGTCGAAAGCGCGCTTGTTGCAGGTGATCACACCTGTTCCAGGACGAAGCCGTACGCGGGCAATGGCTTCTTTGCGACGACCTGTTGTTTGGGTGAGTGGAGCAGTCATGTGTTTTCCGATCTCAGGCTTTGGCCACTGCGTGTTCGAGCACAAGGGTTTCCGGTTGTTGTGCTGAATGTGGGTGTTCTGACCCTGCATACACTTTAAGTTTGGTGAGCATTTGTGCACCTAACCGGTTTTTGGGAAGCATCCCTTTGATTGTCCGTCGAACGGCATCTTCGGGCTGGGTGGAGAGCAACTCAGCATAGGTATGAGTTTTAATACCGCCGGGGTAGCCCGAATGCCGGTGAACGAGTTTTTTCTCGGCTTTCTCGTGGGTCAGAACGACTTTGGACGCGTTGATGATGATGACGTGATCACCGCAATCCAAGTAGGGAGCGAATGTGGGTTTATGTTTTCCACGCAAAATGCGAGCTACTTCGGTGGACATGCGGCCAAGCACGAGGTTCTCTGCGTCGACGACGAACCATTTCCGTTCGATTTCGCTCGCTTTGGGGGCATAGGTACGCACGATGCGTCAACCTCTCGGGATTTCGAAAACGTGAATCTTTGTCAGATTCGGCGTGGCACACAAGTGGAGTGGCCGGGGACCAAGGCTACGGGCGTCATGCTGAAACGACAAACGCTGATTGTGAGGGATTTGTTGTTTCCGTCTTATTTAGTCATCTTGAGGGTAGGTGACGTGGACCAGGGTAAGACCGTGAGGAGGCGCTATCGGGGCTGCTGCGCTCCGATCTTTAGCATTCAGCACGGTTTCGACGTCTTGCGCTAGCCGCTTGTTCGTTCCTACAGCGACACAGAAACCCACGAGTGACCGCACCATTTGATGACAAAACGCGTTGGCAGCGATTTCAAATTGGATTCTTTGCTGACGTTGCACATGCCATTCTGCGCGGTGAATGGTTCGCACAAGCGATGCTTCAAGTTGTCCTTTCGGTCGACGACAAAAGGACGTGAAGTCATGTTCACCTAGAAAACGTTGTGCAGCTCGGTTCATTTCATCAACGGCAAGCGGTTCTTTGATGTGCCACTCGATGTCCGAGAGGAGCGGATCGGCAACTGGAGAGTTCAGTACGTTGTAGTGGTAGCGACGACGGCTCGCTGAGAAGCGTGCGTCGAAATCAGCTCCAACGGTCCGTATTTCGTGAACTTGGATATCTGGTCCACAGATTCGATTAATCGAATTCTGTAACCGGTCAGGGTCGTACCTAGCGCTGGTGGTCTGAAAAGAAATCACTTGTCCCGAGGCGTGAACACCGGCATCGGTTCGACCAGCTACCGCTATGTCGATGGGTTCTCCGAGTACTTGTTGGATCGCTGACCGTATTTCGCCTCCGATGGTGCGTACCCCTGAGTTCTCGGCGAAACCGCGAAAATGAGTTCCCTTGTAAGCAAGGTCAATTCGAATGTTCTGGGCAGAGGTCACTGCTAGGACGGTAGTTTCATAACGCGGCGGGAGGGGAATGATGCTCGATCTAGTGATTCGTAATGGCATGGTGATCGACGGCACCGGCGATCAAAGACGTCCTGGCGACGTCGGCGTGCGTGATGGGCGCATAGTCGCGATCGGCGAGATCGTTGAAGAGGCTCTTCAAGAAGTTGACGCAACGGGCCTCGTTATCACTCCCGGCTTCGTAGATATTCACACTCATTTTGACGCTCAAGTTTTTTGGGATACCACACTGTCGCCATCACCTTTGCACGGCGTCACCACTGTCATCGGCGGCAACTGCGGTTTTACGATCGCGCCCTTAGAACCTGAGGGCGCTGATTACCTGATGCGCATGCTGGCGCGAGTGGAAGGGATGCCGTTGGCCTCCCTTCAGGAGGGGGTGCCTTGGAATTGGAGAACGTTCGGGGAATACCTTGACGCGATCGAAGGCACGTTGATGCCCAACGCCGGCTTTTTAGTAGGTCACAGCGCGTTGCGACGTGCAGTGATGGGGGAAAGATCAGTCGGTGAACCCGCATCACCCGACGAACTGCAAGAAATGAAAGATTTATTGGCTGAAAGCATTGAAGCCGGCGGTCTGGGATTCAGCTCTTCTTGGGCAAAAACTCATAACGACGCGGAAGGCAACGCCGTACCGTCACGTCACGCATCAGAACGCGAACTAGTAGAGCTTTGTTCGGTGCTGCGAGATACACGAGCCGTTGCTCTTGAGTTCATCCCCACGGTTGAAAGATTCGATGAAAGCGTTTACCAGCTACTCACCGACATGTCCGTAGCGGCGGACAGACCGTTGAATTGGAACGTTATTTTCGCGAATGCGCGTCAGGCTGATGTGATCGAAGAAAAGTTACAGGCTTCCAATTACGCGGCGCGCCAGGGAGGTCGTGTCATCGCATTAACAGCGCCGATGCCTGCTGAAAGTCGCCTGTGTTTTGAGAGCGGTTTTTTGCTGGACACATTGCACGGCTGGGCTGAGCCAATGGCCCTGCCAAACCAGGAAAAAATGGCGTTGCTAGCGGATCCCGTTCGCCGTGCCAAATTGAACGAGGACGCTCAACAGCCAAGTGCTTTTCGCGGAATAGCGCGATGGGAACGTTTGACGGTGGGAGAAGTGAAGAAAGACGAGTTAAAACATCTTGAGGGCCGCTCGATCGGTGACATCGCCGAAGAATTTGGCCAGACACCGTGGGACGCGTTGTGCGAGATCGTTGTTGCTGATGAGTTAAAAACTGGTCTCTATCCGCCCGCAGCAGGGGATAATGATGAGTCGTGGGCGTTGCGGCAGGCACTGTGGAATGACGATCGTTGCCTAATTGGCGCGTCTGATGCTGGTGCACACCTGGACTTTCTCGCAACATTCAATTATTCGACCTATCTTCTTGCAGCAGCTCGGGACAAGAAGTTGATGAGCCTTGAGGTAGCGGTGCACAAACTCACTGATGTGCCGGCACGTTTGTATGGACTGAAACATCGAGGCCGCATTGAGCAGGGGTGGTGGGCGGACCTTGTGCTCTTTGATCCAGAGAAGGTCGCTCCAGAAGAGATCGAGGTTCGAGAGGATCTTCCCGGAGGCGCATGGCGTCTCTACGGTGAAGCCATCGGGGTGCGTCACGTCTTCATCAATGGGGAACAAGCGGTGGCGGACGGTCAATTTACTGATTCTCGACCGGGAACATTGCTTCGTTCAGGCAGAGATACCGAGCCCGTGACGGCACTCGTCTAGTTAGTGATCTCGACCTTGTGGGTCGAGAATTGATATCAGATGTTCGATGTTGAAATCCGCTTGTTGAGACGGGCCAATGAGTCGGGCTTCGGCTTTCGTTAAACGCTGGACCGCGTTTTCGATTTCGGCGGCGGCATGGTGAGGTACCACCACCGCCCCGTGGTGGTCTGCGTGGATAAGGTCGCCGGGAGCGACGGTCATGCCATGCACCTCGACGGGGATTCCGTATTCGACTACGTGAATCCAACCGTGGGAAGGTCCAAGGGACCCAGCGAGAGCTCCGAAACCTTTGGCCCACATATCTGTATCTCGGATGGATCCGTTGGTAACGGTACCTACCGACCCCAGCCCTTTATGGACGTTGCTGTTGACCTCTCCCCAATGGGCCCCAAAGCCAACAGGATCGTCTATGTCTTCGATAACTGTCACCGTTGGTCCCGGTGGCTCTGCGATATGTTTGAAATAGCCGACCCGCACAGCTAAGTCATCTTCTTTGGAGCGTCCCGATGGGGCTGTTGCCCGTACTTTCGCTGTGCGCGCATAGCCCACCATCGGGGCAAGGGAAGGGTCGTGACACACGAAAGGCTGCGTCGTGAAACCTTCGGCTCGTCGTTCGGGAACGACGAGTTCTAAAGCGTTACAGATGGTGGGGGTATCGAATTTTTGGAGGGTTGCGATTATCGTCGCGTCCAGCATGGCTGGATCCTAGACGTACCAGCTAGACCAGTTCGATTAGCGCCATCGGAGCATTGTCACCTTGGCGGGGTCCGAGTTTCAGAATTCTGGTGTAGCCACCTGGGCGGTCTTCATATCGTGGACCGATCTCGTCGATCAGTTTTTGAGCCATCTCCTGGTCCCCGTTCAAACTTGCAACGAGTTGGCGATGACGATGCAAGCTGTTTGAGCCAGCACTAGCTTTTTTGGCTTTTGTGATCAATTTTTCGGCGTAGGGACGCAAAGTCTTAGCTTTAGCTTCGGTGGTTTCAATAGCTTCAGCTGCGAACAGCGAGGCGGCGAGATTAGCCAAGATGGAGCGTTGATGGCTCGAGCTGCCACCTAACCGGCGACCCTTTTTGGGAGTTGGCATGAAGTGGCTCCTACTGAACTGAGGGGGTCATGCCTTTGAGGGCTAGACCACGCTCGTCGAGTTTTTGAATAACCTCATCAAGCGACTTTGAACCGAAGTTGGTGATCGCCATCAAGTCGTCGATGCTCTTTTCTAGGAGTTCCCCAACACTGTTGACTTGGCCGCGCTTTAGACAGTTGCGTGGCCGTTCACTCAAGTCCAGGTCCTCGATCGGCATGTCAAGTTCCGGCGAACTCGTCTCGACAATGGCCACCTCGTTAATTTCTAAGCCAAGGGGCTCGTCGCTCATATCTGCCACGAGTCCGACCAGGGTACGCAGCGTGTCGCCAGCCGACGCAAGAGCATCTCTTGGGCTGATGGCTCCATCGGTGTCGATGTCCAGGATCAGCCGATCAAAGTTTGTTGACTGTTCAACACGAGTGGGCTCTACCTCTAATGAAACCCGACGCACCGGACTGAAAATGGCATCAATGGGGATAACACCGATAGTGGAACTGTTGTCTTGATTTTCCGAGGACAAATAACCGCGTCCTCGTTGAACGGTGATGTCGACTGCAAGCCGACCGCCTTTACTCAGTGTGGCTATCTGTAAGTCGGGATTCACGCATTCGACATCAACTCCCCAGTCAACATCACCCGCGGTGAGGTCGCAGGGGCCCGAGACATCCAGTCGCACAGCGACGGGTTCGTCGTCGTGACACGTCAATACGATGTCTTTGAAGTTGAGAATAAGGTCTGTTACATCTTCAACTACGCCGTCGATAGTTGCGAACTCGTGCAGAGCTCTTTCGCCGTCGAATTTGACCTGGGTTATGGCGGCACCAGGTACCGACGACAGCAATGTCCGTCGCAGGGAGTTGCCGATAGTGTGCCCGAATCCGGGTTCAAGGGGGCCAACGGCGAAACGTTGGCGGTTATTTTGCTCGTCATCGAGGGCTTCAACCGTCGGACGTTGCATGGTGAGCATGCTCACGATATCTCCATTGGGCCAGGGGTGGACTATTTGCTGTACAGCTCAACAATGAGCTGCTCGCGAACGGGAATTTCAATTTGTTCGCGTGTTGGTACTTCTCTCACAGTGACCTGTTGGCCATTGTCGCCAGCGTCGAGCCACATTGGTGCAGCACGATCGAGCACATCAAGGTTCCATCGTATGGTGACCATTTCGCGGGCCTTGGGCCGCAATTCGATGACGTCACCTTTGCGGGCACGGAAGCTGGGGATGTTAACCCGTCGACCGTTGACGTTTATATGTCCGTGATTTACGAACTGGCGACCTTGTGGACGTGTTGCTGACCAACCGGCGCGGTACACAATGTTGTCGAGTCTGAGTTCGAGAAGGCGGAGAAGAATTTCACCTGTAACGCCGCGCTGGCTAGCAGCCTCGTTATAGGTGTTGCGGAACTGTCTTTCGGTGATTCCGTAGCTGAATCGTGCCTTCTGCTTCTCCTGAAGCTGGACGAGATACTCAGAGTTCTGGCTTCGCCTGCGCCCGCGACCATGTTCGCCTGGTGGGTAGGGTCGGCGGTCTAGCGCCTTAGTTTCGCCTTCTGTTCCCCAGACGTTGATACCTAAACGACGCGAAACTCTGGCTTTGGGTCCGGTATAGCGTGACATTTGTCAAACCCTCCGACGCTTGGGTGGTCGACAACCATTGTGGGGTACGGGTGTCATGTCTTTGATCCCGGTGATTTCAATACCCACGTTTTGTATTGAACGGATCGCAGTTTCACGTCCGGAGCCTGGGCCTTTAACTTGGACGTCAACTCTTCGTACTCCATGTTCCATTGCTTTACGAGCAGCCTGCTCAGCGGCTTGTTGAGCGGCAAAAGGAGTGGATTTGCGTGAGCCTTTGAAACCGACATTGCCGGCAGAAGACCACGACACAACGTTGCCTTGCTGGTCGCTGAAACTGATGATTGTGTTGTTGAAAGAACTCTTAATGTGAGCGACGCCGTGGCCGATGTTCTTACGTTCTTTGCGGCGGGATCGACGCGGCGCTGGTTCAGGGTTGGCCATGATTTTCTTTCAGTCCGTTTCCTGGCCGGCAATCACTTGAGGACCTTTTTCTTGCCCGCTACGGTTTTGCGGGGGCCTTTTCGTGTGCGAGCGTTGGTATGAGTGCGTTGACCTCGGACGGGTAGTCCGCGTCGATGACGGATTCCTTGATAACATCCAATTTCGATTTTTCGTTTGATGTCTTGCGCAACATCTCGTCGAAGGTCACCTTCGACGGTGTAGTTCTCGTCGATGAAATTTCGCACACCAACGATTTCTTCGTCAGTCAGGTCGCGGACACGAGTGGCCAGACCGATATTGAGAGCTTCGCAAATATCTGCAGACCGGGTGCGACCGACTCCATAGATGTAGGTGAGTGCGATCTCTACTCGTTTCTCTCGAGGGAGATCAACTCCTGAAATACGGGCCATAGTTAGAAACTCCTATCCCTGCCGCTGCTTGTGGCGCGGGTTGGGGCAAATCACGCGAATTCGACCGTGGCGCCGGACAACTTCGCACTTGTCACAGATCTTTTTGACGCTGGGGCGGACTTTCATTGGAGTACCTGAGGCTGGGGTCGCGGGGTAGACATCGCACCAGAAATACGACCGAGTGCGGACGCGGCATCATTGGATCCACCAACGAGCCGAATGAAGAGCATACCGTGAGCCGGTTCACGCACCAATCTCTCAGCCATGGTTAACGAATTCTTTCAGTCGCGGCAACAATGCGATCTTGCACTTCGTCTTCGGTTCCGAGGCCATCAACGGAGACCAGAATGCCCTGTGATGAGAAGAACTCTAAGAGAGGGGCGGTTTCTGTTTGGTAGATCTCAAGCCTTCGCTCGATAGCTTCTGGAGTGTCGTCCGCGCGACCTCTGGCCGACATTCGTTCTGTCACGACGTTGTCGGGAACTTCAATATCAATCGCCACGTCGATCGCGTTGGGTGCAAGCAATGCTGTTAACTCTCGAGCTTGTACATCAGTACGTGGGAACCCGTCTAGTAGGAACCCAAGTTGGGCATCAGGTTGTGCGAGACGTTCTCGAACGATTCCGAGGATGAGATCATCTGAAACGAGCTCACCGGCTTCCATTACTTCTTTGGCTTGTAGCCCTAGCTCGGTACCTTCTGCGACTGCGGCTCGAAGCATGTCGCCGGTGGAGACGTGCGGAATGCCATAGTGCTTGACAAGTAGCGCGCATTGAGTGCCTTTGCCGGCTCCTTGCTTACCTAAAATTACGAGTCGAGTCATCGGATCGATCCACGCCTACTTGAGGAAGCCCTCATAATTGCGTTGAAGTAACTGGCTGTCGATCTGTTTCATCGTTTCGAGCGCGACGCCTGCTGCAATGAGTATCGACACTCCGCCAAATCCGATAGAGGCTCCCCCGCCACCCATGGCACCGAGATCACTTGTGAGAGAAAGGAGCACCGTTGGGATGAGAGCTACGAATGCGATGAAGAGGGCTCCGGGGAGGGTGATACGGTTCAGAATTTTCGCGAGATACCGTTCGGTTTGTGGGCCTGGGCGAACTCCAGGGATGAAGCCTCCCTGCTTACGGATGTTGTCGGCCTGACGCGCTGGGTCGAAGGAGATCGCTGTGTAGAAGTACGCGAAGCCAACGATCAACATGCCAAAGAAGAGGATGTAGACGATGCTGTCGGGTTGGGTGAGGTAGTCGTTGACAAACGTCTGGAACCAGCCCCAATTGGCGACGTTAGACAAAAGCACGGGCAAGAACAGGATCGAACTGGCAAAAATTACGGGGATAACGCCGGATTGGTTGACTTTGAGGGGTATGTAGGTGTTTTGACCGCCATACATTTGGCGCCCTACTTGACGTTTTGAGAACTGGACGGGAATGCGGCGTTGACCCTGTTCGATGAAAACGATTGCCACCATCATCCCGATGGCAACCACGATGGCGGCTCCGAGGTAAAAGTTGCCTTGGACGGCCCGAAGCCGCGCTCCGTCAAAGGGGATCGTTGAGACGACGGAGGCAAAGATCAATAGCGACATGCCATTTCCGACACCTCGTTGACTGATGAGTTCACCCATCCACATCAGCAGAGCGACACCGGCCGTCAGCGAGAGAATGACAAGTCCGACCCGAGCGAACGTGAAATTGGGTATTACGATCACGGCACTGGTGTTACCGAGGGCTGTTCCCTGTCCCCGTCCGAAGATGAACGTGATTCCTGTGGCCTGAATAAATGCAATGGCCAAGGTGAGATATCGGGTGTATTGGGTGATCTTTCTCTGACCCACTGCCCCTTGCTGTTGTAGCTGCTCTAGACGGGGAATCGCGACAGTGAGAATCTGAATGATGATCGATGCCGTGATGTACGGCATGATCCCCAACGCAAATATTGCGAAGTTAGTTAGGGCACCACCAGAAAACAGGTTGAGCAATGCGAGCACGCCACCGGTCTGGTCGGCTTGTTCTCGCAGCGCCAAAATCGCGTCAAAGTCAATGCCGGGCACAGGTACCTGAGATCCGAGCCGGTACGCGCCGAGGATGGCGATGGTGAACAGGATCTTCCCTCGAAGATCCGGTACACGAAACATGTTGCGCATACTCCCGAGCAAGGTAAACCTCGTTTATCGGTTGGTGTGCTGGTTGCCGCGTGCCGGCGGACGTGGACCTTTGAAGGTAGGCGGCAGGATCTCAACCGTACCCCCTGCAGCTGAGATGGCCTCTTCCGCGCTTTTTGACACTGCGTGTGCTTTCACGGTCAGCGGGCGATCAATTTGCCCCCTGCCGAGAATTTTTACCATCGCACCCTTAGATACAAGACCTTTTTGGAGTAGTCCCTCCGGAGTAACTTCGGTAAGGCCTGAGTCTGTGATCGTGTCAAGGTTGATCGGCTGGTATTCAACGCGGAACGGGTTCGTAAAACCCTTCATCTTCGGCAGTCGCCGTTGGAGCGGCAGCTGGCCACCTTCGTACCAGACAGGCACTTTGCTACGAGCTTTGGTGCCTTTGGTACCTCGGCCCGCGGTTTTTCCACCCTTACCACCGATACCGCGACCAACGCGTTTCGGTTTCTTTTTGGAACCGGGAGCCGGCTGTAAGTCATGTGGTTTGAGCATGAGTGTCTCTACTTCAGTCTTCCTGGACGTCGATAAGATGCGCAACCTTTTGAATCATTCCTCTGATTTCAGGTCGGTCGGGCAGGGTGTTGGTTTTGCCAATCCGTCCCAATCCCAGAGCCCTAAGGGTCCCACGATGTTTCGGTTTGGAGCCAATCGCTGAGCGAACTTGAGTGACTGTTAGACCACTCACGAGGACACCTCAGCAGATGGCTTAGATCGAAGAACTTGTCGTTCTGATTCGAGATATGCCGCTAATAGTCCAGCAGGAATGCATTCTTCGGCAGAAAGGCCACGCAGAGCAGCAATTTCGTCCGGTCTCTTCAAGCCTTTCAGGCCGGCGACGGTGGCCTTAGCCACGTTGATGTGGTTTGACGAACCAAGAGATTTAGCGAGCACGTCGTTGACGCCTGCTTCTTCGAGAATAGCGCGTGCTGCACCGCCAGCGATCACTCCGGTACCGGGGGCTGCTGGTTTCAGTAATACTCGGCCCGCTCCCATCACACCCAAGATGGGGTGGATGATTGTCGAACCCGCTAACGGAACACGGAAGAGGTTTTTCTTTGCTTCTTCAGTGCCTTTTTGAATAGCGAGGGGCACCTCTTTTGCTTTCCCGTAACCAAGCCCGACCTGACCAGCGCCGTCACCGATCACCACGAGCGCCGTGAAGGAGAATCTTCGACCACCTTTTACGACCTTCGCTACCCGGTTGATAGTGATAACTCTGGACTCGCGGAGACCATCGTCGCCACTATTCCTAGGGTTGTCTTCGCGTCGACGATCATCTCGTCGGCGGTTACCTCGATCGTCGTTGCGGCGAGGTTGATTCTGGTTAGCGTCAGTCATAACTGGTTCCTAGAACTTCAGCCCGGCATCGCGGGCTGCGTCGGCGAGGGCCGCTACACGGCCGTGGTACTTGTTTCCGCCGCGGTCAAAAACCACGGATTCGATTCCAGCTGCTTTTGCTCGTTCAGCTAGTAGCTGACCAACTTTGCTGGCGGCTTCTTTGTTGCTGGTCGCGGTACTCCGCAAGTCTGCTTCAGACGTAGAGGCTGCGGCAATCGTGCGTCCCGCTTCATCGTCAATGATTTGCGCTGAGATGTGTCGATTTGAACGGAAAACGCTCAATCGAGGACAACCAGATGTGCCGTTAACTTTTTTGCGGACTCGCCGTTGGCGACGTTGCCGCTGAGCGGTTCGTGAAGTCATGTTCATACCTACTTTGCGGACTTGCCGGCTTTGCGGATCACGTGCTCACCGACGTACCGGATGCCTTTGCCTTTGTATGGCTCGGGTTTTTTTAGCGCTCGAATGTCAGCGGCGACTTGCCCGACAAGTTGTTTGTCGATACCTGAAACTTTGATGATCGTGGGTTCGGGAACATCAAACGTGACGCCTTCGGGCGCTTCTACTTTCACCGAGTGGCTAAAGCCGAGAGCTAGTTCTAACGAGCTGTTGCCTTTTGCCTGTGCTCGGTAGCCAACTCCAACAATATTCAGTTCTTTCATGAAACCATTCGTAACGCCTTCAACCATGTTGTTAACCAAGGCGCGTGTAAGTCCGTGAAGCGAGCGTTGCTGGCGACTGTCGTCACTTCGAGTGACAGCAACAGCGGCGTCTTGAACTTCTACCTGAATGCCGTCAGGTATCTCCTGACGCAACTCACCTTGCTTGCTCGAAACTTTGACTGCACCAGCTGAAACTTCAACAGTGACGCCGTCGGGAACTGAAATGGGAGCTTTACCTATACGCGACATCTTTGCCTCCTACCAGACGTAACAAAGGATTTCGCCGCCCATGCGATTGCGGCGAGCTTCTCTGTCGGTCATTAGGCCTTTACTGGTCGAAAGAACGGCTATGCCGAGTCCGCCAAGGACCCGGGGGACATTGCTTGACTTGGTGTACACGCGAAGACCCGGTTTTGATATCCGCTTTAAGCCAGAGATAGTTCGGCTCCGGTCAGGGGTGTACTTCAAATCGATTGACAGGGTGTCACCTGGTCGGTCCTGCGCGTCAGCTACTTGGTAATCAGCGACATACCCCTCAGCTTTGAGTATCGCAGCGAGAGATTCTTTAAGTTTTGAGGACGGCATCTCAACCTTGTCCTTGTACCCCTGGTGCGCGTTGCGGATACGCGTGAGCATGTCGGCTATCGGGTCAGTCATGGTCATTTGATATCTCCCCTCACCAGCTCGCCTTGGTCACGCCTGGGATTTCCCCAGCGTGAATCATTTGCCGTAGACATATTCGACAGAGTCCAAACTTGCGGTACACCGACCGCGGTCGAGCGCATCGGCGACAGCGCGTGTAGGCACGCACCTTGAATTTGGGCGTACGTTGCTGCTTGTTGCGAAGAGCCTTCTTAGCCATCAGTTCTGTCCCTCAGTGCGGAATGGGAACCCGAGTGCCGTTAGAAGCGCACGGCCGTGTTCGTCGTTGGTGGCGGATGTCACGATCGTGATATCCATGCCCCGGATTTTATTGACGGAGTCGTAACTGATTTCCGGGAAGATCAGTTGTTCTGTGACGCCGAATGTGTAGTTGCCATGTCCGTCAAAAGAACGAGGTGACAGTCCACGGAAGTCGCGTATTCGGGGAATGGCCAAACTCACAAGACGGTCGTAGAACTCCCACATCCGATTGTTTCGAAGAGTGACCTTGGCCCCAATGGCGTTGCCTTCTCGGAGTTTGAATGCGGCGATGGACTTTTTCGCTCGTGTGATCGCCGGCTTTTGACCAGTGATCTTTGTGAGGTCTTCCATCGCCCCATCAAGAAATGCACGGTTGATGAGTGCGTCTCCGACACCTGAATTAACAGAGATTTTACTCATCGTGGGGACCTGCATCACGTTGGGTAAATCGAGCTGGGTTTGTAATTGGTCCCGAAGAGTATCGCGGTAGAGCGCCTTCATCCGGGGTTCCATCATTGTCGCGTTCACGACAGTTCCTCCCCTGATTTCTTGTGGTAGCGCACTTTCGTGTCCCCTTCGATCCGGTAGCCAACTCGCCCTGCTTCACCAGTTTTCGGGCATACGACTGCGACATTGGAAACATTGATGGTTAAGGCAATATCGATGATTCCGCCTTGATCGTTCGTTTGGGTGGGGCGCTGATGTTTTCGTCCGGTATGCACACCTTCGACAGTGATACGTCCACTTTCGGCGTTGACGGACATGACATGTCCCTCAGTTCCTTTGTCTTTGCCAGATAAGACACGCACCAGATCACCCTTCTTAATTTTCATTAGAGGACCTCCGGCGCCAATGAGACGATGCGCATAAAGCGCTGGTCTCGCAGTTCACGCCCCACCGGACCGAAGATGCGTGTACCGCGAGGTAGGCGGTTGTCATCTACAAGTACGGCTGCGTTTTCGTCGAAACGGATGTAGCTGCCATCGGGGCGACGCCGTTCTTTTCGTGTGCGCACGACAACACAGCGAACGACCTCGCCTTTCTTTACGGCGGCGCCGGGGATGGCGTCTTTCACGGTGGCAATAAACACGTCGCCAATGGACGCGTAGCGTCGCCCTGTGCCTCCAAGAACTCGGATGCACAGAACTTCTTTTGCACCGGAATTATCGGCAACTTTGAGTCGGGATTCTTGTTGGATCACTGCATCTACTCCAGAATCAACGGGCTCGTTCGATGATTTCAAGCAAACGCCACCGCTTTTTCTTCGAAAGAGGTCGAGTCTCCATGACTCGCACTCGATCGCCAGGGCGAGCGTCGTTTTGTTCGTCGTGCGCGTAGAGCTTCTTAGTTTGTTGAACAGTTTTGAAATAACGGGGATGACGGACGCGTTCCGTCACTGCCACGACAACGGTTTTCTCCATTGAGGTGGATACGACCAGTCCTTCACGGATTTTTCGTCGATTGCGTTCTTCAGGGGTGACCTGTGTGTCACTCATCAGTTGTCCTCCATCGTTGCTGCCTCTGCAGCTGCGATCTCTCGTTCTCTGAGGATCGTGTTAATGCGGGCGATGTCTCGTTTGACTTGAGAGATTCGTCCTGGGTTCTCTAATTGACCCGTCGCGAACTGGAATCGGAGATTGAACAGCTCGTGTTTCATTTCGTTGAGTTGGTCGAGTAGCTGATCATCAGCGAACTCGCGTAAAGCAGTTGCAGCTGTCATTAGATCGCCTCCTCGCGACTCACGATGCGGGCTTTAATGGGTAGTTTTTGGATAGCGCGGTTTAACGCCCCGTGGGCAAGTTCAGGCTCAACGCCACCGAGTTCGAACATCACTCTTCCTGGTTTAACCACCGCTACCCACCGTTCGGGGTTTCCCTTGCCTGAACCCATTCGGGTTTCTGCAGGTTTCGCTGTGACCGGTTTATCCGGAAAGATATTGATCCAAACTATTCCACCACGTTTAACGTGACGCGTCATTGCGATACGCGCAGCTTCGATTTGTCGGGCAGTAATCCATCCCGGTTCAAGAGCTTGGATGCCAAAATCACCAAAATGCATGGTGGTACCGCCTTTGGCGCGACCTTTCATGCGACCGCGATGTGTTTTGCGGTGTCGAACTTTCCGGGGCATCAACATTTCAGTCGTCTCCCGGTCGGAAGTTGGGGGTTTGGCTTTGTTCGCGAGTAGCGCGTTCGATCTGTTCTTCTTCTTCTAAAAGCTTTTCGAACTCTGGGTCAGCTTCTTTGACCAGTGGTGCGGGTTCATCGATTTCGTCACCTGGGGCATCTGCTCGACGTCCGCCAGACGAGACCACTGGTGCGTTGTGTTCGGTTGCACCCGGGGTTTCGCCGGCCGCCATCGCCGCTTCACGGCTTATGCGTTCATCGGCAGAGACCTTGTAGGGCAAGATGTCACCTTTGTAGAGCCAAACTTTGACTCCGATTCGGCCCGCGGTTGTGCGAGCTTCGCGGAAGCCGTAGTCAATGTCGGCGCGAAGAGTGTGCAGGGGTACTCGTCCTTCTCGATACCACTCGGTTCGGGCCATCTCGGATCCGCCTAGACGGCCGGAGCATTGGACTCGGATGCCGAGAGCTCCTGCTTTTTGGGCGTTCTGTACTGCGCGTTTCATTGCTCGTCGGAATGCGACTCGGCCGGCTAGTTGATCAGCTACACCTTGAGCAATGAGTGCAGCGTCGAGTTCAGGCTGTTTGATTTCTTGAATATTGAGTTGCACTTTCGGGTTACCTGAGATCTTCGTCAGGCCCGCGCGGAGACGGTCCGCTTCAGCTCCGCGTCGTCCAATGACGATGCCTGGCCGTGCGGTATGGACGTCGACTCGGAGACGGTCTCGGGTGCGTTCGACTTCGATACGGCTGATGGCGGCGTGAGGAAGTTCTGTTCTGAGGAAGTTGCGAATTTCCCAGTCTTCGATGACGTAGTCCTGGTATTCCTTGTCTGCGTACCAGCGAGATTTCCAATCGGTGGTGATCCCGAGTCGGAAGCCGTACGGGTTGACTTTTTGACCCATGATCAGGCTTCTTTCTCGTCGTTGTCAGCGGCTTCATCTGATGCTTCGGTTTTGTCTGAGGTTTCAACCTCAGCTACATCTTCTTCGCCGACGTCGCTCAGAACCTCTTCTGAGGTTTCGGTTTGGTCGATCGTGGTGTCGTTGTCTGCGGTTTCTTCTGCGACGTCGTCAGTTGCACCTTCGGTGTTCACTACTTCTTCGTCAATGGTCGCGACGTCATTTTCGTCTGTTTCTTCGTCGGGGCCCTTGCTCCCGGCGACACGAGCGGCACGATCCGCATCGGCGCTCCGACGTCCCGCGGCTGCAAGACGAGCCGCTCGGGTTTCTAGTTCGTCTTCGTCTAGCTGAGCAACCACCACAGTGATGTGGCAGGTTCGTTTGTTGATGCGCGTTGCTCGCCCGCGAGCGCGGGGGCGCCAGCGTTTGAGGGTGGGGCCTTCGTCTGCCCAGCATTCAGCGACGTAAAGCTCATCTGCGGACAGGTGCTCGTTATTCTCGGCGTTGGCGACGGCACTTTCGAGAACTTTGGCGATGATCGTCGCGGCTCCTCGGTCGCAGAATCGAAGTTCGTCGCGGGCTTGTTCAAGATCTTCGTCGCGAATGAGATCGAGGACGACTCGTACCTTAGAAGCCGAGAGGCGAGCGAATTTATGTGTGGATCGTGCACCGGCGATGGTGTCAAGATCAATCAGGCCGCTCATCTGTTGCCGCCGCGTTCTTGTCCTGCATGGAATCTAAATGTTCGCGGTGGAGAGAATTCGCCAAGTTTGTGTCCGACCATTGCCTCGGTGATGTAAACGGGAACGTGTTTACGTCCATCGTGTACAGCGATCGTGTGGCCGATCATCTCAGGAATGATGGTTGATCGTCGGCTCCAGGTTTTGATGACTTTTTTCTCACCGCTTTCGTTGAGGGCGTCCACCTTTTTAAGGAGGTGGTCGTCAACGAATGCGCCTTTTTTCAAACTGCGTGGCATCGATTACCTCCGCGATCCGCGTGTACGGCGACGGCGGATGATCATGTCGTTGGACTTTTTGGTCTTTTTGCGTGTACGGCCTTCAGGTTTGCCCCATGGGGAAACAGGGTGACGGCCACCAGACGTCTTACCTTCGCCACCGCCAAGTGGGTGGTCGACTGGGTTCATTGCAACGCCACGGGTTTGAGGTCGAACACCCTTCCAGCGGTTGCGTCCAGCTTTACCGATCTTGACGAGGTCAGCTTCGGCGTTTCCTACTGCGCCGACGGTGGCGCGGCAGTCGATAGGGACGCGTCGCATTTCACTGCTGGGTAGCCGCAGTGTTGCGTAAGCACCTTCTTTGGCGACAAGTTGAACGCCTGCGCCAGCTGATCGGGCCATTTGGCCTCCGGCTCCGGGCTTCAGTTCGATGTTGTGGATGGTGGTACCTACGGGCAGGTAGCGCAGCGGCAGGGTGTTCCCTGTCCGGACTTCAGCGCGCTGTCCATTCTCAAGTTTGTCCCCTACTTCAAGCCCAGCGGGGGCCAGTATGTAACGTTTTTCGCCATCGTGGTAGTGAAGGAGCGCAATGCGACAGTTACGGTTTGGGTCATATTCGATGGTTGCAACCGTGGCGGGCACTCCATCTTTGTTCCGTTTGAAGTCGATGATGCGGTAGCGCTGTTTATGGCCGCCACCGCGGTGACGGGAGGTTCTCCGGCCGTTGTTGTTTCGGCCACCTGTGGAATGTTTCTTTGCGAGAAGAGATTTTTCAGGAGTGGTGGTAGTGATCTCACTGAAGTCCGAGACGGTCTGAAAGCGTCTGCCTGGACTTGATGGCTTGCGTACGCGTATTCCCATGTCTATGTCTCGAAGATCTTGATCGAGTCACCCTCGGCGAGGGTGACGATGGCCCGCTTAGTGTCAGCCCGTTTTCCGACGGTGTTACTTCGTCGGTTGCGACGCACTTTGCCTTTGCGGTTGAGAGTGTTGACCTTTGTGACCGTTACATCGAAGATTGATTCGATTGCGAGTCGAATTTCTGGTTTCGAAGCTGAGGTGTCCACCTTGAACACGTAGACGTTCTGTTCAAGTTGCTCATAAGACTTCTCGGAAACTACAGGCGCGATGACGACATCACGTGGGTTCTTCATGAGTCACCCCCTGGGAGGGTCTCACGGGTGAAGACAAGCCAGTCTGAGCAAAGGACGTCGTAGGCGTTTAGTTCGCCAGCTTCGACTAACTGGACCGATGGCAGGTTGCGAAAGCTGCGCACGGCGGTGTCGTCGTTTGCTGTCACTACCATCATTACTTTGCCATCTAACCCCAAGCTTGTTAAAGCAGAGATTGCGTCTTTAGTTCGGGGAGTATCGAAACGCCATTCGTCGATCACGACGACGCGTTCGCTGTGGGCACGATCACTCAATGCTGAACGCAACGCTAGTCGAGTCATTTTTTTGTTTACCTTTTGGCGGTAGCTGCGTGGTTTCGGGCCGTGCGCTACGCCACCGCCGGTGAATTGGGGAGCTCGAGTCGAACCTTGGCGAGCTCTACCGGTACCTTTTTGTCGAAAGGGTTTTGCTCCACCGCCACGTACTTCTGCCCGTGTTTTAGTGTTGGCGCTTCCGCTTCGTCGTGCTGCTAGCTGAGCGGTGACCACCTGATGGAGAACAGCCATGTTGGGTTCAATTCCAAAAATGGTGTCGTCAAGGGTGACTGTTCCGGCGGTGCTGCCGTCTTGTGTTCGAAGATCGAGAGTAGTTGCCATGTTTAACCCTTCACGGCGTCGCGGACTACAACGACGCCTCCTTTAGGGCCAGGCACTGAACCGCGAATGAGCAAGATTTCGCGCTCAGCATCTGCCTGTACAACAGTGAGGTTCAACGTGGTGACTTTCTCTGCTCCCATACGGCCCGGCATTTTTTTCCCTTTGAAAACCCGCGACGGTGTGGCACAGGCACCGATAGATCCGGGGGCTCGGTGGCCGCGGACGCCGTGACTGGCTTTTAGCCCGGCAAAGTTGTGGCGTTTCATTACGCCAGCAAAGCCCTTGCCTTTGGATACCGCGGTTACGTCAACTTTTTCGCCTGCTTCAAGAACATCCGCCGCGAATTCTTGTCCCACTTCAATTTCGCTGACGTCGTCAAGCCGCAATTCAACCAGGCGTTGACCCGGCTCAACACCGGCGGCATCAAAATGTCCGGCTTCGGGTTTACTTAACTTCGTTGCTTCGCGTTGGCCGAAGGTGACTTGGACGGCGGTGTAACCATCTCGTTCATCGGTTTTGACCTGGACCACACGACATGGCTCGACCTGCAGCATGGTGACGGGAACAACTCGATTGTCCTCGTCCCAGAGCTGGGTCATACCGACTTTTATGGCGACTATCGCCTTATTCGCCATGTCGGGTGTCTTCCTCTTCCAGATGGGGCCGATCGGCCGCCGTTCACGCGAACGCTCCGCTCGGCGAAGCCGGCGGAGCGAGAAATTGGGTTGTGCCGACCGGTTCCAGCCCTGGGGCCGGCCTTGCCGGACGTCGGTTCGTGCATCCAAATATATGAGATGCGCGGAGGGTAAACGATAGCGGGGCTCAGGGCTAATCACCACCCTGAAGCACCTGGGATTTAATTCTGTTGGATTTTAATTTCGATATCGACGCCGGCTGGTAATTCCAGTCGTTGTAGCGAATCGACAGTCTTGGGTGAAGGCTCGAGTATGTCGATGAGTCTTTTGTGGATCCGCATCTCGAAGTGTTCTCGCGAATCTTTGTCTTTGTGAGGCGAGCGCACCACTGTGTACCGATGTTTTTCTGTCGGTAAAGGGACTGGCCCTTTAATGGTTGCTTGGGTACGAAGAGCGGTTTCGACAATTTTCTGAGTGCTCTGGTCGATGATGTCGTGGTCGTATGCCTTAAGGCGGATGCGGATCCTCTGTGAAGCAGCCATGAGGTTATTCGAGGATCTTGGTGACTCGACCCGCACCCACAGTGCGGCCACCTTCACGAATTGCGAACCGTAGACCCTCGTCCATCGCGATCG
>LWDU01039475.1_pt1 | contig 41950 bp, 36 predicted proteins | sample 727161 | NCBI WGS metagenome assembly LWDU01 (sample SAMN04566230, study PRJNA314399) | hydrothermal vent metagenome | isolation source: deep sea hydrothermal plume seawater | place: Mexico: Gulf of California, Guaymas Basin | collected 2004-07-11
GATCGGGATTTTAACCGGGCTTTTTAGTTCCGCCGATCAGTAGCCGAATGACAAATCGCTCGGAATCACGGGCGAAGGGTCCAACGCGGGGCTCGCTGCAAAGCGATTGTGTGCAGAGTGCGAAAAGCAAGGTGGGCCGGGAATCACCTAGGCTGCTGAGGGCGCAGACGTCGTGTTCTCATCCCCCGACGATTCGCGGAAGGTTGATTCTTGGACGGATTGGCGAACCCATGCTCAGCGAAGTTTGCCGACACCGATCGCCGTGGCTGCGAAGCCCAATGCGAGCAACACCAGACCAAGCGAGCCGACTGCGGGCACTGACGGCGGCGCCAATACTTTCCATGTGAACTGGGTGCTCGCCGTGAGTGATCCGTCACTGACGGTCACCGTCACCGCGTGACTGCCCGCGGCGTCGAACCCGCAGTTTCCGGTGATCAGGCCAGTGCCCGAGTTCATGCTCAGGCCCGGCGGCAGCCCGGAGGCCATCTGCCTGATCCTGGCGATCGAGCTGGCACGCCGAAGCCGAAAGGCGAAGGGGCGGGAGCAAGAGTAAACGACCCGCGATAGAAGACCCGCTCAGAACCTGCGTGTGCCGGCCACGATTTCGGAGTAGAGAGCCTGGTCGAGCGGGACGAAGCGTTCCGCGTCGTCGTCGCGGAAGAAGAGGGGGTCCTCGATGCCGGTCGGGTCGAACCCCTCGGTCTGCAGGCGCAGCTTGCGATTCTTGAAATTGCCGGTCACGTCCATGGCGCTGGCGACGCGGATGAAGAGGGGTCGTGCGTAGACCGGCAGGTTCTTCTTCGCATGAGAGAGGAAGGCCTGGGGATCGAAGCTGGCGCCATCCTCCGGAACCACGAGTGCCATGCCGGCGCGCCCGTCCGCGCCGGGTACGAGAACGCCGTAAACGCCTGTTTCGTGCACCCCCGGTGCCGAGTTCAAGAGATGCTCCACCTCTAGCGTCGCGACGTTCTCACCCTTCCAGCGAAAGGTGTCGCCGATCCGATCCACGAAGTAGTAGTAGGACGCGCGGTCCCGTCGCAGGAGATCACCCGTCCGCAGGTAGAGATCCCCCTTCTCGAAGCAGTCGCGGATCATCTTGGCCTCGTTGTCCGCGGGGTTCGCGTACCCGTCGAATGGCATCGCGCTCGACTCCGAGATCCGACTCAGCAGTTCACCGGTCGTGCCGACGGGGCACTCGACCAGCATTCCGTCGAGCCCGCGTACGAGTTCGCCCTTCTCGGCATCGTACCGCGCCAGGCGAAGCTGATCGTGGGTGTCGGGCGCGCAGCGACCCACGGATCCGACACGTCCCCTGCGATTTTGGAGGTTCACGTTTCCTTCGGTCTGCCCGTAGGTGTCCATGATCTTGGGAATCCCGAAGCGCTTCTGGAAGTCGACCCAGATGTCGGGACGCAGGCCCGTGCCCGTCGCCAGGCGGATCGAGTGGTCCCGGTCCGCATCGGTGGGCGGTGTGCGCATCAGGTAGCGGCACAGCTCACCGACGAACGCAAAGATCGTTGCTTCGTGGCGCCGCGCGTCGGCCAGGAACTCGCTTGCGCTGAACTTCCGACGCGAAGCGAAGCAGGCGCCCGTGTGGAACGCAGGAGAGAATCCGACGAAGTTCGCCCAACCGTGGTAGAGGGGGATGGGTGCGTAGGCACAGTCCGCAGGAGTCACTTCGTGCAACATGGCCAGCGAACGGCCGCCGGCCGTGAAGCGGAGGTGACGAACGATCGCCGGCTTCGGAAACCCGGTCGTGCCCGAGGTGTAGATGAAGAGGAATACATCGCCGAGCGAAACGTCCGGAATCTTCGGCTCACCCGTCGAGGCATCCTCGAGCTCTTCGCGAAGAGGACGGAAATGCGAACCTCCCGGATGCGGGTCGGGAACATCCCCGTGAATCTCGATCGCGGCGAGCTGCCCGGACAGCGGTCCAAGCACTTGTAAACTCGCCCGGTCGGCGAGGGCGATCTCGGCTCCCGAGCAGCCGTGCACATGAACCAGCGCTTCACCCTCGAGGTGATGATTGATGAGCGCAGCCACTGCGCCCAGCTTGGCGCAGGCGCCTTGTGCCATCAGGAAGTCGGGCGAGTTCTCCATCATGATATTGACCACGTCACCCTTCTGGACGCCGCGACTGCGGAGGAGATTGGCGTAGCGATTGACGCCTTCGTTGTATGCCCCGAAGGACACCACTTCCTTCTCGAAGCGAAGGGCCGTGTGGTCTGGGATCCGTTCGGCGTGCTCTCGGCACACGAAGCCCATGGTGCGCAGGGCCCCCGGGTTGCTGCTCAATGCACTGCGGATCGCAAGCAGGCGAGGCCGCTCGACGCGGTCTTCGAGCCAGGTGAATAGGCGGCTGAGCGGATCCATTGCCTAGTCTTTGGGGAGCCCGAGCATTCGCTCGGCGATGATGTTCTTTTGGATGTTGGGGGTGCCGCCGCCGATCACCGTCGTGGGCCAGCCCAGGGCACCGACCTGCCACCTGCCGCGGTCGCGAGATGCCGCCGTGTCTCCAGTGTACGGACTGGCACCGCCCAGCAGCTCCATTCCCAGCTCTGCCATGGCTACGAGCAGGTTGCAGTTGTGCAATTTGTTGATCGACGCATCGCTCTCCGTGAGCTCCCCGCGCACCTGACGCGTCAGGGTTCGCAGCCCGTTGAGGCTAGCCGCTTCGATTCTGGCAGAGAAGCGGGTGAGGCTGCGCCGCAGCTCGGCATCACCGAGGGCGGGCTTGCCCGCAATTCGCGACTCACCCGCCAGCTCGATCAGCCGCTCGAGCGCTTTGTGGTGGCGATTGACCTCGGCAATGCCAGAGCGCTCGTTCTGGAGCGCGGAACAGATGATCTGCCAGCCCTCGCCCTCCTTGCCGACGCGATTCTCCACAGGCACGCGAACGTCCTCGAAGAAGACCTCGTTGTAGAGATCCGCGAACTGATCCCCGGCAAAGCTCTTGATGGGGCGAACTTCGATGCCGGGGGAGTCCAGCGGAATCAGCAAGCAGGTGATGCCGTCGAACTTCTCGCATTCGAAGTCCGTGCGCACCATGCAGTAGATGCCCGTTCCCATGTGGGCGAGCGAGATCCAGATCTTCTGCCCGTTGACGATGTACTCGTCTCCGTCGCGCGCGGCCTTGCACTGAAGCGCCGCCAAGTCGCTTCCGATGTCGGGCTCGGAGTAGCCTGTGCACCACGCGGATTTGCCGTCGAGGATGTCCGGGAGATATCTCTGCTTCTGTTCTTCGCTTCCGAATTGGATGATGGCGGGACCGACCCAGCCCAGGCCCGTGTAGTCCTTGCCGATCATCGGCGCCTCTGCCTTGAGCATCTCCTGTTTGAGGATGAACTGCTCCATCACGGTCCCGCCACCGCCGCCACACTCGCGGGGCCAGGAGAACCCGACATAGCGCTTCTTCCGTACGGCTTCCCACCACTTGACCATCTCTTCCAGACCTCGACTGTTGCGGGCTGGACAGTGTTCGGTGAGGAAGGCGCGCACCTCCTGGCGGAACGCCTCTTCTTCTGAGGTCAGATCGAAGTGCGCTCCGCCTCGAAGCAGGGGGAGGTGGCGTAGCTCGAATGCGCGCTCATAGTGGGCATTCGCGTCGCCGAACATCGGACGCGCCCACTTGGAGCGCATGAAGTAGAGGTGGATGTCGTTCGCCAGCGTGAATCCTGTTGCGCCGTGTAGCTGGATTCCGTCGATCCCCATGCGGACGAAGGTGTCGACCGCGTAGGCCTTCGCGAGGGACGCCGAGCGCGACACTTCGTCGGGGCGGTTGTCCACGGCCCACGCGCCGTAGTAGAGCAGGGACCGGAAGGACTCCAGATCTACATAGATCTCGGCCAGGGGATGCTTCACTGCCTGGAAGTGTCCGATCGGGTGCCCGAACTGGATCCGTTCTAGCGCGTACTGCACCGTCAGCTGCAAGGCTGCGTCGACGGCACCGGACATCTCGGCCGTGACCGCGATGGCTCCCTGGTCGATCAGCCGTTCGATCGAAGGCCCCGCTGTTCCGGGAGCTCCGAGCAGCTGATCGGGGCCGACGCGAACGCCAGCCAGGTTCAGGTTGCCCATGCGTTTGGTCGCGTCGATCAGGGGATACGCTTGCGCCTCGAGTCCAGCGGCGTTCGCCTCGAGCACGGCGAGCCCCAGAGCGTCGGGCTCGTCACCGCAGCGAAACGACACGACGAAGAGGTCCGCGGCCTCCGGATCTGAGACGTAACGCTTCTGCCCGCTCAGGATGAAGCCAGCGCCATCGCGCTCGCCGCGCAGTGCCGTGTCGCGGGCCCGCAGCCCATCCCCCTCCTCGAAGAGCGCCAGCGTTCCCTTGAGAGAGCCATCGGCGAATCGCGGGAGCCAGCGCCGCTTCTGTTCTTCTTCGCCCAGCTCCAGGATTGCCGTGGCGGCCAGGGTGTTGGCGATCAGCGGAGAGGGGAAGAGGCTGCGCCCGGTTTCCTCGAGGATGACGATCCAGTCGGAGAAGGTCCGTCCGGCCCCCCCGTAGGCCTCCGGAAGCGTGACGCCCAGCCAACCGAGCCGGGCCATCTCGGCCCACAGCTCTTCGCTGAAACCCAGGTCGGTTTCCTTCAGGCGGCGAACCTCGGGAAGCGGGCAACGCTCGTCGAGAAAACGGCGCACCTCACTCCGCAGCAGCTCCTGTTCTTCACTGAATCCGAAGTTCATGAACTCATCCTGACGTATACTACTACGGGGAGCAATGCGAGAGATGCCCATCCACTACGAAAAGAACGACGAGCACGTGGTGCTCATCAGCATCGATCGGCCCGAGGTAAAGAACGCCTTGGACATGTACCACTTCCGTGATCTGGCAGCGGCATGGCGCCGGTTCGGGGAGGACGAAGACGCCTGGAGTGCCATCGTGACGGGCGTGGGCCAGAACTTCATGTCCGGCGCCGACCTGAAGACCTACATCCCCCAGATCACCGAGCTGCAGAAGGAGATCGCAAAGGGTGAGGTCACCGAAATCGACGGCTGCAAGCTGAGCGACGGCACCTACGCCGTGCTTCGCAACGTCAAGCTCTACAAGCCGGTGATCGCAGCCGTGAACGGCCCCTGTGTCGCAGGCGGCATGGAGATGCTGGGAGGAGTCGACATCCGAATCGCCACCAGGAATGCGAGCTTTGGCGTGATGGAGCCCAAGCGGGGTCTCTTCGCCGGAGGAGGGACGACGGTACGCCTCCCCCGGCAGCTGGCCTTCCCCGCGGCCATGGAGTTTCTCCTCACCGCCGAGCGCTTCCCTGCTGAACGCGCACTGGAGGTCGGTCTGGTGAACGAGATCGTCGAAGAAGGTGAGCTGCTCGACAAGGCCTACGACTGGGCGCAGCGCATCAATGCCAACGCGCCCCTGGCCGTGCAGGCCACCAAGGAGAGCGTTCTCCGTGGCCTCGGGCTCCCACTGAAGGAAGCCTACAAGGTCGAGTCGGAGCTCGCCCGACATGTCTTCCAGAGCGAGGACGCGAAAGAAGGCCCGAAAGCCTTCGCGGAGAAGCGCGCTCCGCAGTGGAGAGGAAAGTGATCGATCCGGACGCTCCGTCGCCTGCTACTCGATGTCCAGCTTGAAGAACTTGATCGCATTGCCTCGTACGATCTTGCGTGTTTCGTCCGCAGGAATGTCCTTGAAGAGAATAGGAATAGGAAAAACAAGCTGCGTTTTCCGCACCGCCGATACTAGGCATTCTGACAACTAAGCCCCGGGCAATTCTACCACCGGCGAAACAGCCTAGGCGTTGCCACGTCCGGTTCAACGCCTTGTTGGGCGGGCGGCGTGTTGGGACCGGCGAGCTTCTTGGGGCGAATTCTGGCAAGAACTGGGCGCGCTGCCGCCGGTGGATGTGGGGCTCTCCTGAGTCGTGTGCTTGCGCTGCAAGCCGAGGACAATCATCCAGACGCCGCAAATCGCGATTACGACACCGGTCACAAGAGCTTGCGTTCCTTGGGCAGCGGGGAGGTGCCGACCTTGCGAGCTGCTGTATCCGCACATGGACCATTCAGCGATGCTGTGACGCACTCGATCTCTCGTGATTCGCATCGACTCGGGAGTTCCGTGGCGAAGTACCGCTTCGTTCCAGTTCGTCACTCATGCACGAATGATCCTTCCATTCAATCGCCCGGTGTGGAGCCCTCGCTCGACCGCGACCTCTCCATTCACAACGGTGTAGTCATAGCCGCGCGCGCGCTGGGTCCAGCGACCGGCACCTGCTGGCAAGTCGAATACGAACTCGGGCACCTCCATCCCAAGGGCCTCGAGATCAAGGACGTTGAGATCGGCATAGGCACCGGGCGCGATCCGGCCGCGCCCCGGAATACCAAACACATCCGCGGGCTCCGAACTGAGCCGCCGAACCGCCTCTTCTAGCGTCAGAACACCCCGGTCGCGGCACCAGTGAGCGAGCAGATAAGTCGTCATGCTCGCATCACAGATCCCAGAGACATGCGCGCCTGCATCTCCCAATCCGACCAACACGCCCGGATGCGAGAAGACCTCTTCCACAGCCTCGGGCACCTGATTCGCTCCGACGGAAACAAAGATCTGGCGACCGCGCGTCTCGCGCATCAAGGAGACGACTGCTTCGGCGGGGTCCTCTCCGCGGGCCTTTGCCACGGCATCGAGGCGACGTTCGGGACGGAGGTCGTAATCGCACGTTTCCGGACCAAATAGATAGAGGGAGTTCGCGGCTCGCGCCTGGTATTCGGCCCCGACGCCACACAACCTCGTGCGCACGCCCACGTCCTCGAGTGCCGCGAGACGCTCCTCTGGTGCGCGTTCGTAGAGTGCCTTCCAGGCAGCACCGCGAATCGGCGAATGGTTGCCCAGTCCAATGAACGAGAGAACAGGACGGGGGTTGAACATGGGCCGGATCTCTGCCCCCTGTGCATTCTCACGATCAATTTCCTCGAGCACGATCCGGTGAAGGGTGGGGACCAGCTCGTGGGTAAACATACTCAAGACAACAGGTTGGCCCGAGCGTCGACTCGTTTCGGCGATTCGAGCGACCTCTGCTCTGGCCCGCGGATACTCGGGACCTTCATCCCGTTCACCGAATCCGGAGACCCATTGCACCAGGCCCTTTCCCGACTTTCGAACGACATCCGCGAGCGCGAAGAGTTCCGCGTCCAGGGCGTAGGATCCCGGGATGGGCCGGCCGTCAGGAGTGGAATGGCTCGCGGTGCGGGAAGTCGAGAAGCCGAGCGCACCTGCCGAGAGGGCCTCGCCAACCTGGGTGCACATGGTGTCCAGTTCGTCGTCATTGGGCTGTTGATTTTCATCCCCAGCCCTTTCCCCCATCGCGTGCTGTCGCAGCGCGGCGTGCCCGACCAGACCGGCAGCGTTCACGCCGAGCGGTCGCGCCGCGAGGCTATCGAGATAGCCGCCGTAGGTCGTCCAATCAAAGGGGACTCCGGCGAGAATGCTCTCATAGGGGATTTCTTCGACGGACTCGAGGGTGCGGGCCAGGCGCTCGACATCCCCCTCGCGCACGGGCGCAAACGTCACGCTGCAATTTCCAACCACGACGCTCGTGGTACCGTGCCAACAACATGGGCTCGCGAGCGGATCCCAGAAGAGCTGGGCGTCGAGGTGAGTGTGCGGATCGATGAAGCCGGGTGTCACGATCCGTCCAGAGGCGTCGATGGTGCGCAAAGCGGAGCGACTGGCACCCAGATTGCCAATTTCGACGATACGATCCCCCTCGACAGCCACATCCGCCAGATAGGGCGGCTTCCCTGTCCCATCGACGACGGTGCCATTTCGAATCAATAGATCGTGCATGGAGTCTACTCCTGGATTCGGGAATCACCGATCACTGGATCAGCCCCCCCGCTACGCCCTCCGCCAAGTACGCAGATCCGGCTAATCCAGCGTCGTCATCGCAGTCGCGAGTTGTCTCGCGACCTGGCCGGCAGTCACAATTCCTTCTCCATCTCGGGCGTGGAGTCCGCCATGGCTCTTGAGGCTCAAATCGACGCCGACTGCTTGCGCCCTGAGCGCGCCGACCGTCGCCTGGTCCTTCGGAATGTGTTGGAAGGGATTGTAGCGGAAGAGGCGCATCGCGTTCTTGTACGTCATCAAGTCGATCTCGTCGTCAGGAACGCCACCGAGTTCGCTCATCAGTGTCTCAGGAGCACGCGGCCAAGTTGAGTCGGAATGCGGATAATCGCATTCCCAGGTGATGTTCTCGACGCCAACGGCGTGCCGGTTCTTGATTCCCGTTGGGTCCGTGATGAAGCACGTCACAACGTGCTCGCGAAAAACTTCGCTTGGCAGCTTGTCGCCGAAGTCCTGGCGGGTCCAGGCACGGTGTTGCTTATAGACGAAGTCGATTCGCTCCAGGAAGAAAGGAAACCATCCGAGGCCGGCCTCCGACAGGGCAAACTTGATCTCGGGAAACTTTCGCAAGATTGGCGACCACACGAGGTCCGCAGCACAGTCGACCATCGCAATGGGCATCAATGTGATCACCGCGTCCATCGGCGCATCCATCGTAGGCGCGATCATCCCTCGGCCGCTTCCGAAGTGCAGACAAATGATGGTTCCCTCGTCCGCACATGCGGTCCAGAAGGGATCCCAGTGAGGCTGCTGAAGACTTGGCAGCCCAAGTTTCTCTGGATTCTCTGAGAAGCTCACCGCATGGCAACCCTTCTTCGCCACACGCCGTACCTCCTCGGCCATCAACTCGGGATCCCAGATCGGCGGGATGGCGAGCGGTATGAAGCGACCTGGGGCGCCGCCGCACCACTCGTCAATGTGCCAGTCGTTGTAGGCACGAAGAACCGCGATCGCGAGTTCTTTGTCCTTGGCGCCGTAGAAGATCTGGCCGCAAAAGGCCGGGAACGACGGGAAACACATCGACCCCAGTACACCATTGACATTCATGTCGTCGACGCGCGCTTTGACTTCGAAGCACCCCGGACGGAGTTGATCGTAGGCGGTCGGCTCGACGCCGTATTCTTCGGGCGGCCGGCCCGCCACCGCATTGAGTCCAATATTGGGCATCTGTCGGCCTTCGAAGACCCACACGTCGCTGCCGTCGTCCTTGTGAACGATATGAGGTGCGCGATCTTTGTACTTTGCAGTCAGCCGTCCCTCGAATACATCCGGGGGTTCGACCACGTGGTCGTCCACGCTGATCATGATCATGTCTTCGATTTTCATTGTCTCGGTCTCCTCTCTCGGACGCCGCATTCTCCAACTCGTTCTGATCCTACGAGCCTTCATGCATCTCCGGGCTCCTACGAATTGGAACTGGCGGGACCGGAAGTCTGCTCTGCGTCGTAGTGCTTGCGGGCTTTCGAGAAATCCCAGCTGTACACCCGGTCGATCGGAATTCGGAGTATCACCCGTTCTCCCCTGTTGCGTCTTTTGGCGCGACTCTTTGAGAACCACTCGGGCATGTCTGCCATTCCACTCCCCAACGCGCGATCCTTCTCCCCGAGCGCTGTCTGTACGCGAAGGATTTCCTCTTCGTCCGACACGGCTCGACAGGCTCCTTCGATTCGCACTCCGCGAAGTTCGAAATAACTCTCGCCGGACTCCACGATCGCACAGACGCGGGGGTCATTGAGGATGTTCTTGTGCTTGAGGCTGTTCGCTCGGGTATCGATATACACGCTCTCTCCAAGCTTCACGAACCACAGTGGGTGGGCGACGGGCGATCCATCGGGACGCAGGGTTGTCACGGTGATGGTTCGTTGGCTGACGAGGTAATCATCAACCTCGACCGGACTCATACTCGTACCCACGAGAGTGCCTCCTGGGAACGGGGCTCATCGAAGTCGCTTGCTGACATCTTCACCTCCTGCGATTCGGTCTGCGTAGTTGTCGAGCCAGTTATGAAACTTCTCCGACCCTCCCTGATCGGCTTGCATGCGGGGCCCAGCGGTAATGGCATAGTCGGGGTTGCTGAGAGGGGGGTGATCACTGGCCGGCTTGCGCGCCATGATTTTTTCGATGACCGGAGCAAGTCGCTCGTCCTTCTTGCGCTGCCGTTCCTCCTCCCGCTCGTTGAACTCGGGCATGACCTCCCGACCGAAAAGCTCGAGGCACTCCATGATATGCTCATGCTTGTTCTTCCCGGACGTGCAGCTCAGGATCAACTGGTCGACACCGCAATCTTCGTAGCGCCGGATGTAGTCCCGGACCTGCTCTGGCGTCCCCATGGCACCGCGCAGTCCCGTGACCCCTTCCTCCACGACTTTGGCACCCAGCTGATCGGCGTTGCTTGCGGCAAGTTGTACCGCTTCGGGATCGTACCCTTTCTCCTTGCGGCGCCTTTTGTAGTCTGCCCACAGATCTGTCATCGCGGGCTGGTGACGTCCATAGACATAGTAGTGACCGAGTGAGTAGCCGATGAAGTTGGCGCCGAATGCCCCGCGTCTCACGGCCTCCTCGGAGTCTTCGTGGCAAAAGAATGTGGTGACACATGCGATGTTTGGGTTGACGGCGTCTCCTATGGGAACCGCTTCGTGCTCGAGCGTGGTGTAGTAATCGTCCACCCACTCCCGCGCCTCCTCGGGATCGAAGAATGCAAAAGAGAGCGCCCCCATGCCATTCTGTGCCGCTCTATGGATAGACTCTCGTCGACTGCACGCGAGCCACAGAGGAGGGTGGGGCTTTTGCTGGGGTTTGGGGACGACGTTGCGGGGGGGCAGGGTCACGTACTTCCCATTGTGCCCGGTAAAGGGCTTCTCCGTCATACAGCGAAGCGCGACCCGAACTCCTTCTTCCCACATCGCATTCTTTTCTTCCGGATCAACTCCGAACGCGGATAGCTCCGCCAGCGCCGATCCTTCTCCCGTTCCGAACTCGACTCGACCGCCGGAGAGCAAGTCCAGGGTCGAAATCCGTTCCGCGATTCGGACTGGGTGGTTGATGGCCGGCAGCGCGTGGACGATGCCGTGGCCCAATCGAATGTTCTTCGTTCGTTGGGACAGCGCCGCGAGAAAGATCTCGGGCGCGCTCGAGTGGCTGTACTCCTCGAGGAAATGGTGTTCGACGAGCCAGAAGGTTTCGAAGCCGAGGCTGTCAGCCAGCTCGGCTTCCACCATGGCCTCCTCCATCACGCGACGCTCGTCGCCTTCCTCCCACGGCTTGGGAACCTGGTGTTCATAGAAGATCCCGAATTTCATTGGAGCCACTCTCTTTCAATCTGCTCGATCGATTGGGCAATTCATACTTGTATATTAGTAAATGTACATGCTATAATTTACTTATGTCAAGGGTTCCTGCTGGATCGATCACGAACACGGGCAAAGAAGGGACGCGCAGACTGCCTCGCGGCGAAAGGCGCCAATCTATTCTCGACGGTGCGACCCACGCATTTGCCCGGGCGGGCTTCGCCGCGACCAGCATGCCCGAGATCGCAGAGGCTTCGGGAATCACGCCCATCATCGTGTACCGCCATTTCGAGTCGAAGGAAGTGCTCTATAGAGCAACGCTGGATTGCGTCTGCAGCCGGCTCACCACCCAACTCGAAGCCGGGAAGGAACCCGGTGGTTTCGGCATTGGTGCGGGTTCAGTCCTGGCCGCCGCTCGGCATGACCCGGATGGCTTCCGACTCTTGTGGCGTCATGCAGCGCGCGAGCCTCTCTTCTCTACCTATGCGGCAGGGCTGCGAGAGTGGGCTGTGAGCACCGCGCAGAACTCCATGGACGACCGCGTTCCGGCCGAGGCGTTGCAGTGGGCTGCACATGCTGTCGTCGGCTATCTCGTCGAGGCAGTACTCAATTGGCTCGAGTTCGGTGATGAGCGACGGGACGTGCTCTTCGTCAAGGCGACCAACACGGCCATGCGCGCAGGTGTGAAGGTCTGGTCGGAGACGGGCTAGCGAGGCGCTTACGATTTGAACTCGATGGAGGAGAATAGGAAAAACAAGCTGCGTTTTCCGCACCGCCGATACTGGGCATTCTGACAACCAAGCCCCGGCGGGGCTAGGTGGCCCCTTCCGGAACCTCGGATCCGGGGGGTTGCAAGGTTGAACGCTCCGCGCGGTCTCTTCGGCACTTTCCAGTCGAGTCGCAGCGGTTCCGAACACAGGCGAAACGCGGCCCCGATGTGGGCGAGGACTAACGGCGCGGCACCTGCCTTGTGCGGCTGGGATGCGGGGCCGAACCAGGGGCTGGGCAGGAGGTGTCGCCGCATGCCATGCTTCACCGAAATCCCGACGAAGGAGCCACGCGATGCCACGCTTGAAGATGATGGTCTACACGAACGCGCTAGACGGCAAGGACGACGAGTTCAACCACTGGTACGACACGATCCATCTACCGGAAGTCATCGACTTCACCAAGGCAGTTGCCGCGCAACGCTTCCAGCTATCGGACGCGCAGCCCGGCGACCCAGGCGGTCATCGCTACTTGGCGATCTACGAATTCGAGGTTGATTCGCAGGAAGCCTACGACTCGCTCATGGCCAGCACGGACAAGATGGATCTAGGCAGCTCGCTTGACTCGGGCAGTGCGAAGGTCGTGTTCTACGACGAGATTGGCGAGCGCATCGGCGTTTAGCCGGACGCGTCGCCCGCCTTCTTTGCCGCGGCGGCGTTCCGCATCTCGTCGAGGTAGCCGAAGATCGGCATCTGCTCTTGCCCCAGCTCGTTATCGAGGCGTTCGACCCGTTCGTCGACGGTCCACGGCGGGTCTTTCTCCATGCTGCGAGCGATCGCGGGCTGGTTGTAGACGCCGGCCCGGCGGCGGCGCTTCGGACTAACGAGACCATGCCGCCCTTGGCCGAGCGGTAGTTGGCCTGCGCGACGCTTGCTGCAAACGCGCCGGAGGTGAAGCCGATCCGCGTCCCGGCGCCCGTTACGGCGATCACCTTTCCTGCGAGATGCATCATGTTTCCTTTCGGCTCTTGTCCGCCGTGTCAGCTCTCGTCTCTGGTTAGTCGTGCGCTGCGACATCGCCTTCGAGTTTCGGTAAGAGCTCCTCGCGAATCCATCGTGCGTTGGGGTGGGCGGCTAGTGCTTGCTGATACACGGCGCGCGCTTCATCGATCCGACCTTCTTTGACGAGCACCTGGCCGAGCCAGCCCGCGCTGTCCATCGAGCCCCAGTTGGGCCACGCACCGGGGCCTTCTTCGCTCGGATCGAAATGATCGAATGCGGCGCGAAAGGTCGCATGCGCGGCAGCCAGGTCACCGCCGAAAGTCTTCGGGGCGAAGTGGTACATCAAGCCCCGCTGGATCAAGGCTCGTGGGTTCTTCGGTGCACGCTCGGCGTTTTCGAGACACAGGTTGTAGGCGCGGCGGCCCAGTCGCATGCGGGCGAAGAGGCTTTCGCCTGCCAAGCTATTCAGCGTGCCGGACATCAGGATTCGGGCCTCGATGTCATCCGGCCTCAGCTCGAGCGCCCGTTCGATGCGTTCGTGGGCGAGTTCGAAGATCTCTTGGCGCTCATCGTCGTGATCGTCGTCGTAAAGGAGTTGACCTTGGCGCCACAGCAGATATGCCAGGTCGTAGTTGGCCGCATAGTCGTCGCGTGCGTTTTCTTTGATTTCGGCGCGAAGCTGAATCAGTTTCGTGAGGTCGCCGATGATGTGAGCCTTCTCGACCTGAAGCATGAACGCGTCGCGGGACGCGCTCGACGAAGCGTCGTCCCGCGCGTCTGCGAGCGCGCCGGGTGCTGCGGCGAAAAGGAGCGCGCATAGCAAGAAGAGCCGGAGCTGGAGGTGCATGGGGGAGTCTCCACTGGGCGGGGGCGCCGGGGCTTGCATTGTCGCATGCCGCGTCGAATTGCGGGAGTAAGCGAAGCCAGAATCCCGACTTAGACCAGAAACTAACCTTTCAACTGGACCGGTTTCTTAAGGCAGGTCACCGCCACCGACTCGAACATGAATGCGCCACCGGCGATCGCAAAAACCTAATGTTTCGACCGGCGAAATGGAGTTCGACGGATCGTCGAGAACTGGCGCCAGGAATACAACGAGGAGCGGTCACACGGCGCGCGCAATCAAATCACACCCGCTGGGTACGCAGCGGGTGTCGAGCAGGAGAACAAAGAAGCGTTATGACGTTCATGTCGGATTACAACCTTGGGACTGGATGCGTTCCGTAAGGCTTGCCGCCGACGTCAGGCTATGCGTAGGGATCGAGCCCGCGTGTGTATTCGAGTTCAACCAGCGCGTCGCCCAACTCGTCCACGGTCCATGCATCTTGACGCTCGATCTCTTGAGTGACCGTCAGCGGCTGAAATACGCCGATCCGATTGCCGTCGGCTAGAAAAACCTGCCCGGTGATCGCACCGGCACGCGGTGTGGCTAGAAACGCGACGACAACCGCGACCTGCTCGGGGGTCTGCATCGCGCTTCTGAGGTTGGCCGCCCGTTGCCGGCCCTCTTCGTCTCGCTGCTCGAGGGTCTCGATCGCGGATAGAACCATCGGGGTCGCGGTGGAGGACGGATTTACGGCGTTCACCGTGATTCCGTGAGGCGCCAGATCCAGACTGGCTGCATTCGTGAATCCAAAGACGCCGCCTTTTCCGACCGCGTAGGCCAACGTGCCCGGAAGCCCCTGAAGGCCCGCCCGCGACACCATGTTGATGATCCGCCCGAATCCCTGCTCGCGCATGGGAAGTACGGCGTGGCGCGCGCAGTTATAGGTCCCCTTGATGTGGCTCGCTGTCACCCTCTCGAACTCATCCGGATCCAGAGTCCAGAGTTGTCCGTTCCAGGCAATTCCGGCGTTGTTGACGAGGATGTCAAGTCCTCCATAGTGACGCAGCGCCGTGGCGACGATTTCCCCGGCGGCGTCGAAGTCGGCGACCGAGTCCGTGCTGGACGTCGCGAGCCCTCCGAGAGCATGGATCTCCTCAACGACCTGCTCGGCGGTCGAATGACCGTCCTGCGTGCGGCCTATGTCGTTTACGACGACCTGCGCGCCTCGCTCAGCAAGCAGAAGTGCTGTCGCTCGACCGATCCCTCCGCCGGCCCCGGTGACAATCGCCGTTCGACCGTTGAGGTCGGCCTCTTTCGGTACGCTCATTCGCTTACTCCGTCGTCGCTCCGTCCGAATTGAACGAGGCTAATCGTTTGTTTCACTCGGCAGCAGCACCTGCGCATCGCCCTTGGCAAGCAGGACATCTTGCTGGTTCGTCATACGCACGGAGATGTTCGCGATCGGGCCATCGGCCGTGTTGTAGTCAATTCCGGTGACTTCGCCGTTTAGGAAGGTCGCGTCGCCGGTATGTGCGGGGCCCGTGTATTTCATGTCCGAATGGATCACGAATCCGTGCTCGCCCGCCCAGTTGGCCAAGTAGTCGAGGATCCAGCTCCCCATCGTGGCCCCGTAGCCGTAGCTTCTCGGCATCCCGATGAGGCGCGCGTATCTCGGCTGGACATGACCACGAGAGGGACCCCGGTACAGTCCGTCGCCCTCGGCCGCATCGATCTTCTGGCCTTCGCGGTCCCGCGACATCTCCGGAATCCAGCCGGCTTCGAGCGTCGATGAAAGGCCTTTGTCGTAGGTGGCTCCCCAAACCGTCATCGTGTAGGAGCGCCATTCGGTTGTGAAACTCGCGACCGTATGAGGGCCGATCGGGCGGGTGGGGAGCACTTCGCCGACCTTCACGAGCGAGCGTTGCTCGTGACCCAAGTCATGGAATGTTCGGTAGTACTCGAATTTCTGCTTCTCGAGGCTTGCGAGATCCTCGTCGGACCAAACGGGGTCCTCGCGCGCTTCGCCGTAGTCGCCGCCGATTCGGGCGGCTTCGTCAGCGTAGTAGCGAATGGAGGTGGAGCGCTGCTTGCCGATCACCTCGCCTTTCTGGTTGATGTAGGTCGTGTCGCCCCGGGAGAACATGGTCGGACCGGCGAACTTCGTGTTCTTCACGACGTAGTCGTAGAGCATTCGATCGGAGTTGACGCGGTCTCCCGGGCGGACGCGTGGACCGTTGAACCACCACTCATCGCCGCCGAATAACATATGAGTGCCTTCGACATAGCCCTGGATCGCCGGTGTCGCACCGTGGCCGACGGTGCAGTTCACCGTGAACGATTGGGGGGCGATGATTTCACCAAAGACGCTTTCGGCCGCAAAGTCGTTGTCGAAATAGAGCGGGTTCGGATTCTGCATCCCTTGGGCCCAGCGACGAATGTCGTTGATATGAATATCGTCGTGGAACTGACCGCCTCCAAGGGGCACGCCAAGCCAGTTGTCCACCTCGGTGGTGTCCATCGTCGTCCGGGGTTCAGACTCTGACATCGCTGCACCTCTCAATGTGCGGATTGAACACTTTCATCACCAGAGCTCGGCACTAACTCGGCACTTGTCCCAATGCGAAGGGTGGAGCGTTGCTCGAAACCGCGCCGCGGGCGTTCTGCGAACTCGCGCAGAAAACGAAATCATAGATCCTGTCTTCGGCGAGCCCATCTGTGCGGATCGCCTCTCCGACGCGGACCCCAAAGCGGGCTGCCACCTCCTGATGGCAGAGCATCGTCGTCGGGATGTCGTCGACGCCGACTCCGAAGAACCAGCTGTCGACGCCAATGACGGCGGGTCGCTTCGACGCGAGCCAGCGGCACTCGCGCAAGTATGGCCCCGACTGTTGTCCTTCGAGGTAGCGTTTGGCGTCGACTTCGATCAGCTCACGCCAGCCGGTGCGCAGCAACACGACGTCGCCGGGGCCGATCGGTTCGGTCACGCCTTCCCACTCGAGGGCCGTCACGATGTCCTCAAGGGTGATTCGATAACCCTCCCTGAGCATCGGGCGACCATTCGAGAGCACTTCGAGGTCTTCTTTCGCGTTCACCGCGACCTTCTGGCCGAGCACGTCGATGAGCACTCCGCGCGTGACGATTGGGCCCTGGGTTTCCTGTCCCAGCCTCGTGGTTCCCCAGGTCTCCGCGATCTCGGCGCCGTCGGTTCCGTTATAGAACTTCCCGGCGATTCCTACGTGGTGGAGGCCATTGATCTTCGTGCCCATGTTGTAGGTGGTTGAGACCCTCTCTTCGAGGGCACAGCCCTGCCAAGGGCCGATGGGGTCTGCGCTTACCCGAATCCCCTCGAAACCCGGTGCCGGTTCGAAGCCCAAGACCGAAAGCGTCTGCTGATATTCTCGATCCCCGTTCGCCGGAAATCCGTTGAAGAGCGTTTCGGCGAGTTGATAGGTCTGGACAGGGCGAGAGGAATCGATCCGTGCGAGCACGGCCGCTGTCTTCTGAGGCGTTACCTCGTTCCAGGTTCCGAGCTGGTCATCGGGGCCGTAGCGGCTTGGCACCCAGGCCCCTCCGATCACGGCCTCGAGATCAAACGGTTCGTCGTCGAATTCGTTGTCGTCTATCTGCGTCATCGAGTGCCTTCCTGACTGACTAGTGGGTGGAGGAGTGTCTCCCATTCATTCGACAGTAGCCTGTTCTTCCTCTGGCGCTGTTTCCGACGGCAGCAGGGTCGTGACATCGCCTTTGGCCAGAACGTCGCCCAATTGATTGCTCATGGAGATGCGAATCGTCACAAGCGAGCGGCTAGTTTGCCGATCGACATCGACCTTCGTCACTTCGCCATCGAGATAGGTGACATCGCCTGTCAGCGCGGGCGCGCGGTATTTTAGGTTGGCGTATTGAATGTCCGCCCATTCTCCGCCCCAGTTGCTCACGTAGTCGAGCATCCACGCCCCCATCGAAGCGCCGTAGCCGTAGCCTCTGGGCATTCCGACCAGCTTCGCATAACGATTCTGTGTATGGCCCCGCGAAGGGCCCAAGTAGAGGCCGTCGGTCCGCGCGGGATCGATCTTTCCGCCTTCGAAATCTTTCGTCATTTCGGGCAGCCAGCCGGCCTTTTCGGTCGTGGACTCCGTTCCGAGGTAGTCGTAGTTGGTGGCGCTCCAGACCGTGAAAAGATAGGAGCGCCATTCCGTCGTAAAGGTCTGCGTCGTATGGGGCCCGATCGGTCGTCGCGTGAGTTTCTCTCCGACGCTCACGATCAATCGCCGATCGTGGCCCAGCTCGAGATAGGACTTGTAGTAGTTCATTTTTTCGTCGTCGATCTGACGAATTTGTTCATCGCTCCATTCGGGCTCGATGCTCTCGTCTTCCGCCAAGCGCTTCGCCGCTTCTTCGGCGAGATAGCGAATCGAGGTCGAGCGCTGCTTGGCGACCCATTGGCCCTTCTGGTTGACATACGTGGTGTCGCCGCGGGAGAAGAGGGTCGGTCCGGCGAAGGCCGTCTCCTTCTGGTCGTAATCAAAGAGCATCTTCTCGCAGCGGATCACGTCGCCGGACCGAATCCGCGGCCCATGGAACCACCACTCGTCGCCACCAAATAACATATGGGTTCCGGGAACGACCCCCTGGATCGAGGGCTCTGCGCCGTGCCCCCAGGTGGTATTCACCGTGAACGAAGGAGCGGCAACAATCTCACCGAAGCGACTGGCTTCTGCCCATTCCTGGTCGTGGTGTAGCGGATAGGGATTCTGCATCCCTTGGGCCCATCGCCGGATATCGTTGACGTGGATGTCCTCCACGATATCGCCGCCGGTGAGGGGAACACCAATCCAGCGGTCGAGGTCAGAGGTGTCGAGGGTCGTCATTGCTTGGGCGTCCTTGTCGCGGCTCACGACTGGCGTCGCAGACCTTTCACTCGCGGCCTACGCTTCGAGTCCGTAGAGCGCTTGCGCGTTACCGCAGATCATCTTGAATTTATCGATCGGGTCAACGCCCGCCATGGACTCTTCGATGATGCGCCGGCTATAGGGCCAGTCGTGGCGATGGTGCGGATAGTCATTTGACCAGAGCAGATTGTCGACGCCAAACCAAGCTCGATTCTGAACGGCGAAGGGCTCGCGGATGAAAGTCGCTTTCCAATTCCGGTGAAAGTAGTAGCTGGGAAGTTCTTTCAGGCTCGATTTCGACCAGACGCGGTTGCGCCACCAATGATCGTCCATATGTTCGATACAGTGTGGAATCCAGCCTGCGCCGCATTCGGCCATTACAAATTGAACATTGGGGTAACGGTCGAATAGGCCGGAGTAGATCATCTTGGCGAAGGCCCCCGAGAACTCGGCGACGGCGCCTCCCATGAGTTGCATGCTCGGCACGGCGAACTCGATCGCGTGGTCCGCGCTTCTGACTTTGGGGATCTCACCGCTCGCGGCCAAGCCCGCGTGCTTCAGTCCGGCGTGAATGTGAATCGGAAGTTCGGCTTCCTCGGCGGCGGCCCAGAAGGGATCGTCTTCTTCCGACAATTCCTTGTTGCCTGAGGGCAGGGCGGAAATGATGACGCCCTTCGCACCGAGGCTCTTGGCCTCCTTCAGCCGCATCAAGGAACTCTCGATATCGACACCGGGCATCTGGTAGAGCCCGATGAGTCGATTGCGGTCGGCGGCGGAGAACTCCTCCCACATCCATTGGTTGTAGGCATCGAGTCCGGCGAGATGGTATCCCGGATCGGGCTGGGACATGAAGGCGGCCATGGTGCGCTGTGACGGATAGAGCACTTCCGCGTCCACACCGTCGATCGCTTGTTCTTCGAGCCGCGCCGCACCGTCGAAAGCGCCTTGACGCATGTTGTCGTAGCTCGTTCCAAACCACGAGTTGTCTTCGTACCGCCGACCCCATTCACCTCGATTGGTCACCAGCCCGATCGGCATCACCGGTTGTCCAGGAACGACTTCCCATGCGTCCCCGCCTTCGGGGTCCTTCACCAGTTTCGGCATTCGGTCGTGGTAATGGCTGGGCAGGTAGCGCTCCCACATCGTCGGAGGCTCGATGGTGTGGCCGTCGGCAGAGATGATCTTGTAGCGGCGCTTCTTTTCTCGCGGCAAGTCGGGGTCCATGTCGCCTCTCGCTTTGGGTTGGGGCCGATCATCGATCGCCCGGTTCGGTCGCTCACTGACGTTGATAGAGTACACTGTACGCAAAAATCACAACCCTGTCCCCACATTCAGCCGAGGCCCCGATCATGGTCAAATCGACGCGACAGACGAAGAGCCGGTCGCGGCCGGCTCTGACGCGGAAGCGAATTCTCGAAACGGGACTCTCGCTCCTCGAGCGGTCCCCCCGTGCGGATATCAGCATGCGTTCGCTCGCTGAGGAACTCGGGTCGGCGCCGATGTCGCTCTACCGCCACGTGCGAAATCGCGAAGATCTGCTCGAAGGGATCAATCTTCTCGCGCTCGAGTCGATCCAGCTCAAGATTCCCCCAGAAGGCGACTGGCTGGACCGCGCGCACATCTGGATGCACTCCCTGCGGCGCGAGTTGCATGCCCGCCCCGCGGTGGCCCCCCTGCTACGGCTACGTGGGTCACTCGCGCCCACGCTCTTTCAGGTTCTCGACGAGTTGATTCGAGTCATGCTCGATGCAGGCTTCGAAGGCCGCGGGGCGGCCCTCGCTTGTCGTGAGGTTGCGTGGTTTACGATGTCATTCGTCGCGAATGAGATGAGCAATCAGTCCTTCGCAGAAAATTCGCCGAGCCTGACAGGCTCGGACTCCGCTTCGTACTCGGGTTCCTTCGATCAGCTCTCCTCGGATGATCTCGCGCAAACGCCGGAGCTCGCCGCGCTGTTGCCCTCCTTCGCGGAGATCGAGATCGATGAGATCTTCTCTGCAGCCGCCGATCATCTTCTGCAAGGTCTCGCGCAGTCTCTCGACTCAGCGGCGTCGCGCCAGCGCCTGAAGTAGACGGGAGAGGGACGAACACATCGCGTTCGGATTCGGGCGCCACGACTGCGCTGGATCCCGTCGCGTTTGACGAATGAATGCTCGGCGCACCCCTGCGTTAGTCGAAGAGACTTCTGAGTCTCGGTTTGACGATCTTGTTCATCGCATTGCGCGGCATCTCTTCAACGAATCGTACGCGCTCGGGAACCTTGTACCGGGCGAGTTCGCTTCCGACGTAACGCTTCAGCTCGGCCTCGTCGAGTCTCGTGCCGGGTTTGGTCTGAACGGCTACAGCGACGCGTTCACCGAGCCGTTCATCGGGAATGCCGAGAACCGCCACCGCCTCGATGTCGGGATGGAGGCCGAGCACCCGTTCGATTTCGGCGGGATAGATGTTCGCCCCGCCCCGCAGAATCAATTCATTGCGTCGGCCCCGGATATAGAGATTGCCGTCCGCTTTGAGAAGTCCAAGGTCCCCCGTGTGGTAGCGGCCTGAAATGAGCGCTTTGGCGCTGGCTTCGGGCTGACCCCAATAACCCAGCATCGGGGTGTAAACACCTTTGAATTCGCCTTTGCGATTCGGACGAACACAGATCTCGCCGATTTCGTCAGCGGGCAACGGGGTCTGGTTTTCGTCCAGGATTTCGATCTCGACCTGGGGAATGGGGAAGCCGCAAAGTCCCGGTGCGGGGGGCACGGAGCCATCCGTCCACGTCACCGCGGTGGGCGCTTCAGTCATGCCGTAGCCGATGATGACATCACCCCCGAAGCGCTCGCGAAAGAGTCGCACGACTTCAGGCGGACAATCCGCGCCGCCCATGCCCGGCTCCTTGAGCGTCTTCAGATCTTCCTGGGTCACCTCAGGATGGGTCAGAAGGTCGTGGATGATGGTCGGTACGCCGTCGAAGGCGCCGATCCGCTCTTCACGGACCCACTCGGCCACCCCCAGCGCGTCGATGCGATCCATCGCGACGACACATCGTCCGTCGTACAGGACACAGAGCGGACCGAGGACGATGAGATTGAGGATCGTCATCGGCAGCACCACACCATGGGAGTCGGGTCTGGGTCGATTCTTTCGGATCGCGGCGACGACGCCGGGCAAGAGCAAATTGTGTTGGCTGTGGACTGCGCCCTTGGGAAACCCCGTCGTTCCGCTTGTGTACGCGATCGCGCACGCGGCGAAGGGGTCGATGTCGATCTCTGGGACTGCGCGATCTGCGGCCGCTTCGAGTAACGCGCGCCACTGGCAGGCCGCGGATTCCGGATCGACTTTGACGATCGTCTCGAGGTCCGGCGTCTGACTTCGCGAGTCGAGGATCTCATCTGCCAAGTCACAGGAGACGAGATAGGCGCGGGCGCCACTGTCTCGAAGGATGTACGTCTTTTCGGCAGGCGCCAGGGCTCGATTGATGCCCACCCAGACCAGGCCGAGGCGTTGCGTCGCGAGGAAGGCGATGACGATGTCGACGTCGTTGGGTAGGCAAGCCGCGACGCGATCAAGAGAGCCAAGACCGAGCGTATCGAGTGCCGCCGCGGCGCGCGTAACCGCCGCGTCGAGTTCACGGTAGGTGTATCGCCCGTGTCGGCCGACGAGCGCTGGCGCATCCGGCCGAGTTCGCAGCATCGGTTCGAGCATCCTTGCGATCGTCTGGGGTCCCGTTCCCGGGAGCGGCGGGCGGCTCTCGGAGAGCACGAGTCCTCGATCCTCGTGCCAGCGCTGATTGACCGCAATCATCGATTGCCCCCGAGCCCGAGCGCCTCGCGTGCGACGACGCTACGCATGATTTCGGTCGTCCCGCCCCCGATCGTCTCCCAGAGACTCAACCGCCAGAGAAGCTCCGGTCGATCCCCCATCACGAGCGCGAGTTCGCCTCCGAAATCCATCGCCGCCCGGGCGATCGACTGACAAGCGAGTGTGTGGGCGATCTTGTTCGCGGCGGCCGCGGCGGTGGCCTGTCGGCCATGAATCATGGCGTCCAGCACGTTCAGACTGTGCATTTCGGCTTCGCGAACCTCGGCAGCCAACCCGCCGAGACGGGCGCGTACGGCGGGATCGCCGGTCAATTCATGCGCCTCCGCCCAGTCGCACACATCGTCGAGATCACGTCGGACTCGACCGGCCGGGAACTGGATATGCCGTTCGTCCGCGAGTGCTTCGCCCATGATGGCCCAAGCCTGATTCTCGGGCCCGATGCGGTGGCTCGCCGGGACCCGCACGCCGTCGAAGAAAACCGCGTTGAGCTGGTCGCCATCGAGGGTGGGCAAAGGTTCGATGCGTAGCCCCTCGGCATGCCTGTCGACGATCAATAGCGAGAGACCGCGAGCGCGACTATCGAGGTCCCCGGTGCGCGCGAGGAGCCAGAAATAGTCCATGTTCTGGGCGTAGGATTGCCAGCATTTCTCGCCGCGGATGACGTAAGCGTCTCCGTCGAGGTCCGCCCGCGTACGGACGGCCGCGAGGTCCGAGCCCGCTTCGGGTTCGGAGTACGCCAGTGAATAATGTGCGTCGCCGCTGCGAATCGGTGGAAGCCAACGTGCCTTTTGTTCGGGACTTCCGTGTCTGATCAGCGTCTTTGCGACGATGCCCGCCGAGAGTGGGTTGCGGGCCGCGCGCGCGTAGCCGAACTCATCCCACAGGATGTACTCGAAGGCGATCGACTTGCCGAGCCCACCTTCCGATTCGGCCCATGCGATGGAGAGCCAGCCGCGCTCGGCCATCGCGCGGAAGAGCGCTTCGACCTGCGCCCATTTTTCGCCCTGCTGAATGAAGCCTTCGAGATCCCGATAGGGACGCAGGAAGTCGATGACTTCCTGCCGAAAAGATTCTTCCTCGGAGCTGAACGAGAAGTTCAAATCTCACTCCCGCCGTCGGGTTCGGAGCGGGCCGAGGGATCGGGATTCCATCTCGGCGCGCGCTTCTCAGTGAAGGCACGCGGTCCTTCCTTGAAGTCAGGATGGGACCATTGGCTCTTGAGTAGTTCCCAGCCCCGCCCGAGCGCTTCCTCGTAGCCATGCTCCATCGAACCCCAAACGGCTTGTTTCGATCGGGCCATCGCCGCCGGCGAATTCTCCAGAAGTTGGTGCGCCATCTCATCGGCGGCGGCATGCATCGCGTCGGGTGTGCCATACAGCTCGTCGACCAGGCCCAGCTGGTACGCGCGGTCGGCGGACATGCGATAGTGGCGACCCATGAGCGTCATTCGCAGCGCGCTGCCGAGCGGGAGCCTACGCGCGAGGCCGATGTTTTCGAGAGCCCCGACCATGCCGACATTCACGTGAGTGTCGCTGAAAGCCGCGTTCGTCGAGGCGAGTACGATGTCTGAGTCGACCACGAAATGGTGTCCGCCTCCGACGCAGAGACCGTTCACCGCACAAATTACCGGCTTCGAAACCCGATTTTGATAGGGCGACCAGAAGACCGCCTCCGCGAGCGGACGGTCCGCAAATACATCCTCCGAGTCGTCGGAGTTCGCCTCGCCGACGTCGAACCCGGTACAGAAATGTCGCGTGCCCTCGGCGCCGATCACGGCGACCCGAATCTCCTCTTGGTCGCGGACCTCGCTCCAGATGCGACGGAAGATCGAGTGCATCCCCGGGGTGAGCGAGTTCCCGCGGTCGACCCGCGTGAGCGTGATGAAGGCGATCTGGTCGCGCACTTCGAATCGAACCCCTTCGAGGGGCCTCTCGAGATCGATGGATTGATAGTCGTCAAGTCGCGTCATCGCGGTTCTTTCCTCTGTTCGTTCCGCTGCCTCGCCGCCGTCCGGCTTTTCCGGTAGAGCCCTTCAGCGGTCACGTCGGGCGGAGGGGCGAGCGCGGCGAGCTGCATGATTCGGCGCGAATAATGATAGGCCGGTCCTTCGAGGGTGATCCCGCTCGCGCCGAATACCTGATGACAGGTGTGAGCGGCATCGATCGCCGCACGCCGTGCGGAGTAGTGGGCGGCAGAGGCCTCGAAAGAGGCGGTCCGGGCATCTCGTTCGAGTTGGTCCGCCGCGGATCGTGCGAGCAGGCGAGCGGCTTCGGTTCGGATATGCACGTCGGCGAGAGGGTGCGCGACCGCCTGAAATTGCCCGATCGGCTGGCGGAATTGCTTTCGAGTCGCGGCGTGAGCCGCCGCCGCACGAAGCAGCCCCGCACTCACGCCGACGAGATAGGCCGCGAGTGCGATGCGATAGAGTGCCAAGGCGCGGGATGCGTCGCCTACGCGATGGATCCGCTCGCATTCGATGCGCCCCCAGACTTCCCCACCGAGGGTGTCGACGGGCGTAATCGCTCCGCGCGGACGAACTCGGTACACGTCGTCCCCTTCGACCTCGAAAAAGATCGTCGCCACCGTCGCGAAGGGGAAGAGCGGCGGGCGCCCTACGGCCGCGATCTTCATGCCCCGGGTGAGTTCGGCTCGTTCTTCCGGGGCCGAGAGTTGTGTGGCGAGGAGAGTGGCCGCGAGCGGGCCGGGGAAGAGGGCGATTCCCAAGGTTTCCATCGCGGCGACGATCTCTCGTGCCCCGCCTTCTCCTTCTTCGCTCGCCAGGGCGAGGACACCGAGACTCGCGACGTCCTGCCACAGGGCGTGTGGAAATTCGGCGTCGAGCCCCTTCGCGATCTCAGCGCCGCAGCGCGCGTCACAAAACTGGGAAAGTGCGGTCGCGATTGCCGCCTGTCCGTCATCGAAACCAAGATCGATACTCACCGGGTTCCCCAGCGTGCCGTGGCGAGCGCTCGTCGATGACCGCTGACCCCGGAGAGTTCCGTGCCCAGAGCGTGGAGTCGCATCGACCACGCATGAAGAGAATGTTCTCGGGTGAATCCGATCGCGCCGGAGAGTTGGTGCGTCTCTCGGAAGAGTTGACGCGCACTTTCGAGCGCATAGGCCGCGGCGCAGGCGCTGGCCTCCTCGGGCGCATGTTGGTCGGCGGCCTCGTATACCAGCAGGCGACTGCCTTCGACGCGTACCGCGCACTCGGCAAGCCGATGTTGCACCGCCTGAAAAGAAGCGATCGCTCTGCCGAACTGCCGACGATCTTTTAGATAGGCCACGGTTTGATCGAGCGCAGCGGACATGGTCCCCACGGCCTCAGCCGCGACGGCGACGCGCCACCAATTCAGCAGTCGCTCGCCACTTTGCGGTCCGACAGACTCACTCCGCGCGATCGCCTGTCTCGAGACTCGACCGAATGGATACCCAAAATTCGAAGCGATCGGTTCTGCGTCCCCGACGTCGAGTCGAGCGAGTCGAGCTTCGCCTTCGACCAGAAAGAGAAAGCTGTGTGCGTGCGCGCCGAAACGGACCGGCGACTGGAGATCGCCGGATCCGAGCGCAACCGGGCCGGGCAGCGCGCGCCCGGCCACCGCCCGCGCTACGAGGGCCTGGGCGGGGAAGCTCGTGACGCCGGCGGCACGGGCGACGGCTTCGATGATGAGAATCGTTTCGAGAGCGCCGTCCAGGTTGAGAGGATCAATCACCGCATCAAACTCCGCGTCGGCGAGAGCGGTGTCGAGTCGGTGGTCGTACTCGACCTTTTGGGCGAGTGCGGTCGCTCGGGCGTGTCCCGCATGACGTTCCAGGAGTGCGTTCACGGCGTTGAGAATTTCGCGTTGGTCGTCGTCGAGTTCAAAGTTCAAAGCGAAGATCCCTGTTGCTGTTCACTCGCGCGGCAGGTCGAGGTGCCGAGCGGCGATCAAGTTGAGCTGAACCTCCGTCGACCCCACGGCCACTCCAGCGGTCATGGCGAGGCGGAAGTTCGCGTCGGCAAACGATCCGTACTCGAGGGCGTCTGGTCCCAGGATTTCAACCGCCAGTTCGCCCACACGATAGTCGGCGGTCGTGTTCGCGACCCGGGCGATCTGGGTGTCCGTCGTTGGGGGGAGTTCGTGAGCGCGTTGATCGATCACACGGTAGGTGAGCATGCGCGCGGCTTCGCAGAGCGTGCGGGCCTCGGCCAGACGATCGACGACAAGGGGGTCGTCCAGCAAGCCCCGTTCTCGTGCGAGTTCGGCCAGCCGGTCGAGGGTGAAAGCCGCGCGTGCGTATCTTGCGGCGCCCACCCGCTCGTATTGCAACGCGTACGTCACGACGGACCAACCCTCATCTTCAGGGCCAAGTCGGACCCGGGTCGGGACGCGTACGTCGGTGAAGAAGACCTCGTGGAAATAGCGCTCACCGACGACGGACGGAATTTCCCGCACTTCGATTCCGGGTGTGTCCGTCGGCACCAGCAGGACCGAAATTCCTTTGTGCTTCGCGGAACTCGGATCCGTACGGACGAGCAGGATGATGAAGTCGGCGTGATTCACGTAGGAAGTCCAAATCTTGCTCCCGTTGATCACGTAGTCATCGCCGTCTCGAATGGCCGACGTGCGCAGGGCGACGAGGTCTGACCCCGCCGCTGGCTCAGAGAAACCCTGGCACCACAAGACTTCCCCGCGTGAGATCGGAGGCAGATGCTCACGCTTCTGCTCTTCCGTTCCGAAGCGCATAACCGCCGGACCGATCCAGTTTACATTCATGTATTGTGGGCCGCGCGGCTCGCCGATTGCCCAGCATTCTTCGCCGATGATTGAATGCCGCCAAGGCGGAGCATCTTGTCCACCGTACTCGATCGGCCAATGCTGGGTCAGCCAGCCGCGGTCCGCGAGTGCGCGACAAAACGTGCGCGAGAACTCTGCTTGAAGATCGCTACCGGGCCCACCCTGCGAGAGATCATCCCAGTCGTCCGGCAGGAAATCGCGCAGGAACGATCGGAATTCCGCCCGATGATGCAAATCGTCTTCCGACCATTCGAAGTCCATGAATGACGTGCTCCGCTTCTGGCCCGCTGACAGTCGTGTTAAACCCCTTCCAGGCGGTGCCCCAGCGAGGAAAGGGTGCGCAATTGACGGGCTCCGGAAATTGAGGCTATATCAGTCACGGGGCCACTGGCAACCGAGGATAGAGATTGCCGACAGACGGCACAGCTGAGAAGTCATTTCCCGCGTTCAGCCCGACGGTGCCTGAACTGCTGAGGAAAACGATCGCTGAGCACCCAGACGCGTTGGTCATCGTGCATGGGGATCGCCGGCTCACCTATGCGGACCTCGAACGAGAGTCGGCGGACCTCGCAAAGGGCATGCTCTCGCGGGGAATCGGAAAGGGCACGCGGGTCGGGATCTGGATGCCGAACGGCCCTGATTGGTTGATGACCTGGAGCGCCGCGGCCAGAATCGGCGCGCTGGTGATTCCGCTGAACACGTTCTATCGGCCGCGCGAGCTGAGCTGGGTACTGCGGCATTGTGATGCCCACTGCCTGTTTACTTTTTCGAAGTTCCTGAATCACGACCATCTGGCGATGCTGGAAGAGGCGATGCCGGCGTTGTCCTCCCACGCGAACAAATCTCTCGTACTCCCGGACCATCCCTATCTTCGCGAGGTGATTGCCTGGGGAAGCCCGAATCGTGAATGGTGTCATGCAGGACCCGAGGCGCTGACGACGGCAGGACGCAACCTGCCCTCGGTCGACGACTCGATCTTGCGGAGCGTCGAGGATTCCGTCGCCCCTGCGGACGCGTTGGTGATGATTTACAGCTCGGGGAGCACCGGGGATCCGAAGGGCGCAGTGCACACCCACGGAGCCATTGTCCGTCACGCCCACAACCTCAACCAATTTCGGGACATCTTAGCCAGCGACCGTGTCTATTCACCGATGCCCTTTTTCTGGGTGGGTGGGTTGGTCTTTTCGTTGCTTTCGGCGATGCACGCGGGTGCCTGCTTGCTGACCGAGGATTCCTTCGAACCCGGAGCGACCCTAGAGTTTCTCGAGCGGGAGCGAGCGACCGTTGTCACCGGTTGGCCCCACTACGCGAAGGCCATGGTCGAGCATCCGAGTTTCGCGGGACGCGATCTCTCAGCGATTCGTGCGGGCAATCTCTACGAAGTCCTTCCCGAGCCCCTTCGACCCGAGGATCCAGAATTGCGATCGAACGCCCTCGGCATGACCGAGACCTGCGGACCCCACACGATCGACAAGATGGATGAAGACCTGCCGGAGGCGCTACGCAGCTCCTTCGGTCATTCGGTACCCGGCGTCGAGCACAAGATCGTCGATCCTGCGACCGGGAAAGATCTTCCGCCCGGTGAGTTCGGGGAAATCTGCGTGAGGGGCTACAGCTTGATGCAGGGCCTGTACAAGATCGAACGCGGGGATACCTTTGATGCGGATGGCTTCTATCACACCCAGGACGGCGGCTATTTCGATGCCAACGGGATTCTCTTCTTTCAGGCGAGGCTCGGTGATCTGATCAAAACCGGTGGGGCCAACGTGACCCCTCGAGAGGTCGAGGCGACTCTTGAGGCGATTCCATCGGTGAGGGAGGCCTACGTAGTTGGGCTGGCCGACGCGGAACGTGGCGAACTCGTCCACGCCGCCATCGTTCTGCAGAGCGGCGAACCGGCGACGGGGGAAGAACTCAGAGCCCGTCTCAAGTCGGAACTGTCCGCTTACAAGATCCCGCGTGCCTTTCATTTCTATTCCCATGAAAAGCTGCCCTTCACGGACAGTGGGAAAATCGACAAGGGTGCATTGATCGCCTTGATCGAAAACGAGAGCGACGCCTAGTTCGGGAGGGCAAGATCAGTGCGGAGGAAAATTGGGTTGGCCGGTTGCGTCGTGTTCTTCTTTTCGAGTTCGGTCTAGCGAAGTGGACAGTGTCTCTCGATCTGTCGATCTCGGTCTGACTCTTGCCCCGGACTCACCGGATCGACTCACCCTTCCTCATTTTCTGGAAGACGTGGTCGGACGCTTCGCTTCGCGAGTTGCTTTTCGATTCGAAGGGGCGGACACGCGCTATGCCGATTTCGCCGAAACCGTGCGGCAATTGTCGGCGAGACTGCTCCAGGCGGGGATCGAGCCGGGGGAGCGGGTCGCGATCCTGATTTCAAATCGTCCCGAGTGGGCGTTGGCCCTCTTCGCCATCTCCCGAATTGGCGCGATCGCGGTACCGGTCAGCACGTTTGCCACCCCAGACGAGCGTGAATTCATCTTGGGTCACTCGGATGCCTGCTTCCTACTGATGCAGCGGCACCTCGTAGGACGGGACTTCGTGGCGGAACTCGTTCAAAGTCATCCAGACCTCGAAGCGGCACGAAGGGATGCGTTCAAGCTCGAAAGATTGCCAGATCTCCGAGGAATCGTCTGTCTCGGCATCGAAGAAACGGTCGCCGGAATCGAGCCGTGGTCTAAATTTTTCGAACGCGATTGCGTAGAGGTTGACGACCGGGTCGAGGAAAGGATCGCCGCGGTTGGGCCCGATGACAGTGGCTTGCTGATCTACACGTCGGGCACGACTGATCGGCCGAAGGGGGTTTTGCATTCCCAGAAGGCGGCGGTGATTCAGAGTTGGCGTTTCGCGGAGTTGTTAGGCCTGGTGCCCGAAGATGTCGTGCTGACGGCCCAGCCTTTTTTTTGGACGGCGGGAATCTGCATGTCGCTCGGGGCGACCTTGGCCGCGGGTGCGAGGCTCGTGCTCCAGGAGACCTTCGATGCCGAGGCGACCCTCGACGGCATCGAAACAGAGCGAGCGACAACTTTGCACGCGTGGGTTCATCAGGAAAAGGCGATGGCGGAGCATCCCACGGCGAAGGGGCGAGACTTCGGTCCGTTACACCGCGTGGAGTTCGATTCCCCGCTGGCCTCGCTGGCCGGGCTGACCGAAGACGTTTGGGGCATCCACGCTTCCTACGGAATGACGGAGACTTTCACACTGGTCTCGGCGCTCCCGACCTGGGCGACGGCAGAGGAGCGCACGGGCAACTCGGGCCGACCGCTCCCGGGCATGGAAATTCGCATCGTCGACCCGGACAGCGGGAACCCCTGTGCGATCGACCAACACGGAGAGATCATTGTACGGGGGGTGACCCTGATGCAGGGCTACTGGAAGGTGCCCCTCGAAAACGTGCTCGACGCTGAGGGTTTCTTTCATACCGGCGATGGAGGCAGTCTCGACGAGCTTGGGCGCTTGCACTGGAAAGGGCGCATGTCTGGGATGATCAAGACCGGGGGGGCGAATGTTTCGCCGCTCGAGGTCGAGAAGGCGGCCGCGGACCTACCCGCGGTCCGGGCAGCGATCGCACTGGGGGTGCCGCATCCGACGCTGGGGGAAGCACTCATCTTGTGTGTCGTGCCGACGGCAGGAAATCACATCGATCAAGCCGCGCTGCGGAGCCAGCTGCGAGAGAGGCTCGCCGCATACAAGGTTCCTCGCGTGATTCTGGTCGTCAGCGAGGCGGATGCACCGGTCACGGGGACCCAAAAGCTCCAAACGGATGCCTTGCGTGCGCTCGCGATCGAACGGCTGGCGGCGACGAGGACCGAGATCGCGGGCCATATCTTTGGAGCCGATCCGATCCGCTAGCCGGTCGGCTCACAACGTGAGTGACGGTCCCCGCGCGAATCCGCCTATGATGCATACACCCACGGGTCCCCTCGGCTCGAGGGTTGCGGGAGAGTGAAATTGGACCTCCGATATTCTGAAGCCGATCAGGTTTTCAGGCATGCGCTACGCACATGGCTCGCCGAAGCGGTTCCCGCGCACGGGAAGTCGCCCTCAATCCACGATTGGGAAGCGCGGCGTGCGTACGACACGGGTTGGCAGCGGAAGCTCTTCGATGCAGGCTATGCCGGAATCAATTGGCCGAAGGAGTTCGGAGGGCGGGGCGCTTCGCTCATGGAAGAACTCATATACTACGAAGAAATGTCGCGCGCGAATGCTCCAGGCGTTGGGATGAATTTCGTTGGCGTGCGGCACGGTGGACCGACCTTGATCGCAGAGGGCACCGATCAACAAAAGGCCGACCATCTGCCCCGGATTCTGCGCGGCGAGGAAGTCTGGTGCCAGGGATTTTCAGAGCCGAACGCGGGCTCGGACCTCGCGGCGTTGCGGACGAGTGCGGTGCGCGATGGCGATCACTATGTCGTGAATGGACAGAAAATCTGGACGTCATTCGGCCACGTCGCAGATTTCTGCGAACTCCTCGTTCGCACCGACTCCAACTCGAAGCATGGCGGAATCAGCTGGCTCGTCATGCCGATGGATCTCGACGGCATCGAGATTCGCCCCTTGCCCACGTTGCACGGCGAGTCGGATTTCAGCGAGATGTTCCTCGAGAACGTGCGAATTCCCATCGAAAACCGCGTCGGCGAAGAAAATGACGGTTGGCGCGTGACGAACGTGACGTTGCGCTTCGAGCGGGGAACGGCGTGGGCAGCAGACATCGTCCACTTGCAACAAACGCTCGTGAGTCTGTGCGAACTCGCGCGTGCCACGACCCGGGACGAGGAGACCGCTTGGAACGATCGCGCGCTTCGCAGAGAGATCGGTCATTTGTCTGCTGAGGTCGAATCCGTCTGGGCCATGGTCAAACTCCAGGTCTCCGAACTCGCGAAGACTGGAGTTCCTGGACTCGGTGGCTCCGTCATCAAGCTTGCGTATACCGAGTTGAACCAGCGAGTCTTCGAGCTCGGAACCCGACTTCTGGGTCGAGCTGCCCTGTCGCGAGACGACGTCGATGGAATGCCGAGTTTGGGCATGGTCGACCGTTACCTCCAGACACTCTCGCTCACGATCGCAGCGGGTAGCTCGCAGATCCAACGGAACATTATCTCGGAGCGGATGCTGGGGATGCCCAAGGAGCCGCGTGCGAATTAGCTGTCCGCACGTGAGCTGAACACTCACTTGTAGAGAAGAGGGGAAATCGGCGATTGGATTTTCGTGTCACAGAGGATCAAGAAGCGCTGCGCGCTGGGATTCGTAATTTCTGCGAGAGGCGAATGCCCTTCGAGGCGGTCGTCGAACAGGCGGTCAAGCCCTTTGACGGAGCGCTCTGGCGAGACTTGGCCGAACTCGGCGTGCTGTCGTTGCGGACGCGCGAGAACGATGGAGGGCTCGGACTCGGGATGGCCGAGGCGGTTTTGGTCTTCGCCGAACTCGGGCGGCGACTCTTACCCGGACCCCTCATCTGGTCTGCCTTGATCGCAGGTCTGCTGCCCGAGGTGGGGAAGGGCGGGCTCGTCGTGACCGGGCTCGACCAAACGCGGCCCGCATCGGGTCCGCTGATGATCGAGCACTGGGAAGGCAGCAATACGCTGATCGTGCTCGATGTCGAGGGGGTGAGAAGGATCGAGACCGATGCGTTGCAGGCCCGGGCGGTCGAGACCCCTTTGGATCCGCTGACACCGGTGCACCAGATTCACGCGTTGCCGCCGGGCGAACGGCTGGCTGATTCCGCGACGTGTCAGAGGCTATGGAGCGAGGGGGCGCTACTCACGGCAGCGCAACAGCTCGGCATCGCGGTGGCCACGCTCGAATACGCGACCTCCTATGCTCTCGAACGTGAGCAATTCGACCGACCGATCGGTTCTTTCCAGGCCATCAAGCACATGCTGGCAGATATGCTAGTCCGAAAAGAACAAGCGATGGCTGCGGTTTACGCGGCGGCTGCCACCATGGATGGCCGTGGCGTCGATGACCCACAGCGAATGATCTCGACGGCCAAGTTGATCGCAGGCGAAGCCGCTCACAAGAACGCGCGCGGCTGCCTCCAAATTTATGGCGGAATGGGTTATGTGTGGGAGATGCCGCCTCACTTCTATCTAAAGCGCGCTTTCGTCCTCGAAAATGGTTTCGGGACCATGGATGAACACGCGGATCGGATCGCCGATCGGCTTGGCGCGTCGGCGACTCGCTAAGTGTTGAAATCAAAAGCGCTCGATCACCGCGCACGCCTCGGTCGGGGCCTTGACCAGAAACGGAGAGGACATTGAAGAGCCCACAGCTCTTTGACCTGACAGGGAAGACCGCGCTCGTGACCGGAGGCGGCCGTGGCCTCGGCAAAGGCCTGGCCATCGGCCTGGCAGAGGCCGGCGCGGATATCGTCCTCGCTTCCCGCAACGTCGAAGCGTGCCAACGGGTGGCGGCGACGATCGAGGGGATGGGAAGACGGGCGTGGGCGTTTTCTGCCGACGTCTCGAATCTGGACGCGATCGATCGCTTGGTTGACGAATCGCTGCGCGCAGCGTCGCGGATCGACATTTTGGTCAATAACGCGGCGTTCGCTTGGGGCGCGCCGCTACTCGAGCATACGCCGACGGACTGGGATCGCGTCTTCGATCTCAACTTGCGCGGGCTCTTCTTTCTATCGCAGCGCGTGGCGGCGCACATGATCGAAGCGGGCGGCGGCAACATCATTCATATTAGTTCGATGGCGGCGCTGCGGGGCGCATCGGACGCGCTCGAACCTTCCATCGCCTACACGACCAGCAAGGGCGCGCTTCACACCTTGACACGCGACATGGCCATCAAACTTGCTCCCCATGCCATCCGGGTCAACGCCATTGCGCCAGGTGCCTTCGATACCGAGATGCTGAATTATCTCAAGAGCGAGCCCGAGCGGTATCGCGCGTTTCTCGACCGTATGCCCCTGGATCGTGTCGGACAGGACGATGATGCCAAGGGGGCAGTTGTCTATCTTGCGAGCGCGGCGAGCGCGTTCGTGACAGGGCAGATTCTTGTCGTGGACGGGGGCTGGAGCGTACAGACCTCGTAGCGACTGATCTCAAAGGGAGAACTCGAAATGGAATTGGGTGTGTTTCAGGGTGCGAGTGTTGGCGAAAGGCCGTGGGATCAAAGCGAGCCGGAGCGAATTCGACGTGATGTCGAGATCGGCGTGGCAGCCGACAAGGCTGGCTTCCACTATTTCTGGGCTCCCGAGCATCACAGCCTCGAAGAGTACTCCCACAATTCCTCGTCCCACCTTTCTTGTTTGACCGTGGGTCTGAAGACAGAGAATATCCGGCTCGTAACCGGCATCTTCAATCTGTGTCCGGTGATCAATCACCCGGTCAGAGTGGCCGAACAAATCGCCTACATCGACATTGTGACGGACGGTCGTATCGAACTCGGGACCGGGCGCGGTTCGGGATCTACCGAGGTCAATACCTTTGGGATCCATAACGACGAGACGCGCGAGATGTGGGATGAGGCGATTCGCGAGATTCCGAAGATGTGGACCCAAGACCTCTACGCCTACGAGGGGAAACACTTTAGTGTCCCCGAACGTTGCATTCTTCCCAAGCCGATCAGCAAGCCACACCCGCCTCTCTGGGTCACAGCTTCCAACCCATCGACGGTCGAAGCGGCTGCAAGAATGGGGATCGGCGTTGCGATGTTCAGTTTCGGCAGCCCGGAGGTGCTCCGGCCGCTCGTCGAAATTTACAAAGAGACGATCGAAAACAAGTGTGATCCCATAAGCGACGTCGTGAACAACAAGATCATGGCGATCTGCCCGCTGATGTGTCTGGAAGACGGAGAACGGGCGCGCGAGATCTACGCCAAGAGTATGGGGCTGATCGCGCCGCACTTTACGGTCCACTTCGACACGATCCCGCACAACTATGAGAAATTCGCTCAAGAGAAACGCCCGATTCCCCAGCGGCGGCTTCGGGAAATGGTGGCCGAAGCAGCATCAGATCCCGAGCTGCGCGGTCCGATGGCGCTGGGCGCTCCGACCGCCGAATTTTTTCATGACAACGGGATGGCGGTCGGGACGCCCGCCGAATGCCTCGAGACCATGAAGCTCTATCAGGAGATCGGCCTCGATCAGCTGGTGACGACGCCCGGTGCGGGTTGGCACGATCCCCACGAAGACGTCCTCGAGTCGATTCGGCTGATTGGAGAAAAGGTCATCCCGAAGCTGCGCTAGGCGGCAGGGCCACGCATGCTTGAACCGGCAGGTGACAAGGCGGATGGCGTGGCCCTTTTCAATTCCCGGCGATCCCGGTGCGCTTCATCGCACGCTTGAGATCCTCGCCACTGAGGCACGGCACAATCGATAACTGACGGGCAAGGGCTGCGCGGGAGCGTCGTTGTTTCTGAGGGCGTTAGTCGAGTATCCAACGGGGCAGGTGGAGTTCGTCGGTCACCGCTTCGAACGCGACCCGAATTCGCTGACCGATTTCGATTTGGGTCGAATCGAAGGCATTGATTGCGCCGCCTGGTTCGCGCACGAGATTGCCGATCATTCGCAGGTTCGGATCCTCTATTAGGGACACAACGATCACGTTGTAGGGCGCGAGGTCGGTGAACTCGGGCAGCAGCGGAGGATGGGGCAAGACAAAGGACCAGAGGGTGCCCCGCCCCGAGACGGGCTCCCATCCGCGCTGGGTCGATTGGCAGTGGGGACACATCGGTCTGGGCGGAAAGCGGCGCGCTTCGCAGTTCTTGCACTGTTCCACGCTGAGGATTCCTCGGCGTGCGTTCTCCCAGAAGACGGCGTTGTGCTCGTCGATGGGGGGCGGTAGATAGCCCTGGCTCACGACGCCCGCCGCAGAAGGAGAGCGCTCGTCGGAACACCTTCGCCGCCGGTGACGAGACAATTCTCCGCGCCTTCGACTTGGCTCGTCGAGGTGCCGCGAAGCTGACGAACCCCTTCGTTGATCAGATTGAAGCCGTGGACGTAGGCCTCGGAGAGACCGCCGCCCGAAGTGTTGACCGGTAGCCGCCCGCCGAGTTCGAGCGCGCCGTCCTCGGTGAAGGCTGCGCCTTCACCTCGCTCGCAGAATCCGTAGCCTTCGAGAGAGAGGGGGACGAGGGGAGTGAACGCGTCGTAGAGCTGGGCGACGTGAATGTCGGCGGGACGGATGTCCGAGCGGAGAAAAAGTTGGCGTGCACAACTCCAGGCGGGACCTTCGAGGGGATCGCTGCCGAAGTAGTTGACCATCGTTTGATGTTGTCGCGGAAGTCCCTGGCCAAAAGCATGGATCAGCACGGGCGGCTGACGGCAATCGCGTGCCCGCTCCGCCGAAACGACGACGCAGGCGAGGGCGCCGTCGGTTTCGAGGCAATTGTCGAAGAGACAGAGCGGTTCCGAGATCCATCTCGCTTGCATGTAGCTTTCACGGTCGAGCTTCTTCTCATACATCATGGCCCGCGGGTTGCGATTCGCGTACAGCCGACCCGAGAGCGCAACATTCGCCAGATGGTCCCGGGTGGCGCCGTATTCGTGCATATAGCGGCGCATGAGCATGCCGATCTCGTCGACCGGACGCAGGAGTCCGAAAGGACGCGTCCAGCATTCGGAGACGCCGGCTTGCTGGGCGCCCGCCCAGGGTCGACCGCCGGATCCACGTTTACGAGAGCGCCATGCGACACCGACACGGCATTGTCCAGTGGCGACCGCCATCGCGACTTGTCCGACGACGCCCGGGCCCGCGCCTCCACCATAAGGAACCTGTCCGAAGAAGGTGATGTCGCCGAGGCCTGCGGCGCGTGCCACATCGACCTCACTTGTCGCCTCCATGGTGTAGCTCGCGAGGCCATCGACTTCGGAGGGATCGATTCCGGCATCGCGGCATGCGCCGACGATGGCCTCGCAGGCGAGCTCGTATTCCGAGGGCTCGAGATTCTTGGCGAATCGCGTCTCAGCGATTCCTGCGATTGCAGTGGCGTCTTTGAGCACGACTCGCCTCTCGTCGATTTCGCAATCCGTTTTGGAGAACGTCCCTGAAGGTAACGCACCCGAAGCGGTCTTCCGGACGAGGTCGTTAGGCTTCGTCATCGCGTCATCCGACCGAAGGAGATCAGAGTGGGATATTTGAAAGGCCAGGCCATCGCGGTCCCCGATGCCGATTCTGGAGCGACGCGAAGCGATGGCGAAGGCGGTGGCGGAGGGCGGCAAACCCAACACCTGATTTCGTCACTGAAAGATCACGGGTTGCCGGGGATTACTCGACGCCACCGCTCTGTCGCAACTGGTCGATCCGATGCGGTGACAGGCCCAGAAGTTCGCCCAGGACCTCGTCATTGTGTTCGCCGAGCGTGGGAGTCGGCTGCGTGTAGTGGGTTTGCGCGCCGCTCAGCCGGAATCCGTTGTGCTGGTACCAGCAGTCTCCGAGGACCGCGTGCTCGATCCGCTCGAAATGGCCACGGCTCGCGAGTTGAGGATCTTCGAAGACGTCCTGCCAATCTTGGACCGGGACGGCTTCGATGCCTTCGGCCTGGAGAAGCGAGGTGATCTGCTCGCGCGAGCGCGTCGATGTCCAGGCGGAGAGCGCGCGCTCGACTTCGTCCTGGCGGTTCAGGCGCGCGGCCGTCGAGGCGAGCGACGGATCCTCGAGGCCGATCATTTCGGCCAGTCGTGCCCACTGCGCATCGCTCCAGGTGGCGATCGCAATCCAGCGATCGTCACCCAGGCACGGGAAAGCACCATGGGGTGCTGTGCGCGGCGATCGATTTCCCATGTTCTCGATGAATGTGCCGTTGACGGCGAAGTCGAGGAGCCACGGGCTGAGCGCATATTGGCCCGCTTCGACCTGGGACAGATCGATATGAACACCGTCCCCCGTCCGGCGATGGTAGAGAAGCGCTGCGGCCATCGCGGTCGCGCAATAGCGAGGTGCGAGGGAGTCGGTGATCGTCGCGTAGGGACCGACGGGTTCTCGATCTGGGTATCCGGTGAGCAAGGTGAAGCCGCCTAACGCGGATCCCTGGGAACCGAAGCCCGGGTAGTTTCGATGCGGGCCCGTTTGGCCGTTCATACAAGCCGACACCATGAGCAGATCCGGAAGCTCCTCGACCATCGAATCGTAGTCGAGGCCAAAGCCGCGCATGGCCTTGGGCGCAAAGTTCTCGAGAACGAGATCCGCCCATCCCATGAGCTGCTTGGCGACGGCGAGTCCCCCTGGATCTTTCAGATTGAGCGCGACGCTCTTCTTTCCGACATTGAGCGCACCAAAGATGCCACTGCCCTCGACTCCGTAAGGGCTTTCCATGGCGACCGCCATCGTGCGAAGGAACTCGGGCCGGCTACGCGATTCGATCCGAATCACCGTCGCGCCATGCTCCGCAAAGAAACGCGAAGCGATCGGGCCGGCGGCACCGGAGCCAAACTCGAGAATCTTCGTGCCCTCCCAGGCCCCCGCGCCCTTCGAGCGATTCGGTGTCGTCGCCACATCCCTTGCTGCGATGCCCCGTGGCGTCCATTCCGGCCACGGTCCCTCGGCGAGCCGCGGAGCGGCTCGTTTGGCGCCCGGGCTCTCGATGGGCCGAACGGCGCCTCGGGCGAGAGCGAAGCGGGTCGGAAATTGATCGATCGAGCCGAGGCTGCCGAACATGGAGCGGGCAGCGAGTTGCGAACTGGAAACCATCTCGCGCGGTGAGTTGGTCGTGGCAAGCATGATATTGTCCGCCGCCGCCATCTCATAGAGTTCAGCCATCGTGCGCCCTGAGAAATAGGCCGCCAACGGCGCCTCGATCTCTCGGATGTCCTCTTTCGTGAGTTTGTTCTGGTTGAACTGATCCCAATCGCGCTGCGACCAGGCGGGCGTCGAGCAGCCCGCCGCCTCCAGGATCTTCGTCATCTTCCAGTAGGTCGGGGCCCTCGCGACGCCGCCGCGCAGACCGAAACTCACCCAACCGTCCTTGCACTTCCAGATTTCGCGCGTGGCACCGAGTCGCGCGCCTGCGCGGCTTCCTCGACTACCACGATCACGCGCGTAGTCCCACAGCGCCCCCATGTTCGAAACGATTACCGTTTCCTGGATCGATACGTCGATGACCTGGGGTCGGCCGGAGGCCAGGCCACTGAGGGTGGCGATGGCCGCCTCGGGTCCGACGTGAGCGTAGGCGGCGGGCTCGCTGCAACGAAGCGGGGCGCGGTCTGGGAACCCGGTGGAGTACATGTTACCGCTTGCGGCCATGATACCGAGATCCGTTGCGCACCAACCCGAGCGGGGCCCGGCCATTCCGAAGGGCGTGATGCGTACCCACACCGCATGGGGCGCCCGCGCTGGATCGAGCGCGTGGGCGCCCGGCCAGCCGGGCGTATCGATCACGACGTCGGCGCCTGCGAGCAGGGCGTCGATGCGAGAATCATCCGCGTCCGCGGCCACGCTGGTCTTCCCCGCATTCCAAGCCGCGAAACGCAGGGAGGCCTCGGAATCCTGGCGATCGCCGATCATGGGACCCACCGAGCGAAGGGGGTCCCCCGACCTCGGCTCGAGCTTCACGACTTCGGCCCCGAGGTCAGCCAAGATTCGGCCGGTGATCTGACCCGGTTCGGCAGCGAGGTCGACCACCCGGATCCCCTGCAGCAACGATTCGGCCATGGCTTCCCCTTCAGGTGGTCATTCATAGGCGCGACGTCGCGGCCGTGCGTTAAGCCCTGACACGCCCTCACGATCGGTGTGTCCTCACGATAGTGCCCGCCGCGGGGATTGCCGAGTCCGAACAGCCCCCGTCGGGCCGCGGGTGCAGTATTGAAAAGCCGCGGAGGCGTCACTAACTTTGCTCCTGCGCGACGATCTGTGGCGGCACCCAATGGACCGACGAGGTATTTCTGTATGGCGCTTCACTCCGATCAGCAGATCATTTCGGCCGATGATCACATGGATATCCACGTATTGCCGGCCGAACTCTTCCAGGAGCGTTTGCCCCGGGAACATCGGGAGCTGGGTCCTCGGGTCGTCGAGACAAAGGAAGGACCCTTCTGGCAGGCGGAGGGTCGATTGGTCAGCCCGAGTGGCAGCAAGGGCAAGGGCTATATCGGCGCCGAGGATCACGGGTTTCGGCCGGGACTTCCCGAGAAGCGGCTCGAGGACATGGACCGCGATGGCGTCTTCGCGCATGTGATTTACAGCCCGATGACGACCCAGATGCGGCTGGGGGAGCCCGAGCTTCGCGCGGCTTGCATGCGCGCCTACAACGACTGGGCGAACGAATTCAACCGGGTGGATCCACGAAGGCTCCTCCTCCTCGCGCACCTCCCGGGCCACGAGCCAGAGGCCGCTCGCGAGGAACTGATGCGCGTGGCCGCGCTCGGCCACAAGGGTGCGATCATCGCCCAGGATGAAGGAGTGGCACCCATCTTCGAAGACATCTGGCATCCATTCTGGGACGCGGCCGAAGACAGCGGACTGCCCATTCATGCTCATCTCGGACCGACTGGAAGCATGTTGAAGGCCCAGCTCGGATCTTGGCGAATGCCTGCCTTCGTGTCGGTCATTCCGATGCAACTCGACGAGACGTTATGCGGAATGATTTTCTCCGGCATTCTCGAGCAGCGTCCCAACGTCAGATTCGTCCTCGGTGAAGGAGGACTCGGATGGATTCCGTATATGCTCGAACGCATGGACCACGAGCATCACAAGTACTACGACAAAACCCAGGATCATCGTCTTGAGATGCTGCCTAGCGAGATCTTTCGCCGACAGGTCTTCGTCACCTACGAAGAAGAGACAATCGGCGTCAAGCTGATTCCCGAAATCGGAGCGGGCAACGTCATGTGGGCTTCGGATTATCCGCATGGTGACAGCACTTGGCCGCATTCGCGCAAAGCCCTCGACGACTCCCCCCTGGCGTCATTGGGAGAGGATGTGCTCCAGAAGGTGATTTTCGACAACGCAGCCGCCGTCTACGGTGTCGGCTGAATGGACGTGACCGACTCCCGCGGACGGTCATCCGCGCAGAGAGTCTAAACGCGACGGTTCAGCAAAGACGCGCGGCAATGTGTTGGGCACACGAAGGCCAAGACCTTGAGTCTCCCACTGCGTCGAAAGGTGTTCGAGCAACAATGGCAGGAATTCGCCGCGACCTGGGCGTAGCCCCGTCCGAAAAGCGCCCGCTACTGCTGAACGCATCGGCGTTATGGCATCCCATGCAGACCCGTCACTGAAGGGCATCCGGGATCGCGTCCTACTCCTCTTTGGGTTCGCAAGTGCGCTTCGCAGAAGCGAGCCTGAGGTGTGGTCAGGGAACCTGGAAGAGACAGCGCGCGAGAGGGAGCACGACGTCCCGAAGAACATAGAGATAATACTGTTGCCCAGAGACCAGGTCTAAGGGAGCGACCGACTTCGGATGTCGCTGCAGCGCCCCGGCGGGCAGCACGCCGTAGGCCACGCCCGACGCGAAGGGATCCACGTCATACAATACGTCCGCGCGCCACAGGGTTCCGTCGGGAAGGTCGAGATTCGGGGGCAGGCCGGGATTGTCCGCGTCTGCTGACAGGACATAAAGGTAGCGGGCCGAAGTCGTGAAACCCGTAATATACCAGAGAAGGGTGGAGGAAACGAAGATGCGCAATTGGATTTTGGTCTTGGGAAGTCTGCTGGTGCTGGTTGGCTGTGGTGGCGAAGGTGGCGACAGTGGTGGCAGTTTCGACAGTGGTGGCACCGCCGGTGGGGATGGCGCTGCGGTATACCGCATCAACTGCGCATTTTGCCATGGCGCCAATGGCCAAGGGACGACGAGGGGTCCCTCACTCGTGGTCCGCGTTCCGGGCTCCTCGGCATCCGAGCTGACCGATGTCGTAAC
>LWDU01000118.1_pt1 | contig 41948 bp, 66 predicted proteins | sample 727161 | NCBI WGS metagenome assembly LWDU01 (sample SAMN04566230, study PRJNA314399) | hydrothermal vent metagenome | isolation source: deep sea hydrothermal plume seawater | place: Mexico: Gulf of California, Guaymas Basin | collected 2004-07-11
TTGACTGGATCATTTCGTCCATCACGGTTGCGATGTTTTGTCTATTCCTATATCCGAGGTCTAAGTACACTGTATCGATGTACCTCTTAACCTCTCGCTTGTTCAAAGTCTCTACAACTTTATTCTCTGCTACCTGTAGAGACTCACATACAGCTTTTATGTTACCAAACTGCAGGTAGGAGTTAGCTACCTCTAGTCCTTCCGGAGATATGACTGTTAATTCTTTAGACATTATGAAATTATACTGTTTATGAGTTATTAAGTCAAGAAATTTTTTCCTTGGGTGGATGAGCTTGCTGAGTTTAGCACCTTTTTGGCTTTGTAAAATACTTAAAGTGGTACATGGAGGTGGGCGCGCGAGCGCTGTCCAGGTCAAGGTCTAACAACCGCCCCCTGGCGCAAACTACTGTATAAACGAACAGGTGAATTGTTACAATTTATTACAATTAAAGCTTGCAATTCTCAGCCACTATGCTATAATGGTTTTACTAACTAAGGAAAACATCATGGAAATACTAATCTACATCGCAATCTTCTTCATCGTAACACTACCTATCTGGTGGGGGCAATGGAGATGAGCAATCAAGCAGACTATCAAATATCAGACATGATTATAACTGAAACCTGTGAGCTATCACGAGCAGAGATAATCAACGAACTAGGCGATGAATCAATATTCGCTGTTACTATGGATACTGAAGATCTACGAAATAAACTAATGGAGATACGTTATGAAGACTATTGCAATTCTTGGGCTTAGCCTCCTGCTACTAACAGCTTGTAATGATCAGCAGGTCCTTGAGCAGCTTGATTACATCGATGATGTGGTAGCCGAGCAGCTTGATTTGATAGATGAAAACACTTGCACTAGATGGTGCGTAGAATTCAGAACATTAACAATAGATTGGGAAAACTCAATCTGCAACTTAGATATTTGTAAAGGGGAATAACATGAGCAATCAATACGCAGAAGCAGCAGTCGAAACCATCTATGAAGCGGTCGAAATGATGGAGCGTTACGATGTACTTCAGGAGCTAAGGAGCCGAGAGGGCTTTACGGCTGAAACTTATCAAATAGAATCGCTGCGAGGTCTATTAATAGATCAACGCTTGCAAGATTTGGAAGACATGGAAGCAGCCTACACTTAAAGAACTCCTCTCCGTGTCACGCCACCTTAGGACGGTGGTGTTGACGCGCCGAAATGCGAATGCGAATCATTCGTACTTAGATTCGTATCTGCTCAGCAATCTGCACTGCAGGCCCGCGCAAATGCGAATGATTCTCATTAGCGTTTGGCATTTCATAACACTTGTTATGGGGGCATCTCAGGTCACACTATATAGCGGGGGCCTGGATGCGAATGATTCTTATCCAGGATTGTTACAATTTGTTACAATAAACTTCTTGACTATTGCGCGGGAATATGGGATAATAGCTTTAATGAATAGGGAATTATATGCGATGAAGCGACAGAATAATAAGACGAATAGACTTGCTATTCCTGTGAAAAGGCGTATAATAAGCTATATTAAATCAATAAACCCATGTCAAAAAAGCGAGGTAGCTATGACAAAAGAAGTAAACTATACCACAGAGATGGTATCAGAGATGGCGGCTCTAACTCCGTTAAACCTAGAAAAAGCGAAAGCTCTTTCTATCCAACTTGGTCGTTCTGTACGGTCAATAATCGCAAAAGCGAAACGCGAGGGCATAGATTATGTCAGCGTGAAACCTGTTGCGAAACGCGTCAAAGGATTGACAAAAGCGGATTTGGTAAAAGCCATTTCCGAAAAGGTAGGAGCTGAATCTCTTGAAGGTTTAGAGAAAGCCCCCGCTATCACTTTGGGAAAATTGCTAGAATGTCTCTAGTAATTCTCAACTGGATTGGAGCCGCCGCATTATGTACGGCTCCATTTTATATCACAACATCGGAAGGTCAAGCCCTTGCAATTTTGGGGCTTGCACTTTTGACACGCCAAGCGGTAGCAAATAAAACTTGGAATTTAGTAACATTAAACATAATCGGAATTTTCGGTTATCTCACAAACTTTATAGGATAGAAAATGAAAACAAATATTACATCAAAAACGAAAGTCAGCGCGTCAGAATTTGAATATGACGAATGTAATGGCTATAATTATTTATGGCAGCTTGTCAATCTGGGCTCGATTATTCCTGCTTTCAAGGGAATGCAAATCGTTAAAATCGGTTTCGCAAAACGAACTTATAAAAGCGGTTTAGCGCATGGCGTAGAAAGTCGCGTCAAGAATACGCTTTATGACATAGAACGTAAAATGGGAATTGAGCGCGGCCAATTAAAGGCTAAAATTCACCTTGTAAAAGATGGTGATTATGATACGACTCAATCCGCTGAATCGTTTTTTCACAGCCGCAACAAAGACTGGTGCATTAAATCACTATTGCACGGTTTTACTCTAGGTCTGTATATGGGTCAAGAATGGGAATGGAAAAAAGGCTTGACAATTGGCGGCGCTTCTGAATTTTATAATATGCCTGTCAAATTGGCGAAAGCTAAATTCTATAATGCTTGGAGAGAATCAAATCGAGAAATCGGTTTAGCGTCTGTTCTAGCGGCTCGCGCTAGGGGTCAACATGGCTATCCGGTTGCTAATTCTGGAAAAGGCGATGAAGAGCCGTCTATTGAATCTAGGGAAACTAGAATGACAAAAGATAAGCCGAAATACTGGCACGAGGTTACTTTATGAGATATGTTATATTCGATCTGGATGCTACCGTTATAGATTCAAGCCACCGTCAGATTACAAAATCAGACGGCTCGCTTGATCTGGAAGCATGGAGGAAAAATTCCACTTATCCAAAGGTTATGAGGGATTCACTTCTACCTCTCGCTAAACATTGGGTTAGACTCCAGAAAATGAAAAATGTATTCATCGCAATTTGTACGGCGGGATTAAAGGCCCGCGAAATTATGAGTCGATCTGTTACGGATAACAGGCCAGATCATGTTATGAAAAAGGGCAAGATTCTAAAATTCTTACGAGAGCATAACATTACGAATCCTAGCAAAATCACTTTCTATGACGATAACAAAAACGTCTTGGAAATGCTAAATGTCTTAGGCGTAAAAGCAAAAGACTCAATTAAAATCAATCAGGAAATGACAGCATGAACGAGATTCAAACAATTCAGGCCGATATTAATATCGCTCTTCAATCTCTATCCACGCCCCTAGCTATTGTGCTAGAAGGGCGTGATGGAGCCGGTAAAACTGGGGCTATTCGGCAAGCAACCGAATATCTGCCTTTCAGCGATTACAAAATAATCCATAGCCGGAAACCTAGCGTAACAGCTATGGGTCAATGGCTTAGGTATTGGGCACATCAACTACCAGAAAAAGACGGCTCGATTTACTTTTTTGATCGTTCTTGGTATTCTCGCGCATTATGTCAACGCTTGAACGGGTGGTGTTCTGAGAGGCAGGTAGATAGCTTTTTGGAAAATGTTGATGCTTGGGAAGTCAACCACTCAAGAGATTGTCACATTCTTAAATTCTGGTTATCCATTTCCGCTGAAACACAGAAAACGCGCTTAACTAGCAGAATCGGTTGTCCCTTGCGAGGGTGGAAATTTTCGGCTAATGATGCCAACGCATTAAAAACGTATGACCAGATGACAGAATACAAAATGGACATGATGAACTGGTCGCAAGATTGGCTAGAAATTGATTTTAATGATAAGGCGGTCGGCCAAATCGAAATGCTCCGCGAAATTCTTTACTATATCAGAACGGTGAACTAAAATGATTAAATACCTTGAAACATATTTGGGAAAATGGATTGGATGGCGCGCATTTTGGCATTACTTTTTTTATGGCGCGTCTATAACTTTTGCGGCCGCGCTTGGTGTTGGGATTTTTTACACCTTCTGCGTTATCATTCTTTTATTGGAGCCGACCTTATAACACGCGTCATATGGTCCTGGTTTTCATAACACGGATCATATGGCCGCGCTGCACTGCGGGGAACGGCGGCGCGAATGCGAATCATTCGTATTACCATTTAGATTCGCATTCGCATTTAAATTTCCACCAATTTGGTCAAGGTCATGCGCTCCGCGCCTAAGTGCAAAAGTGAAGTGCTAAATTGATGCTCCCTGCGCCGAAGTGAAAAAACGAAGTTGAAAAGTGGTGAGGTAGCTCGCGCCAAAGTGCAAAAGTGGTAAAATGGTGAGGTGGCGCCGATTATACCACACCGCAGCGGGTGTGTCAAGTGTTATTTCAAGCTTTGGTGCAATTAGTGCGATTTGGCTAGGTCTGCTCAGCCCCTGACCCACCCCGGTAGTATATCACGTCTCAGCGGGGTTGTCAAGTGTTAATTGGGGCAAACCTGGAATAATTTCGGAAAATTTTGGCATATCCAGGCAAATAAGACTTGACAACCCCGCGCAGGCCACGCCGGAGTTCCTTGGAGTTCTTTTTCAACTAACTTGGAAGTAGTTGTTGACGGCGGGCTGAAAAAGTGGGATAATAGTTTCGTAATTTGGAAAAAACGGATAGGCTGAACATTGGCGAGTTCCGCAGACTGTAAATCTGTCGCGAAAGCTGTGGTGGTTCGACTCCATCTCTATCCACCAAGTACTAAAAACACTGCCTTCTGAGCCACCCTAGCCGAGTGTATTGCTGCAGCTTCCACCCTCAGTAAAGGTCAGACAAGTTTTTATCGAACCCGCATCATGTAGTAGCGGGTTTTTTTGTGGTTATTTATAACGAAAGTTCGAATATGACTTGACAAAACGGCGAACCTGTGATATCATAGTAGTATGAAAATGAGATTTAACATAAAGAAAGCATGGTGGCCTGCTAAAGACATCACTCTGGTTAAAAGAGCGATACGATTTGCAGCGCGTCGCTATGGAATGAAAGACTTGGATCTAAAAGTCAAGTTAGGTAAGCCTAGTAAAAGATTTTACGGCTTTTCCTCTTACGATGACGATAGCGGTTTCAAGATCTGGATTTACCCTAGCGAAGCGCTACTTCGTACCGTATTTCATGAAATGACCCATGTTAAGCAACAATGGTATGGTGAGTTGGATTTAAATGCCCCTGGAGCACCTCGCTGGAAGGGTAAGAAATGCAAAGCTAAATACTACAAGCAACCTTGGGAGATAGAAGCACACAAATTAGAAGTAGTATTGCTAAAAGAATTTCTTGACTAATTCGTGAATATTTGAGATAATATTTTTTTAAATCACAATAAAACAAACTTTTAGGAGAACAATATGGCTGTTGCCAATTATACCCCCGATCAGGTAACCCAAATGGTCGATATGTATACCAACGGTGACCCCGTTGTTGAAATCGCTAACGTAGTAGGTAAAACTGCTCGTTCAGTTATCGCTAAACTCTCACGCGAAGGTGTGTATATAGCGCAACCCCGCAAAGTCGCAACGGGTGCAGTACGAAAGGCCCAAATTGTAGCAACTATTGCAAACCACGTTGGTTCTGATCTTGAGTCTCTGACTAAAGCTAGCAAAGATGATCTTGTCGTCCTCGCTACAGCAATCCAATCATGGGCAAAGTAGTAAAATTCGCTAATAGCCCCGTTGCAATTCGTAGACGTTTAAATGAGTTGCAGCGGGTGCTCGACGAACGTAATGTAGCGATTGACGAGTTACTGAATCAAGTACACGAACAATCGTTGCATGGCGCTTCGGCACAAACACTGTATGATGATCTTTTAATCGAGTATATCGATATGAACGGAGCAGATAATGTTTCGCTAGGAGACCTGGAATACAGTAGTAATCTTGAACTTAAAATATCATCAGATGGAAAAATAACAGTAGGTGAAGAAGAAGATGAGTAACTACAGTGAAGAAATGACACAGATTTTAATCAATACCTATCAGGACGACCCTAGTAGGAATACTGTGGAAAAACTAGCGGCGGAATACAACAGAAGCCTCAAGAGTATTATTGGTAAGCTGTCTAGAGAGGGAGTTTATCAACGAGAGAGCTACAAGACTAAAGCTGGAGAAAAACCCATCACTAAAATTGAATTAGTTCACATGATAGCTGAACGTTTAGACGTATCCCCTGATGAATTATTTGGATTAGATAAAGCTCCTAAGCAGGCTCTACAGTTCTTGAAAACACACCTCTAGTACCAAATCACGGACAACTTTGGGATATACCCGTATAGACTTAGTAAGGTTTATGCGGGTTTTTTATTGTTTTGAAGAATGTATTGGGTCTTTTATGACCATAAATAGACGAATTAGAGCATTTCGAATTATGCCGAATTGGGGTAGGTTTTTAAAAGAAGAGTATCCCAGTGAAGTGGTGTTGGTGAAATGAGTTGTTTCGAGGATATTTGATTATCACGAGATTATAGTCATTGTCCGCTTAATCGTGTATGTGCGGGGTATACGTGACCTATATATTGACTGCAAATAATCTTGCAGGACACCCGCTCTTCCACTTTGGGTTCCAGAGCGGTGGCGCGCAAATATTTTTGTTCTATTTCGCTCACGACGGTTATTCAAATGACTTTATTAACTAATCAAATTTAGTATTTATTATATCATACTTTTTGGCAGAACACAAATATTGTTTTTCAGTAGGTAATCGAAAACCTGGAATGTGCGGTGCCTCATCAACATAAAAAATTTTAGTTTTTCTAGGCTGAATCGAGGAATTGTTTGATGTAGTACATAGCGAAGACGTAGACGCATTGTCCTAAGAGCGTGGGAATGAGAGACAGCCCTAGAAACATGAGAGACCAAAATACAAAAGGAGCTATTATTTTATCCAAGATATCCCTCCAGGGCCTCTGCGGCCTTATCGTTGAAAGCCGGATGACCTTCAAAGTATAGTTGTATAGCGACATGACAAAAGATGTTAACTCCTATCATCATAAACATCATTAGCCACCCCGCTATCATTAGTTACTACCCCTTATAAAAGCGGGATAGTCTTCATCTGGTATAGTTCTAGCTAACCATCGAGGGGCTGGTTCGTTTTTGTATAGTTTTAGTACACGTTTTAATGCCCCAAGTAATTCGGCAGCGTGTTTATCATCTTCATAAGTGTTACAAAACTCAATAGATTTCTCTAGCGATTTGATCACTACATGACTTACTTGGGTTCCATCTATCTCTAGTGCTAATTTCATTTCTTATTTTTTCCATAAGGGGTTATAGTTTTAACCCCATCTTCCCACCATGCATCTTCATGTTCTGTGGAGAAGCTCTCACCAAGACCACTCATGTAAAATGACTCAGGTATTACTTTAAATTCTGTAATCTCTTCACCCTCTGCTTCCATTAGACAATCCTGGATACCTTCCTGTACCCAGTCTGTATTGAAGCCATCCTGATCTAGTAGTTTAAGTTTTAGTTTGATTGTTACGTCTCTCATATTCCTCGTACTCCTTCCATAACCACTCCTCTTCATCAAATTCGTAGTATGCTCCGGTTTCAACAAAATCAATATACAGATCCTCCTCGTAGAGGTCTACAAATTCATCGTATGTAAGTAGATTTTCTAGTGTAGCTTCTGCTAACTGTCCAGGATTCTCTAAGTTTGTTAACAAATTCTTGGTCATAAATTTCCATTCCAATAGTGTGGATGAGCTTACCATTTTCGTAAAGTACACATCCGTAGTAATCTCCTAAAGGGGTTTTATTTTTCCTCACGTAGACGCTTCGAATCGGGTGTATCCACCAACTGACCCTCTGTCGTCCAGTATCTAGCAATCTTTTTAGCCATTTCATAGCTCCTTTTCTCCATTAGTTCGTGTATTAAAACACCCTGTCTTAAGAGCTTGATACGTGTGAATGTATCTGGCCCTTGCATACTTTCATTGTTTGCTTCGGTTTTGAGTATTGCTTCTCTACACACTCATAGCTCCTTGCTTAATCATAAGCTGTGCTATGTTAGGGTGGAAATACCCATGACCTTTCATTACTTTACCCATCTCATCAAAGATAGGTTGTCCATTGTTGTCTAGTTTACTCATATTGCTATCATGTACTTCTTCAAATACTTCATCAATATCTATGCCAAAAGCTGCGGCAGCTCCATAAACAACGTAAAGAATATCAGCCAGTGCATCTGCTGTTTCTACTATGTCATCATTTATTAGAGCTTCCCTCAGTTCACTTAGTTCCTCTTCTATAAGAGCTAGGCGTAGCGTGATAGTGCTAAGTTTGGCTATCTTTGGTACTGGTTTGACTTCTTGGTTAAAGATAGTCATAAATTGTTTTACTTTTTCATAGTTAGTCATAAAGACTGCTCCATTGTTTTAATTTGGCTTTTTTTACTTCAATGCGTTTATCTACTTCTTCAAACGTCATCACATTGTGTACCTGCATTAAATCTATTAAACATTGTACATCACCAACCTCTTCAATTAAAGCGGTTACTCTCTGTGGGTCTAGCCCATGTCTTTGTATTTTCATACACGCTTGTACCAGTTCTCCACATTCTTCAGCCATTAAAGTCATTAACTCATCATGATGCTGTTCTAACCTCACCATCCTGTTTCTGCCTCCTGCGTTCTCTAACTACTGCTGCTCTTTTATTACGATTAACTTTAGTGGATTTCTTCTCGAAATACTGTCTATCTCTATGATCCATTAAAATACCGCTATCAGTGACTTTTCGTTTAAATACACGAATAGCCGCATCAATGTTATTGTTTCTTACTACTACCTTTGGCATTCTTTTCCTTCCTCTTTCTTGCCTTAGCTAGTAAAATCAAATAATCGGTGTGAGTCTTATCGTTGCCTGCTTTATCAACGATCTTCATCTTACCTGAACTATGATCAAGTAGCTTTGTTTTTTTCCCCAGTTCGTGGGCTTTGAGTTGTCTGATCATTTTTGCTATGCCAGAACCCAAACCGTTCCCACCATGTGGGTGGCCTTCGCGTCCCAGACTTTTCCTTGAAGTTCTTCTTCGTTTCGTCATTTTTTGGTTGCCCCTTAAAAAACTGTTCGTTAAATCTGTGCTTGTCCAAATGTCCATCCTCTTTGTCGAAGGTATGAAACCTGTTTATAAATAGAATTTTCTGTGCGACCTGGAAGCAATGCTACTAAGTCCTCTAGTGCTAAGACTCCGTAATACCGTTTCAGCGTTTGTTTCTCTTTCACTGTCCATGGTCTTTTTTTCATTATGTGTATATTTTATAATAATTCACCTGTCTTGTCAAGAAATTATTTTGGGATGGCTAGTATAAAATTATTTTAAGTCCAGGTTAAAAATTTTGTTGACGGCGCGCTTAAAATTGCGTATAATGGTTTTAATTTCTGGGAGACAACGATTATGAATAAACAACAATTCGAAATGCTTATGATATACTCAGGTATGTTGCAAGATGGAGTAAGTAGTGAAGGTGCTATTGCATATATTATGTTAATGAACGATTATGCTACTACAGATATTGCTTGGTTAATCAAAAAAGTTGGAGCTTCTAAAAAGAGTTCACTCTATAAGGATGCTCAGCACAAAATAGACAGAGCACAAAGAATAGATAAGATATTATTAGGTACTTAAAACCCTGTTCTTCGGAACTTGGTTATATTAAGTACTAGGTTGAGGGAGGAATAACGCTAACTTGAGCTTCGGCCAATATAGAAGATGTTCACCTCCCACTCACCGAAACTCTTAGGTAGATGAAAGCGTGGGAATAAACTGTAAAAGGAATACTTCAAGTGGGGCTTAATCATTCGGTACCGATGAATAATTCTTCCTTTACTGCCCACTATGCAGTCTAATGAGGACTCAGCAAGACTTTTCCCTGAGTATAAACAATGTACAGTCCGTGTGGGACTAGCTTACACACGTAACTAAACGCTAGAATCTAACCGAGAGGCACATTTGCTACGGTTATTGGCGGTGGCCCAACAGCAGCCTCCAGCCCTCGTACTCATTCTTTCCTAGGGTGAAGATGATAGGGTTAAAATCGTCCAACTCCTGTCGGGGGGACGTTAAAGAACAGCGACAGGTATTCTTGGGAGTAATAGACATCTCCTTGGTATTTCTGATTTTACCCATCTGGTTAGTTCATGCGAACTAGGGCAAAAAAAATCAGTAGTGATGAAAAACACTAAAGCACTATTAAAGAAGAGCTGAAATACATCCGTGTTGGAACACGCGCTAGAAGGATCACTTGCCTTCAGTTCCACACCTCGCTAAATAGCAAAGATTCCCCTAATGGTCACGAGCTGTTAGGGGAATTTTCTATTCATCTAAAAAAATTTCTTGACTTTTTATCTCTACAGTTGTATAATAATATTTCTGAAAACTGGAAAAAGGAGATGTTATGTTTGATATATTATTCGTGCTAGTTGTTATAGGATGTGGAATCTCTAGCTACGCACTAGGTAGAAAAACTGGCATCATGGCAACAGTAGGCTACCTCATAGAAGAAGAAATCATTGAGGTGGATGACGTATAACAATTAAAAGGAAAGTAGTAATGTCACCATTATTAAAAGCATTAATACAAAAACTAACAGGGGATATAGCGGTAGCTAAGGCTAATATCCAGGTCTACCAAGACCACCCTGCAGGAATCGGAGAACATCCCGACTTGGTAGCTGCTATAGAGTCCCAAGTGGCGCTCATAGCAGCAGCAGACGAAAAAATTCAAGTAATAAATAAATATTTTTGAATTCAATGATAGATAGTATAATACTAGTGTGGACTCGGGTGCAAATCCCGACACCTCCACCAACCTAATTCTTATGATAGCGTGCATTTGTAGAAACATAAGTGAGAGCGACTACCATGACTTGAAATCGTTACTAAAACGACTAGAGCAAGAAGATGTACAATGCAGTAAGTGCATCAACTACTACAGGGGGGTGATCCAGATTCGACAGGCTAGGAAAGGCTATCAGGAGAATAGTGCGGAAGCTACTTTACAGCAACAAAACAACTGCAAACGATGAAGTGTTTGCGTTAGCCGCATAAGCTAACTGAGGGTGGCTACTTCCCTTATCACCTAAAAGTAGCGTTTTTATAAACCAGTCACCGAAAGGGGCTACAGCAGCTTTCCGAAAGGGAGCTAAAAGGAGAATAGAATGGTCACACATAGATCATTATTGGCAGACCTGCCTAAATTTTTTGTAGGGTTTGACCGCTTTGAACATGATTTCTTAGCAAGCGCGGTAGATGGAGGTTATCCTAGATATAACATATTACAAACAGGAGATGCAGGCTATAGAGTTGAAATAGCCCTTCCTGGATGGGATAAAAAGGATATTGAAATCTCACTATTTAAAAGCGTGCTTAGCGTTAAAGGTACTCGGAAGCAAGTAGAAGATCCAAATGAAACATACGCCTATAAAGGGTTAAGTGGAAAGCAATTTACACGAAACTTTAGAGTAGGCGACCATATTAAATTAAAAAAAGCGTATTTGGAACGCGGACTGCTTTGCTTAGATCTGATTGAGAATTTACCTGAATCAGAAAAACCCGTAACCATTACCATCGACTAGGAGAAGTCATGGAAAAGTATGAGAGAGACATGCGAGGAGTAATAGATAAATATCAAGATGAAATAATTCTTACTAGAGCAATAGTAAGAGCTGTTTTTGTAACTTGGTTTGCTATTCATATACCTATATGGATTATAGCACTCTCGTAAAACTAATCGGAGAGGGGTGAAAGCCCCTGTCCACTTTTAGGAGCTAGTATGAAACCTTTAGGCAATGAGAAACAAAATTCACTTAGTCGTAAATGGACAAAGTCAATGCGAAAAAGAGACAAAGCAAAGGGGCGTCAAGCCGCAAAGAAGGAGCTAGTATGAAAAAATTAAGTTTAGCTATTGCCTTAGCCTGTGGTACTGCTACAGCCGCAGATGAACCCACTTACACCAATGGCGTTGCAGATATTATCAATAATAATTGTGTAGTCTGCCACCAGAAAGGTGGAATCGGACCTATGACGTTCGAAAACTATGAGCAAGTTAGACCTTGGGCTCCTTTAATTCAATATAAAGTTGCAAGTCGAGAAATGCCACCCTATTCCTACGATCATGGAATAGGTATACAAGACCTTCAGGGAGACTGGAGACTAACACAAGAAGATATAGACTCAGTAGTAAACTGGGTCAACGCGGGTGCCCCCTATGGCGACCGTGACATAGTAGTACAATCACCGAATTTACCAGACCCAAATGAGTGGACTTTTGCCGCCGACCTGGGTCAACCCAACCTAATAATCCCTTCAGTACCCCTCGATATTCCAGCCAATGGTAATGATATGTGGCACAAACATATCGTAGATTCTGGCGTAACAGAAGATAGATGTATCAAAGCGATACAAGTTAAGCCCTTAGGACATGCCAAGGCAGTAGTACATCACGCTAATTCTAATCTTTATATAGATGGACAAACCGGCGGAATGCTTACCGAATACGCAATGGGTAAGTGGGGAGAGTTAGTACCTAATGAAGTTTGCAGAACATTCCCAGCAAATGCACAAGTGCGTTGGGACATTCATATGTTTCCAGGCGGGGTCGGAGCAACTGCACAAGGTCAAATGATTGAAAATAACGTAGTAGAAATTGGACTATGGTTCCATGAGAAAGGCTTTGAGCCTAAGTACAAACAAGACTTAAGTTTATATAGACTTGGAAATCAAGCCGATATCGTTATTCCTCCTCATGGTACTTATATGACACAAGGCTTTCATAGCTTTGATCATCCTGTGAGAATAGATAGTTGGCAGCCGCACGGACATTTAAGAATGAACGCCGCTAGCTTTGAGATTTTCCACCCATCAACTGGTAGAACTGAAGAGATAAGTCAAGTATCAAAATGGAGTGCAACCTGGCATCACAGCCACATATTTTCTCCAATGTCCGCACCACTAGTACCGGCTGGTTCAGTTCTAATACTAAAGCAATGGTATGATAACACAGCAGATAATCCTAATAACCCAGACCCAGATATGTGGGTAGTTGGCGGAAGCAGGACAGGCGATGAAATGACGCATAACTGGTTAGCAGTTACTCATTTAGATGATGAAGAATTTGATCGTCTATCGGCTCAAAGGATGTTAGCAGATGCTAATACTGATTAAATTAGTTCAAGCGTGTGTCTTTGCCACTTTCGGGAAGATATACGCTTCATGGTTTATGAAAACTAAAGCGGGAAGATGGCTTCAAGGAAAGATAGATAAGTTCATGTTCTACCTTTCTACGAAGTATGATATCGAAATGGCTAAGAAGGAAGCCAAGTGGAAAAGAGACTATCCTGAGTTAGCGAAACGAATAGTAAGCTTAGAAGAATCCTTAGAGAAAATTAAAAAGATATGAGCAAACTACTAGCAGGCATGGTACTAATCTTGGCAATAGGCTTTGGTGTCTACTACTGGCTAACGGCTAGAACTATTAGAGTTTTAACAGAGAATAACGCAGAATTAATGATCGTGACTCAAACAAATCAAAATACAATAGACCAGTTAAAAAATGATTCAGTAAGATTTGAACAGCTTAATACAGAGATGGCAGTCAATCTACAGAGAGCTGAGGAGTACGGCGACAGGCTATCAAGAACACTAAGAGAACATAACCTAACTAGGCTAACTTTACAAAGGCCGGGACTGATAGAAACCAGGGTAAATAATGCAACTGCACAAATACTTAGTGATATCGAGTCTATTACTGCTAAGGTCTAATTAGTCCTAAAGAGATAGTAGTACAGACAGAATATTTGGAACGCACAATTCCATTACAACCTAGACCAAAGGGTATCAGTACTTACCCCATGAAATTTTTTGCGGTAACAGATGAAAATTTTGAAGAATTTAAAACTACATTTGAAGACGAGTACACAGACTTTGTGTTCTTTGCACTAAGTGTACCCGATTATGAAAACTTATCTCTAAATATGGCGGAGATAAAAAGGTATATAGAGCAGCAAACAACATTGATAGTATACTACGAAGATAGTATAAAGCCGACAGAAGAAGTGCCAGAATAATTTTAATTTTACTACGGAGGTAGTGCAAGTGTAGAAATGGAGTGTTAAATGAAAACTACTTTACTGTGGTTAATAGCTACTACCTGCCTGATAGGTTGGTCAAGTGCATCAGCACAGACGACAGGGACTTGTGCAGTAGGAAACGAATTTTGTGAGGGTGTAAATACTACCACAACTACAACCAGTACAGCTACTAACACGAATACTAACACTAACACTAATGCGAATACTAATGTTAACACTAATACATCGACTGCTACAAACACTAACAATAATAATAACGTTAACACTTCTACTAGTACTGCCACTAATACTAATGCTAACACTAATGTAAATACAAATAATAATACCAGTACTGCCACTAATACTAACAATAACACTAACGCGAATACTAATACAAATGCAACCACCTATACTGGCACTAGTACTAATAATAATAATAATGTTAATACTACTACTGCCGCCAATACAAACAATAATACAAATACTAATACCAATGTAAGTACTAGTACGAATACTAATGCGAATACAAATGTCAATACTAATAATAGTACTAATAATAACGTTAATAATAATACAAACACCAATACAAACAATAATACAAATACTAATGCAAATACAAATATCAACACCAGTACAGCTAATAATACCAATACTAATAACAATACTAATAATAGCACTTCTGTCAACACAAACAATAACACTAGTAACGTAACAAGTAATAGTTCTAATACGAACATAAATACAAACAATAGTACGAGTACAAGTAATGTATCTCAAACAGTAAATAATACATCAACTAATAATAGTACAAGTAATAATACTTCAACATCTAATTCTAATAATGTAAGTACAAGTAACAGTACTGTAGCTCAGGATATAACAAGTACCAATGAAAACACAAACACGAACAGAAATACTAATAATAGCACTAGTAATAATACTAATAGCAATACAAACTCTAATACTAACAACAGTACTAATGTAAGTAGTAGTGATTCTAATATTACTAGTAGTAATTCTAACGAAAATAATAACACAAACAATAACTATAATGATACACAGCAACGAATTTATCAAGAAGTAAACAGTCCTCCACCTAGTGCTATAGCTCCTAGTATAGGCGCGTCCTTTTCTCAGGATCTATGTACAACTGGTGTGAGTGGAGCATTCCAGGGACAATTATTTGGTATATCAGGTGGTAAATCTATAAGAGATGAGAACTGCGAAAGAATTAAATTATCCAAAACCATATATGATATGGGTATGAAGGTAGCTGCTGTATCTCTCATGTGTCAAGATGAGAGAGTATTCATGGCGATGGAAATGGCGGGAACACCCTGTCCTTACTTAGGTAAGATAGGTGTAGAAGCGACAACATCCTGGAACCAGAATCCACAAGACAAACCTGAAGGAGTAGTAGAAATATCCTCTAAGTTTCTAGACGGCGATAAATATAACTATCGAGTCTGGTCTAAGGAGGAATTTTGTGAGGCCAGTCCTGACGAAGCTATTTGTAAGTCTTAGTTTCTTAGCTAGTTTCAATGTATACGCAGCAAGTACGAGTGACCCTGATGCGTATATTTTTGAGGGTGGTCAGAGCTTAATAGATCTATACAGCGATAATGGTGCTACAAACATGAATGCTTGTGATGATTGTGTATCAGGTTGGAGTCCGGACTTTGGATTTGATTTTGATATATTTGGTCAGACATATAGAAAAGCAAAGATGTCTACCAATGGTTGTGTAAACTTTACAGGATTAAACTGTCAAGACTATACACCACAACCATTACCTTACAGGGATAAAACATTATACCCTTTTTGGACAGATTTAATTAGAGGAGCAGGAGTATCTGGGGGACAAAGTTCTAAGATGCGATTTAAAGCATTTAATGACTATGTAGTATTTGGTTGGTACTATATGAGAGAATATAATAGAACTTCTAGTAATAGTTTTGAAGCTATACTATATGCAAATGATACATATGAATATAGATATAGAGAATTAGATATTATAAATCATGATGTCTTAATTGGTGAACAGAATACAAGTTCAGACCATAAAACATATAGATTTTACGATGATAATACTGGTGGACATAACACCTGGGATTCATACGATGCAAGTTTCGGAAGTAGTAAGTTGGAAGATGGGGGTTCGTTATATTCAGGCTCATTTGAAGATATGTGCAGTAATAATCAGTTGTACAATTCTAGTTGCTCTGGGTACGCTGCTGCTTACCTCGCACAACAATGTGGAATATCAGCACTATACAGTACCTCCTGTTCAGGATATGCAGCGGCCTACTTGGCACAACAATGTGGCTTAAGTGCTTTATATAACATTAGTTGCTCTGGATATGCTGCGGCATACTTTAGTCAACAATGTGGGATAAGTGCTTTATATGATACTGATTGTACAGGATATTCTCTTGCTTATTACACTCAGCAATGTAGTAGAGATGCCTTATATGATTCCGGCTGTGATGGGTACTGGGAGGAAATAGCTTATCAAGCTTCTTTAATAGCTACCACTACAGATACCAGCGATCAGTATGGATATGATGGGTCTGATGATGGGTCTGATGATGGGTCTCAATATGGGTATGATGATAGCGGTGTTGCATATACAACAGAAGATTTATGGTACGATGAAGAGTATGATGAATACTTAGATCCAAATGATCCTTGTTATCAAAACGGTTGTGAAAATATGACTGATGCTGATTGGTATGCACTAGACATTGAACAGTTTGGGCAAGAACAAGTAGATGAATGGTATGGAGATGAAGTAGAATTTTCATCCACAGGTACTATAGATTATGCAGCTACTGGAGTTACAGAAGAGGAATATTGGACAGAGATAGACTCCGGCATGGAAATCTATGATGTACAACAAGAGGCTATAATAATAGCAGAAGAGATAGCATGGGAACAAGAAATTTATACTTTCATCGAGGATTATGAATTAGTACAAGAACTAGCAGAAGAAACTTATGAAGAATCCTACGAAGAGTATGAGTTAGCATACGAAGAAGCAGAAGAGGCTTATGAAGAGTATGAAGAAGCCTACGAAGAGTATGAAGAAGCACTTATAGAAGAGTTAGAAGAATATGAAGAAGTGCAACTGGCACAGTTATTATTAGATGATGTAGATATATTCATACTACAAGAAGAAACAGGTATAGAATTATTAAGAGAAGAAGAATGGCAACCACAGGGTGAGTTAGAAATCTACGAAGAAGTCTTAGAAGATTACGAACGTGATGCCCTAGAAGAACTCGAAGATGAAATCTACGAAGAGTTTATAGACGAAATAGATGAAGAGCTTCTAGAAGAACTAACAGATGAGGAAGATCTAGATGATGAAATAGATGAAGAGTTTTTTGAAGAAGCAGAAGATAGGGAAGATGAGCTAAAGGAAGATAAGAAAGAATCCAGAGTCTCTAGAAGAGTGTCTAGAAAGAGAGTGCGAGTTGTTTCTCCTACTAGAATTGCTTCCTCTAGTTCTGCTTCTGCTGTTAGTAATACTGGTTCTTATAATACAGTAGCACAAGTCTCAAGCGGGGTCTCAACGAGTCAGCAAGGGTCACAACAACAACAGCAACAATACCAAGGTTCGGGACAGCAGCAACAAAGTACACAAGTAGCACAAGAAACAGGACAACAACAAACACAGGACACATCAAGTAATGAGTATACTAGTAATAACAGTACTAATAGTATTGGCAATAGTAGTATTGTCACTAACAGTACTACTATTGGGGTAACTAATGAGTATCAAACAACAGAAAATAATCAGCTTTTCGATAGTAATAGTAATAATATTGCTAACAATACTAATAGCGGGATAAGTAACAATGAAATACAAAATTATGACAATGATTTTACTATTACCGCCGTGGGCGTTGATAACTTTGATAATATTGGGGAAGTTAGTGCCATATTTACAGAGCCTATGATGGAAGTAGCAGTAGAAGAGGTTAGTATTGAAACGACTTTTGCTGAAGTCAGTGTGGAATTTGAACAAACATTTAATGATGCACTTGGAGCAGGGCAATCAATAGGACAGTTCCTAAGTAATGAAGTGCCAAGTTTTAGCAATTTTAATATAGAACCACCTACTATGGAGCAGACAAACACAATAGCAGCAGTAGAATCCTTAGCTGATAGAGTGGGAACAGAGCAAGCAGAAGCTAACCTACAAGAACAGTTCGAAACCTTAGAAGCTAATGGTGGATTCGGAGATCAAACAATAGCAGTAGCATTTATAGGGTACGCCCCAGGATTTAGTGCTTATACAAACCAAGCTCAAATGACTGATAAACTAACTTGGTATCGGTCCACACAACTTCCAAGTCCAGATGTAGTGGATAATAATTTTAGTTTCTATATGATGGCAGGAAATGCTGACAAGAAAATAGCAGAGATGAGGAGATAGTATGGAACATGAAGAGTGCTACGAAGAGGTATTTGAAAAGGTTATAGAGCTTGAAAAGAAATACTCTGAGCTAATGATTGCAGGAAATATGATGGTACACGCTTTAAGAATTTATAAAAGCAATCTTAATGATGAAGAATTTATAAGTATGATGGAAACTATTGGTGAAAGTAAAAACCAAATTGAACCTCACAATAGAGAAGTGTTACACTAGGAGATAATATGGCTGAAGTAGAGTATAAAGGTATAAAAGTAGGAGGTAGTAAGCTTCTTATAATCATTCCATTATTAGGCACAATTGTGGGGGGTCTATGGGGTGGCTTTGAATTATATAATAGACTCCTTCTAGCAGAAAGAAAATTAAATAACCTACAGCCTGCAGTAATTACTGCCGAGATGAACAGACTTGAGTCAATATACACAGTAATTAGAGAAGATTTACAGGGTGATATTAACGGAGTAAGTAGAAGGGCGGATTTTAACGCTTCCGAAATAGTGCAAGCAAGAGATGAATTAGGAGCACTTACACGTCTATCAGAAAGAATGGCTGATCAACTGGATAACGTAGAAGAGGCAGTAGATGAATCACTAGATTTAGCTAGAGATGTAGAAAGCAACACCTCAGAAACTCAGAGGGAAGTAAGGAATGATGTTTATGCAATGGAAAATCAAATGCAAGAAAGATTCAGAGAGATGGACGATCTGATAAGAGAAATGCGGAACGAATTAGAGGAAAGAATCTCAACAATTCTAGCGAATCCTCTTAATGATGTCCAATAGGAGAAAAGTATGAAATTGAAAACACTATCAGCAGCTATATTACTTTCGAGTAGTACTATGGCATTTGCTCAACACCACGATGATGGACACGCACATATGGGGCCAACAGTCAGTTGTACCGATATGGCGACACCCCCCTGGGCCGGATTGCCTGCCACAGATCGTCAGCAAGTAGCTAGTTTACGGAAGGATCTTGCTGCTTTCAACACGCCTGAGACCGCTAAAGCAGCTGGGTTCATGCCTGTATTAGGTGATATTCCTGGTATGGGTGTACATTATGTGAATATGGCAGTATCCATGCGGGGAACAAATTTGGACGTCAATGTACCAGATCAACTTCTGTTCTCCCAAGATCAACTCGTAGGTGCAGCGTACTCGTTCACTGACGTGCCAGATACTAAGGTACCTCTACCTTTTAATAGCGATCTCGCATCCTGGCATGACCACCCACAGTTTGCCCGAGAGGGCCAGACCTTACATATGCTACACGTTTGGTTTGTTCCCTCCTCGAATGGACCATTCGCTGGACTTAACTTCTGGTTACCATACGAAACAGCAGGGGTCTCTATACCTAATCCTTGCTGGATGGCCAATGAAACTGACGCTGATGTAATTCGCAATGTTTCATTTGCCCTAGTAGACCAAGAATTTGAGCGCACAGATATGCTCGCAGCATTAGATATTGCTGCTCGTAACGATGATCGTGGTGCTTGGCTTGCAGCCGCAGACGAGTTCATGGGCGATTTAAGTTCATTCGAAGTTAGCAGAGTCAAAGGCCTACTTGGTGTCTTAGGAGATAATCAGATGTCCTCGGCTGAACGAGATGCTGCTGGCATTGCACAGCCAAGAAGTGGATCAATAACCGAGGCCCTCAATGAATAAATTTTTAGGATTATTATTGCTAGTACCCGTACTGGCTTTTGGCCATGGAAAACTTATAGAAACTATACCCGCCGCTGATTCAACTGTTAGCAATCCGGAGGGTATTGTTCTACGCTTTAATCAAAATGTGAGATTAATAAAGTTCTTAGTAACTTCTGAAAATGGAGATAAGCTTAAAACTTCTTTTAAATCGCCACACGAGGGAGTTTGGCCGGAATACAATATTTTAGTTCCTAATATGGTTAGTGGTAAATTTACTGTCGATTGGAGTGTTATAGGGGACGATGGACATAGCCTAACCGAAAGTTTCGCTTTTAAAGTAGAGTAGTATATTATGAATAGAGAAAGATTATACAAGCAGTTGAAAGAAGATGAAGGTGAAGTATGTAAAGTTTATAGAGATCACTTAGGTTATTTAACTTTTGGTATTGGGCATTTAATTACTCAGAAAGACCCAGAAGCTGATTGGCCTATAGGAGCTGAAGTAAGCGAAAAAAGAGTAAGAGAGTGTTTCGACAGGGACGTTGAAACATCTATCACAGAAATAAAGTTCTTAGTAAAAGACTTTGATATTAAGCCTGATATGGCCCAAGAAGTATTAGTAAATATGCAGTTCAATCTTGGACATCACAGGCTTTCCTTATTTAAAAAATTCTTAACAGCCGTTAAAAAGAATGACTGGCAAGAAGCCGCAAAAGAGGGGAGAGACTCTAGGTGGTATAAACAAGTAACAAGACGAGCAGAAAGACTAATGAGCAACCTAGAGGCGATATAATGGATAAGTATGAATTGTTAGCACAGTGTATAAGATCGGACCAACTAACTGCTGCGCAAGTATGGGCAGAGTTCAGGCAGGATTCAAAATTTTATAAGTGGTACAAGGATAAATATGGCCTATAGTACTAAAGTACTTGATCACTATGAAAATCCTCGTAACGTAGGTAAACTAGATGACGAGGATGAGAACGTAGGAACTGGAATGGTAGGTGCACCTGCCTGTGGAGATGTAATGCGTCTACAAATAAAAGTAGATGATAAGGGTGTAATAGAAGATGCAAAGTTTAAAACTTATGGTTGTGGGAGTGCTATTGCTAGCTCTAGTTTGCTCACAGAATGGGTTAAAGGGAAGACCTTGGATGACGCAACCAAGATTAAAAATAAGGACATTGCAGCAGAACTCTCCTTGCCCCCAGTAAAAATTCATTGCTCAGTTTTAGCGGAAGATGCTATAAAAGCAGCTATTGCTGACGTTAACCAAAAGAGGAAAGAAAATGAAATTATTAAAAATACATTGGTTTAAAAAAGTACTATTTGTAGTAGGTATAGTTCCAGCAATGTATATGCTTACAATACCTGCAACATTTATAACTTTCGGAATCTATGCTTTACTATGTTCCCTATGCTTTCCAGTGATATGGGATCTTCTAAGCTAATGGTAAGTCCTCATGAAGAAGAATTGCTCGTTATAGTAGAAAGAATTAAAAAAGAAGTAGAATGTTGTTGTAGCTGGCATCGATATAAAGATGTAACAATACTATGTGACCAATTAATTAAAAAAATTCAAACAGGAGACTTTGATGATGAAAATGAAAATACATGAACCTGGTAAAACAAAAGAGGTAGAAGAAAATGAAAAGAGGCGTAAAGAAGAGAGACTACGAAAAACTTTCGGACAAGAACATCCAGGAGACGATATCATTGTTGGAATCTGGGACGCCGTTTACAAAAAAGGAAGCGTGCCTGAAGCTTAATATATCTTATAATACTGCTAGATTAAATAATATCATAGTGGAATACAAAGATAAAATAGAGTTTCAAGATAAAAGACGCTCACAGAATAAGGGTAAACGTGCTACAGCTTATGAAATAACTGAAGCCATAGTGCTGTATCTAAATAAAGAACCCATTTCCGCAATAGCTAGTTCCTTATATAGATCAAGCTCTTTTGTAAAGGGCATTATATCTAGGATAGGGCTCCCTGAGTATACGACTAAAGAAGGTAGAAATACATATGATCTACTTCCCGAGCGTATGGTATCTGAAATCTTTTCCAAAGGCGAGTTAGCTTGGTCAGCACAACATCATGGACTAGCACAAGTACGTGAGGAAATAACTTTAAAAGAGCAAGAAAAGCCTGGATATCGTCGCGCTATAGACTATGAAAAGAGAGATGGAAGTAAATTATACAACATATATGTATTAGAAAAAGGGGACTATAGTAATAGTTATTTTCCTAGTGTAGAGTGTGGAGGCTTCTTTAGTTGTAGCCACGCATATGATTTAGGAAGATTAGACCACTTGGTAGACGTAGGAGTAGATCTATCGAGGTTAGAAAAATAGTTCTTGACAATTATGTTAAAATTTTTATATAATAGATTTGATATTTGAAACATTAACCAAGGAGTACAAGCATGGCTTGGGACGATACTAAGAAAGAAGATGTGATAGAGGCATATAAAAATGCCGATCCTACCCCAGAAACAAGTGTAGAAATCGTAAAGGATATAGCAGAAGAGTACGAAGAATCTCCAAATGGAGTTCGTATGATTCTAACTAAAGCAGGAGTTTACATTCGTAAAACTACTGCTACAGCAGCAAGTAACGGCAACGGGACTACCCGTGTATCAAAAGCCGATGCCCAACAAGAACTAATTGCAGCCTTAACCTCTGCCGGTCAAACTGTTGATGAAGATATTATCAGCAAATTAACTGGCAAGGCCGCTAAATATTTTGCAGGCGTTATAAGTTCTGTAGCGTAATTCTAATACTATAACTATACACTGATTGAGTCAGTGTATAGTTACGCATAATATTAACACCTTTCAGAAAGCACAGTAAAAGATTTTGCTAACCTACACTTAAAGGAGTTAATGTGAAAAAACAAGAATTACGCGCTCTGGTAGCAGAGTACGGAGATGCGGTAATTACTTATAGAAGTCAGAATTCTAAAAAGCTAAAATATAATGTATGCACATTGGACTTTAGTACTGCTTATATTGCTTGCAAAAAAAGTAGGGCTAAGGAGACAGCAGATACTTTGCTGTTTTTTTGTTGGGATACTGATTCTTACCGGCTTCTAAGAGCGGAAAGCGTTACGAGTGTAGTCCCCCTATCATCTATTTTGAAGAACTAATATGGACTTACACGAAGCCCCCGAAGAGTATACTAAAGTTATTTATTATGACCAGGATAGAGAAGAGCAGGTTCGTCTAAGTGTAAGTACTTTTAGATATGTAGAGTATTTAAGTATACGAAAATATTATTTAGATTTTAATGAAGAATGGAAACCTTCTAATGTAGGAGTAAATCTCCCAATGTCTATAGAAACTTCTAAGGAGTTGTTTGTAGCTTTGATCGAAATTCTATCCCTAGCAGAAAGTAAAGAAATTATAGAAGAACACTTCAAAGATTTAATTAACGATATCTATATTTAAAACTTGACTACTCCCTTAAATTATTCTATAATATACTTATAAAATAATAGGAGCATTTATGCACAAATTTTTAGACAGAGCTTGCAAGCTCTATTACGAAGGAACTCCAATCATCAAAGATTCGGAGTTTGATACCCTTGCAAAAAAACATGACTATAATAGTGTAGGACATACAGTTACAGACGGTGTCCCCCACCATTTTACTATGCGTTCTCTACAAAAAGTATTTAACCTAGAAGACGCTCCTACCTGGTATTCCGAAGCTTATGAAGGAACAGAAACAGAAGTTGTTTGTAGTCCTAAATTAGACGGCGCGGCAGTATCTTTATTATATATAAACGGACGTTTAGAACTAGCCCTCACCAGAGGAGATGGTAAAGTAGGTAAAGATATAACAGATAAAATGAAACTTTTAGTTCCAAATAAATTAAATTTTGTTGCTGAAGGTGTGCTACAATTAACAGGAGAAGTAGTGGCTCCAAAAGAAATACCTAATGCTAGAAACTATGCAGCGGGTGCATTAAATCTAAAAAGCATCGCAGAGTTTGCCTGTAGACGAATACAATTTGTTCTCTATGGTGCAGAGCCTAGCAGAAAAGAGTACTGGACTGAAGAAATGGATTCCTACGGACACGCAGGATTCGTTACAGTATTAGAAGCTGTAGATATTACATACCCAACTGATGGGATAGTGTACAGACTAAACAAGTTTGCAAAACATCATATGCAAGGATTTACTTCTCAACACCCTAGAGGGTCCTTTGCCCTCAAATCAGATAAAACTGAATCTGCTATAACTACCTTACGAAAGGTGACATGGCAGGTAGGCAAGAGTGGAAGAGTTAGTCCAGTAGCAATTCTAGACCCCGTAAAAATAGGGGGCGCAACTATACTGCGAGCCACTCTACATAATATTAGTATTATAGATGAATTAGGTCTAGAAATAGGATGTCAAGTGGAAGTTGTAAGATCAGGAGAAATCATCCCTCGAATAGTAAGACGGGTAGAGCCTCTTACAGAGTCAGAAAAAATGCAAGATGAATTAGAGCCTATAATGTGATGCACTACAATTGGCGACTTTTTGAAGAAGAGATGGAAAGGACTGGTGAAGGCCACTGTAGCAATCATATGCTAGCTTGGGCGAAGGAGTACTATGGTCAATGCCCATCTAGAGGCACACTTTCGTATCGTTACGGCAAAGGAGTAAAAGAAAGACAGCATGCATATAGAAACAAGCGTATGAAAACTGTCCCCAAAGCATTGCTTGGTAGGCGAATCGACACGTTTAAAAATAAATCACCGTCTACTATGGTATCAAATACCGTAACAGCACGGGAAGGCGAAAGAGGCACATTGAAAAGAGCTTTACATAATAGAATACGAAGAGGGTGGGGTAATATGTTTACAACCGATGAAACAATAGAACATTTAATAAAAGTTCAAAAATATAATCCAAACGATGAAACCATAGAAGATTATTATAGTAAGGAAAGATATAATATAATGGACATAAAATTTCATTTAGATCATATAGACCCTGAAGGGGCTAATACCTTAGATAATCTGGCATTAACTAAGGATATATATAATCAGATGAAACATAATCTTATTCCGTCCGAGTTCCTGAGACTAATGGAAATACTATTAAGGGCAAACCGCCCAGAGCTTTTTAAATGATTCAAGTTCTAAATCTATACGCTGGTGTGGGTGGAAATAGAAAACTCTGGGAAGATGTAGATGTTGTTGCAGTTGAAAATCAACAGAATATTGCAGAGTGTTACGAACGTTTGTATCCAGATGATACAGTATTTGTAGAAGATGCCCACCAGTTCTTGCTAGACACTTATGATGTAGTAGATTTTATATGGAGCAGTCCCCCCTGTCAAACTCATTCAAAAATGTCTAGGATTCAGAAGGTAAAGAAGTATGCTAATATGGAGTTGTACGAGGAAATTCTTTTTCTCAAACATAACTTCAAAGGAGGTTGGGTAGTAGAGAATGTAAAACCTTATTACACTCCATTAATCCCACCCACAGCAATAATAGGCAGACATTATTTTTGGAGTAACTTTCCTATTGTAGCTGATATAGTACCTCAACCTTCTGGATTCATAATGAAATCTAGTTTAGAAGGTAAAAAAGAATTACAAGATTGGTTGGGTATTTACTATGATGACAAATTATACTATAGAGGGAATCACGACCCTGCACAAGTTTTAAGAAATTGTGTACACCCTAACTTAGGCAAACAAGTATTAGACTGTTGGATAAATAAATGAAAATACTAATAGCATGTGAATATAGTGGTATTGTTAGAGATGCTTTTACTGCAAAAGGACATGATGCAACCAGTTGTGATCTGTTACCTACAGAAAGACCTGGCAAGCATATCCAGGGTGATGTGTTAGACATACTCTTTGAAGATTGGGATATGATGATAGCCCATCCTGAGTGTACCTACATCTGTTCCAGTGGACTACATTGGAATAATAGAATCGAAGGCAGAGCAGAAAAAACAGAAGAAGCCCTAGAGTTTATTACATATTTATGGTCTAGTGGTATTCCAAAAATATGTTTAGAGAATCCCGTAGGTTGTATAAATACTAGATTAGACTTTATGCCTAAGCCTCAGTATATACAGCCATATCATTTCGGAGAAGATGCTAGTAAGAAAACTGGTCTATGGTTGAGAGGACTTAAACCTCTAAAACCAACCAAACTAATTGAAGGTAGAGAAGTAGTAAAGAACGGAAAAATTTACCGAAGGTGGTCGAACCAAACTGATAGTGGTCAGAACAAGTTAGGGCCAAGTAAAACTAGAGGCAAAGACAGGTCATTGACCTACCAAGGACTAGCTGATGCAATGGCAAATCAATGGGGTTAGGAACCTTTAAAAAAATACTTCTTGACTTTTACCTCAATCATTAGTATAATATACGCTTCAATCAAAAAGGATTAAACAAGTGGAAAAAATTCAAGTGCCTAGCAACTGCCCTTCGTGCAATTCTATACTTGAATGGGTCAATGATTTATTATTCTGCAAGAATGAGTATTGCTCCACTAAATCAGTTAAAAGAATTCAGCACTTTGCTAAATCACTATATATCAAAGGACTCGGTCCGAGGTCTATAGAAAAATTAGGTCTAAGTAATATAACAGATCTATACAATTTAGATGAAGCTAGTGCCTCTTTAGCCCTTAATTCAGAAAAACTAGCTAGTAAATTACTAGCTGAGATTGAAAACTCAACCAAAGCCCCTGCAAACTTACTGCTACCTGCTTTTAGTATTCCGCTAGTCGGGAAAACAGCCGCAGCTAAACTTGCCGAAGTCTGTAGAAGTATCTATGATATAACCACAGAATCTTGCAAGAGAGCGGGACTCGGAACCATAACGACCGATAATCTAATGGCTTGGTTAGAAACAGATTTTTTAGATTATAAACAAAATCTTCCTCACAATATGCTTTTTGAGCAAAAGAGTGCAAACTCTACAGTAGGAGTGATTTGTTTATCTGGAAAACTTTTTAGTTATAAAACTAAAGCAGAAGCAACTACAGAACTAGAGAATCTGGGTTACATAGTCAAAAGCTCTGTAACAAATGATGTAACTATTTTAGTCAATGAGACTGGAGTAGAAACCGCAAAAACCTTTAAAGCCTTAGAAAAAGGCATTCAAATTGTCACTAATCTAAAAGATTATATTGGAGAAAGACATGGCAGTTCCTAAGTGGAATGATGAGCGCACCAACGCGCTTGAAACGTTTGTAGGAGACGAGACTCCTGTATCTCAAGCAACAGTAGCTGATGCTGCTGATAACCTTGAAACCTCAACCCGTTCAGTTTCTAGTAAACTGCGTAAAATGGGTTATGAAGTAGAACTAGCTTCTACAACTTCAACCAAAGCATTCTCAGATGTTCAAGAAGACATCCTAGAATCATTTGTAACCGACAATAGTGGTACTTATACCTATGCTGATGTCGCAAGTAATTTTGCAGATGGCAAATTCTCAGCAAAGCAAATCCAAGGCAAAATCTTGTCTATGGAATTGACTAGTCATATCAAGCCGACTCCTAAGCCGGAAACTGTTAAGACTTATTCAGACGCTGAAGAAGTTACATTTGTTAAGTTAGTAAACGAAGGCGCTTTTGTTGAAGCAATTGCCGCCGCTCTTGATCGCTCAGTAAATTCTGTTCGTGGTAAGGCTCTTAGCCTCCTTCGTGCAGGCACTATTGCTGCAATCCCCCGCCAGGAAACAACTAAGTCTGGCACACGAGTTGATCCATTAGCAGAAATTGCTGATATTGAATCAATGACTGTTGAAGAAATAGCTACCGAAATCGGTAAAACCGTACGAGGAGTAAAAACTATGCTCACTCGACGTGGTATTTCTGCTTCTGACTACGATGGTGCATCTCGAAGAGAGAAAGCCGCCGCAGCCGCTGCTGGTTAATAGTTAACTGATAAGTGCTGGGTGTGGTATGGCTCCCTAGTGATGGGGAGCCTCAACCGGATGCTCGGAGCAGGCTAACCCTGTTGCCCTGCCCACTCCCACTTATTTTTTTGTTCGGGGGAACTCAATTGAATATTGCTAGTGCTTTAATAAAGCAGATTCTTGATGCACAGGATTTCGAAACCTGGAGTATTTTACGAAAGCATTATTTACCTTCCGAATATCATACCTTACATACTATAATCAGTAACCACTGTGATGAACATCACAACCTCCCCAAGTTCGATGATCTAAAATACTCCATTCGTGATAGCAGTACAAAAGAAAAATTATTTGCTATCAATAATATTGAAGTAGAGGCGAAAGCTGACCTACTTCTTCAGTACTTAAAGAACGAATACACTCAAAGAGAAGTATTAAATGAACTTGAAAAATATGTAGAGTATTCTGTTGCATTTGAAAATGCAGAAGATACCCTCAACCATCTTCATGACATTATTACTCGCATAGAGGATAAAGTAGAACTTAAAAATCTCGAGGAAGATATGCAACATATCCCCTTGTTTGAGCCCCAGGAAGACCTCGATAAATATATTACCCTTGGATTAAACGATAACTACGATAGTTTCATGCAGTTCTCTCCTAAAGATTTGGTACTTATTGGAGGCAAACGTGGAGGGGGTAAATCTATTACGTGTTCTAACATAGCAAATAGTGTTGTTGCAACTGGAAGATCAGCTATTTATTTCACCATAGAAATGGATAGTAGACAGATTTTACAACGATGCTGTAGCCATGCTACTGGCGTTCCTATTGCTCGTTTAAGAAATAAGAATATTAATCTTAACGAGTGGGAAAAGGTAGCTGGGTGGTGGGCAAATCGCTTCAAAAATGGAGAGGAGCGTTTGAAAGATTATAAACAACATAGAAACTTTGATAAATTCCATGATAAATTAAAAGAAGGCGAGCTTCTCCCGACTCAGCTGGACGTTATTTATGAGCCCAGTCTTACTATTGGTAAGATAAAAGCTGATATGGCTAAGAAAGTAAAAAGTTTAAATGCTGGTATAGTTATTGTAGACTATATAAATCAAGTAAAACGCTCTAATCTTCCTTCTCGTAGTGGTCAGTATGACTGGACAGAACAGATAGAAGTTAGTAAAACATTAAAATCATTGGCGCAAGAACATGAAGTAACTGTTTTAGCCCCATATCAAATTGATGCCACGGGAGAGGCTAGATTTGCAAAAGGAATCCTAGACGCTGCAGATGCTGCATTTTCCATAGAAACATATGGACATGAAGTACCTGTAATTTCATTTAAATGTCAGAAAATGAGATCCGCTTCTATGGAATCTTTTACTTCTTCTATGGATTGGGGAAGTTTAAAAATTGGTCCCGAAACCGTCTTAACGCCTCAAGAACAAGAGGATGAGAGCAGTAAGACTGGGGAAGAAATAGACGACATCTAAAAATATTTCTTGACTCTTATATTGAAATTTAGTATAATATATCATAATGAGAGTATAACCTATGATAACAAAAGAAGCAACAGACAATAGAGCACAAGAATATTGTCATAATCTAGTGGAAAGTCTAAACGATGTAAATCTAAAAGACATAGATTTCTATGCAACTAAGCTAAGGATCTATGAGTATATTTTAGACGATGATCAAAGAGCAGTCTTGTATGAAGCAGAACAAATTTTAGACGCATTAGTATGATTGACGAGATTTTAGAGCAAAGGGGAATTAAATATATCCCCAAGGGTAACGATTACCTAGTACATTGTTTGAGTCCTGAACATGATGATTCCAATCCAAGTATGAGGATAGATAAAGTCACGGGAGTTTTTCAATGTTTTTCTTGTGGATATAAAGGTAGTATACTCACCCTGTTTAACGAAAAGATAAACCACTTACAAGTACGTCGAGAGCTATTAAAGCAAAAAATTATAGAGAAGAGGGCAGAAAGTATTGGTTTATCTTTTCCTTTTAACTATACTCCATACTTAGGTAATTGGAGGAACATACGCCCAGATACTTATAGAAAGTTTGAGGCGTTTCAACATACCAACCCAGATTATATTAATAGAATAAATTTTCCTATACGAGATATGTCTGGTAAGATAGTTGCTTTTAATGGGCGACATCTAACAGACGGATTACCTAGATATAAAATCAGTCCTAGAGGAGCTAAAATGCCCCTCTTTCCTACAGTAACGCCTAAGCGTGGAAAAATAATTCTGGTAGAAGGTATATATGATGTAATAAATTTACATGATAAAGGACTGACAAATGCAGTATGTTGTTTTGGTACACAGAATATAAATGAAGAGAAATTAAGTATGCTTTCTATACAAGGCGCATCAGGGATAGATGTCTTTTTCGATGGAGACGATGCCGGTCAGGAAGCTGCTGAAAAAATAGAAGCAATGTGTGGGAGAGTTGGTCTCCTTTCTAGGAACATATGTTTGAAGCATACTGATCCAGGAGCACTAGTACAATCCCAAATTGATAAATTAACGAGTAAATTATATGCCTAAAGTTGCATTAGTAGAAACTAAACCCAGTAGAACAGATTACATTCAACATTTCGGAGGAGAGTTCTCTTTCGATCAGTTTCAATTATGTTCAAATCCTGCAATCAAGAAAGTATTAAAAAAAGATTGTGATATTGACATAGACACCTCACTATATGATTGGATTATTTTAGTAGGAAGTGAATCATTAAAATACTTCACTAAAATCAATTCAGTTACCGAATATTCTGGTAAGAAAGTAGAAGATAAATTTTTACCAGTAATCAATCCTGCCATGCTCGCCTTTAAACCCGAAGCTAAAAAAACTTGGGAAACTTCAAAAGATAATATTATTAAGTATATTAATGGCGAAATAAAGGATGTAATAATTGATGACAGTATTGCCTTTGGAATTACAGATTCCAAAGAAGCAGAAGAATTTATAGATAAAGCCCTAGCATATGAGGATGATTTCATAGCTCTCGATTCAGAGACAACATCATTATATCCTAGAAATGGATATATGCTAGGACTATCTTTATGTTATGATGGACAAACAGCGGCTTACATTGATACCAACTGTATTAATGAAGCAATAGAATCAAAATTACAGGAATTATTTAATAAGAAAACTGTAATTTTCCATAACGCTAAGTTTGACCTTGCATGGTTTGAGTATCATTTTGGATTTAAGTTTCCAAACATAGAAGATACTATGCTCCTGTCTTATTTAATTAATGAAAATCCAGGTCATCATGGCTTAAAAGCATTAGCTTTAAAGTATACTCCCTATGGGGATTACGAAAAGCCAATGCATGATTGGATAGATCAGTACAGAAAAGAAAATAGAATACTTAAAGCTGACTTTAACTATGGCGAAATTCCTTTCGATATCATGAAAGTATATGCCGCGATGGATGCGTTAGTTACATTTAAACTATTTGAAAAGTTTGAAAAGATTAAAGAGAATGAGAAACTTGCTTGGGTGTATAAAAACTTATTACTTCCAGGTACTAAATTTCTATTGACTACTCAAGAAAATGGTGTGCCTTTTGATAAAGAAAGGCTAATTATAGCCCAAGACCTGATGCAGCAAAATATTGATGAAGCCATCAAAGCCTTGTATAGCGAAGGTAGAATTTCAGAGTTCGAGAAACTAAATGGAAAACCTTTTAACCCTAATAGCACTGTACAACTTCGGAGCCTTTTGTTTGACTTTATTGGCCTTACTCCTACTGGTAAGAAAACTGGAACGGGTGCAAATTCAACAGACGCAGAAGTCCTTGGTATACTCGCAGAAAAGTCTGAAATTCCCCAACATATCTTGGCAATCCGTCAAAAATCCAAAATTAAAAATACTTATCTGGACAAAATCATACCGCAGTTGGATAAGGATATGCGTCTTAGGACTTCTTTCAACCTCCACTCTACTACTTCTGGTCGTCTTAGTAGTAGCGGTAAGTTAAATATGCAACAAATTCCTCGCGACAATCCTATTGTCAAAGGGTGTATACGAGCCTCTGCGGGGTCGCAGATAGTTGCAATGGACTTAACAACCGCAGAAGTATATGTCGCTGCAAAGTTAGCAAATGATGAGGCACTTATGAATGTGTTTCGAGAGGGCGGAAATTTTCACAGTACAATTGCTAAGACAGTATTTAAGTTGCCATGTAAGGCAGAAGAAGTGGCCGAATTATACCCTTACAAAAGACAAGCTGCCAAGGCAGTAACTTTTGGAATCATGTATGGGGCCGGGCCACATAAAATAAGTCAACAAGTTACAAAGGACTCTGGAAAATACTTCAGTGTCCAAGAAGCATCTGAAGTTATACATAGTTATTTTAAGCAATTCCATAAGTTAAAAAGCTGGATTGAAAAAAGCCAAAAATTTATAGAAGCCAATGGATTTGTGTATAGTTTTTTCGGGCGCAAAAGGAGATTACCAAATGTTAAAAGTGAAGATAAGGCTATTCGAAGCCATACCGTTAGGAGTGGTCTTAATTTTCTGGTGCAGTCTACTGCTTCTGATATTAACCTCCTCGGCGCAATAGAGATGGATGCACATATCAAAGCAAACAATATGGAAGCTAAAATATTTGCTTTAGTACATGACTCAATTTTAGCTGAAGTACCAGATGGAGAAATAAAACAGTACTGTGAAGTCTTACAATATTTTATTCAAAGAGATCGAGGGCTATCTATTTCAGGTGCTCCTATTGGATGCGATTTTGATATAGGAGATGATTACTCAATGGGCAAGTTCGAAGATCAGTATGGAGACTATATGAATGATAGTTACATACAAAACCCTGGATAGAATAGAATTTCCCGTATTTATTTTACCTTCAAGTAACTGGGATTTAACAGACGGATTACTATACCTAGAGGGAGAGTTGGTAGACGATAGGAACATGTCAGGGAAGACATTAGGACAAAGAAGGCTTCAAACCCCTCACAAAGGAATCCTACCTTTAAGAAAATCAGTAAATAATTTAGTTGGTATTTTAAAGCAGCCCAATTATTATTTTATAGATAGTAATGGGGTTCCTTTTATATATCAAAAAACTTTAATGTTACCGTTAAAGTATAGAAAAATAAGAAAGATTGAACGAAAAACTACAGCTTCTCTAATTTGGATAGATAATTGGAAGATCCCATTTACTGTACCTAGACCTCCTGAGCCTGAAATGCTATGGGCAGGAGTGTTACTTTTAAGAGAATATCCTTGGATTATATACGAGTATTCTGAAAATGAAAAGAAAGGTACTCGGAGGAAAGTATGAAAGCAGTACTAAGTAACAGGATTTATTTAGATGTAACTCCAGAAGTTCAAGAAGAACTAGATAAGGAACTTACATATATAGTACCTCCAAAAAATCCAAAGGACCTGGTTCCTCAAGTAATAAAAAACATGGCAGTCATACGACCAGGCATAGTAACTATTCCTATAGGGCGTATTGATTTGATACCTCACGGGCATGAAATCATAGATAAGAGAGTACTAAAACCAGAGACATTTCCAGAGTTCCAATTTGATTTAAGAAAAAGCCAACAAGAAGTACATGATACAGTAGAAGATAACTGTATAATAAATGCTTGGGTTAGTTGGGGCAAGACCTTTACTGGGCTGTCAATCGCAGGCAAGTTAGGACAGAAAACATTAGTAGTAGTTCATACTATACCCCTAAGAAATCAATGGGCAAAGGAAGTTGAAAAAGTATTTGGGTTTAAACCTGGAATCATAGGTAGTGGACAGTTTGATATAGATAGTCCTATTGTGATAGGGAATATTCAAACCCTATATAGAAATATAGATAAAATTCGTAAAGAGTTCGGAACTCTCATCCTCGATGAAATGCATCACGTTAGTAGCCCCACTTTTTCCAGAATACTGGATACAAATTATTGTAGATATAAAATTGGCTTGTCAGGTACTATAGAACGTAAAGACGGAAAACACGTTGTCTTTAGAGACTACTTCAGTCCTAATGTTCTTAAGCCCCCTAAAGAGAATTTCATGGCTCCAGTAGTAAATCTATTCCATTCTGAGATAAGATTTATGGACGGGGCTAGAATACCTTGGGCTAATAGAGTTACAAATCTAGCGAGTAATGAGGAGTACAGACATACAGTATCAATGTTAGCTGCTGCGTATGCTCATAAAGGTCATAAAGTTTTAGTAGTTAGTGATAGAGTAGCCTTTCTAAAGAGATGTGCAGAACTTACAGGAGACAAAGCCATTTGTGTTACAGGTGAGGTTCTCCAAGACGAACGAGAAAGATTAATAAACGAACTTCGATTTGGAAATAAAAACGTATTATATGGCACACAAGCAATCTTTTCAGAAGGGATTTCTATAAATGAATTAAGTTGTTTAATCCTAGGTACTCCTATTAATAATGACCCTTTATTAACCCAGCTAATAGGTCGAATTATTAGAAAAGAAGAAAATAAACTAACTCCTGTAATTATTGATATTCACCTTAAAGGGGAGACGGCTAGAAGACAAGCGTCTAATAGAGTTGGATACTATATGAAACAAGGATATCAAATAAAAGAGCTTTGAAAAATAGTTCTTGACATTAACCTTAAGAATTGATATAATATATGCTGTTGTACGATTGGCAAAAGATACATAGAATATCTGGCGGTAAGAGCTTAGAGATTTTTAATATATTTGAAATGCTGGTAAAGAGGTCTATCCCCACACACAGAGGAGACAAACTTTATCGGTATAGCAATATGGATTTTAATGGACTAAGTTATCTAGCACATCCAGATGTATTATTATACAACGCGTACAAACATTCCTATAAGGAAATAGCAGCATATATAGCAACTGCTTCATTTAGAAGTATATCTGATTATGCAGCAACACAAACCACAACATTAGAATTACTGCACGTTCCATATGCAGATTATCTTGTTGAAAACATTCACACAAATAGTCTACTTCATATTGATGGCAAGAATTTAGTTCATTTTCTATATGAAGAAGTCCCAAAGGAGAAACACTAATGGCTATATCATTTAACCAACAAAAGGGCAAGGCCCAAAAGAACTCTATCGAAAGTTATACTTATCGAGACGGTGATAATAAGGTCCGCGTCGTAGGCGACATACTCGCCAGGTACGTTTATTGGATAGAAGGAAACAACAAAAAGAATATTCCTTTTGAATGTCTTTCTTTCGATAGAAACATTGAACGATTTAATAACAAAGAAAAGGATTGGATACGTGAGTACTACCCTGATCTCAAGTGTGGCTGGAGCTACGCTACTCAATGCATCGACCCAAACGATGGCAAAGTTAAAGTTCTAAATCTAAAGAAAAAATTATGGGAACAAATCATGATTGCCGCAGAAGATTTAGGCGATCCTACTGATTATGAATCAGGTTGGGATATCTGTTTCAAAAGAGTAAAAACCGGTCCTTTAGCTTATAACGTAGAGTACAAACTTCAAGTTCTGAAGTGCAAGCCAAGAGCTTTAACTGAAGACGAGAAAGCATCTGTTGCCGAAATCAAGTCTATGGATGATGTTATGGCTAGACCAACTCCTGATGCTCAAAAAGAGCTTCTGGACAGCATCAGAAAAACATCAGTTCAAGAAATAGATGAAACTCTTGAAGATGAATTTGATGTGGCATGATTCTATTTACTGCCGATTGGCATCTAAAGTTAGGCCAGAAAAACGTTCCTAAAGAATGGGCGTTGAATCGATACGAGTTATTTTTTGAAGCAATAAGAGAAAAAGAAAAAACGTGTAAGATGCACATCATAGGGGGCGACTTATTTGATAGGTTGCCTACTATGGAAGAGCTAGAATTATACTTTTCATTTATCTCTAAAGTACAGAGACCCACCATAATTTATGATGGTAATCATGAAGCTACACGAAAGAATAAAACATTTTTTACCCAACTCAAAGACGTAACCCAAAGTATAAATCCTTTAGTTACAGTCATTGATTCATCTTATGAAAATAAGGAAATGGGTTTTAGTATTCTTCCATATGCGGATCTTCATAAAGATAATAGTATCGAACAGTTCAATACTGACTGGCCAATCTTTACTCATGTGAGGGGTGAGATACCCCCTCATGTGAAACCTGAAGTTGATTTAAGTAGATTTGACCCATTTCCAGTTGTATNNCAGAATTACTAGACAAAAAAGTAGTAAAAAGAAATTCTGAAGCAGCTCTTCTAATAGATAAAGACATGACTATAGAAGAGGAACTAATAGAATATCTGAATTATATACTAGAAATAGACCCTAATAACGTATCCGAAATCATAGGAACATTTAATGATTACTCTCAAAAAGCTCAAATGGAATAACTGCTTTAGCTATGGTAGTAATAATGAGCTTGATCTAGACAGTAGTAATGTTACGCAAATAATTGGTAAAAATGGAATGGGCAAATCTTCTATTCCATTGATTATTGAAGAAGTATTATATAATAAGAACTCAAAAGGAATAAAAAAAGCAGATATTCCTAATAGATATGTCAATAACGGGTATGATATTTATCTAACTTTTACTAAAGAAGATACTTTATACGAAGTAGTTGTAAATAGAAAAGCAAGTATAAAAGTAAAATTATTAAAAGATGGCGAAGATATATCTAGTCATACCGCTACAAATACCTACAAGACTCTCCAGGACGTCTTAGGTATAGATTTCAAAACATTTAGTCAATTAGTTTATCAGAACACTAATAGTAGTTTACAATTTTTAACTGCTACGGATACGAATAGAAAAAAGTTTTTAATTGATTTATTGCACTTGGAAGAATATGTCGTATTGTTTGAGGTATTTAAAGAAGCCTCTAGACACGCTAATGCTAAGATTACTGAGATAAATGCCGCTATAGCAACGGTAGAGAAGTGGTTAAAAGACAATAAATTGGAGAGTACTACCATACTTCCAATGTTAAATTTAGAAATTGACACGAATCAAGACGAAGAAGCTCTGAGGTCTTTATTATTAGAATTTGAAAATATTTCGGAAAAAAATAAAAAGATAAAAAGTAATAATAGCTATAAGGACTTATTTAAGCGGATAAATATTGATGAAGTACTTTCAATAGACGTTACAGAACAACTATCATACGACAATTTACAAACTGAAGAAGGCAGCATAAACGCCTCGATTACTAACTCTAATAAGTTTTTAGAAAAACTATTAAGATTAGGAGATAAATGTCCTACGTGTGAGCAAACAGTAGATAAAGCATTTAAAAAAGACTTGATACAAACCGAAATAGATACTATAGAAGGAGCAAAGGAACAACGTGGCGACATATCCAGAGAAATCAAAAGAATCAAGGCTAGCAACATTAAGTACAGCACTAAAATTAGTACTCAAAAAGATTGGGAAGATTTGTATAGTCGCATTGACCATAGCTTATCAAGTGAGCAAGTGGACGGGGATAAGCTTAGTAGTAGCATTACAAGAGTTCGTAAAAGAATTCATGAAGCAAAAGAAAAATTGGGAGAAATCTCAAAAGAAAATGAAAAGCGCACAAGAAATAACACAAGAATCCAAATAATTCAAGAGCAAACAGACGCTTTCAAAGCCCAGCTAAATGAAGCCGAAAAAGAATTAAATAAACATAATAAAGTATTCATTAATTTAGAGCTACTTAAAAAAGCATTTAGTACAAATGGTCTACTAGCATATAAAATAGAGAACCTAGTTAAAGAGTTGGAAGAATTAGTCAACACTTATTTAGCTGAGTTTTCTGATGGTAGATTTACGCTTGAATTTATAGTTTTAAATGATAAATTAAATGTACAAATAACTGATAATAGTAAGATAGTAGATATTTTAGCGTTATCTTCAGGAGAACTGGCTCGAGTAAATACTGCAACATTAATAGCAATTCGTAAGTTAATGAGTAGTATTTCTAAGTCAAGAATTAATATATTATTTTTAGATGAAGTAGTCAGTGTATTAGATGATCTAGGAAGAGAAAAACTGGTAGAAGTTTTAACTCAAGAAGAGAATCTAAATACTTATGTAGTTAGCCATGGTTGGACACACCCACTTCTAGATAAAATAGAAATAGTAAAGGAACAAAATATAAGTAGGTTATATCAATAATGGTAGATTCAAGAGCAAAAGGCGCAAGAGGTGAGTATCTAGTAAGAGATATGTTGAGAGAGTATACGGGTTTAAAATTTGAAAGAGTTCCCGCCTCCGGAGCACTAGAGTATTTAAAAGGAGATATATATGTGCCTCATGCAAAAAATCATTACTGTATAGAAGTAAAGAACTATTCGGAGTCTCCTTTAACCGATAGAATATTTACTGCTGAAAAAACTAATAATCTTATTCGGTGGTGGAAAAAAGTAGTATTACAAGCAAAACACGGAGGCCAACAGCCTTTGTTATTTTTCAAATATAATAGATCCAAAGTATTTGTAGCAACAGAACATAAACCAAAGAAGTGTAAATATATGTTTATTTCTTGGTTAAATTGCTATGTACTATTGGCAGAAGAGTGGTTAAGCTCAGAACAAACAGAGTTCATACAAGATGGCGTTTAATTTTTCAGACATGCTCGAAAAAGATTCGGGTTCAGTATTAATAGTAGATTCGTTAAATTTAGCTTTCAGATGGAAACATCAGAAAAGAACTGATTTTTGCGAAGAATTCATAAGAACTGTACAATCTCTTGCTAATTCTTATAAGAGTGATAAGATAGTTATCACCTCAGATTTAGGAACATCTACATTTAGAAAAGCCATAAGTGCTGATTATAAACAAAGTAGAAAAGATAAATATGCAGAACAAACAGATGAACAGAAAAAAGAATTTGAAGATTTTTTTAAAGAGTATGAAAAAACTTTAGTACAACTATCCAAGGATTATCCAGTACTTAGATTTAGAGGAGTAGAAGCAGATGATATTGCAGCTTACTTAGTAAAACATAGAGATAAGTTTAAATATGGAAATATCTGGTTAATTTCTAGTGATAGAGATTGGGATTTATTAGTACAAGAAGGGGTATCCAGGTTCTCTTATGTCACGAGAAAAGAAGTAACAGTAGATAACTGGAAAGAACACTACGAAGTAGATAGAGAAAACTATATATCATATAAATGTTTAGTAGGAGATAAAGGAGATAATGTAGCAGGAATTACAGGTATCGGCCCTAAAAGAGCAGTTGGTCTTATAAACGACTTTGGGAGCGCGTACGATATCTATGATAAACTGCCCATAGATAGTAAGTATAAACACATACAAGAATTAAATGCTAATGGAGAGGTACTCCTTACAAATTATCAATTAATGGATTTAATAACATATTGTGATGATGCAATAGGGTCTGATAATACATCAGAGATAGACCGGAGACTTATAGATGGATATTTACTACAATAGGGATAAATACTTATCTGAATTCAGTATAAAAACTCTGAAGGATAGATATTTATTAAAGCATGAAGTTTCTCCCCAAGACGCTTTTGCACGCGCTGCTACAGCTTTTTCTGATGATGAAGATCATGCTCAAAGATTGTATGATTATGCTAGTAAACTATGGTTTATGTTTTCTACTCCAGTTTTAAGTAATGGGGGCACTAAAAGAGGTATGCCCATTAGTTGTTTTCTGAATCATGTAGAAGATAGTAGAGGTGGAATAACCTCTCATTATACTGAAAATGCTTTTCTATCTTCCGTAGGTGGGGGTATTGGAGGTAATTGGGGTAAAGTTAGAGGCGTAGGTTCTTCAACCAGTAACGGCTCTGAGAGTACGGGAGTGATTCCGTTTTTAAAAGTAGTAGATGGGGAAATGTTAGCGTTTTCCCAAGGAATAACTAGGAGAGGAAGCTATGCAGCCTATTTGGATATATCTCACCCAGAAGTGGAGGAATTTCTTGATATTCGTAAGCCAACAGGAGGTGATATTAATAGAAAATCTACTAATTTGCACCATGCTATTGTTATTACTGACGACTTTATGGAGCTAATAGAAAGGGCTACTAGAGAAGAACATTTTGATGATTCTTGGGATTTAATTGATCCTCATTCAGGAGAAGTAGTAAAAACTGTAGCAGCAAAAACATTGTGGGTAAAACTTATACAAAATCGTGTAGAGACTGGCGAACCTTATATAATGTTTAAAGACACAGTTGATAAAGGTTTACCAGAGTTTCAACGAAAATTAGGATTAGAAATTCATCATTCTAACTTATGTTCAGAGATTACACTACCCACAGACAAGGATCGAACGGCTGTTTGCTGTCTATCAAGTGTAAATCTGGAGGAATACGATGAGTGGAAAAATAATGAGTTATTTATCCCAGATCTAATTAGAATGCTTGATAATGTACTTGACCATTTCATTCATAACGCTCCACCAGAACTACATCGAGCAGTTTATAGTGCTAGACAAGAAAGAAGCCTAGGCCTGGGAGCAATGGGATTCCATGCATATCTACAAAGACACAGTATCCCATTTGAATCAGTTTCAGCGAAAGTTAGGAACAAAAATATGTTCCGTGAAATAAAGGAGAGGGCAAATGAAGCAACAAAACTTTTGGCAAAAGAGCGTGGAGAATGCCCTGACGGTATTGGCTATGGTATTCGCAATTCCAATTTATTGGCTATCGCTCCTAATGCTAGCAGTAGTATTATTTGCGGTAATACTAGTCCAAGCATTGAACCCTATCGCGCTAATGCATTTGTACAAAAAACTAAAACAGGGAGTAGTCTCCTCAAAAACGAATACCTAGAACATTGTTTGGATGAAATAGGTATGAATACTGCTGACATTTGGCAAAACATTATTATACATGATGGGTCAGTACAGCACTTAGAGTTTTTAGACCAAGACACAAAAGATATTTTTAAGACGGGAGTAGAGTTAGATCAGAGATGGCTTGTAGAATTTGCCGCAGATAGACAAGAATATATATGCCAAAGCCAATCTCTTAATCTATTCTTTCCCGCAGACGTTTCAAAGCAAGAACTTCATGCCGTACATATGATGGCGTGGAAAAAAGGAGTAAAAACTTTATATTATTTAAGGAGCGAGGCCATCAAACGTGCAGATAAAGTATCTGACGAAGTTCTTAGACAGTATATATTCGATTCAATTTCAGATGAAACGTGTTTAGCGTGCGAAGGTTAAAATGGGACTATTAGACGAACGAAATTATTATAAACCTTTTAATTACCCTTGGGCATTTGAAAATTATAAACTTCAACAACAAATGCATTGGCTGCCTAGTGAAGTAAACCTGGCTGACGATTTACGGGATTATAAAGAAAAACTAACAGTAGAAAACCGAAAATTAATTACTCAAATTTTTAGATTTTTTACGCAAGCAGATGTAGACGTTTGTGCGGGGTATGCTAATCATTATCTCCCTACATTTAAACAACCAGAAGTAAGAATGATGCTAGTTTCTTTTGCATCGATGGAGGCTGTACATCAGGAAGCATATTCCTTATTACTAGAAACATTAGGATTCCCAGACGAAGAGTATCAAATGTTTCTAGAATATCAAGCAATGTTAGATAAACATGAGTATTTAAGTAACTTTGGGACACGAAATCCTACAGACTTAGCCAAGACTATGGCCATTTATTCTGCCTTTACAGAAGGAGTTCAGTTATTTAGTTAATGAAGGGAATGGGACAAATTGTTACCTGGTCTGTTAGAGATGAAAGTTTGCACGTTGAAGGAATGACACAGTTATTTCGTACTTTTATTAAGGAAAATAAGTATATATGGAACGATGATTTAAAGTATGAAATCTATTGTGCTGCGGAAAGAACTGTAGAACTGGAAGACTCTTTCATTGATCTATGTTTTGAGAACGCAGAAGTACCCGATCTCACAGCCGAAGAAGTAAAAGAGTATATCCGATATATTGCTGATAGACGTTTACTAGGACTGGGCATGAAGAAAATATTTGGTAGTACAACTAATCCTTTAACATGGTTA
>LWDU01035501.1_pt1 | contig 41907 bp, 34 predicted proteins | sample 727161 | NCBI WGS metagenome assembly LWDU01 (sample SAMN04566230, study PRJNA314399) | hydrothermal vent metagenome | isolation source: deep sea hydrothermal plume seawater | place: Mexico: Gulf of California, Guaymas Basin | collected 2004-07-11
CAGCTCAAGCCTGACGGGAGGGGGCACCATTAAGCTCATCGGCACCCAGGCGCTAAACTTTGACAGTCCGTATACCATCTCGGCGACCAGTCCGCTGCTTGATCTGACCGGCACCATTACCTTCTTCGGCACGGGATCACTGACGATTGCGTCTGGCGGGTCATTAAAGCTGACCGCGGATGCGGTCAATAATGACATCGACAATCAGGGCATTCTTGATATTGAAAGCGGTACCTCTACGATCCATAGCTTCTCGTTCACTAACTCAGGTGTATTGACCATCAGGGGCACCAGCGGCTCGAATGCTCAACTAAGTGTCCAGTCGGCGAACGGCTTTACTAATACCGGCACGATTAATCTTGACAATGCTCATACGGCAAGTCGAACGGTCACGTTTAATGTCACAACAGGCACGCTGCTTAATAGTGGCGTCATTAATACTGCGAATACCGGTGGTGGTGGCGGTACCATCAATCTGAACCCTGATATTCTGTCTAATACGGGGACGATTAATGTTAATGAGAGCATGAACCTCACCTTTGGTACATCAGCGACCAATGAAACGGGTGGCAATATCAATATTGCGGATACCAAAACGCTGGATATTAATGGTGGAACTTTCAATAACAATGGTGTAATTACGCTGTTAGGAAATGGTTCTACCCCTACCACTACTTTGGATTTGGCTGGCCTTGCCTCTTTAAACAACAATAGCGGGGCGAGCATTACCGGTTCTGGCACGATCGTGAATCCAGGTGTGATCACTGGGCAGGGTGGTACTGTTTCTGTATCTCCAGGTGGTTCCCCTGGTATTTTGATATTTGACGGTGATTTGAATACCGCGCTCGATCTGGAAATAGAGCTTGAGGGTTTAACGCCTGCAACCGAGCATGATCAGGTGGTGGTGAATGGCCGTCTGGATTTATCAGACAGTCTGATGGATGTCACGCTATTGAACGGCTACCAACCAACGACAGGAGACAGTTTTGTTGTATTGGAAGCACAACAGCTGACAGGTCAACTCGACCATATTAGTGGGCTTGATATTTCGAACGATCTGATTCTTGATGTGGGATACATTAACAACAGTGTAATACTCACAGCCTTGTCGACTACCTACGCCGGATCTTTCCTCGCCGAGACTATCATTGGCAGTGGTGCCCAGGATGTAGTGACAGCGGGTGCAGGTGATGACCTCATCTATACAAGTACTGGCGCCGATATTATCTATGGCCAGGATGGAAACGATCACATCAGTGTTGGATCGGATTTCAAACGGGTTGACGGTGGTGAAGGCATTGATACGCTTTTTGTTAATTCGCTAACTGCTGAAACCGAGGGTGGTATTGATAATGTCGAAGTTATCTCCCTGAATAATGGCGAAGATGAAGATTCCTACCTGAATTCAGCAATGGTCAGGCAAATTGTAGACGGCATGAATGAGTTAACAGGTATTGAAGATAGCCTGGTTTTGATTGCCCCCCAGACTACGTCCTTATCTTTGCAAGGTGACTATGTCTACACCTCGGATGTCCTCCTGGATGCAGGCAGAGGTTTTGAATTATTCGGCGTTTATACCGATGCCACCTCAACATTGTTAGTCAGTCAGGAGATTGACATCACCGTCAGCCCAGATCTGTCGTTGCTCGCAAGTGACACTATCGATTTGACCAATGTGGAAGCGAATTCAACATTGGCGAATGCGAACACACAACCAGAATTGACGAACGGTACGATTGATCTTACAGACCTCTCCATCACGGGTGTGTTTAATCAAACCGAAGTTAATCCGTTAGATAATTTCATCGGTTCGTCTGATATTGTAGATGTTAGTGCCCTACAGAGCACTTATGCGGCGACCGATATTTCAGCTGTCGATACCAGCAGACTTCTGGAATCGATGTTATATAACGATTTTAGCGACTATCACTCATTTATTTGATTTGTTAACAGGTCTTCAAGCAAGTGATCCGTTGTATTTATAATCAAGGAAACATCCATGCCCTTATTTACCTCCTGCCCAGTTGAGCAGAGGCTGCAGAAAATAGATCACTGTCGAGTTAGGCTGGTTCGTTAAAGTGCGCCGCTTCGAGCAAGATGTCCTGCAAGCCATTGATGTAATCGGACAATAGATAGATTGTTGGGTTTAGGGCAGCTGGCGCGATTGAATCCTCCACAGATAAATTAGCAACCGATTCATAAGCAGGAATAAGTTCTGGCACCTTCACTTGCCTAAATTAATTAATAGCCTGTTAATTCGCTGGTGTCATAATTCAATTCAAATGCCAGTTGCACTGCCTGACCCAGATCTCCGTCGCAAAATTCTTCGGCTAATATATTGAGGATAGAAATTTTAGCAGGGATGTTCGGCCAGTAGGCAGAGTATCGAAACAGATCGGATGGCTGCCTTGGCCCTGGATGAGCAGGCTGTCCTTGACGAGTTGAGCTGGCGTATGATCACCCCGGCACCAAGAAAAGGATGTTTTGAGTCTGAGTAGATATCAATTAATTTCAGGTAATGTCAGGGGAATTGATTCAATAATATGAAGGTGATTTTAAAGGGCTTTATCGACGTATCCGGGGTAGATATAGATCGCGTAATGGCTCAAATAACGACCCATGCCGGTCTTACGCGAGCAGAACCGGGTTGCTTGAAATTTGAAATCAGGCAAAGAGAAAATAATGAATTACGCTTTGATGTTTATGAAGAGTTCGTTGATCGGCAGGCGTATTGGTTTCATCAACAGCGGCTCAAGGACAGTGACTGGGGGAGGACGACCGGCGATGTTAAAAGGCATTACACGGTGACTGGATTAGATGATGAATAACCCGAAATCAGGTGATGTCCACATTGCTGCCCGCAGGTCTGTGCAGATGAAGCTGTTCGCTTTGTTAGAACCTGGCTCAATTCGCTTTTTGAGCTGGTGATTGTTTCGCATTTCCCATGCTTACCGGAAGGGCTCCAGGTGATGGTGGAGCCAGCGTCTGCAAAAGATCTTGAAGAGATCTGCAGGCTGATGGACTCGGCTTTTGAGACGCTCGCGCCACATGGCCATGAGATCAGTAGTGAGGCGGAATCACGGCTGGTGAGAGGACTTATTAATGATGGTGATGTTCTGTTCAGTCTGGTCGCAAGATCAGACCTGATACTGGGTAGTGTGTTTGTCTCTCGTTTGCGTTTAGTTCCTGATGTGGGGCTGCGCTGCGCTGGTATCGCGCCATTAGCCGTATTGCCGAAATTCCAGTCAAGTGGAATTGGCACGCTGCTGATGCAGGCTGCTATCAGACTAAGCAGAAAGAAAAAGCTGGATGCTTTGTTTCTTCTCGGAGATCCTGCCTACTACAAGCGGTTTGGATTTACCGTGTCTCGCATCGGCAGTGAATACAGTAGCAGCCATTTCCAGGAACTGGCATTGACCGAGGGCTGCTTAAGTCAACTCAGTTGTCGGGCTGAATATGCTGCTGCTTTTTCAGAGCCCCCAGTTGAGTGAACGCGATGCTGATTAGTCGTGAACAGAAGGAGACGTTTCAAGACAGGGGACTGATTAAGCTTGAGCAGAGGCTCCCGGTATCAGTTATCGAACCTGCCCGGCAATTGGTGTATGAGAAACTGATTGCAGCCGGGTTGTGCAATGAAGACGGTTGGATCGGTCCAAAGCAGGGAAACCAGGGCCAGTTTAAACTGAAATCCCTTAAACAGTGCTCTCATTCCAGAGTGTTCAGGGCGATAATTACCGATGAAATAAAAGCCTGTCTGAGTGAACTGGCAGGCAGACAGCTTAATATGACGCCCCCTCATAGCCAGTTATTGTTCACGGCGCCTTTCACCAGCGTAATGGGTGCTTATACGGGGTACTGGGATGTGCCTTACGCCATTTGGCATACCGATCTGCCCCCTGGCTTGTCAACAGGACTGCGGGGAATCCAGTTATTTTCCTTTCTCGATGAAGTCAGGCCGGGAAGCGGTGGTACCTTGGTGGTAAGCGGTTCGCACCGGTTATTAAGTGAGTTCCGCCACCTGCCCGGCAAGAAACTCAAGAAAAAACTCAGGCAAAAGCCGTTTTTTTCGGATCTAATGAATCGCCACTATCTGATGCGCGAGCAGTTAATGCATGAAGCCGCTGAGGTTGATGGTGTCCTGGTGAAGGTGCATGAACTCACGGGTAAGCCAGGCGAGGTGTTTGCTGCTGATATGAGGTTATTTCATTCACTAGGGGACAACTGCTCAGAACATCCCCGATTAATGGTGAGTCAGCGTTTCTCGGGAGAATAGGAATTTCAACAGGGATATTCGGCCAGTGATAATCCTAATTTTGCCTGGCCAACCGACTACATCTCATGAAACAAAAGCCAACGGATGCTGTATCGATATTCAGAATAGTGACTGAAGATCCCTGTTAGAATTCCTTTGTTCAGTAGCTAGCGCCAAGCTTGGGAGTGCCCTGAATAGAAGAACCAAGAGCCCTGGAGGAGACCAAGATGAATGCAATTTCACGTAGTTGGAATATTACGAAGCTTACTTTTTCAGTGATAGGGCAAGACAAAGAGATGCTTCTCTTTCCCCTTTTCGCCTCTATTGCCTCGATTTTATATGTTGCCGCAATCCTTGTTCCCAGTGGTGTCCTGCAGGTTCTTAGTGAAAGCGATGCAGCTGGAGCTGGAGCAGTTTGGGGAGTGGTGGAATACGCTATTCTATTCGTGGTCTACCTTGGGCTCTCGTTTATCGCTACTTTTTTTAACGTATGCGTTGTCTATACCACTAAGACTCGATTTGAGGGGGGCGATGCGACCTTCATGGAGAGCATCCGATTTGGGATGAGTAAAATTGGCATCATCTTTCAGTGGAGTCTTCTTGCTGCGACCGTTGGCCTCTTCCTGGCAATGCTTGAGAAATTCGCTGAGCGGCTCGGGGGCATTGGTGAATTTGTCATCAAAATTATTCGTTCGGTTCTAGGCCTGGTGTGGTCGGTTGTGACGCTCTTCGTTGTGCCTGTTTTGGTGTACGAAAATGTGTCTTCCCTGGAAGCAGTTCGGCGCTCCAAGGATATTCTTAAGAAAACCTGGGGCGAGAGTTTCGTGCGCGCTTTCGGTCTTGGGTTGATTCAATTTGTGTGTATCCTAGCTGTTATAGGAATTACAGCAGGATTAGGAACACTTGTACCTCAAGGCCCAGGCACTCTTTTAGTCGTGGCCCTTGGAGGGGTATGCTTGCTGGGCGTTATCCTGGTTTTTAACGTTGCGAATACTATTTTCAATACAGCGCTTTATGTTTACGGCAGTACGGGAAAAGAACCGGCCGCATTTGATGCCCAGGTATTGGTAAGCGCCTTTAAAGCTAAAGGTTAGATTAAGTCCCTGCGTTCACAAACTCCCCCAAACTCATCCATACTCCACCTGCTGGCCTAATATCCCTGTTAAAATTCCTATTCTCCAGAACGGCATTGATCGGTCACAGGCACCATGTGGAAATCAGTCTGATGGCAGACAATAATCGTGTAGTTATCAAGCAATCCTAGTGTCCGGTTTTCGTTAGTGTTCTCGACGTTTTTCTTCTATGCTCGAACAATAGCGAAGATGGAGCGTGAAAATTCCAGTCGTGTACAAAGAAGTAATTCTGATCATCCTGGGACTGCTTTTTAGCGACGTCTCTGAAGCCGATACATGGCAGGAACAACGCATGGACATGCTTGAAGAAGTTCAGGCTGATATGAAAGCCGTGACTGGGTCTGCTCTTTCTGCGCCCGTCGCCCAGGCACTGGCGAATGTCGAGCGCCACAAATTTATACCCAATCATCTCCGCCAGCTTGCTTACGAAAATAAACCCTTACCGATAGGCCGTGAACAAACCATCTCTCAACCTTTTATTGTTGCGATAATGACCGAGCTATTGGAACCGGAAGATACAGACTTAATATTGGAAATCGGTACAGGCTCCGGCTATCAGGCCGCAGTACTGGCGAAACTTGTCAACCGTGTGTACAGCGTCGAAATCATCGAGTCACTGGCAGTCGAAGCGACCAATCGACTTCGTGCCCTGGGCTATTTTAACGTGTCGGTTCGTCACGGAGATGGCATGAAAGGCTGGCCGGGAATCGATAGGTTTGATGGCATTATTGTGACTGCAGCGGGAATTGAAATCCCTGTCGATTTGCTCGAGAAACTAAAACCCGGTGGGAAACTCGTCATGCCGGTGGGGGAAATCTTCGCAGATCAACAATTAAAAGTCATTGAGCGTACCGATAACGGCTTTATCGAGCGAGATGTTCTTCCGGTGCGATTTGTGCCAGTCACTTCCGAGGTTCGTTAGTTAACCATCAAACATCTCGGGGATGACAAAGATCTGAAACCTGCCTGCTTCTCACACAGGTATGTTAAAATAGCCTCCACAAAGCACACAAAATAGAAACCATGCCATTTGATGCCCAGGTATTGGTAAGCGCCTTTAAAGCTAAAGGTTAGATTAAGTCTTTGCGTTCACAAACTCCCCCAATCTCATCCATACTCCTCCTGCTGGCCTAATATCCCTGTTAAAATTCCTATTCTCAGACGAGGTGAGGTTTACCAGGTCATCTACAGGAGCTTTGTGGCAGGACACTAGCCCAGTATCATGAACTGGCGGCCTTCTCACAGTTTGCATCTGATCTCGATGACGCGACTCGAAGACAGCTGGAACAGGGTGAGCGAATTAACGAGCGCATGAAGCAAAAACCGTATGCCCCGATGACCGAGAATATCCAGCCTGGATTTGAGTCTTTGTCAGGCATGCTGGACTAACCACATCAGATTTTACGACTATTTGCCCATCCCGACGCATTGCTTACTATTTAAATACTTACAAAAATAAAGTTACGCTGAGAATCGGGAATAGTGGTAGATGCAGAAACCTGAGAACTGCGGAGGTAGTCAAAAGCCAGGACTTTGAGGCCTTTCTATAAAAAAACTTAAACAGATTCTGTACCCGTAAAAGCGAGCTCATCCGGTTTACAGACAAATCGAACCGGTGGAAAAGTCACCGTTTCATAAGCAAGACTCGCTGAGACAACGGTATAAGGATCCAGCAACGAATTCCCCCAGGCTTCACCCTGACTAGCAACATGATGCGCTTCCAATTGAACCAGCCTAAGTCCGTTAGGTGTATGTGCAAGATTCAGGGTGCCGGTATATTGTACGTCAGAATTGCTCATTGGCTCAGGATCAAGACAAGCCGCTTCGAAGATAACTCTTGATTCAAAAATCACTTTAACATCAGTTCCGTCGAAGCTATGACGAAATTCAATCTCTGCTAATTGTGTTGAAAAACCAAATTGTTGCTTAAGCGCCGTAACCGCTATCTGCGTATTCGCATATACGCGGGTTGAATAGCCTCGCGCACGCACACCGCTGCGACAGCCAATTCGGCAAACGACCATTTTGAATTCACCAAAGGGACTAGGACCGATCTCCCATGCTTGCATCGATAATGTTGCGGGTACTGTCGGATGCAGTCCCTTTGGCAACACGGCTTCTCTGGCCTGGTTTCTCATCTCCATGGTCATCTGCAAACAAACAACATCCTCAAAAACGATTTCAGATTTACCGAAAGACTCAATCGTCGCTGCATCCTCTGCCAAGGTTTCTATGTTAGCGCTACCAACAATCATTTTTCAGCTCCCACAAACGCAGGTAATGACGTGGGTGTGTATACCGGAGCCGCCAGATCTTCTTTGCTGCGGAACCTGGGCATCACTTCTTTGGCGAATAATTTCATGCTCGCGAGCACCTGTTCTTGAGGCACCATTTCCATCGCATTTAACAAAAAGTTAATGCCGGTGACGCCTATTTCCTCCCATTTCTTAATGGTATTGATCAGATGCTCAGGGTCGCCTACCCCTACTCCCTCAGGTAATCCTTTAGCTAAACTGGGATTATCTCCCGCTGCTTTCTTTGCTTTCATGCCCGCACCCGCATTACCAAGGGTTTGGTACGCCCGGGTCGGATAAGCTTCACGCGTCCAGTACAAATGCGTATTGGCGACGTTAAAGGCATTCACCATCGGCACACCAATGTCACGTGCCTTACGGTAGTCTTCATCGCAGTAGAGGAAGTTCATCGTGTGCACCTGATCGTTGATAACACCACCAACAGGGTCACACAGTTGTATACGGCGATGGTATTCTTTGGTTCGCCTTTCCTGTTCTTCATATCCGGCGGCAGAGACGCCGAGGCATCCCAAACCACGGTCGGCAGCATCAAGTTCCGTGCCTGGTGTCGTGACTGTCACCCACATAGGTGGATGTGGATTTTGATATGGCTTTGGTAATACATTTCGTGATGGCATAGAGAATCCTTTACCCTGCCATTCGAATTCTTCTTGTGTCCACATCTTCGGCAAAACACGACAAAATTCATCCCAGGTTTTCTTTGTATCATCAGGGTTCACCTGAAATCCACCTAATTCTGTCCAGGTGGAGGACCTGGCTGTACCCACTTCCAGTCTGCCGTTTGAAATGATATCCAATGCCGCCGCTCTTTCCGCAACTCTTACTGGATGGTTCATTTCCGGCACACAAACAACGGCTCCATGGCCGATTCTTATTCTTCTCGTTTGAGCAGCGACTGCAGAAAGAAATACTTCTGGAGAAGAACAGTGGGAATATTCTTCAAGGAAATGATGTTCCACCGCCCATACATGATCGAATCCCAATTCATCAGCCAATCGACATTGTTCTAATCCATTGTGATAAACCTGCCATTCATTCTGTCTTGTTAATGGCCTGGGGGTTGATAGTTCAAAGAATATTCCAAATTTCAAAAACTAAGTCCTTTTCTCATATGATCGAATTGTTTGGTGTTGGCCCCTTAACTGGATTGTCTATCCCGTACCAATCTACCGGGTAAAGCATCGGTTGCAATGCCATTCTGATAAGTGACTTCACCTCGTCATATGGTCGCCAGATATCCGAGAACATGGAGAAACTCATCGCCGTGATATCAACCATCAGTTAGGGGCAAAGAGATCGTGTTGAGCCGCTTGAAGCCGAGTTTGCGGGCGCGCACAGTCAGCAAATTCGGCTGGGGCTGATGCTGGCGCCTCCATCGGAAGAGATCAGCAGCACCACCGATAACGGGACTGAAGTTCAGGGAGAAGCCGGGCAATCTGTCATCGAACAGATTATCGAGAACCCCGGCACTTGCCAGTAATCTCTTTCGCAAAGCGTTTCGGGTCATCGAGAACCTTGTAAAAGTCCTCGATATATCTAATCGCTTTGTTACTGTTTTTATCGGTCAAATGCGGGTTTGTTTCAAATAGCGCCATGATATCTGTCTTTTTCTCCCTGAATAGCCCTGTAGCCTGGGGCAAGCTGTCATTGTAGGTGCAGAATCCACGGTATAATCTTTGACGGACATTGCGGATTTTCAGGCCATCGGGTGGCGCTGCATAGTGTGCGTCAACCAGTCCGGATGCATCAAAATCATAGGGGATACTGAACTTTGGTTCGATGTCTTCCCCGGCACCGATGAGCTTGGAGTTATGGCAACAGCTATCGTCTTTTGGGCCGTCGGTTGCCGCCCAGTCCAGGTTACCAATCAAATATTGAAACAAGGAAAAGTAGCTGCCCGTGACACCGTCCAATTGCTTATACGGTACCTGCGCGATGTCCAGTTCCTGCAGGTCATTGCGTTTGGCTACATCATCTACATCTTCGATCAGGAAACCGAAACGAGTGATTGAATCCCCGCGTCTTTCGCTGTCGCGGTAATCGATCATCATCGGTTTGGCCCTGAAGCTGTATTCAGTGATCAGGTTGTAAATTTGATAGACCAGAAATTCCTTAACATAATACTGTTCATACTTGCGATTGGTATGGCAGTAAGTCACCAGTTTCAGTGATTTATTACCCCCGATTTCCGTGCCTTTCAATTTTTTCTTGTCAAAATGAATTTTCAAAGGTGGGAATTTACAGACACGCAGTCGTCTTGTAACGCCTCGGGGAGAGACCTCCGCATCAATCGTGTGTTGCTGCCCGTCTGCGCCTTTGTAGGTAAGTTGTACAGGGTAGCGGGCATCTTTTTTAACATTCTTCCGTATCTTGTTCCATGGACCCAAGAGCGTGACCTCCATTTCGCTGGCATCGCTGAACAGCCTGGGCGGCTCTGCTTCACTATCTGCGAAAGACAGTGGAGTGATCAGCAGTAAACTGATCAGTGAAATCGATAATGCGAGACGTGAATTTGTGCCCATCGGATGGGTTACCTGATATTCAGAGAATATGAATCTTAACCGGGATATTAGGCCAGCAGGTAGAGTATCGAAACAGTAACGAAAAAGTATCGAAACAGATCGGTGGTTGCTTGCTTCATGAAAGAGTGAAACCGTATTGCAAGTCATGGTTAAACCCTGCCAGAGCTTGCAGCTTCCGGATAAAGGGCCATTACCCCATGCCGTGAGATTGTGCTTTGCGGCGTGAGGTAAATCCACTTGTATCAAAGAGCATTCTCGGCCAACCTTTCTAGCTTAGGAAATTTCAGGAAGTTACATGGCCTCACTACAAAAAGTACTCATCGCCAATCGCGGTGAAATCGCAATTCGCATCTCCCGCGCGGCATCCACACTCAACATCGCAACGGTTGGAGTTTATTCCAAAGCCGATGCTCAAGGCTTACACACGCGGCATGTGGATGTTGCAGTGGAATTGTCTGGCGCTGACCCGGTTAGTGCCTATCTCAACATCGAGGAGATTACCCAAATCGCCGTGGATCAGGGTTGCGACTGTATTCACCCGGGTTATGGCTTTCTGTCTGAAAACGCCAGCCTGGCGCAACAATGCGCCAGGCGCGGCATCAAATTTATCGGTCCTGCTGCGGAAACCCTTGCACTCTTTGGCGACAAAGTGAGCGCCCGCGCGTTGGCGGTGAAGTTAAGTATCCCTGTCATTGCCGGTGAGGCAGTCTCTTCAAGGCAACACGCCATCGAAGTCGCTACACGCATTGGGTTTCCTATTATGTTGAAAGCTACCGCTGGTGGCGGCGGTCGCGGCATGCGTGCAATTACCGTGGCCGATGAGATCGCTGAAGCTTTTGACCGATGTCAAAGTGAGGCGGAATCCGCTTTTGGGAATGGCAGTCTCTTTATTGAAAAACTCATCGTTCGTCCGCGCCATATCGAGGTACAGGTCCTGGCAGACGAAGCAGGGAATGCCATTCATCTGCGCGAACGCGACTGTTCTATCCAGCAACGGCATCAGAAAGTAGTCGAAATTGCCCCAGCGCCCAACCTCGACACCAAACTACGTCATCGTATGCTTACCGATGCACTTAAACTTGTAAATGCCAGCGACTACGCCAACGCCGGCACGGTCGAGTTTCTGGTTGAGCCGGAATCAGGTAACTACTACTTCATTGAATGCAATCCACGTATTCAGGTAGAACACACCATTACCGAACAGGTAATGGGGGTCGACCTGGTTGCTGCACAGTTTGAAATTGCGGCAGGTAAAACGCTTGCTGAACTTGGCTTAGACGCAGATTTATCACCTCGAGGCTACGCCATTCAAGTCCGTGTGGTAGCGCAAGGGGTCGGTACGCTAACCGCCTACAAAGAGCCTTCTGGCATGGGCATTCGCGTGGATGCTCACGGCTACACCGGTTACGCGCCCCCTACTCAGTTCGACCCGCTGTTAGCTAAGCTCATCTGCCACAGCACATCGCCAAGTTACACCGCAGCGGTAGACCAAACACGACGAGCTATTGAGGAATTTCACATCAGTGGCTTGTCGACCAACTTGAATCAGCTGCACGGTATTTTGAGCCACGCAGCCGTGCGCGATGGCGATGCCAGAACCACGTTGCTGACTGAGGCCACAGATCTGCATTCCGGCAAACTCACCAACGATCGGCTGCGCCTGTTCGAACAACAATCGAAATCTGTCATCGGCGTGCACAACGTCGCCATACCCACCAGCGGACCCGCACCCAAAGGTGTTGATGTGGCGGTTGACGACGTTGGCATGGAATGCCCAATGGCCGGCACCGTGGTACAGGTGTTGGTGAGGGAAGGTGACGAGGTTGTTGCAGGTGCCAACCTGGTGGTGATCAGCGCTATGAAAATGGAAACCACAGTGACCGCGACTCGAGCAGGTCGGGTGAGTGGGCTGCAGCCACTGAACGAAGGCGACGCGGTAGCCGCGGGTGAAGTGTTAGTAACAATCACGCCCTCAGATGCAGTCGATGCTGGATCCGATCTGGATGAAGAAAATTCCTGGGTACCTACCCTGAAAGAAGTAGAGACTTTGAAACGCCTGGCAGCAGAGAGGCTGGCGCCGGGGTCTGAAGATCCTGGTGTAGTTCGCCAGCGCAGTCGTGGCAAGCTGACTTGTCGAGAGCGCATCGAGTTATTGCTCGACGACAGCAGCTTTCGCGAAATTGGCAGTGTGGCCGGCTTTGCTTCCTACGATTGGGACGGCAACGTTGACGCATTTACCCCAGCCAATCATGTCGGTGGCTGGGGTGAGGTCGAAAATCGCACCACCATTGTCTGTGCAGACGACTTCACCTCAAGAGGCGGTCATGCAGATGGCGCTATTGGAGCGAAGAGCCTGCATCTGGACCGGCTTTCGGTGGAAATGCGCATTCCGTCTGTGCGGTTGTTAGACGGCTCCTCCGGTGGCGGTTCTGTAGCCGCAATGGTGCCTCAACAGAAAAACGAAGGCGACAGCGAGGCCAAGGAAAGCTCTGGTGCCATCAAAGCAGGCCGCCCCCGCGTCGCAGGCACCGGCGGTTCTTTCCTACCCGGACACTTGGGTAGCTCGCAGTACACCCTACAATTGAACACGGTACCCGTAGTCAACGTGTTGCTGGGAAGTGTGGTCGGCATAGGCGCGGCCAAAGCAGTGTTAGGTCATTTCTCGGTTATGGTGCGCGACATAGCGCAACTGTTTGTGGCGGGACCTCCTGTGGTCTCCCACGCCATGGGCTACGACATTACCAAAGAAGACCTGGGCGGCTGGCACATTCACTGCACCAACGGCTCTGTAGACAATCTCGCAGAAACTGAAACCGACGCGTTTGCGATGACTCGAAAATTTTTGTCATACTTACCATCCAGCGTCTACGAAATTCCTCCGGTACAGGCTTGTCTTGATCCAGTGGATCGCGCTGAAGAAGAACTGCTGACCATCATTCCGCGCAAACGCACAACAACCTTCGACATTCGCAAGACCATACGTCTAATGGCAGACAAAGATTCGTTCTTCGAAACTGGGCCTTTGTGGGGTACAGATCAAGTCACCGGGTTCGTACGTTTTAATGGCCATCCTTTAGGGGTCATTGCCTCAGACAGCCGGCACGCCAACGGTGGCGCTTTGACAGCGGATGGATGTGACAAGCTTAAACGCCACATTGATGTGTGTGATGTGTTCAATATTCCGATTCTTAATCTCATCGATAACCCCGGCTTTGCGGTGGGCTTAGAGCACGAGATTGCCAGCACCATTCGTAAGGGGGGTGAATGGATGGTGGCGTTTGCACAAATACGGGTACCCATTTTTTCAGTCTTGTTACGCAGAAGTTTTGGTGTGGCGGGTAACAACTACGCAACACCTCTCAGCCGCCCCGCCATGCGGGTGGCCTGGCCGGCAGCAGATGTCGGGGGTATTCCACCTGAAGGCGGCATTGAGGCAGCTTACAAGCGACAGTTAGCCGAAGCCGAAGATCCGGTTGCCTTAAGAGCAGAACTGGAAGCGCGTATTGAAGGTGCTCGTGGCCCGGTTAGACCGCTCAACAAATTCCAGCTAGAAGAAATGATCGACCCGAGAGCGACACGCAAGTACGTTTGTGATTGGGTTGAGATTGCTTATCGCATTCTTGCCCAAGACGGCCGCCGCGGTCCTCGCGCACTGCAGTTTAGGCCCTAGGCTGTTGGGCCCTAACGTAAGCGCTGCTCGCTTGCGCAGGAGGTATGACGTATGACGTCATATAAGGCGATGAGTTATAGCCAGATTGTGATTCGATCATTCAATGACAAACGGGCTGAGTCTATTTTTCACTGCCGTCGAGGAAAGGGTTTGCCCGTGGAAATTCAACAGCGGGCTCGACGTAAGTTAAGGATGCTCGATGCAGTCACGGTCATTGACGACCTGAAAATCCCACCATCAAATCATCTGCAGAAACTAAAGGGCGATCGACGAGGGCAGCACAGTATTCGAATCAATGATCAATGGCGAATCAGTTTCGTTCGGCAACACAATTGGGCGAGCGAAATAGAGATTGTAGGCGACTACGGGGCCGGCTATGGCAGTGTCAACAAATTGGCCAAAATCGGACATCAGCATCGGCTTGACGTACCGGAGAACAGGAATTTTAACAGGGATATTCGGCCAGCAGGCAGAGTATCGAAACAGACCGGATGGTTGCTTGCTTCATGAAAGAGTGAAGCCGTATTGCGACCATTCGCTTAAGGCTTATACTTCTTGCTGCATCTAACAGGAGCAGGCAATGACTGACCTGGATATCAATACATCATGGTTTTAGAAGGCACCACGTCTGTGCTGGGTCCCCGTACCTTGATGGCCTTCGATGGTCGATGCCTGTGTGGTCAGATTCACTATCGTCTGACACGACGATTCCTGAACGCAGTCCACTGCTATTGCAGCATGTGCCGACGCGCTCACGGAACCGGTTTCTCAACGCACGTCGTTTGCCGGCCGGACCAGCTTAAAATCGTTACCGGCACGCTCATCGATTACGAGTCTTCGCCCTCTGCCTTTCGTTCTTTTTGCCCCCGCTGTGGTACGCACATTCTCATTCAGGGTCAAACTGGCGACAGGAATCTGGCGATCCCGGCCGGGACCCTGGACGGGCTGCCGGATCTGACCATTCTTGCGCATATATTCGTTGCCGAAAAAGTCGACTGGTGCCAGATCAATGACGGGCTGCCGCAACACCAGGGATGGCCTCCGGGTTTCGGCGCAACAGCTTGAAAGCCTCACGTTTAGACCTATCTCTCAAAGGCTGGGCAGCAGCAATATTGATCAGCGCTGGTATTGCATATTGGGAGACTCAAACTCTCAACCTGCCGAGGATCGTCGTCGCGCACCTGCTGTTTGCGCTCAGCCTGTTCCTACAGGTACAGCCCGTTCGGATTGCGGTGTTCAGCGCTGCCCTCGCGCTTGTTGTCTTTATCGGCAGCGCACGAGATTATCTCAATGCGGATCTGTCACACCTCTCGGCGGTGGTAGATCTGATTGGGTTCGGCGCGACCGCCTGGTTCGTGCTCGCAATATTTCGCGGGCGAGATCAGGCATGACAGCCGCGCGCAGCACGAACTCTATACCACCCCCTGACAATTGATTTCAAAGAGAGTGTTTTACCCCTGCGCCGTCACAGAACAACCGTCGGTAATCACCCCTCAGAACGTCAGAGTGAAGTCACAAACCCTGGCAGGGTATGATTGTTACCTTTGGGGTAGTCGCTCTCTAGTCTTCCTACAGATGTAGTGTCAGTGGATGGCGACTGGGTTGATCACCGCCTGGACCGCTCCTTCGAAGCGGGGCTGCCCAAGTACAAATAAAAATTCGGTGACGCTGTCACGAGCCAGCTCTCTACTGTCCATATTCTCGAGTATGTAGACGCCGTTTTTGGCTAAAAGCTCGGGGTGAACCGGAAAAATTTCACCGTCTTTTTCTGCGGGGATCACTTCCAAGGCCCAGTTGTCGGCGCCAACAGCGACGACACCCAATTGAGCAAGATACCGGGCGCCGCTTAAACCAAGTCCGGGTTGGCCTGCCATAAAGCGATCAGGGTCAGTATCCATGATGTCCAGCCAACCGGTGTGGAGCAACACGACGTCGCCGCTTTCGATCTGCACATTAGCGGCCTTTGCTGCACGTTCTATTTCTGGCTGGTTAATTGCGGTGCCTTCCGGAAGTGGATTCTTTCCTAGAAGTTTAGTCATGTCGAGCAGGATACCGCGAGTAACGATTGGTGGCAGGTCATGAATCGAAAACCTGGTTAGACCTTTCGGAGTAACAAACTCGCGAGCGTGGGTGGCGTTATAGTAGACGTGGTTTTCACCCATATGGCCCAAGCCATCAATCTGACTGCCAATGCCCATCCAAAGGTTCATCAGGTCATCATTGCCTGTGGCTTTGTTGCTGCCTAGAGGCGTACCTGTACCGTCATCTAGCTGTAGAACCGTCATCGAATAGGAGCGGGGTGGATAGGCCGGCGAAGTTGGTCCGGTCGTCACCCCAAGTCGATAAGTCTTGCCGTGTTTGACCAGACGTGTCGCCTGCAATACTTTTTCAGGGCTAAGGTTGTTAATCGCGCCCAATGTGTCGTCGGCGCCGTATTTGGAAGTAGGTACCTCTGCGTGTGAGGTACTGAGTATCCAGGCAGATGCAGTCAATATGAGTAAGCAGATATTTTTCATGGTGACTCCGGTGATTGTAGTAAAATTAGTTGTGAAGAATGCCGAGTTGCCTCGGCAGGTAGTCTGCCACAGATGCCATCAGGCTCGCGTTAATCATCATAACAACGTGACGTTTCTTTCCGCTTTGCGGAAGGTAAGAATAAACCACGTTTCTGTGCTCAATGCCAAATAGGAGAATATGAATTTTAACAGGGTTATTCGGCCAGTAGGCAAAGTATCGTTGCAACGCCCCTACCTTGATATTTCGGGTCAACATATAGGTGATGGACAAATTTTTCAGGGGACCAGATCGAAATAAACCCGGTCAACGTGCACCCGTCCTGATCAAACCCATGTCAGAATGCATTGGACAACGCCTTTATCAATTGCATCGTTAAGTCTTCGGGTGTCGCAGAGCCAGCTCACTCAAAACGAATATTCAGACTGGGCGATACAATCTCTGCACTGTCTAGATAAACATAAACCTTAATGTCGTTCAGCGGGATTTCTGCCACGAAGTGTTTTTCCTCAGCGCCCTTCTCTTCAAACATCACCCCTGGAATAAACTTGGCTACTTCCCTGCAACATAAATTTTGAAACAGCGAGGTTCCAAATACATCTATTTCTTCAATCTGCTTCCAGGACATAAGTGACTCTCAACCACGCTTAGCCAGGCCATCGCACAGCAATCTAACACCCTGCAAAGTGGCAAACTGTGCAGTAGCTTGTCCAAATTAAAGAAGTGAATGAGTTCAACTGCATGCTACTTGGCCACTCCCGCGATTATTTGAATAATTCCGCTATCTAAATGCTTTACTTCTGCGAGGTGAAACCCTGAATCCACGAGTAGTTCACAAAACCTATCGACACTCCAGACCTTTCTAAACCAGTCTCTATCGACCGACTCCACCTGGCCCTTCGGACTAACCCGTTCGTATCTAAGCTTAATGATCAATTCGCTATCTTTCTCATGCCAATCCACCTGGGTCATACCCACCCTGATTCGGCAGCCTTCGTATTGGGTTTCTTTGAATTTCCCAATGTGCCTGCGAAGATCATCTGGTTTAGGTACATCTAAATCAAACAGAACAACCCCTCCGGGATCTAAACATTCAATGATCGCTTTAAGCGTTTGCGTTAAGTCATCATCACTTGGCAACAAAGTAATACTGCCGTTCGCAATGTATACCGAACGAAAACGTCGCTGCATCTTGAAATCTTGCATCTTCGCCTGATGGAGCGTGACACGCAGGTCCCTCTTGCTTGCTTTCGCCTCACAGATCTCCAGCATATCCTGGGACGCATCAACGCCTTCAACGTCAAGCCCTGCCTCTAGTAGATCTAGTAGCGGAAGTCCGGTGCCACAGCAAATTTCTAATGCCGGTTCACCATGCTGCTCAACAAATTTGATGAATCTGGCTGAATCAGATATTCCACCCGCAAGAGGCTCATAAAGATCTGCTACAAGTCCAGTGTAAAAGTTTGAAGGGTCGTTCATGACGCCACAAGACACACTTTAAGGTGAGGATGCAACAGCTATTGTTAAATTAATCTCGCGGGTTTTTCCGCGCCCAGATAAATGAGCGAAGACAGATCACAGCAAACCACCCGCCAGTGACGAGTAGCATCAGTTTTGAGGCACTGGCTGCAGGGTGTATTAGGGACAGCAGGCCCATCAGTAGAATTGGCATTCCCAGCATTGCGGGAATCCACGACCTTATTGATTAAGAACCTGTGGCGACAGCGACAGCGGCCACCCAACCAATCAACCAAACCCCATAAATTATCGTCCAACCGGCCATGGTGATTTTCATACAGACAAATTGCTGTTCCAAAAGAGACTCCGCACAAAAATGAGTTGAAAACCACCCATAAACGCAGTCCCAAGTTCGTTTAGTTACTGAAGCCTGATACTGGTGCGATATTATTGATGATCGCTTTCATTCACCATAAAATTTGAAGCAAATCTAGCTGGAACGAGTTACGCCAGCAAGACGATTAGAGCGTCAATAATCCCCTGGTTTGGGCATTGAACCGCTTCGGCGTCACCCGGCACCGGAATCGTGTTAAGTTAGACAAATCAACGAGTTGGCGGGAAATGACCGCACATGGTTAGATTCCATGCAAGAACCCATAATAATTAAGGAGCGAATATGAAGCCACTTGAAGGCGTTACCATCCTGGAATTTTCCACCATGATTACCGCCTCATTTGCGGCGATGCAAATGTGTGAGCAAGGTGCCCGGGTGATTAAGGTCGAGCCATTAAACGCCGGCGACCCGCTTCGTTACATTGGTGCAACCAAGGGCGGTATTTCCTCGTTATTCGCTAATTGTAATCGCGGCAAGGAAGCCATTCGTGTCGATATCAAAACAGAAGCAGGCCAGGCACTGATTCGCGAAATGGTACCCGAGGTAGATGTGGTTATTCATAACTTCAGGCCAGGCGTCATGGACAGGCTTGGTTTGGGTAGTGACGCGCTGTGCGCACTGAACCCACGATTAATCTACACCGCAATTTCAGGATTCGGTAACACAGGCCCGAAGAGCGGCTCACCCGCCTATGACCCGATCATCCAGGCTCAGTCGGGCATTACCGCAACCCAGGGTAAAGAAGAACCAGCATTCTTTCGCACACTGATTTGCGACAAGATCACCGCTTACACTGCTTGTCAGGCAGTCACCAGCGCGCTCTATCTTCGAGAAAAGACGGGCGAAGGCCAGCACATCGATCTATCTATGTTAGATGCTGGTTTATTTTTTATCTTCCCTGACGGCTTTCAGAACCATACATTGCTGGATGATGATGTTGCGCCGCAGCCCTTGCTCATCGATCTTCTGTACGAGCTGACCGTAACCAAAGACGGCGCAGTCACTATTTCCGCCGGTACCGCTGACCAACAAATGCGCTCACTTATTGCCATGGGGATGGAACATCTATTGGCTGACGAACGTTTTGATGACATGCAGAAATTGTTTGCCAACATTGATGTTTTTAAATCGCTGGTAGCGGGCGAGTACTTAAAGCACACCACCGATGAAGTAATCGCGAAAATGACAGAAGCGGACGTACCTTGCGCTCGCTTCCTTGATCGGGACGAGGTTCTGGCCCAAGAGCAATTGCAGGCGAACGGCTCCATTGATGTTATTGACCACCCGTTGATGGGTTCAATGCGAGTGGTGAAATCGCCACCGAGGTTTGGCGGTGAAGTCCTTGAACCCGGGTCACCTAGCCCAGATCACGGTCAACATACCCGGCAAGTATTGGCGTCATTCTCGGTTGGTGAAGACCGCATTGAGAAGATGTTTGGTGATGGTGTGGTTAGCTAGTCGCGGCTCTACATCTATTTTTACAGCGTTTGCATTCGGAAAACTGCCACATCCGGTAGAGGTTCAGCTTCATCGAGGTCCAGAGCAACTCTTCGTTCTTCGTCCGATAGTTTCAACGCAAGACGGTGATACAGTTCGCCGTCAATTCGCATGATTACCGAATTGTCCTGTTCAACGTTCTTCGGCCAGTATTTCGTTGCGCAATGTCCGCAGCCAACATACAGGCCACCGTTTCTGATCCATCCAACTACCGTAATTGAATGCGGTATCAAGTAGAGGGTTCGGGTCTGAAGATATAGCTTTCGTCGGTCTTGCCAATCCGCCCAGTCCGGGTCCTGGTTTTCAGCGAAGTCACCACTTAGACGAGTGCCAGCGCGTTGTTCATCTGGATCAACCGGGACAACTAGCGCGGTAAAGTAGGCAATAAAGAGAACAATGGTAGTGACGATGATAAGCTTTTTCAAAGTCGTGACTCCAGAAGGCTATTGTTAGAAGTGACCGGATGGCATCGCTACAAGGTTCATAGAATAAGCAAGATAGTGCGTGAACCCAAGGAATGGGTGAGTGATTGGCATCAATCTCCACATTTCCTGAGGTGCGGATCGGCGATAATGGTTGGCTTGTCATACCCCCATTTGCGAGCGGTAAGCCAAAGGTCCTATCTATGTCGGCGCGATCTATGTTTTTGATGGCACAAGCCCTTAAAAACCCTGGTGCTATGAAGGCCCGTGGCAGTATGACATGATCAATTCACTAACACCGGATGGATACCATGGAACAAATTATTTTGACGCGATCCAGGAGGCGGCGATGAGCGAGGTAGAACCTTATATCCCACTGCTCCAGCGCACGGAGGGTCAACCACCACCCAATGCGGCAAACGGTGGCTTGTCCTATATGTCTTTCGATCGTAACGGAGATGCGGGAACAGCGGCAGCGATAGAAGCTGCACTTAAACAGATTGCAGACGGTGAAGGGCAGGCTGTAATCGACAAGATTGAAAGTGCGCCGCCTGGTCCCATCGCGACCAAATGGGGGCTCGGCTTTCGTCGATATGCAGAATGCATTGAGTATATTAAAGACAACAACATTAAGGCACCGGAAGGCGGTGTTGCGATTCCGCTGCGTTACACCATCGACGAACAACCGTCTTACTCGATCGTCTCGAGCAATGGGTTGTGGCTGGACCCAGCTCGAGAGGCGCAGGCAAAGGCACTGCGCAAAGATGAGAAAGACAGTGTTAGACGCAGTCTGTATTTTCCTCAGGTGCTACGAGATGCGAGGCGTATAGAGGAGTACTACCCTGATTTATCACCATCCAGCCCTGAATGCATGGACAAACTAGGCGTCTCTCTGGCGCACCTCGAATCGGAGTGTGAAAACTTTTACGATGCAGCAGAAGTTGAACGTGTGTATTACCCCGAGATGGAAAAGCTCCTGCTTGAGTTTTTTCCAGACGCGAAGGATGCGCTAGTTTTTAATCATGATGTATTCGACAAAGATTACCAAGGGGATCGCACCGAGGATCAGGATAAGAAGAACCCGGGTGTAAACGCTAACTATGCCAACCTTGTGCATAATGATTTAAACGACAATAGCGGTCGCGTGAGGTGCCGCGAGCTTCTCACCAGGAACCTTCGCAACTTTGGTCGCGAGCAACATTACTCCGAAGCTGAAGCGGATGCGAAGATGTCGCGGCGTTTTATGTCGATCAATCTTGCCAAGCCAATGCACACGGTTCGTCAGAATCCATTCGTACTTTGTGCCTGGCCGTCATTCTCGGATCAATCCTATATCACTGGCTATCGTGTGTACGATGATCGTGTCGGTGAAACAACACGCTTCACCTATCGACCTGAACATGAATGGTATTGGCTGCCTGGACAAACCCCTACCGAAGTTTCAATGTTAAAGTGCTATGACTCAGTTACCGACGGTTCGGTCTCTCGTTGGTCGTTCCACAGTGCTTGCGTGGATCCAACGGCACCTTCCGATGCACCGTGTCGGAAAAATGTCGTCGTTCGATCATTTGTCTTTTTTTAAGCAGAGATTTACTGGCGCGGGCATCTAGGGAACATCTGATTAACTGCATTTTTTTTGTGAGGGCAAGGCGAACCCGCACGCAGAAAATCGCGAATGGTCTTAATTTCGCGAGGTTTCGCGGAAAAAGTGATGCGGCACTCCGACTTTAATCAGATGTTCCCTAGACATCAAACCGGAAACGTTTCGCCTTGCGAAGGACTTTACCGGCTGACGGTGATGCAAAGCGAGTGCCGAGCCTGCCATTTTAATTTACTATTGCGTTCGCCCTACTGATATCAACGGAGACCAACATGCTAAAACCGGGAACAAGACTAAAGAGCGCTGTATGCGAGGCCGAATTCATGATTATCAAAGCTGGAGACAGCGACGAGCTAACCTGCGGCGGTGTTGCACTGGATGAGTCATCGGATCGAATCGAGGGGGCATCCGACAAGATGGACGGCTGTGTGATTGGCAAACGTTACATTAACGCTAATGAATCTATCGAAGTGCTCTGTGTTAAAACAGGCGAGGGTTCACTTTACTGCAACGATGAAGAACTGATGACTAAAGACACCAAGAAGCTGCCCTCCTCCGACTAGCCAATTTCTGGAACAACATTCACATGAACATCGCCCTTTTCCTGCAGATGGCCGCAGAAGCCTGCCCGGACCGCCCTGCGCTGACCCATCATGGCAAGCACTATACTTACGCGCAATTATTCAGTGCAGCAAAGCGTGCGGCACTTTATTTTTCTACCGCCAACTGCAAGTTTGTATGTTTGCTTGACACATCGAGCCCAGCTACGCCGATCGCCCTCATGGGCGCAGCTATAGCGGGCATACCTTATGTACCACTCAACTATCGTTTGAGTGAGGAGCAGATCACCCCTCTGCTTGATCGCATCAGTCCGGCCTACCTTATTTCGGGTCCGAGGAATGAAACCTATGACTTTGACGGTTGGGTCGTTCAGGATTCTGGCGATTTTCTTAGCGACGTGCTGAACGGCGAAGAGGTGGAAGTCACCTGGCATGAAGATCCTTCAGCCGTCGCGGTGCAACTTTTCACCAGCGGCACCACAGGCATTCCCAAGGCAGCGTTACTACGCCATGAACATCTGGTGTCCTACATACTGGGGTCAGTGGAATTTATGGGCGCGCTTGAAGACGAAGCAGCGCTAGTGTCAGTGCCGCCCTACCATATCGCCGGTATTTCTGCAGCGATGAGTAACATCTACGCCTGCCGCCGAGTCGTGCAACTGCCAGACTTCGATGCTGCCGAATGGCTGCACCTGGTAGCCGACGAAGGCGTTACTAGCGCCTTTGTCGTTCCTACGATGTTGACTCGAATTATCAAGGAAATCGACACGGCCAAGCTGGACCCCAAAACGTTTTCCAGCCTGATGTCCATCGCTTACGGCGGCGGCAAGATGCCGGTGCCCGTGATAGAGCTAGCACTGAAGTTATTTCCTGGCGTCAATTTCACTAACGCCTATGGATTGACTGAAACCAGTTCAACCATCGCCCTTCTGGATCCGGACGACCATCGAGCAGCGATCGATCACCATGATACGGCGGTGCAGGCAAGACTCGGCTCGGTCGGAAAGCCTTTGCCTTCGGTCGAAATAGAGGTTCGAGACGAGGATGGCGAACAACTCGGGCCCTTCGAGCCTGGCGAAATCTATGTTCGCGGCCCTCAGGTATCTGGTGAATACGATGGACGCAGCGTGCTGGACGCTGATGGCTGGTTTCCGACCCGCGACGCGGGTTACCTGGACGATGACGGCTATCTCTTTTTGTCCGGCCGCGCTGACGATGTGATTGTTCGCGGCGGCGAGAATATTTCACCCGGCGAGATTGAAGATCTGCTTCATCAGCACTCAGCCATAGCCGATACGGCTGCAGTTGGCATACCTTCCGAGGAATGGGGCGAAGTTGTCGCTCTCACCGTTGTTGTAGCGACGGGGCAAAGCATCACGGAGGAGGAAATTCGGAGTCACATTAGAGAACATCTTCGTTCGTCCCGTGTGCCAGAGGCGATTCACTTCACCTCAGAACTTCCCTACAACGAAACCGGTAAACTGCTGCGCAGAGTCGTCAGGGAATGGTTCAGGCACGAAGAAGGCTGATCGGCCAGCTGACCCGGCTCAGCTCGGGTTCCCAACCAATCTGCGCGTCGAAATAGATGTGCAGGTCGATGAAGTCGGACACCACTGCACGCTCTTCGGCCTGAATTTCGTCGTAAATTAATCAGAGTTGTCCTCCAGGACGGGAAATAGCTGTGTAATTGACCAATAAGGGCCAAATGAACTGTTTTTACAATAGTGAACCGGAGTCGCATTGATCCACCGAGATTACCCGATGGACTGGTCAACAAGTGCATTTCGCCTAACACCGAGCTCAACAAGAATTTCAGCATGGCGCGCCGGCGTTAATTTGTAACCGGTATAAAACAAAACTGAGATGAATCCTAACCCGGCAATAATGGGCCCATAAAAAATACCCATGTTCAATAACGTTTGCGGGGCTACATCAGAGGCCGTTCTGATTTCCGGGCCTACGGGCCAGTCGATAAACTCTAAAGCCCAGCCGGCAATGACGGCGCCAAAGCCGCTGGTCGCTTTAGCCGAGAACGCCACAGCAGCAAAAAAAGCACCTTCCTGGCGGCGACCGGTCTCATATTCATGCTCATCACAAACATCCGCCATCATCGAGCCATAACCAACATTGGCCTGCGCCGTTGAGAAACCCTGAATCACCTTTAACGCCACCAGAAGTGGCATTAGCAGGGCATCACCATTATCAGGAAACCACTCCAACAGTCTCAACACAACCGGCAGAGTCTGGAAAAATGCCCAGCAAAGTCCACCAAAAATCAGGCAAGCTTTCTTACCAAACCTGGAAAACAACCTGACGGAAGCAAAAGTGCCGAGCGCATTACCGCCAGCGTAAGCGATCAGCACTGGAATGATGATCTTCTCATCGAGCTCCCAGAAGTAAGTGAACATATAAATGTCCAGGGTTCCCGTGACACCAACCATAATGTAGACCACCAGCACGCCGGTAAACAGAAACCGAAAATTCCTACTCTTAGTCACATTCTTAAAGTCACTGAAAAGTCGATAAAAAGCCGTCAATATCGAAGCCCGTGGCTGAGCCTCAACCTTCAGAAGAAAAGGGATAACCCCTCGCGTACCCCAGGCACTCCAAAAAATGGTAGCCGCCATGGCCGCGGCAACACACAAAGCCCACGGAATATAAGCATCGGGTACGAAACGACCCTCAGCGCCGTCGCTTCTAAAGAAAGGAGAAAAAACCAGAAAGAACAACAGCAAGGCAAAAAGAGCACCGATGTTGCCGAAAAACTGCCGATAAGCGACCAGCGCCGTTCTATCTTCAATATTTTCTGTTATCTCGGCACCCAGAGCGATGTGCGGCACGTGATAAAGGGACATCATCGTTCTCGCCAGATTAGTAAAAATAGCCAGCCAGGCAAACAAAGCCCAATCAGAAGTCACCAGTGGAAAGAACAACAAAAAGAAACACGCCGACAATGGCAGAAATGACGCGAACATAAACGGATGTCTTCGGCCCTGCTTGGATTGCCAGTGGTCCGATAGAGAGCCCGCAAAAATATCGGAAAAAGCATCCACAATAACGGCTAAGCCAATGGCTGATGCCGCCAAACCTGGGCTCAATCCAAGTATCTGACTATAGTAAAAGAGCAGGAAGAACCCCAACCCGGTGCCAAACATACCCTCACCAGCCTGACCAATACCATAGGCAAATTTCACGTTAAAAGTCAGCTTCTCTAATACCATAATGGACTCAACTAGCCAGAAGTTAGTAGGGATCAACGATAATCCCCTTATTATTTACAGGAGTCAAAAGTAGTGGTTAGGCCACCAGGGCCAGACTCCGTTTTGGCATTACGCCTCCGTTAACACGATCCGGTCAGTCATTATGATCGCGCCTCGACTCGTTGGCGGCGTGATCTTGCACGTCTTCACCCGACTCAATCCAAGGATGCTTGAGCCAATCTTATATTCCCGTCTGGTTAAAGCGTTCGATATAGGCGTAGTGTTGCGGATTATCCGATTGGATAAAGTCTAATCCAACGTCTTTATCTTCTGCTGCGCCCGCAGCCTTGGGCGAATGACTTAGAGCCATAGCAATGGCAGTCAGTTAACCGCATCATTCTGTCCTTTGATCCTGCGCCCGTGCCGCTCATGCTGATGGCAGCGATAAATCGACCTTAATACCAGGCCACTCACGGTTCTATTCTCAGGCCGCGGCTTTATGGCACCTGATGGGCCAGCCCAGCTTCTGAAGGCTAAACAACCCGACCCGGTTATGCCTGTGCTGGTATAGGCATCCATATTCGTTAAAACATCCTGATCAGGGTTGGACACCGCCGCCAAAGTTTGTTCAGATCTAGCTTTCGACCAAGACTTGGGTTACAAACTTAAGGGAGAGAAGGTGCTAGAGCCGTACACCGTTTTGGATTTCACCGATGAGCGCGGTGAAATTGGTCCAATGATTCTAGGTGACCTGGGCGCAGAGGTCATAAAGATTGAATTACCCGAGGGGGCTTCATCACGACGAGCAGCACCTTTCTACAAGGACGCGCACGAAGCTAGCGATCTTTCGAGTCTTCAGTTTATTGCCTACAACCGAAACAAGCGCAGCATCACTGTCGATCCAAACTCCGATGAAGATCGCTCCGTGTTAGACGAGCTGATCCGGCGTGCCGACATTATTTTCGAGTCAGCACCTAATGGCATACTTGCAGCGTTAGATTTCGACTTTGCCAAGGTCTCGGCACTCAACCCCAATATAGTTCATGTCTGTCTTAGCCCTTTCGGCGCCACGGGTCCACATGCAAACTTCCACGGCAATGACCTTGTAATCGCTGCCATGGGCGGGCCAATCTCGTTGCAGGGTCCAATAGACCGGCCACCCGTTCGCATTAGCGTTCCACAGGTCTGGCGCCATGCTGGTATTGAGGCCGCTTCAGGGGCACTGGTCGCACTAACCAGGACGCGACGGACTGGCGGTTCTCAATTCGTCGATTTGTCAGCCCAAAGCGTGATGACGTGGACGATGTTAAACGCCATGGGTGCACACGCTATCCAAGGCTTCGACTTTGAGCGCGGCGGTTCCACTATCAACAACGGTAAGCTCAAAATGGAGCTCGTCTATGAAACCGCCGACGGCTGGATCGTCGCTTTACCCACCAGTTCCGTCATCGAGGGTTGTCTCGAATGGATGATTGAGGATGGGGTTGTCGATGCAACTTACCGGGACATCGATTGGCAAAACTATGACCTCAATATTCGCGATCTCGACAATGCACCGATCAACCTCTATCAAGCACAAGAAATTCTTGCGTCTTTCTTAACCTTGCACACAAAGCAAGAACTGTTCGAATTTGGTTTGAACAAGGGCATCACCCTGGCGCCAATCAATACGCTGGAGGAGCTTTTATCACTCGAGCACATCCAGACACGTGACTACTGGCGGGATCTAGAGCTCAAAGACAAAACGGTGAACACACCCGGGCTCTGGGCCAAACCTTCTGCGTATAAAATGTCTATCCGCCATCACGCGCCTAAGCTCGGTGAACATAACCAGGAAATACGAGCTGAGCTCGAGAAGCCTGCAAAGCTTAAAGAACCCGTTGGCCAGGAAGACCTATTACCGTTTTCCGGTCTAAAAGTCGCAGACTTTGCATGGGTAGGCGTTGGCCCCATCTCATCGAAATTTTTAGCTGATCACGGCGCTACGGTGGTTCGAGTCGAGAGCCAGCTGCGGCCCGATGTTTTACGCGCCAATGGTCCTTACAAAGACAATATCGAAGGCTGGGATCGCTCGCAGTTCTACGGCGATTTCAATACTTCCAAGCAAAGCCTGGCATTAGATCTCAAGCAGCCTCAGGCAATAGACATAGCGAAACAACTGATTGCCGGATCAGATGTCATGATCGAAAGTTTCGCTCCCGGGGCTATATCGCGAATGGGACTCGGTTACGAAGAAGTCAGAAAGCTCAACCCGAAGCTCATCATGATCAGTACCTGCCTGATGGGACAAACGGGACCAGCCGCTGAAATGGCAGGATTCGGCTATCACGCCGCAGCCATCGCGGGATTTTATGAAATGACTGGTTGGTCTGATCGGGGGCCTATCGGTCCCTGGATTGCCTATACCGACACCATTGCACCACGATTTATCTCAGCGCTGCTTTCGGCTGCTCTAGATCATCGTCGCCGTACAGGCGAAGGTTGTTTTATCGATGTAGCCCAAATTGAAACCGCCCTGCACTTCCTGGCCCCTGAACTACTCGATCTACAAGCCAACGGTCATCTCGCCACCCGCACTGGCAATCGGTCTGTTTATGCTGCCCCACAAAGTTGCTATCCGTGTGCCGGAGAAGACAATTGGTGTGCGATTGCGGTAGATACTGATCAACAGTGGCAAGCCCTTTGCAGCACTCTGAATCGGTCAGATTGGGCAAACGACGCAGCACTCGCTGATAACTGGACGACGGCATTAAAGCCTGGACGGCAGATAAGGCCTCAGCTGATGTTATGGCTATCTTGCAAGCCGCGGGTGTGCCCGCTGGCATGGTCCAACGTAGCAGCGATCTTCTGCAAGACCCTCAATATCAACATCGCCAGTTCTATCGCTACCTCAATCACCAGGAGATGGGAACCGTTCCCTATGCGGGACACCAATACCGTATCTCCAGCTACGACAACAGCCCCCAGGGACCAGCCCCCTGTCTCGGCCAACACAGCTTCGAGGTTTTAAGTGAGGTGGTAAAACTCTCCGATGAAGAGATCGCTGAAGCTTACGCCACGGGCATCGTTACTTGAGATTTGTCGACTAGCCAGGGGTTGAATCTTCCCTGGGGTCGCCCTTCTAGACCCGGACGACCATCGATCCGCGCTCGACCAGCTTGATGAGCCAGTGAACGCAAGCCCAGGCTCGGTCGGAAAACCACTGCCATCTGTCGCAACCGAGGTTCGTGATGAAGATGGTGGGTTTCCAACACCTGATGCCAGTTACCTGGATGACCACATCTCTTCCTGTCCGGCCACGCTGACGACATGATTGTTCGCGACGGCTAGAATATTGCACCCGGCGAGATCCACATGCATCGAGACCCAAACGGGTTATTTGGCAGCTAACTCGGCTCTAGCTTCTGCTTCAACTCTCGTTCCATCGAAGAACTTCGAATTTGAGCCAGCGTATAGCTGAACCGAGAAATTAAACGCAAAGTTACGAAAATCTTCCTCAGTAATAAGTTCGTGCTCCAGCTGCTCATATGCCTCAGCCGCCGCGTGCCCCATATCCAACACATCCCAGTGACCAAGGTCAAAACTCATAATGGCTCGTACTTGCTCTCCAAAGGGATTGGCCTTTCGATTGAAAGCTGTGAAGGCCAAAGGATCGTCAGACTCGCAACCGAAATAGAAGTTGGGAATGAACCGGTCCCGAATGTCTTCCGCCTTTGCTATACCCATTGCCTTAAAGTCATCACGGACATCCACTGGGATATCATGACCACCGACACCCAAAGTCATCGATAATTGCTCAAGTTTCGCTAGCGTTGCCTTGTCACCATAATTCTCGAACAGCTCCTTTGCCGTGGCCATGTCTATGTTTGCAGGGTTTAGATTTTCCAGTCCCAGCCGATTACGTTTCTGCCATCGCCCTACAATATCTGCGTAAAGGCGTGCACCGTTTATAGCGCCGCCTTCCAGCAAGGCAACTCTTAGATCAGGGAATCGGTAGGTAACGCCGCCCATTAGCATGCCCTTGGCCAGCACCTCGCCCGCCGCCGCAAAGTGTCCCATATGATTGTGCATGTAATTAGAGATTGAGCTTCGATCATGGAAACCCATGCCGCCGGAATGCGCGGCAACGGGAAATCCAAGTTCGACACATTTTGCCCAGAAAGGATCGTAATCGTGCTCGCTGTCAATGCAGAAGTTATCCAACCAGAACACTTCGTTTGAGAGCTCAGGATATTCCCTGGCCACTCGTGGTACCGGACGTTTTATAAAAGATGGAATCATCGCAACCTTCAATCCGAGCGAATGCGCATGCTCCAGTTCCGCGATACCTTCTTGCGGTGTATGCATGGGAATGACTGCAGCCACCGTCATTCGATCTCCATACTCATCATAGGCTGCAGCGGCGTATTCGTTATACGCGTGACAAGCTAACTGGCGATATTCCTGGTCAGGGATACTGTGAAAGCCAAGGCCTACTGTCGGATACAACACCGCATAATCCAGACCAAAATCGTCCATCCTCTCGTGATAAAGCCTGGGTAACATCGCCGTACAACGATCCAGCGTGTTTTTTGTAGGTAGAGCCCACCAGGGCGCCCTGATCGACCGCGAATCTCGCCGCTCTTCCCAGTTCATCTGGTACCAGCCAGGACCCGTTCGTCCACCGCGCATATTCGAACGAAAATCAGCCACAGCATCGCCGCCGCCAGACTGCTTGATGTAGTCCATGAGAACTGGTGTGTATTCAATAATGTGGGAATCCCCGTCGATTAAGGGATGATCTAAACTGGCGCGAATCTGAGCAGAGGCAGTGGTCATTTTTCGGATCCTTTTAGCATGGCTTCGTAAGTCACTGTACCCAAATGCCGTGGATACGTAAAACTCCTATATAAATAGAGGTTTTAAGCAAAACCATACGTCCAGCTATGGCAATAAGATTAGCCTGTATTTCGACCGATTGAAGAATGCCGTGTATTTTCGCCAATTTTAAAAATAAATTGACAGCTAAATGAACGAGGCTCACTGACGCGCGTTTTTCTAACTGAGCGCCACGCGGACCGCAAGTGACTGAAAAGCGCGCAGACATCGCCTACCTGCCGAGATCAGGCGCTATTGCGCGATCAAAGCCTTTACGCGCGGTGCGACACGCGTAAACAACATTTGTAAACTGTCGGTCATCTGTTCTGCCCGCATCCCGGGCGGGACTGCCATGGTAACAATATCCGTCACGCCAAATTTAGTGATGAAATCGACCAGTTGCTCAACACACTCATCTTCATTGCCAACGATCCAAGTCTGGGGCACCGGCTCGCCGCTGTCGCCAAAGCCTTCACCACTTTCCCTAAAAAATCGCTGGTACAATTGCATTCGATATTTTTCCGCGACCCGAACCAGGGGCCAGTCAGTGTTGCGGTCATCTGTCACCAGGATGCTACGGATAATGCCGACACGATAATCACGGGTTTGCCTCCCACTACCCTCAAGTTCATTTACCCAGGGATCAAAGGAAATGGCCTTTAAACCCTGGGGTAAAAAATGAGTGTTGTAATGAGCAGCGCGCAGCGCGCCCGCCTCAGACATCGCAGCAACCCAAAGAGGTGGACCATCGTCCTGCACGTACCCGGGCGTGATAATGACGTCTTCAAATTGATAACGCTTTCCACTGTAGCTGAATTTTTCACCGGTAAAACAATGCTGCAGCACTTCAATGGCCTCATTCATCAGCGATACCCGACGGCTAACCGGGAATCCAAAGCCCCGGAACTCGTGCGGCGCGTATCCCATACCAAGACCTATTTCGACCCGGCCGCCTGACAGGTTATCGAGCACAGCAAGGTCTTCAGCCAGGCGAAGTGGATGATTGAACGGCGCCAGGCAAATGTCAGTCCCAAACCGAACGTGACTGGTGACCGCAGACATTGCGCCAGCCACCGGTATCCAGCTGGGCAGATAGCCATCATCAACAAAGTGATGTTCCGTAAACCACACCAAATCAGCCCCAATCTGGTCAAGCCACTTTACTTGCTCCAATATTTCGCTATATAGCGATTGATGTGCAACCCCGGAATCCGGTGGATTGCGAAAGTCGTAACAAACGCCAATTCTTAAATCATGCATAACCGATCCTTATTTTTTACCGTGATAGCACAAGTCGATGCATTCCGCCGGTGAAGGACTGGAACGATGAGAATTGGCTTATTTCCATTCTGCACTGATTATTCAATACCAGCCTATGAACTGGCGATCGCAGCCGAAAAGCGCTGGGGTTATTCCGTTTAGTTGTCAGAGCATACACATATTCCAGCCAGTCGCGATACACCATCTTCGGGCACACCATCTTCGGGCGATAGTGATCTGCCAAGAACGATGGTCAGTCACCACATGGGCGATGATCAACTCTCTACTGGCCAGTGTGCTGCGCATTGCATCGACAGCTCACGACTTCTCCCGTATAAAGTCCTGGAGATCTAGAACATTAGCGGCCTGTGTGATCAATGTTAAAGCTATATGGTGTGCCCAACTCTCAACCCGTCCGCGCTGTTGCGTGGACTTGCTTGATGAAAAAATTACCGTTCGAATTTGTCATGACGAGCCAAAACAAGGCCGCGAAGCAGCCGGAATACTTAACCGCCGTGAATCCACGCGGAACTATCCCTGCCATCGATGATAACGGCGTCGTACTTTGGGAAAGTCACGCGATCCTGATCTATTTATGCGAGAAATATGGCTGGAACGACCTTTGGCCAGCGGACCTGGTCGCCCGCGCAAAGGTTAATCAGTATCTTCACTTTCACCATCGCAATACGCGAGAGGTGGTCGTTCAATGGAGTCGAGCGCTCTGGCCCGCCGTATTCGAGGTGGAAAACCCTGACGAAACCTGGTTCAGGCGCAACACATTTGCTGGTTTACAGAATAATTCACGAGTCGTAAACGACGCACTCGAAATCATCGACCGCATGTTGGCTAACTCAGCTTTTATTGCCGGTCCAACAGTGACGCTAGCCGATATCAGCGCCTATGAAGAGCTAGGGCAAAATCAGCAAAAGTACGCTAATTGCACTGACTATAAAAAGTACCCGAACATCACGCGCTGGTTTATCGAGATGGAAAAACTACCCTTTCACAGGGAAGCACACGCAGTTTGGCCGTTAATCGGGGATATCAATCAATTGCGTGGCGGCATGGGCACCATTTCCAGTGCCAACAAGCAGGCCGCAACAGTGCTACGGGAAACTGTCACACAATTTCCTCAATCGTGAACCGTTATTATTAGCCAGGCACTGGGCACTGGGCACTGGGCTCTTCGGGACCCTCTTGCCGAGGCTCGCAAAGAACGAATTGAATCACTATGACAATTGAAAATTGTTACGTTAATGTAGCGGCACGAAGGATCAATGCAAAACAATCAACACAAAGTATGGCGCGCAACTATCACCACGAAATCTGACCTGGGAAACAAAAAAAATATATGACTAGGCAAAGAATTCGAACGGCCCTTCTTACCTCAATTCTTTTGGTGCTTATCGGTTGTTCTTCCGAAGAGCCTGGCGAGACCAAAGCGGGTGCTTTCGAACAAAAATACTGGGTCGAAGACTATGTTACCCAGTTGAATTTCCCATGGGAGATGACCTGGCTCCCTGACGGCACACTGTTACTCACCGAGCGGTTCGGAAAGATTAAAGTAGTGCGTAACGGTGCGATTGTCGTGTCAGCCAGTCCTTACGATGGTTTGCTCGACATAAAAATTGATCCGGATTTTGAGACCAGCCCGTACCTGTATCTCACCTATACCCGGGGCACGGCAACGGCCAGGATCGGCGTCGTCTATCGCGCCAGGTTAGAGGGAAACCGGCTGGTTGATGGCGAGGAACTGTTTAGTACGTCTCCGCCCGCGCCAACCGGCGGGCCGAACATCACACGCATTCAATTTCTTAAAGATAAGTCACTGATCGTCGGAATCGGGTCGAGCGGCCAACCCGGTAGCGGCATGGTGCAACGCGTCGATGGACACATCGGCAAAATCATTCGAATTAATCGGGATGGCTCGGTCCCGAATGACAACGCGATTGCGGTCGCCGATTCCAATGCTAAACCAGAACTGTTGGCGACCGGATTTCGATCGCCGGGGGGCTTTGCTTTGGACGAGGATGACCAACTATGGGTTTTGGACATCGGACCCCTGGGAGGCGATGAACTGAACTTGCTGGAAGCAGGCGGAAATTACGGTTGGCCGTTGTTGAGCTGGGGTTTTGACTATTCTGGACGGGCGATGTCGGATCAGCAGACGGCAGCCGGGTACGTTGATCCGGTAGTGGTTTGGAGTCCTTCGATCGCTCCCTCGGGTCTTACTTATTACGACGGCAGTGCATTCCCGGCCTGGCAGGGTGATCTGTTCATCGGCGCACTGTCCGGCCAGGCAATCCGGCGGCTAAGAATTCGCGATGGCAAGCTCCTGCACGAAGAACGTTTATTGGCGGACTTCAATGAACGTATCCGCTCGGTGGAAGCCGGCCCCGATGGTTTCTTGTATGCCCTAACGGACTCATCCAAGGGCAAAATTCTCCGCATCCGGCCGGGGCAACCAACCGGGGAAGAGTTGGCACGCGTGGCGCAACCTTTCAATATGCCTGCGGGTGCAGATCTCGCTGCCACCCTGAAACAGCACGGTGTTATGCAGGAAGAAGAAACCGTTGCCGCGGAAAGTGTCGACTACGACCCGGCGCGCGCTGAGTCACTGTTTGTGCAGAATTGCGGAACCTGCCACTCGTATGGAGAAAGCACTCACAGCAAAATTGGCCCAATTTTGGATGGAGTCGCGGGCCGCCGATCCGGTACGTTGCCGGGATATTCGTATTCGTCGGCATTGGCCAATGGTAAAACCAGCGTTACCTGGGATTACTTTACGCTAGCTGCCTTCCTGACTAATCCGCAGGCCTACTACCCGGGAACAAAAATGGCATCGCCTCCGATCAGCTACGTCGATGCCGTGCAAATAGGTATTTTTCTCAATGACGGTAAGACTTTCTAACGAAGCACTGGCGGCGTAGATAGGGCACCACATTGCCAACAGCATCATAAGCAATAATGAGCTTGGAAAAGTGCTCAAACACCTCCTGCGCTCCGACCAGGCTGGACACTGCGCGTTAGCCGTAAAGCGAGCGCACTGCGTCCACAATTTCCTGCGCGCCGGGGAGGTATTCTTTTTCCAATGTCGGTGCAAAGGGTATCGGCGTAAACGGCGCTCCCACTCGTTTTACTGGTGCATCCATAAAATCAAAGGCTTCATCCGCGATAGTGGCCGCTATCTCAGCGCCGATACCGCAGGTCCGTACCGCTTCGTGAGCTACCACAGCCCGACTAGTTTTTTGCACTGATGTTAATATCGTGGTCATGTCCATCGGTGATAGCGTGCGAGGATCTATCACTTCTACGCTGATTCCCTGTTTCGCCAATTCGTCTGCCGCTGTTAGCGCATCTATTACCGAACGCCCAACCGCCACCACCGTCACATCGCTGCCGCTACGCTTGACCTCCGCAACGCCCAGGGGCAATACATAAGCTTCATCAGGCACCTCCATACTGGTTTGCATGCAGCGTTTATTGCTAATGTAAATTACCGGATTATCGTCTCGGATAGCAGCGGTTAAAAGACCTTTGGCGTCGTAAGCATTGGAAGGCATGACCACTTTCAAACCGGGAACGTGACAGAACCAGGCTTCCAAACTGCCCGAATGCTGAGCCGCGCTGCTGCTATCGATTCCAGCGTGGGTGGTAACCACGACAGGTAGGGTCGCTTGCCCACCCAACATGTACTTCATCTTGGCCATCTGGTTAACAATTTGATCCATACCAACCGCGACAAAATCCATGATCATGATTTCGATAATAGGTCGAAGCCCAACAGCCGCCGCACCTACGCCGATACCCGTAAGCGCTAATTCAGAAATGGCGGTGTTAACAATCCGCTTGTCCCCGTATTTAGCATGCAGACCCGCTTCGGTTCCAAAGGGCCCACCGACGCGCACGTCTTCGCCAGCGACAAAGACTCTATCGTCTCGGCTCATTTCCTGATCAATAGCCTCGTTAATGGCTGCAGTCATTGTTTTGTTAGTCATACCGTGGACTCCGAATAGACATCTTCATATAAGGCATCGGGATGCGGATCCGGCGCCTGCTCTGCATTGGCAATCGCACGCTCCATGTCGGCAGCAATACGCGCTGTAATAGTGTCGGCTGTGTTGTCATCGAACACCCCCTGGGCAATGAGCACCTCGCGCCACTGCTTTATGGGATCACGCGCACGCCACCGAGCGATTTCATCCGGGTCCCGTTGGAGTATTCCAAAGTCGCGGCCAACATGATCGTAGTAACGGTAGGTTTTGCACTCCAGCAACGTAGGCCCGGCACCGCTGCGGGCACGCGCAACGGCCTCTATTGAGGCTTCGTGTACCGCGGCGATGTCCATACCATCCACCATGGCACCTGCTATGCCGTAGGACGCTGCACGATCGACAATATCGGTCACCGACGTTGTCGATGCAGCGCTGGACCACTCGCCATAACCATTGTTTTCGCAGACAAATACCATGGGGGCTTTGAGTATGGCGGCCATATTCATGGCTTCATGAAATGCCCCTTCATTGGTGGCGCCGTCGCCGAAAAAACAGACCGTGACGCGATCGTTACCTTGGTACTGACTAGCGAATGCTACTCCTAACCCTATGGGTAGCCCCGCGGCGACTATCCCGTTGGCACCAATGATGCCCAGGTCCAGAGCCGCCATATGCATGGAACCACCCTTGCCGCCGTTGTACCCCGTGGCCTTGGCAAACAGCTCAGCATACATGCGCTCCACATCACCGCCCTTGGCAATAAGGTGCCCATGACCACGATGGGTAGAGGTAATGTAATCGTCGTCATTGAGCGCTTCACAAACCCCTACGGCTATTGCCTCTTCACCGCAGTAGAGGTGAACCGAGCCGGGGACTCTTGCTTGCTCCATTAACAACCCGGCGCGCTCATCAAATTCACGGATGCGGGTCATTTGTTCAAACATTCGAAGCATGTCGGCGTTGGTTAGATCCATGGAGTTTCTCCGTTCTGATGTTGAATTCTGATTGTTGAGTTACGCCACCGGCATCGACCAGGATGCCGGGAAACGATCAGAGTCAAGACTCCGATAAAAATTGGAGCTAGCTTTGTCATCACTCCTCCCAACGCATGTTTACAAATATATTATTTTCTTTCTATTCACCCGTCCACTCATTCAGTTGACGGTGCCCAACGTAATCGCCCAAATAAATAAACAGAGCGTCCTGCTGGTCTACCACCGAACAAGGCGGCAGAGATCTACTGGAACTCCTCTAAATCAGCGGCCAAGAATACTTGACCACTAGAGTCCATGACTATCGAGATGCCGATCTGTTGACTTACAGTCTATTGTGAAAGCTGTGCGCCCTAGACGAACTGGACGCGGTTCGTCTAAAGCACTAACTGCAATTAAAATCGTCATGCGAAGCTGGTAGAGGCTAGTACGAAACTAGTACGGCGCCGTGCCGCCATCAACGCTCCATGTGGCGCCGGTGATGCCCGCACCTACGTCGGATGCCAATAGCACTGCAGTTTCAGCAACTTGCTCGACTTTGTTGGGACGCTTGATGGCCGATTCCTGAGAAAATAAATCAACCATCTCGTCGAACGTCAGGCCCATCGCTTTCGCTGTGGCAGGGCCGTTAGCTTTGACTATGTCGGTGATAATGAGCCCAGGACAAATGGCGTTCACGGTTATTCCGTCCGCACCTACTTCCTGAGCCGTGGATTTGGTCAAACCGTTAACGGCATGTTTGGCAGCGGTGTAGGAAGAAAAAACCGGCTTACCAATTTTACCTTCAACCGATGAGATGTTGATGATGCGGCCAAATTGTTGCTCAAGCATGGAACGCAACGCGCGACGGGTCGCCCAAAATGTTGAATACACACACAGCTTCATCGTGTAATCGAAAGATTCATCGGTCAAATCGACAAGAGGCAGTAAGTCTCCTGCGCCACCCGCGTTGTTCACCAAAATATCAATGCGCCCATAACGCTCGATGGTGCCATCAACAAAGCCTTCGATGTCGGCTTGCACCGTGGCATCACCCTGGATAAATACCGAGCGCTCGCCACCACCGAGCTGCTCAGCTGCCGCAGCCCCTTTGGCAGGGTCTCTGGCCATAATCACGACACTGGCACCTTCTCGAAGAAAGGCTGTCGCAATAGCCAACCCGATGCCGGCCGAACCGCCGGTTATTGCGGCAATTTTCCCCTTAAGTTTCATATTCATTTCCTACTTCATGAACTGCGAGTTTCGCACAAACTCATCAGTGAATGGAATTTCCATCTGCGAATTAAACGTTGCTGCAACTCACCTTTGCGTAAAGCGATTATGCCGAGCGCGCCTCAAACAACGTGCTGCGCCGGTGGCTGCGTTGCTTGCCAGGTATCTGCCAGCCTCACTGCCACGCTCTTTGGCTTGCCTCTGGGCCTAAATAATGCCGGATTCTCGAAGCCTGGTTACCTCCTCTACCGTATACCCGAGGTCAGCCAAAACCTCACCCGTATGTTCACCCAAAGCCGGTGCGCAAGTGGGTCCCACCTTCGGCACATTGGATATTTGAATCGGGTGTTCAACAATCAGCGGTGTCTTGATCCTGTCGTCTTCTGGCGCAACCACCATCTGATTCTGCAGTACCTGTGGATCGTTCTTACTTTCTTCTACCAGGGCAACGAGATTGACGGGTAGCTCATAAGAATCAAAGATTTTAAGCCAGTGTTTTGCTGCATTTTGTTCGATGATTTTTTGCAATTCGCGCCCCAGTAGTTCGCGATTTTCGAACATCAATTCCTGGCTGCTGAATCTGGGATCAGCTAAAAGTTCAGGGGCGTCCAGCGCGACAAAAAGTAGACTTTGCAAATCTTCGTTACGGATCATATTGAACTGTAGCCACCGCCCGTCGAGAGTTTCGTAGGGACGCATCATGGCGGGCGGGCTTTCATTCAATGATCGATACAGCGGCATGTCACCATCGGCCATCACACCCTGCACGATGCCAGCGGCTGACCAAAGGCCATTAGCAAGAAGTGAGGTTTCTACCATACTGCCCTCGCCGCTGCGCTCTCGATTCAATAAGGCCGTCACAATTCCGGCATATAAGGCGACACCCGTAGGGTGATCACCCATACCGGGAAGACCCTGAGTTGGCATCGTTCCGGGCTCTCTCATAAGCTCCATCAGTCCACTTCGTGCCCAGTAGGCCAACTGGTCGAACCCCTTGCGTTGGCGCTCGGGCCCCTTTTCTCCATAGGCGGTGAGAGATGCATAGATCATAGCGGGATTTAGCGGTTTCAAATCCTCATAGGTAATGCCGAGTGATTCTCGAACTGAGTACGGTTGATTGGTGATAAAGACGTCACAACCAGCGACCAGTTTACGAAGGATTTCCATCCCTGCTGGTTGTTTCAGGTCCAGTACCACACCCCGTTTGTTGCGACCATCGAGTTGCCAGAACCAATCGCTGTCAGCATAGGGGGTTGTTGGAATATCACCCAACATCCGCAACATATCTCCTTCACCGGGCTGTTCGATTTTGATGACATCCGCACCGTAGTCCGCCAGCATCATTGCAGCTGCAGGTGCGGCAATGACCGTTGCACAGTCAATGACTTTAAGTCCAGAGAATAGATAGTCGCTCACTGTATTTCCTTTGCCTGGGTAAATTTTTTGAACAATCTCATAAGCAGGTTCGACAGATCAACCCAGGATCAGCCAATGCCGTGGATTGCCTGGTAACCCAATCGTCAGATCTAAAGAGATTAACTTATCGACACCCGAGTTTCTTCAAGCCCAGCGAAGTCAGTTTTTTAAGACGCTACATTCAGATCAACCCTATGACTCGCCGCTGTTGATGGGGCTTTTTCTGATCCGAATGCGGCAAGATACCGCCTGGATGCACGAAACCGGTAAACTGCTGCCAGACCGTGTCAGGGAATGGCTCCAGATTGAAGACGAATGATCAGACCATACATATCCTCAATGCTGAGCTGCTCGATTCAGACGGTAAGACTCGCCTGACCAATGCCACCATTACGGGTAGCCAGTTCATCGAAGCTACCGGCCACGCTAACCTGGAAGATGGTTCAACGGTCATCGATGCTAAAGGCAATCTGTTGATACCCGGTCTGCACGATCACCATACTCATCTGATCGCGTATGCCGCTTCTCTGGTCTCAATCAATTGCGGCCCACCCGATGTTGCCTCGGAAGCAGATTTGAAGTCTGCCTTGCGGGGGCAACCAGGTCGTCATTGGTTGCGGGGCACCGGCTACCATGAAAGCGTACCTGGACATCTGGATCGCCAATGGCTGGATACCTGGGCGCCGGACCGCCCGATCAGAATTCAGCATCGATCCGGACGATTATGGATACTCAATAGCCCGGGCATGGAAATGATTGCAGATGCCGCACTTAGCCTGGCACCTCACGAGCAGGACCGACTCACCAGTGAAGATGGGCGCCTGTACGATGTTGATGAATTGCTAGGCAAGCTGACGCGGTCTGATGTGCCGCCAGTGAGGCTGGCAAGTCAGCAATTAGCGGCGTTTGTCAAACAACCCCGAAACCTGGCAGTGGTTTAGTGAACTTCAGGTCAGCCAGGATCTTCTGCAAAAGGTACGAATGTCGGGCAGACCAGCATTATTCGGCTGCAAACAAACACCTCGTCTATCCGTCGGCGAAACTAAAGTTCATCTGCATGACTCCTCGCTACCGGACTTTGATGATTTCGTATCGACAATCACAGAGAGTCACGAAAAGCAGCGCAACGTGGCCGTGCATTGTGTTACAGAAGTGGAATTAGTTTACACACTGTCTGCCTTTCGATCCGCCAGCACCCTGGCCGGAGATCGGATCGAACATGCATCCGTGATACCACCAGCACTGATTGAACAGCTCTATGCGCTTGGATTAAACGTGGTCACCCAACCTAACTTTGTTCAAGAGAGAGGCGACGCTTACCTTAAGGACATTCCCATGACCGAGCATGCTTTCCTGTATCGGACAAACTCACTAATGCTAGCCGGTGTGCCTACTGCCTTTGGCACCGACCTGCCTTTTGGACACCCAGACCCCTGGGCGGCCATGGATGCTGCAACAAAACGCACCACTTCAAGTGGTCATCTACTTAACGAAGCCGAATGCATCACACCGGAGTCTGCCCTGAATGGGTTCCTTGGTGAATTATCCGCTCCTTCATCGATCCGCAGCATCAAACCCGGCGCACCTGCCGATTGCTGCCTTTTAGATGCACCCTGGCAAGTGTTGCGCAATGATTTATCAAGCGCCCATGTGATGATGACCGTTCGAGATGGCGAATTGATTTATTCCAGAGACTAGAAGAGTTTTTCACTGTGCTTCCAGGAAGCCGCGCGCTTTTTAACCTGGGGTATTAGTCGGCCAGTTCATCAATGAGCCCCCATGAAAGTGCCTTTTCGGCCGACAGTTCCATCCCTGTGACAGCAAGATAATTCGTGCGATGACGGCCAATCCGGCGTGGAATGCTAACGCAACCACCGGCACCTGGTATCAGCCCCATCGCCACTTCGGGCAATCTAAAGAAAGCGTCGCGGCTTGCTGAAATGTGACCGGAAAATGCAGGTAGCTCTATGCCCGCACCGATACAGGCGCCGTGTAAATTGAAACTATAGCGCCCGGCATGTTCCACCAGATACTGCGCTGGCATTTTTAGCTGCCTGATCCTGTGCGCTTCGGCCACATCTTTGGCTACGCCGAATTCCGTCAGGTCACCGCCGGCACTGAAGCAGGACCCAGCACCTGAAACAACAACACGTTCAATTGAATCATCCATCGCCACCAGGCTAAAAGCCTCACTCAAACCATCACGCATCGAAACAGACAAAGCATTTCTATTGCTGGGACTATTCAGCAGGATGCTGAGTTCTGAGCCTGTTCGTTCCATCAGTACTGGTGCCGAGATATCCGAATCGCCAACTTTCGTCTTGTTCTGTCCTGAAAGCCAGCGCGAGAATTCCTCACCACCCTGAAGCGTTGCATAGCCAAGTGACTCAACAGTAAGCGCTGCAATCACGGGCAGGCTCATCGTTACTCGGGTGACCTGTACCAACACTGCTGATGCCTGTGGATGCTGGCCAATGAATGATGCAAGACGTTCAACTTCCGAATCCGTATCAGCAATAAGATCAAGTGCATCTAACATCCGCTTATCGTTATTCATCAAACCGATGACCGGCACTGGCTGACGCCGTAGCCATTGGCTTATGGCTTGCACCTCTTCGCTCGAATAATTCGCTTCTGA